>Ga0210394_10003520_pt1 | contig 19511 bp, 13 predicted proteins | sample IncBWC12MmetaG_FD_160121 | JGI IMG/M metagenome (GOLD analysis project Ga0210394, IMG submission 160121) | Forest soil microbial communities from Barre Woods Harvard Forest LTER site, Petersham, Massachusetts, United States - Inc-BW-C-12-M | ecosystem: Environmental > Terrestrial > Soil >...
TATTGGCGTGGTTGAACGTCGAATCCGTCCACGTCGTCGTATCGTGGCAGGATGCACAGATCGAAGTAGGAAAGCCCGCGGTGATGTGGTTAGGCACGGCCCCGCCAAACGTCGGCGTGCTGTTCCAAGCCGTCTGGTGGCAGCCATAACAATCCGTGTTCGCAGCCGTGAACGTGTAGTTGTTGCCTACGTGGCAATCCGTGCAGGCCACCACTTTGCCCGCCGGCGCCAGTTGGTGCGAACCCGTCAAAGCCCAGCCGGTCGCGGCATGATTAAACACCACGTTCGTCCACAGCGTCGGGTTGTGGCAGGTGGAGCAATTGGCCGCCGCAAAAGACGTTCCCGCCGCTGAGTGCGTCGGATTATTGGTTTGCTGCCACGTCGTCAAATGGCATCCGGAATTCCCGCAATCCGTCGGCTGAATTGCCAGCGTCGAATAGTTCCCCACATGGCACTGGTCGCATCCTGTAACCTTGCCGGCCGGCGCAATCTGGTGCGAATTCGTTAACGGGAAACCGGTATTGGCGTGGTTGAACGTCGAATCCGTCCACGTCGTCGTATCGTGGCAGGATGCACAGATCGAAGTAGGAAAGCCCGCGGTGATGTGGTTAGGCACGGCCCCGCCAAACGACGGCGTGCTGTTCCAGGCTGTCTGATGGCAGCCATAGCAATCCGTGTTCGCGGCCGTGAACGTGTAGTTGTTGCCTACGTGGCAATCCGTGCAGGCTACCACTTTGCCCGCCGGCGCCAGTTGGTGCGAACCCGTCAAAGCCCAGCCGGTCACGGCGTGATTAAACACGACGTTCGTCCACAATGTCGGGTTGTGGCAGGTGGAGCAATTGGCGGCCGCAAAAGACGTTCCCGCCGCTGAGTGCGTCGGATTATTGGTTTGCTGCCACGTCGTCAAATGGCATCCGGAATTCCCGCAATCCGTCGGGCTGATCTGCAAATTGTAATTGTTGTTGATGTGACAGTCCGTGCAGGCGGTCACTTTGCCAGCCGGCGCCAGTTGGTGCGAGCTCGTCAGCGGAAAACCGGTGGTCGAGTGGTCAAAAGTCGCTGTCAGCCAGGAAACCGTATTGTGGCAACTGGAGCAGGCCGCAACCGGAAACACCGTCGCCGCCGCCGAGTGTTTGGGGTTGGTCGTCTGCTGCCACGTTGTCAAATGGCATCCCGAATTTCCACAATCCGTGGCAAGTATCTGTAAATTGAAGTTACTGCCCACGTGGCAGGTCAAGCAGGGAACATTAGCGTGTCCCGCCGTGAGCGGAAAGTTGATCGGGGGAGCGGAATGATCGAACTTGGCCCCCAGCCAGCTGTCGAACGAGTGGCACTGCATGCAATTCGATGCCGCGAATTGCGGTCCGGACTGGCTGTGCACCGGATTGGTGGTCTTATTGTAATCCGACAGGTGGCAGGAAGTGCATTCCGTCGACAACCCCAGGAACTGGCCTACTGCCGCGCCCTTGTGGCAATCTTCGCACTGCACGGCCGCGTGAGCTCCCAACAGCGGGAAGCGATTCTGGTGATCTTTCACTTGCTGGACGGCGATGTTCCAGCCCTGAACGGTGTGGCACTGTGCGCAGTCCGCGCCCATTTTCCGCTGGTGGACGTCGGTGTGGCACTCCTGGCAATCCTTGGCGACGTTGGTGAAGACCGGCTTGACATGGCACTGCACACACGGCACTTTTTCGTGCATGCCACGAAGAGGGTACTTAGTCTTATTGTGATCGAATTCCACCACGGTACGGATAGGACGCCAGCCCTTGGCGGTGTGACAGTTTTCACAAGGAACGGCAAGCGGGCCGTGCGGACTCCGCGTGGTATCCCGCTGGGAGTCGGGCACAGGAGCACGGGCTGCCCCGGTGAAAAGGACAAGCCAGCACAGTAGCTGAATCCAACTAGACGTAACTGCCCCCCAAAACCTCAGTTACCCTCGCCCTTGGTCGGTCTTCGCAGACTGGGCGGAGAAATCAGCACGCTTTGTAAGCCGGGTGTAAATTCTGCCTCAAGACGCCGGCCAAAGGCAACTGTACTTTTGGCCAGTTTTTGGACAAGGCCTGGGTGTAACAGGACCCGGTACCAAATGGAATCTAGCATGGAAATTACAGACTCACCAGGAAAGCCATAAGGTGGCGTTCTAGAAACCCATCTGCCGGCTAGCTCCTAGCCCCCTGGGCGCTGTGGGGCTGATCTCCTCGCTTGCTAACATCCAAGTGCAAGTATCAACGGGTCTGACAACCAAGGAAAAAACGGGCTACAACGGTTTTACATCTGGGCCGTGGCAGTCCGTACATTTCGAGGGCGCCTGCTTGTAAATAATCACGGGCTTGTCTTCGACCAGTACCGTCTGCTTGTGACACTTGTCGCAAGCCACGTTGGCGTGCCCGCCCTGAAGCGGAAAATGTGTCCGCGTGTCATGATTGAAGATTGAGGGCACCCAGCGCTGCGAATCGTGGCAATCGGCGCAAGGAGTTTTACCGGCCTTTGCGAATTGAGCTTTGTGTGCGTCCTTGTGACAGTCCTCACAAATTTGCGAAGTGCCCTTGAACTGCACCTGTCGAGAACCGACAGGAGCCTTGTGGCAGGCGCCGCACTGCACCACGCGGTGCGCGCCGAGAAGCGGGAATTTCGTTTTCGCATGGTCGAAGCCGTTGATATCGGTCCAGGACCGCACGTTGTGGCAGGCTTCGCATCCCTCAGGTGTGCCGTCGGCGCGTCGCTTGGCCATGCGATCTTTAAATTCGCCGTGGTGGGGATCCGAGTGGCAGGCAGTGCAACTGCGATCTTCGAAGCGGAACGGCATGATTTTGTCGGTGCGGCCTGCCGCCCCCACCTTGTGACAATCGGCGCACGGAACGGCGGCGTGGGCTCCGGTCAATACGAAACGAGTGTCGCGATGCTGGGCGATGGTAAAGAGGGAGCGGTGAAAATCGCGCACGGTATGGCAATCTTCGCATTTGTTGGAGTGCGGAGCGGAGGCGAACTGGCCGTCATGCGCGTCCTTGTGACAATCCGTGCAAAGAGCGAATTTGACCTTGTAAATCGTATCTTTACCGGCGGCCAGATGGCACTTAGCGCACTCGACGGAAACGTGTTTGCCTTTCAGCGGATAGCCCGATGTGTCGTGCTCCTTCACTTTGAACAAGGAGGGTTTCCATCCATCCAAAGTATGGCATTCGGCGCACTCTCCCTTTTTAGGACGAGCTTCGAATTGGCCTTTGTGGGGATCGGGCTTATGGCAATCGTTGCAGTTCGCAAATGGCAGGGGCCTCTTGAAATCATCATTGATGTGACAGTCTGCGCAATTAACCTTAGTGTGCATTCCCAGCAACGGATATTTTGTCTTCGAATGATCGAACGCAAATGCCGGCAATAGCTTTTTCCATCCCGCAGTTGTGTGACAGTCCTCACAGCGTTGTTTGAATGCTCCTTTGTGCGGATCGATATGGCAGTCAAGGCAGGATTGGAACTTCATGTCCTTGTAACGCGCCGGTCCGTCGGGCACATTTGGCTTGTGGCACTTTTCGCAGGCCACTTGGATGTGCTGGCCGGTCAATGGGTAGCGAGTTTTAGAATGGTCAAACTGCTTCGCGGCTTTCCAATCCGTGAAGTTGTGGCAGCTCTGACATTCGTTTCCGAGCTGGCCCTTGTGCGGATCTTTGTGGCAAGTGACGCAGTTCTGTGACAATCCGAAGAAGGATTTCGAAAGGTCCTTCATCTTGATGAGCGCGCGCTCATCGGCAACCATGTTGCCGGGCATGTGGCATTTCTCACACGCAACGCCGGCGTGCTTGCCTTCCAACTTGTAGCCCGTCAGCCGATGATCGAACTGTTTTTGCGGTGGCTCCCAATGGATCAGACCGAAGTCTTCTCCGTTGTGGTCCAAGTGGCAGTGCACGCAGTCCTTGCCGTTCGGGCTTTTCATCTCCAGGCGCGCATGGTAGCCGTGGTTCGCAGCCAGCCGTCGCGCTATCTCTTTGTGGCAATCGAGGCACTTGAAGGTCGGCACGCTGGTGCCAAATTGATGGCAACTCGCGCATTGCGAGGTACCCGACAAGGATTGATGAGCTTTGGCAAGAGGCCCCGGCGAGATCTGCGCGTGGGCCGGTCCCGCAAGGAAGGCTAGGGTCAGCGCACACCAACGGAATGCACCGAGCAATAGAAGAAACCATCTCCGCATCGAGGTAAGCTGCTGCACAGCGAACTGACAGGGTGCCACCGAATTCTCCCCTAAACTCTTCAATGAGAAACCTGGTTGCTCGAACTTAACACAGGGCCGCAAGTTTCGGGCCACATAACGTCGCAGTGTGCTTATTCTGAAATGAGAACGCAATCGCCCTTTGGTCCAGGGACGAGGACAGGGTAAGACCGGGGAGCAGCGAAACTTGAAGTCAGCGAATGGCCTTACGATGCCGCTTTGAAGCGGGCCTTCAGCTTGGAAACAAGGGATGCTTCGAGAGTGCCGTTGGACTCCAGTTCCCAATGTTCCCGTTGCAGCGCAAACTTGTCTGCGGTTTCGCCATAGCCGCGGAACCTGGCGCGGACGATGGTGCGCGTGAAGCCGTCAGCCAACGCAGAACTGCTGATCTGCACGAAAGCGATACCGCTTCGCCACTCCACTTTATCGGAGCTGGAACCGGCTCTTGTGGCTCCGAGTAGATCGTCCTTGCTCATTGCCAGCGAAAACGTCCAGGAGTCCTCCGTCACGTGTTCTTCTACAATGGTCCAGTGCTGGTTTCGAAGATCGAACTGCAAGTACTCCTGAATGTCCAGCGCCGAGGAGGAAAGCTCGATGCAAGCAGGACTGTCTTGTAATTCTCTGGGAGCATTCTTTGGCGGCTTCTTTTTGGGCCTGGGGGCCGAGGAATTCCATGAACTCGCGCAGGGCCTGGCGGGGCCCGTTACCTGGGGGGCTTGGCCGGATGAAGCAGCCGGTGTCAGCAGCAAGATTGCGAGGAGAAAAAGCATACTCCAAAGTCTCATGTTACGGTCTCGTTCAGCGAGCGAGATTGCGAACTTTCCATTTCTGCATCGCCACGGCTGCCTTACGTTGCGAGATGAATACTCGCCGTCGGGCACCCCGGCGTTTTTCACCTGCACGGTGTGCTCGAGGAACCAGCCGCCTTCGTTGTTGAACACCTCCTTGAGATTGCCTAGGGAGAGAGTGTTCACCGCCACGGCACTGGCTTCCACAAGTTGTGGAACGGGCGGCGAGCAACAGCCGTCATCTTCGCCAAACCGAGCATCGTCGAGCAATCGTCGCCGCTCTTCGGCGCGATGGATGGGGACATCCACCGAAACGTGTCGCTTAGCAACTTCAGGCGTATGGCGAAATTTGAGAGTTTCGGCGAATACTTCAGCGTTCCGAAGTTCCGAGTGCCTTGGTTTGGAAACCTCTCCGGTCGCCGCCGGTGCTCTCTCCGAGATCTGCGAAACCACCGTCTTCTGCACCATGGCCGTACTTCTCCTCCCGCTTTAATTCCTCGCGAATGCTTACGCAGGAAAATCCTAGAGCGGAGGAAGACGAGCGCCCCTCTCTCTAGCCCTGGTTCAGCCATGCACTTCTCTAACACCATCTGACCGTCTGGCTGAATATTGCTGAAAGCGATTTCCATCCCCTCATTCGATCGCGCCTAGACTACCCTACCTAGAGCCTGAAAGTTCACGCTTCCGTGGGTCATCTTTCTACGGATCTTTGTCCCCGGCGTAAAGGGTTTAAGTGTATTCAATGGCATCCAACCAGACTCAGATCGCTGGTCCTCCCACCGATCTGAGTCTCCGACTGAACATCCGTCAGTTCGATATTGGCTCGGAGTAGACAACCGCGCGCGGTGGCGCGCAAGCTGCATTGCTTGCACCTCCCAGGAGGCCTTGCGGTGGTTCCCAATACGTACGTATGCGGATCCGAAAAGCCTACAGAGGCCCGGATTCGCTATGGCTACTACCGTATTTATGTGCTTCTCCCCCGTTGAGGATGGGTGGTGAATCACAGAAACTTCTATCACTTGTACCGGAAAGAAGATTTGAAGGCGACCAGAACGATATAACCAAGCTGACCCTGCTGAACCGCAGTGAGGACTTTCGCGGCCATCTGTTTGATGGAGGTGAAATCGACGCCGGAGAGAGCGAGTTTTTCCTGTGCGGCGAGATTCTTCGCGCGCGATAGCTTGATGCGGATCTGGCGGACCAGTTTGGTGAGAGCTGCATCATGAAACTCCAGTTTTTCCACATCGAAATTTGCAGAACGTAAATACTCAACGTAACTGGCGATAGGTTGGGCATCGGCCAAGCAGGCGATCAAGGGGAATAGGCAGTCCAATTTCTGTGAGAGCATCTCTCGGCGGGTGAAATCGCTGAGACCTAAGCGGCCTCCAGTCCAGAGAACGCGCGCGAGTTCGCGAGCGGTATTTGATTTATTTGGACATGCGCAGAAGGCACCCTCACAGATGACCGCGTCGAAGGACGCGTTCGGAAAAGGTAGCCGTTCGCCGTCGCCACAATTAAAGCGGACACGAGACGAGAGTCCGTTGGCCCCAGCGAGCTCGGTGGCCTCTGTGACATTTTGGCTGCTGCAGTCGAGACCGACAACCTGGCATCTGAAATGCTTCGCCAGAAAAATGGCGCTAGTTCCCTTTCCGCTGGCCACGTCGAGAACGCGGCTTTTGGAAGTGAGCTGCAATAGCGAGCCAAGGCGTTTGGTGAGCTTCAGACCTCCCGGATGGAAGGAAGCACCAAGCAGGGGTTTGGCGAGATCGCTCTCACAAAATTGCGCGCGATTTTTGACGTTTTCATCGGGGCCGAGAATGGGCTTTGCTTTCACGGATTGTCCGTTGCTTTCCTCGGCTAAGCAATCTGAGCGTTGAATATCGGTTCCGGACCACATTACTGGGGAACTCGAGAGTAAGAGGACGTGAACGAAGTCAAGGTCTTCCTTCCGGGGGCGAACGGGTTTAGAAACTTGCCGGCCACAGTCTCCAGTGAGCGCGTATCGTCCTCGCCTTCGCTGGCACAGACTAACCTGAAATTTTCACACCCTAACCGTTCCAGTCGATTCGCTATCCGTGTCCGAGGGCTGGGCAGCGGCATACAGACCTTATATGTAAACTGTTTGTAAATTCTACTCCTTGCGCGAGCTCAAAAACAAGCGCCCGTTTGTTCAGCTCTGGGCTAAGCCCGGGTACTATCCAACCTTGGTACCAGAGAGAACGAAGCTCCAAAAACCAGCGAAACAACGCCGTTCCAGGACCGCCAGGGGGGTTGGCCAAGCTGGCTGAACTTCGCCATGGGAGAAATTCGATCGGCCGCGACGGCGGCGGGCAAAAACAGAGACCTGCCTCAAATATCGGACAAATCCATGGTCGCCCGAGCGCGGTTAGTTTTCGACAGATCGCAGAAGACTTTGCGGGAAGAACCCCATTCAGGCATCCCGGCGCAAATGGCACACTTTGCAAGCATAGCGCCTAAGAAGATCCGAGCCTTCCAACACCTAGTTAGGATTGCGCATCAAATGTAGTGGACCAGCGGCTGATCCGGCCCCTTTCTTGGCCAGCGAGACCGAGCGGCAAGTCGCTTCGCGCGTTGAAGGTTCTATGTTCGATAAATACGAGCGAAGTTTACAGTTATCTTACATGTTTTTACTTTTCAGCTTCGGGGAAATGTCTTCTAATGAAGAGCGTGCAGAAAGAATGTGTGCCGAGAACGGGCCTGTGGAGCCCTCACCGGCAGGGTGATGCCATCCTTTGCGATTTCCCACACGCCGATGATGTCAGAGAAGGAGCAGAATAAAACGTAAATCTAGTCCGATCTCTGATGGGAATTTGGAAGTGAGTTGGAAGCGCCCAAGTAATAGAGGGAGGGAGAGAGAAAGTGATCCTCAACCGTACCGCGCAGTCCGACGAACGCAGCGTTGCACAGCTCGCGGAGGACGCCACCGGAATAAGACCGCAGCTGACCCGAGGAGCGGAAGCACTTGCCGAATTATATGAACTCCTTGAGGAATATGCTCCTAGTTGGTACAGGCCGCAGCATCACGAAAGAGCCGAGTCAGCTCTGCGACTGCTCAGAGAGCATTGAAGAGTCGCGTAGAAATGCGAGAACCTGCGAATGCCGATTCAGGCCTATTCATCCCCGAAACCTATAAGCAATGCCCGGCATAGTGATAATCAGCGAAGGGCGCTTGGGAGACTTCTCGAGTTTCCGGAGCAGACTGCGGAATAGTTGGGATCGGTTCGATAGCTCCTGGGAACAGGATATTCATAATTGGCACACAGATGTTCTTGGACTACTATAGATTCCGTTTTGACGCTTGGAAGAAGCCGTATGTCCAACCAATGGAGCAGTCTTGGCACGACTCCGGTGCGGCTATCCCTAATGCCGCTTTGCGTTTTCAATTTTCTATCTGCCCTGTCCGTGAGCTTCCGTTTTCGATTTGAGCACTCCGCCCGCGCGGCTCTCCCCGGTGCAGGTTTTCTCTTGGCAGGGGAGTGTTTTGCCCGGTTTCTTCTGGCGGCCGATGCCAGCCATTAAACTATCGGGCACCAATATTGGGATTTGTCAGTTTCGTGGCGCTCACGCTTGTGTTCGAGTTTCTAAGAGCACCTGGTCTGCGACTTCCTCCTGTTCCAGGCCTCGCAGTTCCGGTCTGCATGATTCTGTTGTGGACAGCACGCTTGGTTCTTGCCGCCTCCTGGCAAAGACCCCATGGGGGCGTGAGGAATGAACACGCGACTCCGACTATTACCAGCGGAAATAGAGTGGTCGCAAGCAGAGCTCGCAGCACACATGGGAGTATCGCGCGCTTGCATCAACTCCATCGAAACGGTCCGCTACGATCCCAGTCTCCCGCTCGTCTTTAAGCGCTGTGGGTCAGCACGCCGTCTGGCTTCTGATTTCGGGACTTCATTCGAATGAACACACGGTTGCTTTGCGTGCCCCTCCAAATCCTTTCATTTTTCTTTCTGCTTCCTTCTAGAACAGGTGCACAGGGGCTGATCGTCGAGCCGGCAGACCTCATCGTAATTCACGGCCGCATCTATACGGAGAATCCCGCGCAACCCTGGGCCCAGGCTCTCGCCACTCGGGGCGGTAAGATCGTGGCTATAGGCGATGACGCCGTCATCGAAAGAAGAAGAGGCATGGGCACCAAGGTGATCAACGCTGGAGGAAAACTCGTTCTGCCCGGCTTTGCCGATTGCCATGTTCATTTTCTGGAAGGCTCTTTGAGCCTCTCCGGCGTGAATCTCGAACGCGCGAAAAATCCCTCCGACATCCAGAACAGCTTGCGCGAGTACGCATCGGAACATCCGGGAGCCGAATGGATCCTAGGCCGCGGGTGGAATTACGCGATGTTCAGTCCCGAGACCCTCCCCCACAAGAAATACCTGGACGAATTGTTTCCCAACCGACCTATCTTGCTGCTGGATTATGCTGGCCACGCTGCTTGGGCTAATTCGAAGGCCCTCTCCATTGCGGGCATCATTCGCGAAACGCCGAATCCGCAGAATGGCATCATTGTCCGTGACCCTCAGACCGGCGAAGCCACCGGAGTCCTTAAGGAAGCAGCTCAGGATCTGGTTTCCAAAGTAGTTCCTGAAGCGACTCGTGCGGAAAAGCTTAAGGCTCTCGGCGCGGGCATGAAATGGGCGAACGAACACGGCATCACCCGCATTCACAGCGTCAGCGCTAACTTTGAAATTCTTAATCTATTCGATGAAATGCGCCATCGCGGAGACCTTAACGTGCGCGTGTATATGGCCTATTCCCTCAATCCCCCTCAGCTCCGGCCTAAGGATGTCGATGCCATCGAAGCGGCCCGGAAAAAATTCCGCAACGACTGGATTGATGCTGGCGCCGTCGAATTGATGATCGATAGCGTAGTGGAATCACACATGTCCGCCATTCTTAAATCCCCTAGCAATGATACCGCTGTGAAGGGCAATCCTTTTGGGGAGCCCGCGGACTACACCGTGGCGGTGACGGAGTTGGACAAGCGCGGGTTCCAGCTTTTCACGCATACCGTCGGAGACTATGGCGTACGAATGGCCTTAGACGCCTACGAGCATGCCGAACAGCACCATCACAAGCGCGACCGCCGCCCGCGCATCGAGCAGATCGAAGCAGTGGCTGCAGCCGACATCTCGCGGTTCGGAAAACTCGGCGTCATTGCCAGCGTGCAGCCGCTTCGCTCTTATCCGGATTCTGATGCCCGCGACGTTGCGGCGCACAGTGTCGGCCCTGAGCAGACTTCCCGCGGCTGGGCCTGGAAAAGTATCTTGGACACCGGAGGATCTCTCGCCTTTGGGAGCGACTGGCCGGTCGTGACTCTCAATCCTTGGGAAGGAATACAAACCGCAGTGACCGGACAAACTTCCGAGGGAATACCGGTGAGCGGGTTTATTACTGGAGAACGCCTAACCGTCGAACAGGCCGTTAACGCCTACACGCTGGGCGCAGCCTTCGCTGGCCGCCGCGAGAAAACCGAAGGCTCTCTCGAGGCCGGCAAGCTGGCCGACTTGATCATCGTCTCGCAGAATATTTTTGACATCAATCCGCATAAGATTGGAGCGACGAGAGTACTCACCGCGATCGTTGGGGGGCGACTGGTCTATCAGGCGGATCCTAAGTAGCCTGGCGCGCGATGAAACGTCGCCAATCATATTGAGTTTTTTTGCTCGCACCAGCATGCCCCGCTTGTCAGAGGCGTTCCCACAACGAATTTCAAGGGCCACTGATCGATGACCAGGTTAAAGCCCCGGGGCTACGTCTTCTCAAATCGCCGACTTATTCACAGATTGCTTCGACTTGCACTGACTTGATGGAATGGCTAGCCGCCACTGCGAAATAGCGGGCGGCCTGGGTTTGGGTTGGGGCGATTCCCGCATTGACTGCCCTCTCAATTGCGCCGGTTTCAGCGTTGACCAGCTGATGGATGCCTCCCCCAAGCCGGACTTCGAGCGTTCTGATCTCGGCAGCGGAAAACAACGCGTTTGGCTGGCCAAACACGACCTCGGACGAGGTTTTCGATAACCGCCCAAAACTTTGCGGATTCTCAGCGTGACCGTTTTCGAAAAAACCATTTTAGAAGGGTCTTCCAACTTCAGCGACAAGTTCTCGGACGCTGAGTCCTGTAATGGGGCAGCCCGGAGTTCCAATAAGTCATCATGATCGATCGTGACCGAAGAGATAGTCGGTAGGCAACACCTCGTTGATGAAACGGAAACGGGCTGAGCAAGTTAGGGTGCCACAGGTTGAAAGAAGGAGCCGAAAGGACCCGCATCGTGCGATGGCGGAGAGGTGTGCGCGAACCCGTGATCAGCCGGAAAAAACTCTTGCACGGGCCGGCGTCGTTAGAGATACGGCGTTTGCGGAATTCGACATGGTGTTTGACGGCAAAAATTGCCGACTGCCGCGCAACCGCTCGCATGTACTTTGAAATTGAACGGCAAGGTTCGAAGGACCAGCGTCCAGTATCGCTAGCGCGCACCAAGGGCGGAAAACTGAGGCCATGCCGTCCGTGGCTTTTCGCATTTCCTCCCTGGCGCCAAGGCAAGACCCACAAAAAAAACTACTTCTTGTCGTAGATATCTACGGGACGTGTATCGTTCTTTAAAGCGTCGAGATTGATCCAGTAGTAGGCGCCGAAGGTCTTTTTCTCGGGCCAGATTTCGTCGAGCGTATCAGCATCGTAGAGCGTGCCGGCTTTCATCACCATGGCGATATTCGCGGTGTTGTGAATGTCCTCGAGGGGATTGGCGTTGAGGACCATGAGGTCGGCTAGTTTCCCGGGTTCGAGTGAGCCGAGGTCCTTGTCGGCACCGAGGAAGTGGGCGCCATGGACGCTAGCAACTTCGAGGGCACCCATGTTTCCGAGCGCGCCGGCGAGCATCCAGACTTCCCAATGCGAGCCGATGCCGTGGGCCTGTCCGTGCGAGCCGATCGCTCCATAGCCGCCGTTGGCGATAATGTCCGCGAGCCCCTGCGATTGCACGCCGAAGTGGTAGTCCGTCAGCGGGCGCATCCAGCGGCGCCGCAGATGCGGCATGAGCTGACGCCAGGGAGTCCAGCGCTGGAGTTTGGCATCTTTCCAGACGTCGCTGATCTGGTCGAAATACTCCTCGTTCCAGGGTGCGGTGCCGCCAACGGTGAACGTTGGCGAGTAAACCGTGTGGGACTGGCCGAAAAATTTCGCAACGTCGCCATAGAGAGGCACATAGGGCGTGGGATGCTCAAAACCGGTTTGGCCGTCCATGAGCATGGAGATCTTGTGCAGGAGATCGCTGGAGCCTTCGCCGGTGACGCGCAGATGCTGTTTCCGCGCAATTTCGGTGATCCACTGGCGTTGCTCGCGGTCCGGCTGCAGATATTGTTTGAGAGCTGTGGCGCCGTACGATGCGATGCGATTGATCTCGTGTTCGGTGACCTCCAGGCTGGTGAGCTCATTCCAAGTGGGGCCGCTGCCATTCAGCAGAGGGGTGGCCGTGGAAAAAGTTCGCGGACCGATCGAGCGGCCCGCTTCGATCATCTCGGCCAGCGGGAAGACTTCCTCGGACCACGTCGAGGGATCGAGAGTCGTGGTGACACCATATGCGAGATAAACGGCCGACTCGAAGTTGCGCGAAGCGGTGATGCCGCCGGATTCGCGATGATGATGAGCGTGCATGTCCACGAATCCCGGAATGATGGTTTTGCCCTTGGCATCAATGACGCGATTCACGCTGGCGGTAGGGCAGTCGCCGACGCAGGTGACGCGTCCCGCCCTAATCACGATCGCGCCGGATTCAATGACCTGCTTGCTGGCGAGCGTTACGATGCGCGCATTTGTGAAGGCGATCGATCCTTGCGGGATTGCTCTCGGGACGCCGAGGTGAATTTCCGTTGTGTCCGTTTTTGCGGTATCCGTGTGATAGAGGAAATATTTGTTCGCGTTGCCGTACTCGACCGTGGTGGCATCGCGCCAGCGCGGGTACATGCCGCCGTCCACGCTAGCGGGTTTGATCGTGAAGGCCGGCGCTTTGCTGCGATCCAGGCGAATCGGCTCCTGGCCAGTGGCGTCGAGCGGTAGCGGCGCTAGGTAGACGTTGTCGCCCTCCTGATAGGCGACCTGCTGCCCGTTCGCGGAGACCTGAACGAGGGTGGCGTTCGGAAATGTTGCGTGCACTCGCCGGTCCGATCCATCTTTCTGAACGGACACCAGATCCGTAACGCTCTTTGCTCCAAATGGGCCTTCGCCTTTCTCAACGCGATGTTCGGTGAAGTAGATGCGGCCTCCGGGGCCAAACTGCGGGCGCGCTCCGGGCCCCTCTTGCGAACCGACGCGCGCGATCGCCTGGGGTGCCCCGGCGTCAGGAGATTGCACGACCATGTCGTACCACTCGTTGCGGGCCCAGGCCCGGCCGCGGAGAGTTACGCCGGAGCCTCGTGAATACGCCAGCGCCGCGCCATCCGGGCTCCACGATGGATTCAGATATTCTCCGGGCTCCTTCGTGAGTTGCCGCGGGGCGCCACCTGAGGACGAAACAGTCCAAAGCTGGCCATGCTTGTCGTCGTCCCAGCTCGCGAAGGCGATAGTCTTGCCATTCGGAGACCACGCCGGCGAAAACTCCCCCGGACCGAACGAGTCTAGAGTGAGGCGCTTGGGTTTGCCGTTGGGCAAATCCATGAGCCAAAGTTTGTCGATGGCTTGGAATACCAGCTGCTTGCCATCGGGTGAAGCGCTCTGCCAGCGGATAAATTTCGCTTCGAAAGGGTCGTCGCGAAGCGGCAGCGGTGACCAGGCCATCTCGGAGATCGTGCGGTGCACATGAACGGTGAATGGGATGGTTTCAACCTTTCCATTTTCCACCCACAGCCTGCGAATCTTTCCGCCTTGGGAGATCAGCATCGATTTCCCGTCAGCGCCCCAAACCATTCCGGGCAGTATCGGCATTTGCCGCGAGATCTCTTCCGATTCGTCCAATTCGATGGGGTCCATGAGCAGACGCTCTTCGCCGGTCTGCAAATCGCGCAACCAGAGCGAAGTTCGCGGGCCGAAGACGTGGCCCTTATAGGATTCCAGCCCATCGGGGATGCGCCGGCCGAACGCCACGAGCTTATTGTCGGGTGAAACTTCCGGCGCGATGCCTCCGCCGCTCGTCCCACGGTCCTGCTGTTCTGCCTGGCCACCCGTAATTTCCTCGATTTTCCGGGTCTGCAGGTTCATGCGGCGCAGTTGCGAACAGCCGAGCATCGGATCGGTGTGGCCGAAGGGAAGCGGCGGGCACACTTGCACATCGAAATAGAGAAATTTTCCATCTCGAGAGATGGAGTGCCAGCCCGGGGCTTTGTCCTTTGCGACAAGCTCGATCCCGGAGCCTCCGTCCTTGTGATACAAAACCAGCGTCCAGTTGAATTCGGGGCCACTTTCCACACGCGTACCCTGACGCTGCACCACGATGTAATTGCCGTCCGGAGTCCAGACGGGGCAGAGGGCGCGCTGCGTCTTGTCGGTAAAAACAGCGCGAGGGTTCCTGCCGTCTGCGTCCATGAGCCACAAATTGTTTTGCCCTTTGCGGTCGCTGATGAAGGCGATGGTTTTTCCATCGGGCGAGTACCGCGGTTGCATGTTGAGGGCGATGCCGGAGTCCTGCGTCAGGCTTTCTGCCTGGCCACCGCTTGTAGGCATCCGGTAGATGTGGCCCAGCAAATCGAAGACAATCCACTTGCCGTCGGGTGATTGATCGAGGGCCATCCAGGTCCCTTCGCTGGTATCGAAATCGATGTCGCGCGTTTGGCCGCGGGCTTTGGTGGTGTCCCACTCAGCGGGAGGTTTTTCCTGTGCGGAGACGGCGGCACCTCCGAAGCACATGAGTACTAGCAGGAAACCAGGGATGCGCAGACGTCCTGCATCGGCAACTCGCATCATGCATCTCCTCGCAAATTTTGGTTCGGTATCTCCACCACAGGCCAGGGTCCCGAGGCGCAACATCCGTTTCGGCACATTCGCACGCGTACTTATCACGGAGCAGACGTCCGGCGCAACAGGAAGTCGGGCCGCCGCAACAAATGTTTCTGTCAGCTGCCGTTCTCGCCGCTCCTCGACTCTCGACTTTGGAGGACGGAAGAGCGCCCTGGAGCGCTGGAAGCGCGGCGTTTTCGACGCCGAGGGGATACCAGTGCGTGAAGAGCACTGTGGTGGTAGCGCCGGTGTCAGGGACTAGCCGTTGAAGCCGGTGATCCACCGCTCCTCTTCTTCTTCTGAAAATGGATCGCACATCGTCAAAGCAAGGTCGTCCTGGAGCAGACGTTCACGGCATCAGCAAAGCGGACTCTATGCTTGGCGAAGTTCGTTTTAGCTTTGGCCAGGTCCCATTCGTAGCTCACAGTTCTTAACGTCCGTCGACTAGCCCTGTGACCGGCGTCCGATTGATTGGCCCGGACTCACTCTTTTGGAATTGCCGCAAAATCTGCACAAGTCCTCGAGCGGTGGCGAAACTCCGGACCGAGTCCTATAAGTCGAAACGGGTCATTCGGGCAAAACCGCCTCTCGGCTGGGGTCGGTAATGGGGGCCGCTTTATGTGTCACTAGCAGACCGAAAAGTTTCTCACTTCCGGCAGCCCTCGCATACTCCGCTTCTTTTTCCGTGATGCCCACGAACTCAGTAAACTGGAATTGGCCAGACGGAAGCTGCTGGACACCGTTGAATTCAGTTGCCGGTGTGAGCAGGACCCAAGTAAGCTGCGAATCCTTTCCGTCAATGGGACTCCTCAGCGGTATTCGATCCCAGATTTTCAACGGACCTCGCCCCGAGAATTTTCCCGCAGCCAGTAGAAGTTGGAATGCCACCATCCGTTGCAGCAGGAGAAGAGCCCAGCGTGATTGCGCCGGACTTTGGAAAACGAACTCACATCCAAGTCCTGACGGCGCGTTAGGCTCAGGCGAATCTGCTTCCCACGCATTCGAGAGGCCCGACGAGACATAAACCCAACTACGTCTTTTCTCCGTCGGCTCAAACTCAAGAACGCCGTGCGTGAGCCATCGGGGATCACAAGAATCTTGTCGGAAAACGTTCGTGAAGAGTTCCCCATCGAGCACGTAAATGCCCTGGCGTTTCGGACCGAAATGCTCGGTGTAGAGCTTTTCTTCGCGAAACTCCCATGCTTCTTCAAACTGTCTTTGCCAACTCTCGTCAACCACAACGGCTCCAATAAGTGATTTGCAGACAAAAGTTTTCCGGCAATCATAGCGGGTGATGACTCCGTTTCCTACCAGCAATAAAGCCAACTGGTCGCGGTAGGGACGACCATCGCTGATCGCCACTCACAGAACCGCACCGAGCGGCGTTACCGCACGTGCGGTTCGATTGAGCGGGGTGTGGAAACGGAAGCATGGCGGAGCCACTGAGGCAGCGGCAGACGAAGGGTCGGCAACCGATAGGCTCCACCTAAAACACCGCGCCACACCTCGACTCGACAATATACGATTGACTCTGACATCCTGCCGTTGGTGCACGCCTGTGTGAGCTGAACTTAGCGCCTTTCATCCCGACGCACCACGTGGAGAGGATGTCATGCTGCACTGCCGTAGATCCTAGAGCTGCCTCGGGGATATGCTGCCCACGTCGCATCCACGGTAAGCAGGTTCGGCGTGAGCGCTGATTCTAAGGAGGAGGTTCCATGTCGCCTCTTGACAAGCCCACTCGCAGAGAGTTTTTGGTAACCACTTCTTCCGCCGCTCTGGGCGCCGCAGTGCCTCTGGCCGGCAGCCCGGCGAATACACCAGTTGCAGATGGCCCCACGACGCCGGATCCGGAAGTGCTTCCTTATTCATTGGAAGAACTTTTCTTACGTGGGCCGCAACGCACTTTCACTGGCGACAAAGCCGCCCAAATCGCGATGCCATTGGGAGGAATCGGAGCCGGCTGCATCTGCCTGAATGGGTACGGCGGCTTGCAGGATTTTTCGATTGGGAATCATCCTTCCACGACAGCTTTACCCAACGGCTTTGCGCCCTCCAAAGCTGCGTTCGCCATCCTCCATATCAAAGGGGCTTCTCCCGTTACCAAACTGGTCGAGGGACCGTTCCCGGTTTTTAAGATTTACGACCAGGGGCTTCAGGGAGAGGGATACCGCCGCGGAGGATTCGAAGGATTCCCGCGCTTTGAAAAGTGTATCTTCAAGGGAGAATATCCTTTTGGGGAAGCTAAGATCAGCGATTCATCTATGGCTTTGCAGGTCACGCTGAACGCCTGGAACCCTTTTATCCCGCTCGACGACAAGGACTCCGGGATACCCTGCGCCATCCTGGAATACACGCTTCGCAATACTTCACCGCATCCCGTCGAGTATGAATTCTCCTACCATCTTTCCCATCTAGCTCCCGGATGCAGGGGAGAAGAATCGAATAGTCTCAATACCGTGATCCCTGGCCGCGGTGTGTTTCTGCACAATTTGGAAAAGCCCCATGCCGAAGGCTTTGGCAGCGCCTCACTGCTCGCTATAGGCGGTCAACCCCGCATCAAGGGCATGTGGCTGCGTAGCCCAGGCTGGGAATTTGACTCACTGTCGGCACTCTGGCGCGAAGTCTCCACAGGAAGATTCACCGCCAATGATGGCTCCAACAAGATCGATACGAGTGGGCGGAATGGGTGCTCGATTTTGCTTGAGGGCGCTCTAGCGCCGGGAGAATCGCAAACCCACACCATCGTGATCACCTGGCATTTCCCGAATTGTTACGAGCAAGAGGGTGGGCTTCCGGTTCCTGAGGCCCAAGGCTCAACAGGGTGCCGCGCTTTTCCCGAAGAAAAGCCTCCGCTTTGGCGTCCCTACTACGCCACGCTTTGGAGTGATGCCCGCGAAATAGCGCTTTACGTTGACAAGCATTACGCTTCATTACGAGCGCGGACGGTTGCGTTCAAAGAGGCTCTGTTTTCCTCCGCCCTGCCGACTTATGTGCTGGATGCTGTCTCCGCAAATTTGGCCATCCTCAAGTCTCCCACCGTCCTGCGTTTGGAAAACGGCGATCTTTGGGGCTGGGAAGGATGCTTCCCCGATGGTGGCTGTTGCCATGGTTCCTGCACGCACGTCTGGAATTATGCCCAAGCCTTTGCTCACCTCTACCCCCGCCTGGAGAGCACACTGCGCGAATCGGAATTGTGCCGCTCCATGGATGAAAACGGCCACGTTACGTTTCGCTCTGCGCTCCCAGAAGGCCAGGTGAAACATGACTTCCACGCCGCCTCGGACGGGCAGTTGGGCGGGATCATGAAAGTCTTCCGCGATTGGCAGATTTCCGGAGACCAGGATTGGCTTAAGAAAATGTATCCCTTGGCGAAACGCAGCCTGGACTACTGCATTCGCACTTGGGATCCGGATCACCGCGGGGGCCTCTTTGAGCCCCATCACAATACCTACGATATTGAATTTTGGGGACCGGACGGCATGTGCACCAGCATCTATCTGGGCGCCCTCTCAGCAATGTGGCAGTTGGCTGGTGCTCTCGGTCAAACGGAGGAAGCCTCGTTTTATGGCGATCTGGCCCGGCGCTGTGCACGCTTCATGGAAGAGCAACTCTTTAATGGCGAGTACTTCCAGCAGAAGGTGCAATACATGGAGCTGCGGAACACCTCCTTTGCCACCATGGTCGCCCAGGTGGACAACGCCAGCAGCGAAATGCAGAAACTCTTGAAACGCGAAGGCCCGAAATATCAGTATGGAAACGGATGCCTCTCGGACGGTGTCATTGGTGCCTGGATGGCCCGAATCTACGGAATCGATACTCCACTTAACCAGGAAATGGTTCGGAAAACCCTGCACGCCATCTTCAAGAACAATTTCAAGACCGACCTCAGACAGCATGCCAACGCACAACGTCCCGGCTATGCCATGGGACATGAGCCCGGGTTGCTGTTGTGCACTTGGCCCCGGGGCGGCAAGCCCACGTTGCCGTTCGTCTACTCAGACGAAGTCTGGACCGGCATCGAATACCAAGTGGCCTCGCATCTCATCGCGGAGGGCTTCGTCAAAGAAGGATTGACCATCGTTAAGGCCTTGCGCAGCCGCTACGACGGCCGGATTCGCAACCCCTGGAATGAATATGAGTGCGGCAATTATTACGCTCGCGCGATGGCCAGTTATTCATTGCTTGGCGCACTGGCAGGGTTCCGCTACTCGGCCGTCCAGCGCACTCTCTGGTTTGGTCCGCATCTCAGTATCCGGCCATTCACGACTTTTTTCTCTTCGGCATCCGGCTTTGGCACGATTGTGCTAGATGTTCGGAGCCTCACCATTCGAGTACTTGAAGGTGAGCTTGTGGTGGAAAAGCTGGTGCTGACCGATGGGTCCGAAACCAAGATCTTGGAGTGGGAATCCACTGCCCGCCCAGATACTCCCGCGATCAAAACCTTCTGACGGATCTTCTTTTTCAGTCCGAGCAGAGATTTGCGGTTAGGAAGTTGATTTGATTGCGGTTGATGTCGTTTGCGTAGCGCAAGCGTCTGTCTACATCTTCCCCGGCAGGGTCACGTCCAGTGCCG
>Ga0210394_10003521_pt1 | contig 19505 bp, 14 predicted proteins | sample IncBWC12MmetaG_FD_160121 | JGI IMG/M metagenome (GOLD analysis project Ga0210394, IMG submission 160121) | Forest soil microbial communities from Barre Woods Harvard Forest LTER site, Petersham, Massachusetts, United States - Inc-BW-C-12-M | ecosystem: Environmental > Terrestrial > Soil >...
CGACCTGCGGCTGGCGGCGGTCACCGCCGGCGGCTTCGCCGGGGCGAGCCTGGTTTTCGCGGGCGCTGCCTGGGCCTGGCTGGCCGGGCTGCGCAGCGCGCGCCGGGCCGCCGGACGGCTGCCGGCAGCACTGAGCTTTGCGCTGGCGGCGCTGGCGCGGCGCCCGGCGGCCACGATCGTTCAGGTGGTCGCCTTGTCGTTCGGCCTCACGGCGCTGCTGGTGATGGCCACGGTGCGGACCGATCTGCTGCGCCAGTGGCGCGCGCAGATTCCTGCCAACGCTCCGAATCGCTTCGTGATCAACATCCAGCCCGACCAGGTTCCGTCCGTCCAGGCTCGACTCAAGGAGCTCGGCATCCTCGATGCGACCCTGTTTCCGATGGTGCGCGGACGGCTGGTTGCGATCAACGGCGATCCGGTCGACCCGGGCCGGTATCGGGCCGAACGGGCCCGCGGCCTGATCGAGCGCGAATTCAACCTGTCCTATGCGGTCGATCCGCCGCCGTACAACCGGATCGTCCAGGGTCGCTGGTTCGGCCGCGATTCGGCTGAGCTGTCGATCGAGCGAGGCATCGCGGACACGCTGGGCATCCACCTGGGCGACCGGTTGAGTTTCGATGTGGGCGGAGAAATCGTCCAGGCCACCGCCACCAGCGTGCGCGAACTGAGCTGGGATTCGATGAAGGTGAACTTTTTCATCATCATGTCGCCGGCGTTGCTGCACGACCGGCCGCAGACGTTCATCACCTCGATCTTCGTGCCGCCGGGCCGGGTCGATCCGACCTCGCCTCTGGTGCGCGAATTCCGCAACATGACGGTGATCGACACCGGCCTGGTGCTGGCGCAGATACGCTCCGTTCTGGATCAGGTCAGCAGCGCGGTGCAGTTCGTATTCCTGTTCGCGCTCGCGGCCGGCGTGCTGGTCCTGTATGCGGCCCTGTCGGCGACGCAGGACGAACGCGGACACGAGGCGGCCCTGGTGCGTGCATTCGGAGCGGTCCGGCGCCAGCTTTGGCGGGCCCAGCTGGCCGAGTTGTCGGCGATCGGTTCGATCGCCGGAGTGCTGGCCGGCTTCGGCGCCAGCGCGATCGGCTGGCTGCTCGCGCACCAGGTGTTGCACTTCGAATACCACCTCAGTGCCTGGCCCTTCGCGGCCGGGATCGCGCTCGGCGCGGCCTGTGCGACAGCCGGCGGGCTGCTCGCGCTGCGTCGGGTGATCGCGACGCCGCCCTGGGTCGTGCTGCGCGAAGTCTGAGCCTCGCGGCGGTTCCATGTAATGTTCGGCTGCCCCGTGAGCCAGCCTTCTCCCGCTTGCGGGACTGGGCCTGGGGTGCCCCATGAGTCGTCTCCCTCTCCCGCTTGCGGGGCAGGGGCTGGGGTGGCCGTAAGTCTCCCCTCTCCCGCTTGCGGGACAGGGGCTGGGTGCCCGTAAGTCTCCCCTCTCCCGCTTGCGGGACAGGGGCTGGGGTGCCCGTAAGTCTCCCCTCTCCCGCTTGCGGGAGAGGGGCCGGGGGAGAGGGTTGGGCACGGCAACGGATCGTTGCTAACACAGGAGCAGAAGTGCTGCAGTTGGCTTGGGTGGCTGCCGGCGTCGTTGTGGCGACGGTGCTGGGCGGATGGATCGTGCAACGAGCCGCCCGGCGCGCGACGCAAGCAAGCTTTGATGCTCGGATCGAACGGCTCGAGCGCGAACTGCGGCAGGCGGTCGACGCCAGCACCGACCGGGCCTCGATGCAGATCGGCGCGCGCGTGGCGCAATTGCAGCACGCGCTGACCGCGCACGTGACGCAGATCACGGGCGTGCAGGGCGAGCAGCTCGGCGGATACGGGCGCGCGATGCAGCAGCAACTGGGCGATCTGACCACAGCGACCCAGCGGCACCTGGCCGAGGTCCGCACGACGCTGGAGACGCGGCTGCAAGCGCTGCAGCAGGGCAACGAGACGCGGCTCGAGCAGATGCGGGCGACCGTCGAGGAGAAGCTTCAGACGACGCTGGAGGCGCGTCTGGGCGAATCGTTCCGGCTGGTTTCGGAGCGCCTGGAGCAGGTGCACAAGGGATTGGGAGAGATGCAGGTGCTGGCCGCCGGGGTCGGCGATCTGAAGCGCGTGCTGGGCAACGTGAAGTCGCGTGGCGTGTTCGGCGAGGTCCAGCTTGCCTCGCTGCTGGATCAGGTGCTGCTGACCGACCAGTACGCCGCCAACGTCGCCACGCGGCCGGGATCGGGCGAGCGGGTCGATTTCGCGGTCCGGTTGCCTGGCCGCAATGGCGACACGACGGTGTGGCTGCCGATCGACGCCAAGTTTCCGATCGAGGATTATGAAAGGCTGGTCGCGGCCCAGGAGCGGGCCGACGCGGCAGGCGCGGAAGACGCGGGCCGCGCACTGGAACGCCGGGTGCGCGCCGAGGCCTGCGCGCTGCGTGAAAAGTACGTCGAGCCGCCTCACACGACCGACTTCGCGGTGCTGTTCCTGGCTACCGAGGGCCTGTTCGCCGAGGTGTTGCGCCGTCCCGGCCTGGCCGAGTCGCTGAACCGCGAGCAGCGCATCGTGGTGGCGGGTCCGACCACGCTGGCCGCAATGCTGAACACGCTGCAGATGGGATTCCGGACACTCGCGATCGAGCAGCGGTCGTCCGAGGTCTGGCAGGTGCTGGGTGCGGTGAAGACCGAGTTCGCGCGCTTTGGAGAATGGATCGGGCGGGTTCGGGAGCAGGTCGGCACCGTTTCCAGGACGCTGGAGCAGGCCGACACGCGGGCCAAACAGGTGCAGCGCAAGCTGCGCGACGTAGAAGCGCTGCCGGCCGAACAGGCGGTCGCGATGCTGCCGCCGGCTGCGCGCGAGGACGAGGAGGAGTGATGCTGGCGATCACCCTCTCCCCCTCCCCTCTCCCGCTGCGCGGGCGAGGGGCGATCGGGTGCCTCTCTTAGGTGCGTCAGAGTTGAAAGGCAGGCGGTGTGCCTCTCTTATGTGCGTCAGAGTTGAAAGGCAGGCGGTGTGCCTCTCTTAGGTGCGTCAGAGTTGAAAGGCAGGCGGTGTGCCTCTCTTATGTGCGTCAGAGTTGAAAGGCAGGCGGTGTATCGCCCCTCGCCCGCGCAGCGGGAGAGGGGAGGGGGAGAGGGTGCTTAAACGCGCGCCAGGCGGTCCAGTCCCGCGTCCAGCGTCGCATCCTGCTTGCCGAAGCAGAACCGGACGATCCTGCGGTTCACCGGCTCCGCGTAAAACGGCGCCAGCGGAATGGCGGCGACGCCGTGCTCGACGACGAGCCGACGCGCAAACTGCTCCTCCGGTTCGTCCGAGATCGCCGAGTAATCGGCCAGCACGAAGTAGGTGCCGCGGCATGCAAGCGGTGCAAAGCGCGTGCGCGCCAGGCCGAGCACGAAGCGGTCGCGCTTGCGCTGATAAAAAGCTGCCAGGTCGAGGTAGTGGCGCGGTTGCCGCAGGAATTGAGCCAGCGCGCATTGCATCGGCGTGTTGACCGTGAATACGTTGAACTGGTGGACCTTCCGGAATTCGGTCATCAGCGCCGCCGGCGCGCAGCAGGTGCCGACCTTCCAGCCGGTCACGTGAAACGTCTTGCCGAAGCTCGACAGCACGAAGGTGCGAGACGCCAGCAGTTCCGAGCACGACAGGCTCAGGTGCGGCCGTCCATCGAACACGATGTGCTCGTACACCTCGTCCGACACGATCAGCAGCGGATGCTGAGCGACGAGCCGCTCGAGCGCGCGGATGTCGTCGGGCTCGATGGCAGAGCCGGTCGGGTTGTGCGGGGAATTCAGCATCAGCAGCCGCGTGCGCGGCGTGATGGCCGAACGCACGCGGTCCCAGTCGATCCGATAGTCGCGATTGCAATCCAGCGCGACCGGCACGGCCCGCCCGCCGGCCAGCGCGATGGCTGGACCGTAGCTGTCGTAGGCGGGCTCCAGCACGATGACCTCGTCGTCGGGCCGGACCACGGCCAGAACGGCCGTCAGGATCGCTTGCGTGGCGCCGGCCGTCACGGTGATCTCCGAATCGCTGTCGTAGCGATGGCTGTACAGCTGTGCGACCTTCTCGGCGATCGCCTGCCGCAGCGCCGGCAGGCCCGCCATCGGCGCATACTGGTTGTGCCCCTGATGCATTGCCTCGCTGACCAGCGCTTTGAGCTGCGGATCGCAATCGAAGTCGGGAAATCCCTGGCCGAGGTTGACCGCGCGGTATTCGTGTGCCAGTTGCGACATCACCGTGAAAATCGTGGTGCCGACGCTTGGCAGCTTCGAGGGTCCGAGCAGGCGCGCAAACTCGGTATCGAGCTTCGATTCGTCGGGCATCGGTAGCAGCTGAAAAGAGGGGACGAAGGGGGAGGGCAGTCAGGTCGATGATAAGAGCGCGCCTACTTCACTAGTGCGCACCACCCCCAGGGTAGAATTGTCCAGGGCAAACTATGGACGATCCGTTTTGGGGTCGTTCCGACTGCCTTATTTTTCGGGTTCGCGAACGGGGCGACACGCTCAAGATGGACGCTGAATCTGTCGCATTACGGTCTGGACGTCTTCCACTCAAGCCCATGACGATCGCATCCGGGCAAAAGGTCACTGTGCGTCGCGCGCTGCCGCAGGACGTTGCACGCGCGCACGCCTGGCTGACAGCATCCGACCTGACGTCGAGCTCGATGGGCACGCCGTGGTTTGCGGAGCGGCCGATCCCGTCGCTGGAGCAGTTCCTGGTCCGCTTCCCGCATCAGTATTTCAACGGCGCACGCCCGTTCGACGGCAGGGCGCTGGTACTGAGCTCGGCAGCGGTCGATCTGGGGATCCTCGCCTGGCGCCGGATCGATCTGATGCGCGACCTGGTCGAGCTCGACATCTGGCTGGCCGCAACCGAGTTCTGCCGGCAGGGCATCGCGACCGAGGCGCTCGGCCTGGCCTGCACCTGGTTGCAGTCGAGCTACGGGGTCAATCGTTTCCTGCTGCGACCTTCGCGTCGCAACGTGCGGGCGCTGCGCTGCGCGCGGCGCGCCGGGTTCCGCGAAACGGATTTCGAGGCGGCCGATGTGCTGGGCCGGCTGGGCCTGGATGCTTCGCCGTATCGCGACTCGGTCTTGTTGTTCCGGATCCTGCCGGTCCCCTGGGCGCTGCCGGCTTCGCGCGAGCGCGAGCTGTGGGTATTCATCGACAGCGAATTCAGCTCGCTGGAGGCGCCGGCGCTGCTCAGTTTCGGCGCCGTGACCGCGGACGGACACACGTACTACGCCGAGCTTGAACAGGATCGCCCGGTCGCGAATTCCAGGTTCGTCGAGCAAAGCGTCCTGCCGCTGATGGACAACGCGCCGACCACGCGCACGCAGGCGGCGGGACAGTTCCTGCACTGGCTGCATGAGTCGGCCGATGGCCGCGCGGTGCGCCTGATCAGCGACTCGGGTTTCGACCGGTGGGCCCTGACCGAGCTGCTGCATACGGAGGATGTACCTGACGGGGTGCTGTGGCAGCGGGCGCCGGTGGCGTATTCGGAACTGGACCGCCTGTCCGTGGAGCTCAGGCTGCGCCGCCACCACGCGCTGGACGATGCGCTGGCGTTGCGCTGCGCGGTGCTGGGAGAGTCGGCTTCCGCAGTCCCGCCGGGTGGGAATCACCAGGCCGAAGCGCCGCGCGTTGCGAATCAGCGGGAGTGAACGAGCCGCTCGTTGAGGGAAGAGCACGAAATCGATTTGCGCGCACCACCACCCTCACCTCGACCCTGTCCCGCGGAGCGGGAGAGGGTGAATATCGTTGCTGCGCTCTTTCCGACATTCTGCTGCGCAGGCTCTAGCCGAATCGGGTGCCGAAGTCCCGCGGGGCGATGATCGCCAGCCCGCAGCGCTGGGCCTTGCGATTCAGCGCGAGCAGTGCTTTGTCTTTCGTCAGCAGGACCGTGGCCTGCGTGGCGAAGGCCAGATCCAGGAACTTCTGATCGTGCGGATCGCGGCAGCGCCACGGCGCCGCCGCGTCAAGCGGGAAAAGGCGCGTGCGGTCCTGCCACTGGCGCACGCATTCGAGCAGGTGTGATCGCTGGCCGGGACTTGAACAAAAGCCCGGCCGCTGCAGAACGGCCGACAGCTCCGCCTCGGTTTGCTCGCAGCGCGCCGCCATCCAGTGCGGCGAGTCGAGCGCCGCGGCCAGCGGTTGCGCGTCCGGATCGCGGAAGAAATACAGGTCGAGCCAGACGTTGGTATCGATGACGGCGAGGCGGCTGCCGGCAGGCGCCGGCGCCTGGCCCCGGGACAGCGTCGTCTCGACCGTCACCGCAGCAGCGCGAACTGGATGCGCTGATTTCGAGAGCTGGAATCCTCGCCCGGCTCGCTCGCCGCCGAGTCCTCGGCGCTGGCGCCGCGCGCCTGCAGGCGCTGCGCCGGAACGCCCTGATTGACCAGGAAGTCGACCACCGCCTGGGCCCGCCGCCGGGACAGCTCCAGGTCGGACAGCGGCGAGACGGTCCCATTCGCGTGACCGGTCAGCTCGAATCGCTCGGACGGCGGGCGCGCCTTGATCAAGGCGGCCACCCGGGCCAGGACCGGCTCGGCCGAATCCGGCAGGGTCGAACCGTCCGCGGCGAAGTCGATCATCAGCAGGTTCAGCGCGTCCAGTAGTTGCGCAGTGCCCGATTCGGACGTCAGGCCAGTGAGCGCGGACATCGCATGCCAGTTGCCGACCCGCACCGCCGTCTGCGCATCGAACGTCGGCTGCGACACGGTGGCCGGCGCAACGGCCGGATGAACCGGCACGCATGCCCGGATGATCAGGGCGCCAATCACGCCGAGCGCGAGCAGTGGCCACGCATCGGTCATGATGCCGATTACCCCCTGATCCGGATCGGTGCGCGCGGACATGGGGGCGACCCGCTACGAGCGGGCCGGTGCGGACAGCAACTGGCGCAGCACGAACGGCAGAATGCCTCCGTGGCGGAAGTAATCGACTTCGATCGGCGTGTCGATCCGCAACGTCAGTTTGACCTGGCGGGTGGAGCCGTCCGACCCGCGTATCACCAGCGTGACCGGTTGCTGCGGTCGCAGCGCTTCGTCGACCCCCAGCAGGTCGAACTGTTCATCGCCCCGGAGGCCGAGCGTCTGCGCGCTCTGGTCGGGCCCGAACTGCAGCGGCAGCACACCCATCCCGACCAGATTGCTGCGGTGAATGCGCTCGAAACTGCGCGCTGCGACCGCCCGCACTCCGAGCAGTTGCGTGCCCTTGGCGGCCCAGTCGCGCGAGGAGCCGGTTCCGTATTCCTCGCCGCCGAACACGATGGTGGGCACGCCTTCGGCCCGGTAACGCATCGCGGCATCGTAAATCGACGTCCGCTCGCCCGACGGCTGGTGGATCGTGACGCCGCCTTCGACGCGTGAACCGTCGGCTTGCGGTTGGATCATCAGGTTCTTGATGCGGACGTTGGCGAACGTGCCGCGCATCATCACCTCGTGATTGCCGCGCCGCGCCCCGTAGCTGTTGAACTCGGCCTTGGTCACGCCGTGCTCGATCAGCCAGCGGCCGGCCGGCGAGGTGTCCTTGATCGAGCCGGCCGGCGAGATGTGGTCGGTCGTGATCGAATCGCCGAAGATGGCCAGAGCCCGCGCTCCCCGCACCGGATCGACGCGATCCGGCTGCATCGAGAAGCCCTCGAAAAATGGCGGCTCGGCGATGTAGGTCGAGGTCGGCCACCCGTAGGTCTGTCCGGTGCCGCCCTTGATCTTCTGCCACAACTCGCCCGGGTTCGATGCGACCTGCTCGTAGTTCTCGCGGAACGCCTGGCCGTCCATCGCGAACTTGAGCAGCGCCTCGACTTCCTGGCCCGACGGCCAGATGTCGCCGATCCAGATCTCGCGCCCGCCGGCTCCCCGTCCGACGGGCTCGCGCATCAGGTCCGTCAGCACGGTGCCGGCCAGCGCGTAGGCCACGACCAGCGGCGGGGACGCCAGGAAGTTGGCTTTCAGGTTCGGGTGGATCCGCGCTTCGAAATTGCGGTTGCCCGACAGCACGGCGGCGCACACCAGGTCGTTCTTCACGATCACGTCGTTCAGCTCGGGCGTCAGGTCTCCCGAATTGCCGATGCAGGTGGTGCATCCGTAGGCGGCGACGGTGAAGCCGAGCTTTTCCAGATAAGTCAGCAGTCCGGCGCGCTGCAGGTACTCGGTGACGATGCGCGATCCCGGCGCGAGCGACGTCTTGATGTGCGGGCGCACCGACAATCCGGCTTCGACCGCCTTCTTGGCGAGCAGCCCTGCGGCCAGCATCACGCTCGGATTGCTGGTGTTCGTACAGGACGTGATGGCCGCGATCAGCACGTCGCCGTTGCGGATCGACAGCCCGCTGGCAGTGGCGAACGAGCGTTGCAGCTTGTCTTTCGGCTGGTTGAAGCCGTTTTCACCGACCGGCTTGCTGAACAGCTCGGAAAACGAGCGCTTCACCTGCCCGAGCTCGATCCGGTCCTGCGGTCGCTTCGGGCCGGCCAGCGACGGCGTCACGGACGCCAGATCCAGCGTGAGCGCCTTCGTGTAGTCGATGTCGCCGGCCCTGGGAACGCCGAACAGCCCCTGAGCCCGGTAGTACGCCGCGAAGGCATCGATCTCGGCCCGCGTGCGTCCCGTGCCCTCGAAATACGCCAGCGTCTTGTCGTCGACCGGGAAAAAGCCCATCGTCGCGCCGTATTCGGGCGACATGTTGGCGATCGTCGCGCGGTCCGGCACCGAAAGGCTCGCGGTGCCGTCGCCGAAGAACTCGACGAACTTGCCGACCACCTTTTCCTTGCGCAGCATCTCGGTGATCGTCAGCACCAGGTCGGTGGCGGTCACGCCTCCGCGCAGCCTGCCTTTCAACTCGACGCCGACCACGTCCGGGGTCAGCAGATACACCGGCTGCCCCAGCATGGCCGCCTCGGCTTCGATGCCGCCGACGCCCCAGCCGACTACTCCGATGCCGTTGATCATCGTCGTGTGGCTGTCGGTGCCGACCAGCGTGTCCGGGTAGTAAACGCCATCGCGCTGATGCACGCCGCGCGCCAGAAACTCCAGGTTGACCTGGTGCACGATGCCGAAGCCGGGCGGCACCACCCGGAATGTGTTGAACGCCTGCATGCCCCACTTCATGAATTCGTAGCGCTCCCGGTTGCGCTCGAATTCCAGCCTCATGTTCAGGTCCAGAGCGGTGCGCGTTCCGAAGTGGTCGACCATCACCGAGTGGTCGACCACCAGGTCGACCGGCACCAGCGGCTCGATCAGCCCCGGCTGGTGCCCCATTGCCGCCGCCACGCCGCGCATCGCGGCCAGGTCGACCAGCAGCGGGACGCCGGTGAAGTCCTGCAGCACCACGCGGGCCACCACGAACGGAATCTCTTCGGTGCGCGCTGCGCGCGGTCCCCAGGCGGCCAGCTGGCGGACGTGATCTTCTGTGACTTTCTTGCCGTCGCAGTTTCTGAGCACCGACTCCAGCACCACCCGGATTGAATACGGCAGCCGCGATATCTGCCCCAGCCCGGCCTTTTCCAGCGCGGCCAGACGGTAGAACTTGCCCCGGGCGCCGGCGGCCGGGGCGAATTCCTGCAGGCTGCCGAATGGATTCGGTGTTGTCATTCTTGCCTCCAAGTCTGATCGCCCTCTCCCGCTTGCGGGAGAGGGGCGGGGGTGAGAGTTTGTTGTTATCCCAGCAGATGTGCGACCGCCTGGCGTTCCTCGTTCAGCTCCGCCAGCGTGCGGTCCAGAGCGGTGCGTGAAAACTCGTCGATCGACAGGCCGGCGACGAGCCGCCAGTCGCCTCGCTCACAGGTCACCGGGAAGCCGAACATCGTATCGGCCGGGATGCCGTAGCTGCCATCCGAGGCTACGCCCATCGAGACCCAGCGTCCGGCCGTACCCAGCACCCAGTCGTGCATGTGGTCGATCGCAGCATTGGCCGCCGAGGCGGCCGAAGACAGGCCACGGGCTTCGATCACGGCAGCGCCCCGCTTACCCACGGTCGGCAGGAACTCGTCCCGGTTCCAGGCCTCGTCGTTGATCGCCTGCCGCACGGGCTTGCCGTCGACCATGGCGAAACGGTAGTCGGCGTACATCGTTGGCGAATGATTGCCCCATACGCACATCGACTCGATGCGCTGCACCGGCACGCCCAGCCGGATGGCGATCTGCGCCTGCGCGCGGTTGTGATCCAGCCGCATCATCGACGTGAAATTGCGCTTCGGCAGGTCCGGCGCGGATTTCATCGCGATGAAGGCGTTCGTGTTGGCCGGATTGCCGACCACCAGTGTCTTGACGGTTCTGCGCGCCACCGCGTTCAGCGCCTTGCCCTGGGTCGTGAAGATCTGCGCGTTGGCCGCCAGCAGATCACGGCGCTCCATGCCGGGGCCGCGCGGGCGCGCACCGACCAGCAGCGCGTAGTCGGCGTCGCGGAACGCGCCGTTCGGATCGCTGAACGCCTGCATCGAGGCGAGCAGCGGGAACGCGCAGTCCTCCAGTTCCATCATCACGCCCTTGAGCGCCTTCTGCGCTTTCTCGTCCGGGATCTCCAGCAGTTGCAGGCTGACCGGCTGGTCGGCGCCGAGCATTTCGCCGGCGGCAATGCGGAACAGCAGCGCATAGCCGATCTGCCCCGCCGCGCCGGTTACGGCCACTCGCACAGGCGACTTGTCCATCTGAAACCTCCCTCGGATCGAAGAGTCATGCCGGCTGCCCACACCCCGACGCTGGCGCGCTGCGATGCGCCAAGCCCAGTGTAATGCCGCGCTCCTCGCGCCCGCCGCCCGCCGACCCGGAGCGGGTGCGGCCGCGGGGAGTCGGACGCGGCAGAGTATAGCCAAGCTCTTATATAAGACATAAGATGACAGGGTCGAGTTCCAACCCGGGCGGCGCGCTATTCCGACCGGGGACCCCGAGACCAAATGGAAACCACGTCGCCGACGTCACCTCGTCCAGGGGCTACCCGCAAGGGGGCACGCCGTCCGGCGGTTTTTGCGCCTTTGTATCGGCAGATCAAGCACCTGCTGGTCGACGGCCTGCGCCGGGGCGAATGGATGCCCGGGGCGGCGATTCCCAGCGAGATCGAGCTGGCGGGCCGCTTCCAGGTGAGCCAGGGGACCGTGCGCAAGGCGATTGACGAGCTCGCGTCCGAGAACCTGCTGGTTCGTCGCCAGGGCAAGGGCACGTTCGTGGCGACACACCATGAGCCCAGGGCGCAATTCCGCTTCTTGCGGCTGGTGAAGGATCGGGGCGAGGTGGTAGTCGCCAGCAGCCGCTTTCTGCAATGCGACCGAGTGCGCGCCAGCGCCGAAATCGCCGGCCGCCTGGGACTGCGTTCGGGCGCCGCCTTGATCCATGTTCGCCGCGTGCTGCTGTTCGACGATTTGCCGCGCGTGCTGGATGACATCTGGCTGCCGGCCGGTCCGTTTCGGAACCTGTCAGCCGAGCGGCTGGCGCAGTACAAGGGGCCGCTCTATGGCCTGTTCGAGAGCGAATTCGGAGTCCGGATGATCCGCGCCGAGGAGCAGCTGCGCGCGGTCGAGGCCACCGCCGGCGACGCGCCGGCGCTGCAGGTCGCGGCCGGCTCGCCGCTGCTCAGGGTCGATCGCGTGTCCTACACCTATGGCGACCGGGCGATCGAGTTTCGGCGGGGGCACTGCGTGACGACCGATTTCCATTACTGGAACACGTTGACCTGACCCGGCCGGCACGTGCCGTAAGCGAGCTGTTTCCGCTCGGTTGCGAATTCAGTCACAATATATTGCATTGCAACCAGAAACTCAGAAGCCCCCCAGGGGCCCCGGTCCATGTCGGCGCGGCAGGTGATACGAAACCTCTCGTTCGGGGATCTGGTCCGATACCGGCTCCCGGTGCCTGGCGTGGTGTCGATCCTGCATCGGGTGAGCGGCGCGTTGATGTTCCTGCTGCTGCCGCTCACGCTGTGGCTGTTCGATCTGAGCCTGCGCTCGGAGCTGAGCTACCAGCAGTTGCGCCAGGTGGCCAGCGGGTGGTTCGCCAAATTGGTGCTGTCGGCGCTGGCATGGGCGCTGCTGCATCACCTGGTGGCCGGGCTCCGTCACCTGGCGCTGGATCTGGACCTGGGCGTGGACCGGATTGCGGCGCGCCGCAGCGCCTGGATGGTGTTCGTGGTCAGCGTGCCGCTGGCGGTCTGGGCCGCCCTGATCATTTTCAGAGTGATGTGATGGCCATTGGCGCCCGCAGGCTGGTCGTCGGAGCCCACTACGGCTTGCGTGACTGGCTGATGCAGCGCGCCACCGCGCTCGTTTTGACGCTGTACCTGATCGCTCTGGCGATCCAGATCGTGTCGGCGCGGCCGCTCGACTACAACGCCTGGGTCAGTCTGTTCGTGCCGCTCGGCATGAAGGCCGCGACGCTGATCGCGTTCGTCGCGCTGGCCTATCACGCCTGGGTCGGGATGCGGAATGTCTGGATGGATTACGTGCGCCCCGTTGGCATCCGGATGTTGCTGCAGCTAGGAACGATTCTGTGGCTGGCGGCCTGCCTGGTGTGGGCCGTGCAGATTCTCTGGAGGGTCTGACTGCGATGGCACTGATCCGGCGTCGCTTCGACGCGGTGATCGTGGGTGCCGGTGGAGCGGGCATGCGCTGCGCGCTGCAGCTGGCACATGCCGGGCTCAGCGTCGCGGTGCTGTCGAAAGTATTTCCGACCCGTTCGCACACGGTGGCGGCCCAGGGCGGCATCGGAGCCTCGCTCGGCAACATGACCGAGGACCACTGGTTGTGGCACATGTTCGACACGGTCAAGGGCTCCGACTACCTGGGCGATCAGGACGCGATCGAGTTCATGTGCCGCGAGGCGCCCAAGGTGGTCTACGAGCTGGAGCATTTCGGCATGCCGTTCGATCGCAATCCGGACGGCACGATTTACCAGCGGCCGTTCGGCGGGCACTCGGCCAATTTCGGCGAAAAGCCCGTGCCGCGGGCCTGCGCCGCGGCCGATCGGACCGGCCACGCGTTATTGCACACGCTGTACCAGCGCAACGTGGCCGCGCGCACGCAGTTCCTGGTCGAATGGATGGCGCTGGACCTCGTGATGGACGCCGATGGCGAGTGCGTCGGGGTCACCGCGCTGGAGATCGAAACCGGCACGACGATGCTGCTGGAGGCCAAGGCCACGGTTCTGGCCACGGGCGGCGCCGGCCGCGTCTTCGCGGCCTCGACCAACGCCTATATCTGCACCGGCGACGGGCTGGGGATGGCCGCGAGGGCGGACCTGCCGCTGCAGGACATGGAGTTCTGGCAGTTTCATCCGACCGGCGTGGCGGGCTCGGGCGTGCTGATCACCGAGGGCGTGCGCGGCGAGGGCGGCATCCTGCTGAACTGCCTGGGCGAGCGCTTCATGGAGCGCTACGCGCCGACGCTGAAGGACCTGGCGCCGCGTGATTTCATATCGCGCTCGATGGACCAGGAGATCAAGGAGGGGCGGGGATGCGGACCCGAACGTGATTACGTCCTGCTGAAGCTGGATCACCTGGGCGTGGACACGATCATGAAGCGGTTGCCGTCGATCCGCGAGATCGCGATCAAATTCGCCAACGTCGACCCGGTGCGCGAACCGGTCCCGGTGGTGCCGACGATCCATTACCAGATGGGCGGCATCCCGGCCAATATTCACGGACAGGTGGTGGCGCCGCGCCGGGGCGATCCGAGTGCGATGGTGCCCGGATTGTTCGCGATCGGCGAGTGTGCATGCGTTTCGGTGCACGGCGCCAATCGCTTGGGAACCAATTCGCTGCTGGACCTGCTGGTATTCGGGCGGTCGGCCGGAAACTTCATCATCTCGCAGAAGCTGGAGGAGCGGATGCACAAGCCTGTGCCGGCCGGAGCCGGCGAGGCGACGCTCGCGCGGCTGGCGGCGCTGGACGCGCGCGGCAAAGGCGAACGGGTGCAAAGCGTGGCCAACGACTTGCGGCGCGCGATGCAATCGCATTGCGGTGTCTTCCGCACCGGGGCGCTGCTGCGCGAAGGCATCGCGCAGATGGCGCAGATCGAGGAACGGGCCTCCCGCGTCGCGATCGACGACCACTCCAAGGTGTTCAACACCGCCCGGATCGAGGCGCTCGAACTGGCCAACCTGGTCGAGACCGCCAGGGCCACGGTCGCGTCGGCCGAGGCGCGGACCGAGAGTCGGGGCGCTCATGCGCGCGACGATTTTCCGCAACGTGACGATTCGAACTGGATGCGCCACACGCTCTGGTACCGGGACGGCCGGCTCGATTACAAGCCGGTCAATATCAAACCGTTGAGCGTGCCTACGTTCGAACCGAAAAAGCGCACTTACTGAAGGGATCGAGCGGCCATGGACACCAAAGTGCAGATCAACGCCCCGGCGACGACCGCATCCGGACCGGCGCCTGAGCCCCGCATGTTGCACTTCCAGATCTACCGTTACGATCCGGATCGCGACGGGCGGCCCCGGATGCAGTCGTACGAGGTCCGCTTGCAGCCGACCGACCGGATGCTGCTGGACGCGATGATGCGGATCAAGGCCGAGGTCGACGACAGCCTGGCGTTTCGCAGATCGTGCCGGGAAGGCGTCTGTGGCTCCGATGCGATCAACATCAATGGGCGCAACGGTCTGGCCTGCGTCACCAATCTGCGCGAGCTGAAGGATCCGATCGTGCTGCGTCCGATTCCGGGGCTGCCGGTGGTGCGCGACCTGATCGTCGACATGAGCCATTTCTTCGACCAGTACCATTCGATCAAGCCGTTCCTGATCAACGAGTCGCCGCCGCCGGAGCGGGAGCGCTTGCAGTCGCCGGCCGAGCGCGAGGAGCTGAACGGGCTGTACGAATGCATCCTGTGCGCCTGCTGCTCGACCGCGTGCCCGAGCTTCTGGTGGAATCCGGACAAGTTCGTCGGCCCCGCCGGTCTGCTGCAGGCGTACCGGTTCATCGCGGACAGTCGTGACCAGGCCACCGGGGAGCGCCTGGACGACCTGAACGATCCGTACCGGCTGTTTCGCTGTCACACGATCATGAATTGCGTCGACGTGTGTCCGAAGGGGCTCAATCCCACCCGTGCCATCGGCAAGATCAAGGAACTGATGCTGCGGCGGGCTGTCTGAAACGATCCGGACACGATGCGAGTCGATCGATCCCCCGAGTTGCCGCCCCGGCGCATCGGCGCCGAGGCGCTGCGGCGGCTGCGCTGGCGCGCGCGGCGCGGCCTGCTCGAGAACGACGTGCTGATCGGGCGTTTTCTGGACCGGCAGGGCGATGCGCTGAGTCTGGCCGACGCCGATGCGCTGGCGCGGCTGCTCGATGTGCCGGACGGCGAGTTGCTCGACCTGCTGCTGGGGCGCCGGCAACCGGCCGGCGAGCTCGACGTCCCGGCGGTGCGGGACGTGCTGGCCCGGCTCGGCGACGGTTCGCACCGTGACTTGTTCGACTTGACCCGCACCTTATCCCGCATCTCAGGAGCCTGACGATGGCCATGAACGCGTCCGAACACAAGGCAACGCTGACCTTCAGCGACGGCACGGCCCCCATCGAGCTGCCGATCTACAAAGGCACGATCGGCCCTGACGTGCTGGACATCCGCGCGCTGTACTCCAAGACCGGAAAGTTCACCTATGACCCGGGCTTCCTGTCGACCGCGTCGTGCAATTCGACGATCACGTACGTCGACGGCGACCGCGGCGAGCTGCTCTACCGCGGTTATCCGATCGACCAGCTGGCCACGCACTGCAACTTCCTGGAGGTGTGCTACCTGATCCTGTACGGGGATCTGCCCAATTCGAAGGAGCGCAAGGAATTCGTCAGCCTGGTCGCGCACCACACGATGGTGCACGAGCAGATGCAGTTCTTCCTGCGCGGCTTCCGACGCGATGCGCATCCGATGTCGGTGCTGACCGGCCTGGTCGGGGCGTTGTCCGCGTTCTACCCGGACTCGATCAACGTGCACGATCCGGCGCAGCGGGAGATCTCCGCGATCCGGATGATCGCGAAGATGCCGACGCTGGTGGCGATGGCGTACAAGTACGCGGCGGGGCAGCCGTACATGTACCCGCGCAACGAGCTGTCGTACGCGGCCAACTTCATGCACATGATGTTCGCCACGCCCTGCGAGGATTACCACGTCAACCCGGTGCTGGTGCGGGCCCTGGACCGGATCTTCATCCTGCACGCCGACCACGAACAGAACGCGTCGACCTCCACCGTGAGGCTGTGCGCGTCGTCGGGAACCAATCCGTTCGCCGCGATCGCCGCCGGCGTCGCGTGCCTGTGGGGCCCGGCCCACGGGGGCGCCAACGAGGCCGCGCTGGCGATGCTGTACGACCTGCAGGCGCAGGGCGGACTGGCCAAGATCGGCGAGTTCATCGCCAAGGTCAAGGACAAGAACTCCAATGTCCGTCTGATGGGATTCGGGCACCGCGTCTACAAGAACTACGATCCGCGCGCCAAGCTGATGCGGGAGACCTGCTACGAGGTCCTCAACGAGCTGGGGCTGCACGACGATCCGGTGTTCAAGCTCGCGATGGGGCTTGAGAAAATTGCGCTGGAGGACGAGTATTTCGTCTCCCGCAAGCTGTATCCGAACGTCGATTTCTACTCGGGCATCGTCCAGAAGGCGATCGGCATCCCGGTGTCGCTGTTCACCGCGATATTCGCGCTGGCGCGCACCGTCGGCTGGATCGCCCAGCTGAACGAGATGATCGCCGATCCCGAGTACAAGATCGGCCGGCCGCGACAGCTGTACACGGGCCACGTCAAGCGCGACGTCACGCCGGCCAGGTAACTAAGGCGTAACATGGCGGGCGGACTGCAGAGCGCCGGAAGCCGGCGCGAGGCGTCGGGGCAGCTCGGTCGCGGGCTCCCGACGGATTCTGACGAGAAACTCGTTTGAAAGGGCCGACGCGATGATGCAACAGTTTCAGATCAATTCGTACCTGTTTGGCGGCAACGCGCCCTACGTCGAGGAGCTGTACGAGCGCTACCTCGACAATCCAGGGACCGTTCCCGAGCGCTGGCGCGCCTACTTCGATCAGATGCAGCTGGTACCGGCGGCCGACGGCAAGTCGTCGACGCCGGACGTGGCCCACGCCCCGATCGTCGAATCGTTCGCGCTGCGCGCCAAGGCCGGGACGCTGCGTCCATCGGTGGCGCCGACCGACCTGTCGGTAGCCCGCAAGCAAGTCCACGTCCAGTCGATCATTGCGGCCTATCGCTTCCTCGGCAGCCGCTGGGCCGACCTGGATCCGCTCAAGCGGCAGGAGCGCCCCAAGATCCCGGAGCTGGAGCCGGGCTTCTACGACCTGAGCGAAGCGGACATGGACACCGAGTTCTCGGCGGCCAACACGTACTTCGGCCAGGAGCAGATGAGCCTGCGCGACATCATCAAGGCGCTGCGCCAGACCTATTGCGGGACGATCGGGCCCGAGTTCATGTACATCGCGGATCCGGCGCAGAAGCGCTGGCTGCAGCAGCGGCTCGAGTCGATCCGTTCGACGCCGAACTTCTCGGTCGAAAAAAAGCGCCACATCCTGAACCGGCTCACGGGGGCCGAGGGCCTGGAGCGGTACCTGCACACCAAGTACGTGGGTCAGAAGCGTTTTTCGCTGGAGGGCGGTGAGAGCTTCATCGCGGCAATGGACGAGCTGATCCAGCGCGCCGGCGAACATGGCGTGGAGGAGATCGTGGTCGGGATGGCGCACCGCGGGCGCCTGAACGTGCTGGTCAATACGCTGGGCAAGACGCCGCCGGAACTGTTCGCCGAATTCGAGGGCAAGGCCCCCATCGAGCTGCCCGCCGGCGACGTCAAGTACCACCTGGGCTTTTCGAGCGACGTGTCGACGCCGGGCGGACCGGTGCACCTGTCGCTCGCATTCAACCCATCGCACCTGGAGATCGTCAACCCGGTGGTCGAGGGATCGGTGCGCGCGCGGCAGGAGCGTCGCGGCGACCATCGCGGGGAAAAAGTGCTGCCCGTGCTGGTGCACGGCGATGCGTCATTCGCCGGCCAGGGCGTCGTGATGGAAACCTTGACGCTGGCCCAGACGCGCGGCTACGGCACCGGCGGGACCGTGCACATCGTGATCAACAATCAGATCGGGTTCACGACGTCCGACCCGCGCGATTCGCGCTCGTCGCTGTACTGCTCGGACGTGGTCAAGATGATCGAGGCGCCGGTTCTGCACGTCAACGGCGACGACCCGGAGGCCGTGGTGCTGGCCACCGGCATCGCGATGGACTTCCGCCAGGAGTTCGGCATGGACGTGGTGCTGGACATCGTGTGCTTCCGGCGTCTCGGACACAACGAGCAGGACACGCCGGCCGTCACGCAGCCGCTGATGTACAAGAAGATCAGCGCTCATCCGGGCACGCGCAAACTGTACGCGGACAAGCTGGTTACCCAGGGCACGGTCGGTGCCGACGAGCCCGAGGCGATGTCGCGCGCCTACCGGCTGACGCTGGACCAGGGGCGCCAGACGGTCGATCCGGTCCTGACCAATTTCAAGAGCCAGTACGCGGTCGACTGGACGCCGTATTTGAACCGCAAGTGGACCGACAACGCGGACACCGCGATTCCGGTGGCCGAGCTCAAACGACTGGCTCAGCGCATCACGACCGTTCCGGACAACTTCAAACCGCATCCGCTGGTCGAGAAGGTGATCGCGGACCGGCGCAACATGGGCGAGGGCAAGGCGCCGATCGACTGGGGCATGGCCGAACACCTGGCGTTCGCTTCGCTGGTCGCCAGCGGCTATCCGGTGCGAATCACCGGACAGGATTCCGGCCGCGGCACCTTCTCGCATCGGCACGCGGTGCTGCACGACCAGAATCGCGAAAAGTGGGACGTCGGAACGTATGTTCCGCTGCAGAACGTGCTGGACAAGCAGGCCGCGTTCACCGTGATCGATTCGGTGCTGTCCGAAGAGGCTGTCCTGGGCTTCGAGTACGGCTTTTCCAGTGCTGCGCCCAACGCGCTGGTCGTCTGGGAGGCCCAGTTCGGCGACTTCGTCAACGGCGCCCAGGTCGTGATCGACCAGTTCATCGCTTCAGGCGAGGTCAAGTGGGGACGCCAGTCCGGCCTGGTGCTGATGCTGCCGCACGGCTACGAAGGGCAGGGCCCGGAGCATTCGTCGGCGCGGCTGGAGCGCTTCCTGCAGCTGGCGGCCGACAACAACATGCAGGTCGTGCAGCCGACCAATGCGGCGCAGATATTCCACCTGCTGCGGCGCCAGATGATCCGGATGTTCCGCAAGCCCCTGGTGATCATGACGCCGAAGTCCCTGCTGCGGCACAAGGACGCGGCCTCCGAGCTGGTCGATCTGGCGCGCGGCGAGTTCCACACGGTGATTCCCGACGCGTCGCTGAACGACCCCCAGAAGGTGAAGCGCGCGATCCTGTGTTCCGGCAAGGTCTTCTACGAACTGAAGGCCCAGCGCGAGGAACGCAAGGCCGACGATGTGGCCCTGATCCGGATCGAACAGCTGTATCCGTTCCCGCACAAGGCGCTGACGGCCGAATTCAAACGCCTGCCCGCGCTGACCGACGTCGTGTGGTGCC
>Ga0210394_10003523_pt1 | contig 19496 bp, 17 predicted proteins | sample IncBWC12MmetaG_FD_160121 | JGI IMG/M metagenome (GOLD analysis project Ga0210394, IMG submission 160121) | Forest soil microbial communities from Barre Woods Harvard Forest LTER site, Petersham, Massachusetts, United States - Inc-BW-C-12-M | ecosystem: Environmental > Terrestrial > Soil >...
CCACATGCCGGCGCATTTCGGCGAAATCCGCCCTTGCGGATTGACGTCGGTCATTTCGCACATCACCAGCCCAGCGCAGCCGAGCGACATGTTGCCGATATGCATCAGATGCCAATCGTTCGCCGAGCCGTTGTTGGAGTTGTATTGGCACATCGGCGAAACCACGACGCGGTTGGGCAGCGTAAGCCCGCGCAGCGTGATGGGAGAAAACAGGACGCTAGCCATATCTGCGGATCCTTTGGTGCTGAGATGAGCGACGGGGACCTGCAATATCACGAATTTAGATCATGCGTACATGTCCCGTAACACGCTTGTTCGGCGGGCACCGAGCACGACCGGAACAATGAGTCGCAACCCTCGGCTATCCGCTCGGCGCGGACATGGGTTAAGCTTCGGCTAGGCTAGCGTTCGGGGAGCCAGGGGGACAGGACTCGTGAATGCGCAGTTCTGGCTGATTCAGACCTTTAACGGCATTTCCTACGGCGCGTTGCTGTTCCTGGTCGGCAGTGGATTGTCGTTGATTTTCGGCGTCATGCGCATCGTCAACCTGTCGCATGGCGCTTATTTTCTTTGGGGCGGCTATATCGCGCTGTCGGTGATCTGGACGACCGGCTCATGGGCGCTGTCGCTGCCGCTCGCGGCGCTTGCGGTCGCGGTGATCGGTCTGTTGATGGAGCGCGTGTTTCTGCGTCCGCTCGGTTTCGACCCGCTGCGCCAGGTGCTGCTGACGGTAGGCTTTGCCTATCTGTTCCAGCAGGGCGCGCTCGACATCTGGGGCGGCGACAACATGGAAATCAATCCGCCGGCCGCGCTGACCCACAGCGTCGTGATCGGCGGCATCTATTTGCCGCTCTACCGCATGTTCATGATCGCGATGGCGCTCCTGATCGGCATCACGATATGGCTGGCGATGGAGAAGACGCGCATGGGCGCCGCGGTGCGCGCCACCGTCGACGACGCGCAAATGGCGCGCGGCGTCGGCATCGACACCAATCGCATTTCCATGCTGGTTTTCGCGCTCGGCGCGTTTCTGGCCGCGCTCGGGGGCGTCATCGGCGGCGCGTTTCTCGGCATCTATCCCGGGCTCGATTTTGAAATACTGCCGCTGGCCTTCGCAGTCGTCATCATCGGCGGCATGGGCAGCTTGGGCGGCGCCGCCATCGGCGCGATGCTGGTCGGGCTTGCCGACAATTTCGGCAAAGCGCTGTTTCCGGAACTCTCCTATTTCACGCTCTATGCGCCGATGGTCCTGATCCTGGCGATCAAGCCGACCGGCCTGTTCGGACGCGAGTGAAAGCGGGCGACGATGGGCCAGAAAACCAAAATTCTCAGCGTCGCGGCGTTTCTCCTGGCGCTCGCCTATATCGTTCCGCACTCTAGTTCGTTCGTGGTGCTGCTGGCCACGCGCGCGGTGGTATTCGCGATCCTGGCGATGAGCGTCGACATTCTGCTCGGCTTCACCGGCCTCGCCTCGCTCGGCCAGGCGGCCTATTTCAGCGTCGGCGCCTACCTGACGGCGATCCTCGCCACCAAATACCATGTCGGCCTGGGCTGGGATTTCTGGCTGGTGGTGCTGTTGGGTATGCTGATCGGCGCGGCGACGGCGGCCTTTTTTGGGTTATTCGCAGTCCGCGCTAGCGGCGTCTATTTCCTGATGATCACGCTCGCGCTCGGCCAATGCGTCTGGGGGCTCGCTTACCGCTGGAACTCGCTCACCGGCGGCGACAACGGCATCAATGTCACCAGCCGGCCGAGTTTCGGGCTCGACCTGACCAATGAGCGGACGTTCTTCTTTTTGGTTTTCGCCTTTTTCACCGTTACTTTGCTGATGCTCTACATCCTGGTGCGATCGCCATTCGGCCGCAGCCTGGAAGGCATCCGCGAGCGCGAGCTGCGCATGCAGATTCTCGGCTACAATACCTGGCTGCACAAATACATCGCCTTTATCATCGCCGGAGCCTTCGCCGGCTTGTCCGGAGTTCTGTGGGCGCACACCAACGGCCTGGTCAGCCCCGACACTGCTGTACTGACCACCTCGGTGGACGCGCTGCTGATGGTCGTACTCGGCGGCGCCGGCACGCTGGTTGGCGGCGCTATCGGCTCGGCAATCGTGTTCGGTCTGCGCGAGTATCTCTCAACGCTGGTGCCGTGGTGGCAGTACGTGCTAGGCGGCGTCTACGTGCTGACGATCTTGTATCTGCCGATGGGGTTGATGGGAATTCCGGCGCGCATTCGACAAGTCCGCGCTTTGTCCGACACGACGGAAAATCGAGCGGCGCCGGATAAACTGGCACCCAAGCCTTCCTGACGCGTGAGGGAGGGCGCCATAACAAGGGAGGAAGACATGACAGGCACATTGCGACAACGAGTGTGTCCGGCACTATTGGGCGGCTGTCTTGGGCTCGGCTTGAGCATGAGCGCGCCGGCCAGCGCGGACGATTTACGCATCGGCTTTCTATCGCCGACGACAGGATTTCTATCGCAAACCGGCCAAGACATGGTGCACGGCTTCCAACTGTATCTCGACGATCACAATGGCATCCTCGGCGGCGCCAAAGTGGACTTGATCGTCGAGGACACTCAAGGCAAGCCCGACGTGGCGGTTACCAAGGCCAAGAAGCTGGTGTTGCAGGATCACGTGGACATGTTCATCGGCGGCGTGCTCGCTTCCGAGGGCTATGCGCTGGCGCCGGTGTCGACCGAAGAAAAGACGCTCTGGATTTCCTCCATCGCGGCGGCCGACGATTTGACCCAGCGTCAGCTCGACAAATATCCCTATTTCATCCGTACCACCTGGGCGAGCTCGCAGCCCAATCATCCGCTCGGCCAGTGGGCCTGCGACCAGGGCTACAAGAAAGTCGTGACCATCGCCGCCGACTATGCCTTCGGCTATGAGTCGGTCGGCGGCTTCCAAAAGGCCTTCGAGGATTGCGGCGGCAAGGTCATCCAGAAGATTTGGCCGCCGCTCGGCAACAAGGACTTCGGGCCCTACATCCCGTCGATCAAGAGCGATGTCGACGCCATCTACTCGCTGATGGTGGGCCCGATGTCGCCGCAATTTCCCAAGCAATTGCGCGAAGCCGGCGTCAAATTGCCGATCATCGCCGGCGGCACCAGCTATGACGACTACAACTTGGCCTTTGATAGCGACGACGTGATCGGCGACGTTTCGGCATTGATGTACAGCGCCGCGTTGCAAACGCCGAAGAACGAGGCCTTCGTGAAGGAGTTCCGCTCAAAATACAACGAGGTTCCCGGCTACTATGCGGAAGCGAACTACACCACCGCGCAGATGATCGACGAGGCCATTAAGGAGAACGGCGGCAAATTCCCCGGCGCGGAGAAATTCATCCAGACGATGCTGGGCCTGAAGATCGACGCGGCGCGCGGGCCGGTTTCCTTTGACGATATGCGCAACCCGATCGAGAACATCTACATCCGCAAGGTCGAGAAGACGACGTTGTTCGGCGACGCCAAGCCGGCGCTGTGGAACGTCGTGATCAAGACCTATCCGAACGTCGGCCAGTTCTGGACTTATGGGAAGGATAAGTTCCTGCAACAGCCGGTTTACAGCCGCGACTTCCCATCTTGTCAGTACTGCGAATAACAGCCGAGTGTCGACGCCGGGTCCGTTCCCGATCGGACCCCGGCGCCGGCAAACGAGAGGATGACGAGCGTGAGCGGCGGCGGCGGAAACGGCGACGTGCCGGTCCTCGAGCTGAAAGGCCTTAGCAAGAGCTTCGGCGGCCTGCGCGCGGTGCGGGACGTGAGCTTGCGGATTATGGCTGGCGAACGCCAGGCCATCATCGGTCCGAACGGTGCCGGCAAGACCACGCTGTTCAACGTCATCACCGGCATCCATCCCGCCACGTCGGGCAGCGTCATGTTGTTCGGCCGCGAGGTGACGCGCTGGCCGAGCCACCGGCGCACCGCGCTCGGCATGGCGCGCACGTTCCAGGTCACCAGCCTGTTTCCGAGGTTGACCGTGCTCGACAATGTGCTGCTGGCGATAAAAGGACTGCGGCGGTCGAAATTCGTGATGTGGCGTTTTCTCTCGTCCTATGGCGAAGTCTACGACAAGGCGCATGAGCTCTTGCAGCGCGCCGCGTTCTTCGATCGCAAGGACGTCGAGGTACGCTATCTTTCGCACGGCGAGCAGCGCCAGCTCGAAATCGTGGTCGGGCTGGCCAGCGATCCAAAAATTCTGCTGCTGGACGAGCCGGCCGCCGGGTTGTCGTCGGGCGAATCCGCGGAGATGACCACGTTCCTGCGCAAGCTAGATCCTAATCTTGCGATCTTGCTGATCGAGCATGACATGGATGTTGTGTTCGACGTCGCCTCGCAGATTTCCGTGCTGCACTTCGGCCAAGTGCTGGAAACGGGCACGCCGCAACAGATTCACTCCAGCATACGCGTGCAGGAAGTCTATTTGGGGGCCGGCTAGCGCATGATCCCGAAAAGTGGGAACCGGTTTTCGGAAAAGATCATGCGCAAAAAAATGCGAGCGGGATGTAGTGAATCAACTTGAACGGTCCAGGCGCTAGTCCATGAACATCCTCGATGTCGAGGACATCCACACTTATTACGGCAACGCCTACGTGTTGCAGGGCCTCTCGCTGCAGCTCGAGCAGGGCCAGATCCTCGGCCTGCTTGGCCGCAACGGGGTCGGCAAAAGTACGCTGGTCAATTCGATCGTCGGCTTCACGCCGCCGCGCCGCGGCAAGATCTATTTCAAGGGCGCCGATATCACCGGCAATTCGTCCTTCGCCATCGTGCGCGGCGGCGTGGGGCTGGTGCCGCAGGGCCGCCGCGTCTTTCCCACTCTCAGCGTGGAGGACAATCTGCTGGTCGCCGAGCACAATGCCGAGCGTCACGGCTGGAATTTGGCGCGGGTCTATGCGCTTTTTCCGCGATTGCGCGAACGGCACGGCCAACGCGCCAGGACTCTGTCCGGCGGCGAGCAGCAAATGCTCGCCATCGGCCGCGGGCTCATGACCAATCCCGACTGCCTGATCATGGACGAACCGTCGGAAGGCTTGGCTCCGATCATCATCCAAGGTCTTTGGGAAGCGATCGCCAAGCTAAAACAGGAAGGGCTTTCCATACTGCTCGTCGAGCAGAACGCGGCGCTGGCGCTCAAGCTCGTCGACTTCGTTCACGTGATGAGCAAAGGCCGCCTGGTCTATTCGGCGCGGCCGGATGAGCTGTGGGCGAACCAGGACATAAAGTCGCGCTTCCTCGGAATTTGACGTCTGACCGCGGCCCTTACGGCCGCCAATTGAGTTGCACGACTTTGTTGCCGCTCGCCTGATTATATTGGATCGCCTGCACCTTCATGGTCGCAATCGACTGTGCATTGCCCTGCGGACATTGCACGGAATCGTGTTGCACAAGCGCCTGGTCGAGCGCGCGGCCGAACTCGGCCTCGGTCGTCTCCATCGATTCATCGTCCGAAAACGGCGTCGACATATAGACAGTATGTTGGGCGGGTGAGAGCGCGAGGCAGTATCGCCATTCCGCGGCCTGCGCCGCGCGGCCGTCGAAGCCTCCGGTCAGGAGGACAATCCCAAACAGCGCCCGTTGCGCCCGCCATTGCATCGCATCGCCCCGCGGCGAATCGAACTCCTTAGCGTAGCGAATAGCCAAGTATTTGACACTGTGATTTGTACAATGCACCACGGCGCTTGAATAAGGTGGGGACGATGGTGTTATTGAAGGACGGCTGGCATGCGGGAGGCGGCTATGAAGTCAATCTTGTTCTTGCTCGGAGTTATTGTCGTCATTTCTGCGATCGGGACCCCTGCGCAAGCGCGAAATTACCCTTGGTGCGCGCTTTACGACACCGGCGACCAGGCGACAAATTGCGGCTTTGTCAGCCGTGAACAGTGCATGGCGACGGTGACTGGCATTGGCGGGTTCTGCGTGGTGAACACTCAATACCGGCCGGTGAAACCGACCAAGAGCCATTAGCTGATCAAGGTGGCCTAAACGCTCAAATCGCGGTTGCGCCAAATTGGACCGAGGGCGCTGCTGCGCATCCCGCTTCATGATGTTCTTGACTCCGCCGTAAAGACGCTTCGGAATACGGCGGGGTAGGAACACATGATCAAGAATTTTCACGTCCTCTATGTCGGGCAGATCGAGCTCGACAATGTCGGTCTCGACGGCACGCCGGCCAATGATCGGCGCTATTCCGATGAGCGACTGCGCGAGGCCTTCTTCACCGCGCGTGACGTCGCCCGGCTCATGGACGAGCTCGGCTTCGACGTGCTGTGGATGGCCGAGCATCATTTCCAGCGCGAGGGCTACGAAGTCTTCCCCAACCTGATCCAGCTGGGGCTCTGGCTCGCCACCCAAACCAAGCGCTTGAAGTTCGGCTGTGCGTTCAACGTTCTGCCGATGTGGCACCCGATCCGCATGGCTGAGGACTACGCCATGGCCGACATTGTCACCGACGGCCGCATCGTCATGGGCGTGGGTCGCGGCTATCACACCCGCGAGGTGGAGACGTTCGGCGCGCCGCTGCTTGACGCGGAGAAGAACCGAGAACTATTCGAGGAGCAGCTCCGGCTGCTCCTGACCTGCTTCAACGAGCCGTCCTTCCATTTCAAAGGTAAGTACTACGAGGCGCCGCCGCCGGTGGACTACCGCGGCTACAAGCTCAAAGACATCACGATGGTGCCGCGGCCAAAACATCTGCCGGTGGAGATCTGGATGCCGATCGCGAGCGGCAAGACCATCGAGCTGATGGCGCAATACGGCCTCAAAGCGATGGTGACGCTCAACGGCGAGAAAATTCTCGACGACGTCGTTCGTGCCTACCACGCAGCCTGCCTCAAGCATGGCCGCAACAAGCAATTGGGAGAAGATGTGATTTGGGGTGCCGGCGTCTATCTTGCCGGCAGCCGCGAAGAGGCGATCCGCCGCCTGGAGCCCGCCCATGACGAGCGTTTCAAGTGGTTTGCGCCGTTCGGCTTCGTGCGCTACGCCGACGAGCAGGGCCGCACCTGGGGCACGCCGGGCGCGCCATCGCGCACGCCCTTGCTAAAGGATGGCGTTGCACAGAAGGCCTGGTTTTGCGGCACGCCGGCCGAGGTGATCGACGGCATCAAATCGATCGAGGCGAAATATCCGGGGCTGGAGAATTTCATGATTCACTGGGCCGAAGGTCTTTCGCCCCAGGAGTTCAAGGAACAGCTGCGCGCCTTCGCCAAGGACGTGATGCCGGCGTTTAAGCGCGCGTAAGTTATCTCTCCAGCCGCGCGACGATCTCGACATGCGCCGAGTAGCGGAATTGGTCGACCGGCGTGACGCTAACCAGCCGATAGCCGCCGTCGATCAGATGACGCATATCGCGCGCAAAAGTGCCCGGATTGCATGACACCGCGACGACGACCGGAACGCGGTTTGCCGCGAGTTCGAGCGACTGCGCATCCGCGCCCTGGCGCGGCGGATCGAAGACGACGGCGTCGAAGCGATTGAGCTCGGTGGCGACGAGCGGATTCTTGAACAGGTCGCGCCGCTCGGCCGCGACCGGCTTCAGACCCGGGGTGGTCGCGGCGGCGCGCTTGAGCGCGGCGACGGCGGCTTCGTTCTCGTCGACCGCGAAGACGCGCGCATGTTCGGCGAGACGTAAAGCAAACGGCCCGATGCCCGCGAATAGGTCGGCGATGTTTTTCGCGCCGGTAGAATATTCCGCCACCAGCCGCGACAGCGCCGCCTCGCTTTCAGCCGTCACCTGCAAGAATGCGGCGGGCGGCAGGACCACGGTCGCGGCGCCCATCTGCACGGTCGGCGCGCGCGCTTGCGCGATCAATTCGCCGTGGCGCGTCAGGCGCGCAAGATTTTGCTCCCCGGCGAGGCGCGCCAGCGCGCCCATCACGGCGGCCGTAAGCGGACCCGAACCGCGCGCGTCGATATCGAGGCCGGCATCACTCGCCGTCACCTGGACGTCGAGCGGCTTTTGCGTGGGACCGAGCAGCTCTGCGATAGCCCAGGCCGCTTTGAGCGCGCCGTCGAGGCTTTTGGCCAAAACCGGACAGCGGTCGATTGCGATGACGTGATGCGCGCGCGCCGCCGAGAAGCCGACTTCCAGCACCTCATGCGTGGCGCGCCGGGCGTGGAAGACGACGCGGCGGCGGCCATCGCCGTGCGCGTCGACGAGATCGCCGACCGGCGCTTCGATCCCGGCCTGGCGCAGCGCCTCGACGACAAGGCCGCGCTTCCACGCTCGGTATGGGCCGGTCTGCCAATGCTGCAACGCGCAGCCGCCGCAGACGCCGAAATGCGGACATATCGGCGCGATGCGCTGGGCACTGGACTTTTCGACGTTGAGAAGATGCCGCCGGTCGGGCTGGCCGGGCACGCTTTCGACTTCGACGATCTCGCCCGGCAGCGTGCCGGGGACGAAAATCGGCCCACTAGCCCCTTGGGCGCCCTCGGCCACGCCATCGCCGCGATGGCCGACCCGGTCGATGACAAGGTGCTCAACCACGTTCAGCCTCGACGAAGAATTCGCGGTTGCCGTCGCCGCCGCGGATCGCGGATGCAACGACGCCGCCGACGCGCCATCCCAGCGAAGTCAGGAACGCGACGATATCGTCGCAGATGGCGCCGTGAACCGCTTCGTCGCGCACGATGCCTTTCTTGTTATGGCGGCCGTGCGCCTCGAATTGCGGCTTGATCAACGCCAGAATTTGCGCTCGAGGCGTCAGCAAGCCGCCGACCGCCGGGATGACGAGCTTGAGCGAAATAAAGCTTACATCGACGGTGGCGAAGTCGGGCTGTTCCGCCAAACGCGATGGAGCGAGCTTGCGGATATCGGTTTGCTCAAAAGCAACGATTTCGTCACGGCCGCGCAAGCGCGGATGCAATTGCCCGCGGCCGACATCGACGGCGTAAACGCGCCGCGCGCCGCGGGTGAGCAGCACTTCGGTGAAGCCGCCGGTCGAAGCGCCGGCGTCGAGGCAGCTGCGTCCGGCAACGGCCAGCGAAAAATGGTCGAGCGCCGCCGCAAGCTTGACCCCACCGCGCGACACATAGGGATGTTCGGGTTCGGCGGCGATCGCGGCCGCGGACGAGATCTCATCCGACGGCTTGCGCACGATCATGCCGTCGGCGGTCACCCGGCCGGCGGCGATGGCGGCCTGCGCCCGCGCCCGGCTTTCGAACAGGCCGCGCGCGACTAACAGGCGATCGGCACGCTCTTTGGTGGTCATGATAATTGTAGGGTGGGAATTGCGCCCGCTCCGCTTGACCGCGTGGGCAAAATAGTTCCGCGCCATAGCCCGTCGCAGACGGGCGTGAACGCCCTTATGGCCCACGCGGCGATTCAGTAGAAAGCGGTTTTGCCCACCCTACAGGTAGTTCAGGCGAGCTTCACCGCTTCGCCGCGCATGTTTTGGCCGAGCGCTTCGAACGCCTTGGAGACGATGCCTTTGGCGTCGAGACCGGCCTTGGCGTACATCGCGTTGGGCGAGTCCTGATCGATGAAAATGTCCGGCAGCACCATCGAACGAACTTTCAGGCCGCGATCGAGCGCGCCATGCTCGGCGAGCGCTTGCAGCACAAAGGAGCCGAAACCGCCGATCGCGCCTTCCTCGATGGTGAGCAGCACCTCGTGCTCGCGGGCGAGCCGCAGCAGCATGTCGACATCGAGCGGTTTCGCAAACCGCGCATCGGCGACCGTCGTCGACAGCCCGAAGGTCGCAAGCTCGTCGGCGGCCTTGAGGCATTCGCCGAGCCGCGCGCCATAGGAGAACAGCGCAACCTTGGTGCCTTCACGCAAGATTCGGCCCTTGCCGATCTCGAGCGGTTTGCCTTCTTCCGGCATCGGTACGCCGCGGCCTTCGCCGCGCGGATAGCGCAGCGCCGAAGGACGATCGTTGATCGCAACGGCCGTCGCCACCATGTGCACGAGGTCGGCCTCATCGGCCGCAGCCATCAAAATGAAACCGGGCAGACAGCCGAGATAGGCGATATCGAAGGCGCCGGCATGCGTCGGCCCATCGGCGCCGACAAGACCGGCGCGGTCCATGGCGAAACGCACTGGCAGACGCTGGATGGCGACGTCGTGAACGACCTGATCGTAGGCGCGCTGCAGAAACGTCGAATAAATCGTCGCGAACGGCTTGAAGCCTTCGGTCGCAAGCCCGGCACAAAAGGTCACGCCGTGCTGCTCGGCAATGCCGACGTCGAAAGTGCGGTTCGGAAATTCCTTCTGGAACAGATCGATGCCGGTGCCTGAGGGCATCGCCGCGGTGATGGCGACGATTTTATCGTCCTTCCGTGCTTCCTTGATCAGGCTCTCGCCATAGACCTTCTGATAGGCGGGCGCGGTCGGCTTCGACTTCACCTGCGCGCCGGTGGCGACGTCGAACTTGACGACGCCGTGATATTTGTCGGCGGATTTTTCCGCCGGCGCATAGCCCTTGCCCTTTTGCGTCACGACGTGGACGAGGATCGGCCCGTTCTTCATGTCGCGCACGTTCTGCAGCACCGGCAACAGGTGATCGATATTGTGGCCGTCAATCGGGCCGACATAGAAGAAGCCAAGCTCGTCGAACAGCGTGCCGCCGGTGACGAGACCGCGCGCATATTCCTCCATCGCCAACGCGCGCTGCTCGAGCATTTTGCTCGGCATATGCTTGGCGACGCTGCGGAACAGTTTGCGCAGCCGGTGATAGCCGCGCCCGGAAACGCGGCGGGCAAGATAGGCCGACAGCGCGCCGACCGGCGGCGCGATCGACATGTCGTTGTCGTTGAGCACCACGATCAACCGCGAATTCATGGCGCCGGCATTGTTCATGGCCTCATAGGCCATGCCGGCCGACATCGCGCCGTCGCCGATGACGGCGATGACGTTGTTTTGTTTGCTTTGTAGATCGCGGGCGACGGCCATGCCGAGGCCTGCGGAAATCGACGTGGATGAATGCGCGGCGCCGAACGCATCATATTCGCTCTCGGCGCGCTTGGTGAATCCTGAAAGTCCGCCGCCCTGGCGCAGCGTGCGGATACGGTCGCGGCGATTGGTGAGGATTTTGTGCGGATAGGCCTGGTGGCCGACGTCCCAAACGAGCCGGTCGGCCGGCGTGTCGAATATATAGTGCAGCGCCACCGTCAGCTCGATCACGCCGAGGCCGGCGCCGAGATGACCGCCGGTGACCGCGACCGCGTCGATGGTTTCGCGGCGCAGTTCGTCGGCGACCTGCCGCAACTGATTGGGTTCGAGGCGCCTGAGGTCTTGCGGGGTCTTGATTTGGTCGAGCAATGGGGTCTTAGACGAAACCGTCAAGCTACGCTCCTTTTTCAGGCCAATCTGTATTGTTTCGGCCTAACGCCGATTATTGGGGCTCGGTGAGGCCCGGGGAGGGTTCACGCAGATAGTGATGGCTCATGCAGATTCTAAGGTCTTTACACCATTCTGTGCCGGGAACGCAATTTGATCGGTACTGCCGGTAACGAACGGCTTGGAAAGAACCGCAAGCCTTTCCATGGGCTTGTATCTAGAATCCCCAATCCCCTATCTGGAGTCCTGCTTCACCCCTTCAACGCCGTTATGTAAGTAAAGTTCAGTACTTTACCAGGGTGTGGTAGTCCCGTTCGGCGGGATTATGGCCGCTGTTATTGGTCTTCAGGACTCACGAGCTGGTTCACGTGGCGCTCGAATTATACCGCAGGAAACGAAAATTTGATGTCACCGTGGAGCCGCGCGGCCGCAAGGCGCCGCGCGGCGGCGACCGTTATGTCATTCAGAAACATGCCGCGCGCCGGCTGCATTATGACCTCCGCCTCGAACTCGACGGCGTCATGAAAAGCTGGGCGGTCGCGCGCGGCCCGAGCCTCGACCCTGCCGAAAAGCGCCTTGCGGTCCATGTCGAAGACCATCCGATCGAATACAACTCGTTCGAAGGCACCATTCCGCAAGGCGAATATGGCGGCGGCACGGTGATGATCTGGGATCGTGGGCGTTGGTTTCCTGAAAGCGATCCGCACCGGGGTTATGCCAAAGGTCACCTCGATTTCGTGCTCGACGGCGAAAAATTGCGCGGCCGCTGGCACCTTGTGCGCATGCGGTCGCGCGACGGCGACCGTCACGAAAACTGGCTGCTCATCAAAGGCAAGGATGAAGAGGCGCGTAGCGGACGTAGCAGAGACATTTTGGACGAGGAGCCGTTCTCGGCGGCGACCGGCCGCTCGATCGACGAAATCGCCGCGGGCAAGGGCAAGAAGCGAGTCTGGCACAGTCGTCGCGACGCCGACAATGCATCGGCAGATTTTCGGCCGCAAACGCAGCGTGAATTCAAAGCTCAATTGCGGGCGTTAGCCAATTCGCAAGGCAAGAAAAATTCCAAGCCGCAAGCCAAGGTGACGAGCACGGCAAAGAGCGAGCCGAAGCCGCCGCCTTGGCCGGCTGCACGACGTAAGTCAAGAGCGAAGCCCGCGGCGACGGCGGCCGCGCGCAAGCGTTCCGCTGCGGCGCCGCAAGGCGGCGGAAGCGGCCGGCTGCCCGGCTTCATCCCGCCGAGCCTGGCCGCGCTGCACGACGCCGCACCGAGCGGCGCAGATTGGATCCACGAGATCAAATTCGACGGCTACCGCATCGAGGCAAGACTCGATAAGGGTCTCGACCGCGGCAAGGTCAAGCTCCTCACGCGCAAGGCGCTGGATTGGACGCATCGTTTTAAACGGATCGCGGACGCCCTCGCAGCGCTACCTGCGGAAACTGCGCTCCTCGATGGCGAACTGGTCGTCGAAAACGAAAAGGGCGTTTCGAGTTTCTCGATGTTGCAGACCGATTTAAAGGCCGGCCGCGGCGATCGCTTCGTCTATTGGGTCTTCGATTTGTTGCATCTGGATGGCCGCGATCTGACCGATAAGCCGTTGATCGAGCGCAAAGCGGCGCTGCGGCGGCTCCTCAGGGGCAAAAGCCGGGCGGGACCTATTCGCTATGCCGAACATTTCGACGGAGACGGTCCGCTGATTTTCAAGCATGCCTGCGAATTGAATCTCGAAGGTATCGTCTCAAAGCGGCGCGACGCGCCGTATCGTTCCGGGCGATCGGAGAATTTCGTCAAAACCAAATGCCACAACGCGCAGGAATTCGTCGTCACCGGCTTCAGCCCGTCGACCGCGATGCCAAAAGCCGTCGGCGCGTTGACGGTGGCGTTCCACGAGGACGGCAAGCTGCGCTACGCCGGGCGCGTCGGAACCGGCTATAGCCGCGAAACGGCGCGCGATCTGTGGAAGCGGCTGCAACCGCTGCGGATCGATCGTCCTCCCATTACTTTGCCCAAAAACGAGCGGCGCAAGGACGTCATCTGGGTGAAGCCGCGATTGGTCGTCGAAACCGAATTCCGCGGCGTCACCCATGACGGCTTGCTGCGGCAGGCGTCGTACAAGGGGTTGCGCGAAGACAAGCCGGCGCGCGAAGTGGTCCGTGAAGTCGCCGGGCCCGCGCCCGCCAATTCCGCGCAGCTGGCGCAGCGGCAGGCGGTGCGCAAATCCGCAGCGCCGAAGAGAAAGCCGCCGCGCGCCAACATGAATTCAGAAATTGCTAATGTGCATCTGACGCATCCAGACCGCGTCTACTGGGCCGATGTCGGGGTTACCAAGGAGGACTTGGCCGAATATTACGTGAGCGTGTGGGCTTTCATGGCGCCGCATGTCGTCGACCGCCCGCTGGCGGTCGTGCGCGGCCCGGGGGGCACGAGTGGCGAACTCTTCTTTCAGAAGCACATCGCTTCCAATATCAAGGGGTCTTCGCTGCGCCATGTCGTCAACGCCAAGGAGCACGACGTCATCGCGGTGGAAAAACTCGGCGACCTGATCGCGTTGGTGCAGTCCGGCGCCTTGGAGATCCATACCCGCGGCTCGCGGCTCGGCCGCTTGGAAATCTGCGACCGCATCGTGTTCGATCTCGATCCGGGCGAGGGCGTCTCGTGGCATGAAATCGTCGCCGCGGCACAGGAGACGCGCGATCGGCTCAAGGCGGAGAAGCTCAAAAGCTTCGTAAAACTTTCCGGCGGCAAGGGCATCCATGTGGTGGTGCCGATCGACGGCGCCGGTTGGGATGCGACCAAGGCGTTCACGGCGCGCATCGCCAACGCCATGGCCGCCGACGCGCCGCGGCGTTACCTCGCCAAGATGACCAAGGCGCTGCGCCAGGACAAGATCTTCATCGATTATCTTCGCAACACGCGCGAGGCGACCTCGGTCGCCGCTTATTCGACGCGGGCCCGCGCCGGCGCGCCGGTCTCGATGCCGGTGTCATGGGAGGCGCTCACCCGCTCCACCGGCGCCAACCAGTTCACCGTGCTCAATCTGAAAAAGCGGCTCAAGGACGACGCCTGGGCCGGCATCGGCAAGGTGCGGCAGAAGCTGCCGGAAACGGCGAAGCGGCGCGGCTAGCGCGTAGCCCGGATGGAGCGCAGCGAAATCCGGGGCCGGAGCCGAAGCTGCGCAGCCGTTCCCGGATTGCGCTCCGCTCCATCCGGGCTACGATCGTTTCGGCAGTCGCTCGAAGGGGGGCACGCCTTCGGGGATTTGATGGAACGACTGCTTGTCGATGGTGTAGATCGCCATCTGCGGGCCGCCGAAAAGGCTTGGATCGTCGAGCGTGCCGACTTTCAAAATCACGGCGGGCAAGCCCGGCCGCCGCGTGGCAAGATGGGTGCCGCATTCGCCACAGAATTCTCGCGTCACCGGGCGTTCCAGATCGCGGCGCGCAAATTGCTTGGGCGTCCCCTTGGTGTAACTGAACCCATCGGGAGGCATGAGCATAAACATGTTCGGCGAGCCGCCGCTGATATATTGGCATTCGCGGCAGTGGCACTGCGCTTTCAGCGTCGGCTCACCCTCGGCCACGTAGCGCACGCTGCCGCAATAGCATCCGCCTTCCAGTTTCATGGCATGCCCCGATATCGTTGCTGCGTCATTCCGGATCGACGCGAAGCGTCGAGTCCGGAATCCATAATCACAGATCAGCGAATATGGATTCCGGGCTCGCGGGCAAAGGCCCGCGCTCCGGAATGACGCGAGGGATTACCCCGCGAGCCGGAACCGCTCCGCCTTCGGCTCGAAGCGCGAGCGGAAAATCTCGGCGTCGAGCGGGTCGGCGAAGCAATAGCGCACGAAGGCGGCGTAATCGTCTTCGACATACATGTCGAATTTTTCGACATATTTGATGAGAAAATCCAAAATCTCGCTGTCGTCGGCGAGCTGTTGCCGCGGCAGCACGACCTGGTAAGGGCATTCCTCATCGAGCTTGCGCAGCCATGCGCTTTTCGTGTCCGAATCCATTGTTTTTGCCCCGAATCTCGTTCGCTTCAGCGTCAATTCGAACCGGCAAATGTTCACTATTTGTTCCATGATGTCAAGGGGGATTATGTGCCTCCCAGACGGCAATTGAGGGTGGCGGTGCGGTGTTTATCTCTGTGGGTGAGCTGCGGCCGGCGGACAGGAGTGAATATCGTGGTGAAAACCATCTCGGGACTGATGATTGCGGCCGCCAGCTTTACCGCGGCCATGTGTTTCAATGTTCCGGCCGGCCGGGCGTCATCTGGGGATGCGCCTTGGTGTGTCATGAGATTTGGCGACGACGTCTATTGGGACTGCCATTACCGCACGGCCCAGGAGTGCCTGGCGAGCATCGCGAGCGGCAATCGCGGCTCTTGCAACATGAACCCGTCGCCCGGTCCGTCTACGCCTGCCGCACCGGCGCCGCCGCGGCAGCAAAGACAGCACGCGCAATAACACCAACGGTTTGACCGAAGATCACTCGCCGTCGAGCGGCTCGGTGCCGGTCGGCTTGCCGGCGGCGTCGAGCGTGATTTTCTCCACGCGCGCTTCGGCCTGGCGCAGCAAATCCTCGCAGCGGCGCTTGAGCGCTTCGCCGCGCTCGTAGATGGTGACCGACTCTTCCAGCGGCACCTTGCCCTCTTCGAGCCGTTTGACGATCGATTCAAGCTCTTCGATCGCCCGCTCGAACGGCATTTTTTCGATATCGCTGCTGTTGTTCTGCGCCATCGCCCGGCTCTCCGATTCAATGATTATACGACATCTATCCGCGCATCAGCGCGTTGACATGGGCGGCGGCCGAGTTGCCCAAGGCCTGCAGATCGTAACCGCCTTCGAGCAGTGAGACGATGCGGCCGGCGGCGCAAGCGTCGGCAATGTCCATGATTTTTTGCGTCGCCCAGGCGAAATCCTCCTCTTCGAGATTGATATTGGCGAGCGGGTCGCGCATGTGGGCGTCGAAGCCGGCCGAGATGACGATCAGCTCCGGCTTGAATTCGGCGAGCCGCGGCAAAATTCGGCTTTCGAAGGCATCGCGAAATTTCGCAGGCCCGTCGCCGGGACGCAGCGGCGCATTGACGACGGTGTTGTAGTCGCCGCTTTCGCCGATGGCGCCGGTGCCGGGAAACAGCGGCATTTGATGCGTCGAGCAATACATCACCGTCTTGTCGGACCAGAAAATCTCCTGCGAGCCGTTGCCGTGATGCACGTCGAAGTCGACGATCGCGGCGCGCGCAATGCCGTGTTTATTCTGCGCATAGCGTGCGGCAATGGCGGCGTTGTCGAAAAAGCAAAAACCCATCGGCCGCGCGGTCTCGGCATGATGGCCGGGCGGCCGCGTCGCGACGAAGGCGTTGGCCGCTCTTTTCGACAAAACCTCGTCGACAGCATGGATCGCGCCGCCAGCGGCGCGCAATCCCGCTTCGAAGCTGCCGGGCGACATCGAGGTATCGGCGTCAAGCTGGATGATTCCTTCTTGAGGAGTCGCGTCGCGCAAGGCCTCGATGTAGTCCATCGGGTGACACAGCGCGATCGCCTCGAACGGCGCGCGCGGCGCCTCGACGCGCGCCAGCATTTGGAATTTTTCCGCTTCAAGCGCGCTTTCGATGGCGCGCAGCCGATCCGGGCGTTCAGGATGGCCGAGCGGCGTCAAATGTTCGAGGCAGGCCGGATGGGTGATGAGCAGAGTGGACATTCGTGGAATGTAGGATGGGTTGAGCGTCAGCGAAACCCACCCTAGGGCACCGACAGCGCCGCGTCCGCGCCGAGAACGCCCTGCGCACATTCGACGACGGTGCGTTCGAGCCCGCCGGCCTGGACCGCAAAATTCTCGGCAAAGAACCGCGTCACCGCGAGACGCGCCGCAGCGTCGCCGCCGAGCCGCATCGTCGCCAGTGCCTCTTTCGCCAAGAGGCAGCCGCCCGTCGCCAGGCCGAACAGCCGCAGGTAAGGGGTCGCTCCGGCAAGCGCCGCATCTGGCTCCTGATCGAGACGCGCGAGCAGCCAACTCGTCGCCCGCGACAAGCTCTCGACCGCATCGGCAAGTCGCACCGAGGTCCAGCCGAAGGCGGGGTCGTTGCTGGCGTCCAACTCCCGAACGATGCCGCGCAATTGGTCACAATGCGCCGCGACGGCGGCGCCGTCCGCAAGCGGCAGTTTGCGAGTGACGAGATCGACCGCCTGGATGCCGTTCGTTCCCTCATAGATCGCCGCGATCCGAGCGTCGCGAAATAGCTGCGCCGCGCCGGTTTCTTCGATATAGCCCATGCCGCCGTGCACCTGGATGCCAAGCGAAGCGACCTCGTTGGCGATGTCGGTCGAGAACGCTTTGGCGACCGGGGTCAGGAGCGAGGCCTGGTGATACGCCGCCTGCCGCGCGCCAGTTTCCGCGCTGCGCTCGGCGCGATCGAGCGCCATCGCGGTCGTGTAGCAGATAGCGCGCGCGGCCTGCGTGAGCGCGCGCATCGTCAGCAGCATGCGCCGCACATCGGGATGCGCAATGATGGGCGCCGGCTCTCCAGGCTTCATGCCGGCGGTGCGGCCCTGCCGTCGCTCGCGCGCGTAGGCGAGCGCCTGTTGCGTTGCGCACTCGGCGACGCCGACGCCCTGCAAGCCGACGGCGAGTCGCGCGCGGTTCATCATGGTGAACATGGCGGCCATGCCGCCATTTTCCTCGCCGATCAAAAAACCGGTGGCGCCGCCGCTATCGCCGAAGATCATGGTGCAGGTCGGCGAGCCATGGATGCCGAGCTTGTGCTCGACCGAATGCGCGCGCACGTCATTGCGCGCGCCAAGCGAGCCGTCGGCATTGAGCAAAAATTTCGGCACCAGGAACAGCGAAATGCCGCGCGTGCCGGGCGGCGCGTCGGGCAAGCGTGCAAGCACGAAATGGATGATGTTGTCGGTCAGGTCGTGCTCGCCGTAGGTGATGAAGATTTTTTGTCCGGTGATGCGATAGGCGCCGTCCGCCGCGCGCTCGGCGCGGGTGCGAAGTGCGCCGACGTCGGAGCCGGCCTGCGGCTCGGTGAGCTGCATCGTGCCCATCCATTCACCGGACACGAGCTTCTCAAGATAAGTGCGCTTGAGCGCGTCGCTGCCGTGGGCCTCGAGCGCGTCGATCGCCGCCATGGTCAGCATCGGCCCGTCGGCGAAGGCCACCGATGCCGAATGCCACATTTCAGTACAGGCGGCGTTGATGGTTTGCGGCAGGGCCTGGCCGCCCCAGGCGCTTGGCGCGGCAAGGCCGTTCCAGCCGCCCGACCGCCACGCTTGGTAGGCTTCTTTCCAACCCGGCGGCGTGGTGACGGCGCCGTCCTTGAACGGCGTGCCGTATGTGTCGCCGACACGATTGAGCGGCGCGATGATTTCGCCGGCAAAGCGACCGGCCTCCGCCAGAATCGCGTCGACGTCGTCGAGGGTGAGTTCGCCAAACAGGCCCTGCTCGATCGCGGGCTTTAAGCCGGCGCCGTATTTGAGCGCGAAGCCGATATCGGCGAGGGGAGCGCGATAGGTCACGAAGGAGCTCCGAAATAATCGATTGTCACGACGTTGGGTGGCGGCGCAATGTCATCCGGCACGAAAAAGTCCCGCCCGAGCGGTTGCGTTGGATCGACGCGATAGCGATCGAAGTCGCTGACGCCGTTTTCCGCCAGAAAAGTGTCGTCGATGAGAAAATGTCCGGTAAACTCGCGTGACGATTTCGCGAAGATCGCGTAGGCGGCGTCGGCCACGATGTCCGGCTTGCGCGCCTGACGCATCATGGCGTCGCCGCCAAGCAGGTTCTGCACTGCGGCAGTGGCAATGACGGTACGCGGCCACAGCGCGTTGACGGCGATCCCTTGCGGCCGCAATTCGCCGGCGAGCCCGAGCACCACGAGACTCATGCCGAATTTCGCCATGCTGTAGGCGGTATGCGGCGCGAACCATTTTTCCTTCATGTCGAGCGGCGGAGAGATCATCAGAATGTGCGAATTGGCCGCCTTCGCCAGATAGGGGATTGCCCATTTCGAGACGACGAAACTGCCGCGCGCGTTGACCTGATGCATGAGATCGAACCGCTTCATGTCGGTATCGGTCGCGCCCGTGAGCTGGATCGCGCTCGCATTATTGACCACGATGTCGATGCCGCCGAATTTTTGCGCCGTCCGGTCGAGTGCGTCGCGCACCGTCGCTTCGTCGCGGACGTCGACGACGAGCGGCAG
>Ga0210394_10003524_pt1 | contig 19479 bp, 18 predicted proteins | sample IncBWC12MmetaG_FD_160121 | JGI IMG/M metagenome (GOLD analysis project Ga0210394, IMG submission 160121) | Forest soil microbial communities from Barre Woods Harvard Forest LTER site, Petersham, Massachusetts, United States - Inc-BW-C-12-M | ecosystem: Environmental > Terrestrial > Soil >...
TGCATCTATGCGCACCGCTCAAATTTGCGGTGACTCAGCAGCCGAAGAACGGCGACGCCCATGTCTACGGTGCCAAGAGCCGATTCATGACCGACAAAGTATTGGACAGTTTCGAAAAAATATCCGTCCGCACCACAGTCGGAGCTGAAAACTTGAAAGCCGGCGACACAACTACGGTGGACGTGGTCGCACAACTCAAGGAAATGTGGTGAGACTGAAGATCGACTCGGGCATCGCTCGCGCGAGTCGGGTTACCAGCGGCGTGGCCCGCCGCCGCCTCCGCCACCACCGCCACCGCCACCGCCCGTCTTGGAACGCGGCGCCCGTTCCTGGGCCTCGTTGACCCGTAGCGGTCGACCACCCATCTGGAAGCCATTTGTCTCTTGGATCGCGGCCTGTGCTTCAGCAGCCGGCATATCCACGAACGCAAATCCGCGCGGACGCCCGGTCTCCCGATCGTTGATGAGTTTGACGGATTCGACTTTGCCGTGGCGCTCGAATAGCCCACGCACTTCATCTTCTGTAGCGGTGAATGGCAGGTTGCCAACGTAGATCGTCGTCATTCAACTAATCTCACTTCACTTGCGTGCGCTTGCGGGTAGCCCGACAGGTATCCCCGCTCACACGCGGTTTCAACACGCAGACACCCGCGCGAGAAGCGTCGAGGCCTGTACCATCGGTCGTGCACCAATCAACCCGAGCGAAAACCCGCCGCGAAAGATCAGGCTACGAGCCTAATGGCCGATGCTACCCTTTGAGAATAATGTTGGCAAACGCCAGATATACCAGCCTAAAGGCCGCCTATTCGACCTCGAGATACGCATAGCCGTTGAGTTCGTTTTCATAGAAACGCTTGACCGCCTGCGCTTCTGTCAACGACATTCGTCCTTCCTGAACCGCCCGCTCGCAATCCCGCGCGATTCCCGGATACAGCTCGTCGGTGTCGTACTCCATGTACTCGAGAACTTTGTTGGCGGTGTCGCCTTTCACGATTTCCTCGATCCACCAGCCGCCGCTTTCCTGCAGTCGAATGTGCACGACGTGGGTATCGCCGAACAGATTGTGCAGATCGCCCAAGGTTTCCTGGTAGGCGCCGACCAGAAAGGCCGCCAGGTAGTAGGGTTCACCGGGCGTCAGCTCGTGCACCTCGAGCGTGCGCTTCGTGGTTCGAGGATGCACGAAGCGATCGATCTTGCCGTCCGAATCGCAGGTGATATCGGCAAGCACGGCGTTGCGGGTCGGACGTTCCGTCAGCCGCTGAATGGGCATGATGGGAAATACCTGCCCGATGGCCCAGCTGTCGGGCAGCGACTGAAATATCGAAAAGTTGCAGAAATAGATATCGCTCAACATGTCTTCGAGATTTTCCAGCTCTTCCGGAATGCGATCGAGCTTGCGGCAATAATCGCGAATCTTGGCGCAAGTCGCCCAGTAGAGTTTTTCCGCGAGACCGCGAAATTCGAGACTCAGATAACCGAGATTGAACATCTGCAGCGCCTGCTCGCGCGCTTGCAGCCCGTCGTGATAACACTCCACCAGCCGGCGCTCGTTCACCGACCGGTAACTGTCGAACAAATCAAGCACCGGCTGCGGCAGCTCTTCCGACCCGTGGTAGTCCTCGTCGGGCCGGCCCGCTACCTTGAATTGGTCCAGCTTGGATGAGCCCAACGTGTCGAACACCAGCAGGCTGTGATGGGCGGCGATGGCGCGGCCCGATTCGCTGATAATCATGGGATGGGGCACGTCGCGGGCGTCGCACACGCTCTTGATGCGATACACGACGTCGCTCGCGTATTCGTTCAGCGTGTAGTTCATCGACGACTCGTAGTTGGTGCCGCTGCCGTCATAGTCGACACCCAGGCCGCCGCCGATGTCGATGTACTGCAGGCCGGCGCCCATGATCTTCAGTTCGGCGTATACGTGCGCCAGCTCGTTGATGGCGTCCTTCACGCGCCGGATGTCCTGCAGCTGGCTGCCCGGATGGCAGTGCACGAGCTGCAGGCAATCGAGCATGTTGCGCTGCTTGAGCAGCGCATACAGATCGAGAATCTCGCTGATGAACAGGCCGAATTTGGACTTCTCGCCGGCCGATTCGCGCCATTTCCCGGCGCCCTCGCTGGCAAGCTTCACGCGCACGCCGATTTTGGGCCTTACGCCGTAGTGTTCCGCGTGCTTGAGAATCAAGTGGATTTCTTCGTAATTCTCGACCACCGGAATGATGTTGCGGCCCAGTTTGGTGGCGATGATGACCGCTTCGATATAGCTGTCGTCCTTGAAGCCGTTGCATATCACGAGCCGATCGGGCGCATTCTCGGTAATCGACATCACCGCGAGCAATTCCGGTTTGGAGCCGACTTCGAGCCCGAAGCCGAATTCCTTGCCGTAGCGGTAGACCTCTTCGACCACCAAGCGTTGTTGATTGACCTTGATGGGAAATACCGCGGCATAGCGGTTCTTGTAGTCATTTTCCGCAATCGTAGTGGCGAATGCGTCCGCAAGATGGCGCAGGCGATGCGCCAGGATATCGGAGAAACGGATCACCACGGGGGTATGCAGGTCGCGCGCCTTGAGTCCCTGAACCACATCGTAAAGGTCGATCTCGCGGCTGGGGTCCTGGTTGGGACGGACCACCACATGGCCTTCAGGGTTGATGGAGAAGTATCCCTTGCCCCAGGCCTCGACCTGGTACAAGTCCAACGACTCGCCGATCTTCCAGGCGTGGCTAACGGGCAGCACTTTTGCAGGCGTGTTCAAGGCGCGCACGATAGCAAATTGGCGCTGCATGTACATGACGGGGTGCGCAATTTTTTCGCGGCGACTTAAGCGCCGCGGGCGATGGCTCGAGTCGGATCCCGAATCCACTCGCTCCAGGATCCGGCGTACAGCTTGGCGCCGCTCAATCCCGCGATCTCCAAGCTGAGTAAATTGTGGCACGCGGTGACGCCGGATCCGCACATCGCCGCCACATTGCGCGGTTCCCGGCCCGCGAGACGCTCCTCCCAGCGACGGCGGAGCTCGGCCGCCGGAAGAAACCGGCCGTCGGCGTCTAGATTTTGCGTGAATGGATGATTTACCGCCCCGGCGATGTGGCCGGCAACCGCATCGATCGGCTCGATGGCGCCGCTGTAGCGCTCGGCGGCGCGCGCGTCCACCAGTAGACGCCGCGGGTCGCGCAGCAGCGATGCGACCTCGGCGGCGCCGAGCACGGCCGCGGCATCGACGCGGGGCGCGAACTTGAGGAACGGGCGATTTTCGGCGGCAAGCGCCGCCTCCTCGCCCGCTACCAACGCGCCGCCCAGGGCAATCCAGGCCTTCAATCCGCCGTCGAGAACCGCCGCGGACGTGTGCCCCAGCCAGCGCAACATCCACCAAAGCCTGGCCGCGAAGGATCCATTGCTCTCGTCGTAGGCGATGACCTGGGTGCCCAAGCCGATCCCCCATTGGTCCAGCTTGGCGGCGAATTCCTGCGGGCTGGGCAGCGGGTGGCGCCCGGAGCTCAAGCTCACGGGCGCCGACAAGTCTTTGTTGAGGTCCGCATACCGCGCGCCCGGGATATGGCCGCGCAAGAACGCCTGGCGGCCGGCCTCCGGGTCTTGAAGATCGAAACGGCAGTCGACCACCGCGACACCGGCGCCGCCCAACAATCCCCGCAGCGAGGCCGCATCAATCAAGGTCTGAAAAGTCACGAATCAGAGCTTATCGCGATGACCTATGAACCGCACGCGCTACAATCGCGCCATGGCAATCACTTTTTACTGGGGTAGCGGCAGCCCGTTCTCATGGCGCGTCCACTTGGCGCTGGAGCACAAGGGGCTGCAATACGAGTCGCAGCTCTTGCATTTCGACAAGCAAGAGCACCAATCGCCGCAGATGCTGAAAATGAATCCGCGCGGCCGCGTTCCGGTGTTGAAGGACGGCGACTACGTGGTGTTCGAGTCGGTCGCCATTCTGTACTACCTCGACATGAAGTACCCGCAGCCGCCCATTTTCGGCTCGAGCCCCGAAGAGGCCGGTGTCATCATGCGGGTGATTTGCGAGTTTCAGTCGTACACCGAGCCTTTGGTGCAAAAAATCATCGCAGCGATTTTTGCCGATCAAGTCGCAGCCGACATCGATAATCTGACCGATGCCATGCACGTGGTCGGACGCGAAGCGCGCACCATCGAAGGCCGCCTGAGCAAAGAGCAATGGATCGTCGGGGAAAAATACTCCGCCATCGATATGGTGATTTTCCCGTGGTTACAGCTGCTGCGGCGGGCGTTGAATCGCAGCGCCGCGGCGGAGCTCGGCGCGCGTTTTCTGCCCATGGAGCGCAACTACCCGGCGCTCGCGCGCTGGATTCACCGCATCGAATCGCTTCCCGGGTATGAGCGCACATACCCGCCGCACTGGCGCGAGGCAGCCACCGACAGGTAGGCTAGCCGCATGGCGCAGGAAAAAATCATGAGCAAGCACGAAGTGCATGTGAAGTTTGCGGGCAAGATCGTCATGGTCGGTTTCGGCAGCATCGGACAGGGAATCTTGCCGTTGATCCTGCGTCACATCGGCACCTCCTCGGATCGCATCACCATTGTGACGGCCGAGGACAAAGGCAGTTCGGAAGCCAAGGAATTCGCCGTGAAATTCCACAACAAGCCGCTGACGCGAGAGAATTACCGCCAAGTCCTCGGCGGGCTGCTTGATGCCGGCGATTTTTTGTTGAATCTGTCGGTCGACGTGTCGAGCACCGCGCTCCTGCAGCTGGCGCGCGAACGCGGCGCGCTGTATCTCGACACCTGCATAGAGCCCTGGGCCGGCGGATATACGGACCCCGCGCTGCCGGTGGGCGCGCGCAGCAACTACACCATGCGCTTGGAGGCATTGAGGCTGCGCGGCGCGGCGAAGAATTCGCCCACTGCCGTGCTGACGCATGGCGCCAATCCCGGCCTGGTGTCGCACCTGGTCAAGCAGGCCTTGCTCAATATCGCCAAAGACACCGGCGTAGCGGCCGGCATCCCCTCGAGCCGCGCCGGTTGGGCCAAGCTTGCGCAGACTCTCGGCATCAAGGTCATGCACATCGCGGAACGCGACACCCAGGTCGCCAATGTGCCGAAAATGCCCAACGAGTTCGTCAATACTTGGTCCGTCGATGGCTTCGTCAGCGAAGGGGCGCAGCCGGCGGAACTCGGCTGGGGCACGCACGAGAAACATTTTCCGGCGGATGGCGGCCGGCACACGGATGGCTCTGGCTGCGCCATCTACTTGAATCGGCCGGGCGCCAGTACCCGAGTTCGCACCTGGACGCCCGAGGCGGGACACTTCCATGGATTTCTAATCACTCATTCCGAAGCGATTTCGCTGGCGGATTACTACACCGTCATGGACGGGGAGCGAGTCGTGTACCGGCCCACCAGCCACTACGCCTATCATCCCAGCGACAACGCGGTGATGTCCGTGCACGAATTCGCCGGCCGCAACTGGCATCTGCAGGATCAGAAACGCATCATGATGAGCGAGATCACGCAGGGAATCGACGAGCTCGGCGTGCTGCTCGCAGGGCATGCCAAAAATGCCTATTGGTATGGTTCGCAGTTATCCATCGGCGAGGCGCGCCGGCTGGCGCCATACAATAGCGCCACCAGCCTGCAAGTCACTTCGGCCGCTCTTGCCGGGATGATATGGGCCATGGAGAACCCGCAACGCGGCATCGTGGAGCCGGACGACATGGATTACCAGCGGCCGCTCGAGATCTGCAGGCCCTACCTTGGGGCATTGGTCGGCAAGTACACGGATTGGACGCCCCTGCATCAGCGCCGGGAGTTGTTCGCCGAGGATCTTGATACATCTGATCCCTGGCAGTTCAAGAACATCCGGGTTGTTTGAGGGCGGGCGGCGTCGGGCGCGCTTAGCGGCGGCGCCGGGCGCGCTATGCGGGGAGGGCGCGCTTAACGGCGGGCGGCGTCGGGGGCGCCTAGTCTGAGGGCGGTCGAGCCTTGTAACTGATGGCGACCACGGTCAGGGTGGTCGCTCCCCCCGGCAAGTCCACGGTAACGTCGTCGTCGAGATGTTTGCCCAACAGGCTCCGCCCTAAGGGCGAGTCCATGCTGATGTAGTCCTCGGCCATATCGAACTCGTCCGGTCCGACGATGCGGTACCAGCAAAGTTCGCCGCCGGCGCTCTGAACGTGCACCCAAGCGCCGAAGTACACCCGCTTCAAGTCGCGCCTGCCCAAGTCCGCCTCTGGATCGACTATCGCCATCCCTTCCAGCCGCTTTCGCAAGAAACGCACGCGCCGATCGATCTCGTGCAGGCGCTTTTTGCCGTAGGTGTATTCGGCGTTCTCCGACCGATCACCTTGCGCCGCGGCTTCGGAAACGGCCTGGGTCACGCGCGGGCGCTCATCGTGCCAGAGCCGGTCAAGTTCATCCTGCAGCCGCTTAGCCCCTTCCGGGGTGATGTATTTGGAACCGGGCGGTGTGGGCGGACGGTATCTTGACACGGTGCAATAACCCTAAGGGACGTTCCAGGACGTGAAATGGTTCTTGAGCAGCGGTGGCCGACTGAGCGGTTGTTCACAGATTGCACGGGCGGCGAAACATAAGATTTGTACCCATGAGCGCTAAATACTACACCCACTTTATCGCGCATTCGGAAGACGCTATTGAGTACAACGAATATCGCGGTGTCGTCGAATTGCTGGGCCGCTCCGGCAGCGTGGAAGGCGATCGCGACATCGCACGGATGCTCGCGCGCAGTTTTGATCTCGAGGAGACCGATATACAAGTTTTGCAATGGCACCAACTGCACTGATCCAAAGCCATTGAAGATCCCCTAGCGGGCTTTACTTCCCTTCATTGAAGTCCGCATCTCAGCCCCGAGCTCAACACTCGGGGCTTTTTTTTGCTAGGTGGTAGACTTCGCGCTACGACCCCAACCAACAGGGGCAGGAGGGGAAGATGGGTAAATTAGCTCTCGCGTGTGTCGCGCTCGCCGGCATGTTGCTCTCGGGTTGCGGCTACAACACCATTCAAAGGCAGGATGAGCAGGTCAAATCTGCCTGGTCGGAAGTGCTCAATCAGTATCAACGGCGCGCCGATCTCATCCCCAACTTGGTGAACACCGTCAAGGGTTACGCTGCCCAGGAACAGACCGTCCTCTTGGGCGTGACGCAGGCCAGGGCAAGGGTCGGCTCAATTCAGGCGACGCCCGAATTGGTGAACGATCCGGCCGCGCTCGCCAAATTCCAAGCCGCTCAAGGCGAACTGTCCGGCGCACTATCCCGTCTCATGGTGGTCGCCGAAAACTATCCGCAATTGAAATCCGATCAGAATTTCCGCGATCTGCAGGCGCAGCTCGAAGGCACGGAGAATCGAATCACCGTGGCGCGCAATCGCTATATCCAGTCGGTGCAGGGCTACAACTCGTTCATACGATCCTTTCCCGTAAATTTGACGGCGATGATGTTCGGATACAAAACCAAACCCAATTTCGCCGTGGAGAACGAGGCGGTGATTTCCAAGCCGCCCACGGTGGATTTCGCGCCTGCGCCCGCTACTGCCGCTGCGCCCGCTACTGCCGCAGCGCCCGCGCCCAAGCCGGCGCCTGCCGCGCCCGCCCACTGAAACTGAACCGTGCAGGTTGCCCGTCTCGGGGCAGGTCTGTTCCTGCTGCTTGGCGCCGCGCTGGCCAGCGCGGAGGTCGCCGTGCCGCCGCTCACCGCGCGGGTTATCGATCTTACCGGCACCCTGTCCGGCGGGGCTGTCGCGCGCATCGAAGCCAGGCTGACGGACCTCGAGGCGAAAAAAGGCAGTCAAATCGCGGTGCTCATCGTGCCCAGCACGCAGCCTGAGGAAATCGAGCAGTACGGCATTCGCGTCGCGGAGGCATGGAAGCTCGGACGCAAGGGTGTGGACGATGGGGCGATATTGATCGTCGCCAAGAATGATCGGCGCGTGCGCATCGAAGTGGGATACGGACTGGAGGGCGCGCTGCCGGACGCCATCGCCAGCCGCATCATCGCCGAGACCGTGACGCCGCACTTCAAACTGGGCGACTACGACGGCGGTGTGGAAGCCGGCGTCAATCAGATGATTTCCGTGGTCAACGGCGAGCCGCTGCCGGAGCCCGACAAGAAATGGGAGCACACCCCCCGCATCACACATCTGTTGCCCTTTCTGCTGGTCGTGGTCGTTGTTGCGGGCGGCGTGCTGCGCTCGATGTTCGGACGGGTGTTCGGATCGGTCGCCACCGGCGGTCTTGCCGGCCTCCTGGCGTGGGCTTTCAGCCATCTACTGCCCATCGGAGTGGCCGCGGGTGTGGTCGCCTTCTTGTTCGCCATGCTGACGGGGGGCGCGCGCGGCGGATGGTCGGGCGGCGGCGGTGGGGGAGGGGGCTTGGGCGGGGGGCTTGGCGGCTTTAGCGGCGGCGGTGGCAGTGGCGGATTCAGCGGCGGCGGCGGCGGCTTTGGAGGCGGCGGCGCCTCGGGAAGCTGGTGATGCAGTTAGGACGCATGATGCGGCATGTCACGGCGACGCATTGGCGCACCCGGATGCTGTTCCCCAGTGCGGCTCTCGATGCGATCGAGCAGTGCATCGCGCGCGTCGAGCGCACGCACGACGGAGAGCTTCGTTTCGCGATCGAAACGGCACTGACGCCGCTTCACATTTGGCATGGAGTCGCGCCCCATGATCGCGCGCTCGAGGTCTTTGGCCATCTGCGCGTGTGGGATACTCACGCCAACAACGGTGTCTTGATTTATGTGCAGCTGGCGGATCGCCACGTCGAAATCGTCGCCGATCGAGGCTTCCAGGGTAAGGTCAGTCCCGCCGAGTGGGCAGCCGTGTGCCGGCTGATGGAGCAGCATTTTCGCGCCGGTCGGTTTCTGGACGGTTCGATCGCCGGCGTCGAGGCCATCGGCGAGCTTTTGACGCGCCACTTTCCGGCGCGATCGGAACCATCGGCGCGCTCTCATGACAATGAATTGCCTGATCGACCGACTTTGTTGTAGATGGAAGCGATGGCCAATCAATTCAACGCCGTGATTCGCAGGACCGTTTGGCTCACGCTCTGCGTCGGCGCGTTGAGTACCGCCGCGTGCTCGTTGTTTCGCCCCATCCCGAAGGAGCCGCCGCCGCCGGTCAAGGCGCTGCCGCCGCCCGAGTCGGAATTGCCCAAGCCGGCCCAAACCCATTACTTCGAAGTGGACCAGAACAGCGGCATCGTGGGCTACGTGCAAAGAACCACCCTCGGCAAGGAGGACACCCTGCCGGATGTCGCCCGCCGTTTCGATGTGGGCTACGAGGAGATGCTCACGGCAAACCCCGGCGTGGATCCTTGGCTGCCGGGTGCCGGCCGTGAGGTGATTGTACCCACGCAATTCATATTGCCGGCGGCTCCCCATGAGGGCGTCGTGGTGAACGTGGCCGCGATGCGCATTTTTTACTACCCGCCTCACAAGAAAGGCGAACCGGAGACGGTGTATACGCACCCGCTCGGCATCGGCAAGGTGGGTTGGAAGACTCCCGAAGGCACGACCAAGATCATCAGCCGCCAAAAGGATCCGATTTGGGTGGTGCCGAAATCAGTTCGCGACGAGCACGCGGAGGATGGTGAAAAGCTTCCCGCCCAAGTGCCCCCGGGACCGGACAATCCCTTGGGGCAGTACGAGTTTCGCTTAGGATGGCCGAGCTATTTGATTCACGGCACCAACAAGCCCTACGGCGTTGGCATGCGCTCGAGTCACGGTTGTATGCGCCTGTATCCCGAGGACATTGCCGTGTTTTTCGATCTAATCCCGATCGGCACCAAGGTCACCGTGGTCAATCAGCCGTATCTTTTCGGCTGGCGCGACGGCACGCTGTACTTTCAGGCCTACACCGTCATGGAAGACGATTCGCGCAATTGGTCCAAGGACCGCAAGCGTCTGCTGGCCAATTTGCTGAATCCAAAACTGCGCGCGAAGATTGCGCAGCACGACGAGGAAATCGACTGGCAACGCGTCGGTGATCTGGCGCACGCGCCGCGCGCCGTGCCCGTGCCGATCACCGGCGGCCGCGACGGAATCGATGCCGTCGTCGCGAAGTCGTTGCAGGTGCAAAACATCCTGCCGTCCGGCTCCAATTGGGACGGCCAGTCCGGCTTGCTGGTGGACGAGAAAACATTCAATGAATTGCTGAACGGCCGCGACAAGGCGGCGCCGCCACTGCCCGCGCCCGCGCCGCAGAAGCAGAATCAGGCTTCGGTTCACTGAGGGATGCGAATATCATGACGCGCCGGACTGTTGCGGTTCTCGCGCCGATGCTTCTCAGCGGCCTCTGCCTGAGCGCACAGCGCAGCGTCGATCCCGGACCGCTTGATCCTGGTTTCGACTATCACTCCTATGCCAATGTCGATGAGTTCAGAGCCACGCACCTGGAGCTGGAATTTCGGGTCGATCTCGAGGGCAAAACCATCACCGGGGTCGCCGGCTTCGAATTCAAGCGCCTCGACCCGCGCGCCACGCAGCTCGTGCTCGACACCAAAGAGCTGATGATCAACGATGTGAGGCAAAAGGCGACTGACGTGTTGGGGGCCACTGCCAAAAACCAAACGATTTGGGTCAGCCGGCCTTTTCACCTGGAGAAACCGGATCCCATTCTCGGCAGCGCGCTGGTCATCGAATTGCCGCCGTCGAAGAAAAGCATCGAGAGCATCCGGGTCGACTACGAAACCACGTCGGCCTCCTCGGCGCTGCAATGGCTGGCTGGGAAACGGCACAAGGGATTCCTGTACACCGAGTCGGAACCCATCGGGACGCGCAGCTGGATTCCCCTGCAGGACACGCCGCAAGTGCGTGCGACCTACAAGGCCACCGTGCATACCGACCCAGGAGTGCGGGCGGTCATGAGCGCGGAGAGCGATCCGAAGGCGAAGCGCAACGGCGAATACTCCTTCGTCATGACGCAGCCCGTGCCTTCCTATCTGATCGCGCTGGCGGTCGGCGATTTTCAATTCAAGGAAACCGGCCCGCGCACCGGCGTCTATGCCGAAAAGTCGGTGCTCAAACAGGCCGTCAAAGAGTTCGCCGACGCCGACTCGATGATTCAGGCCGCCGAAAAGTCAGTCGGGCCGTATCGCTGGACTCGCTACGACATCCTGGTGATGCCGCCGAGTTTTCCGGTCGGCGGCATGGCAAATCCGCGGCTGTCGTTCATCTCTCCCACCGTCATTGCCGGCGACAAGAGTTTGCTGTCGGTGGTTGCGCGCGAAGTGGCGCACTCCTGGCCCGGGAATCTGGTCGGCAACGCCACCTGGCGCGATCTGTGGCTGAACGAGGCATTCAGCGCCTACCTGCAGGGCCGCATCATGACGTCGCTGTACGGGGAATCGCGATCGTCCCTGGAAGCGGTATTCGATTTGCAATCCTTGCGCGCCGATCTTGCGAATCTTAAATCCCCCGATCAGGCGCTTGCCGTCGATCTGCGCGATCGCGATCCGCGCGCATTGCGCAGCGAGGTTCCTTATGAGAAGGGCCGGCTGTTCTTGAATTATCTCGACGCCAAATACGGCCGGGACCGATTCGATGCGTTCCTGCGCGGCTACTTCGAGCATTTTGCGTTCAAAAGCATCAGTACCGAACAGTTCCTGACGTACCTGCAGGAAAATTTACTCGATCGGTTTCCCGGCATCGTCTCCCGGCAGCAAGCCCATGCCTGGGTCTTCGATCCGGGGCTCCCGGCGGATGCCGTATTGCCGGCGACCGCGATGCTGCAATCCGTGGATGAGGCCAGAGCGGCATGGCTCGGCAAGCTTCAAGTCAAGAAACTCGGGCTCGACTGGGCAGCCCTGCAATGGCGGTACTTCCTCGACGGCATGCCTGCGACTTTGAGTGCCGCGCAGCTTGCGGACCTGGACAAGGCATACGGCTTTAGCAAGGGTCCGAATGCGCAGATCGCGCAGAGTTGGCTCAAGCTGGTGATCGCCAATGACTATCAGCCGGGCTTTGCGCCTTTGGAGGATTACCTGAAGAGCATCGGACGCAGCAAGCTGATTGCGCCCCTGTACGAGGCCTTGATGAAAACGCCGGCCGGTGCCGAGTTCGCGCGGCGCGTGTTTGCCAAGGCGCGTCCCGGTTATCACCCGGAAACTGTCGCGGCGATCGAAGCCATCGTCGATCCACAGGCAGAGGCGAGCGAATGATCAGCGAGTGGCTGAAAGTCATGCTCGAGGAAATATCCCGCAAACGCACTGAAGAGCAGCAGGCGCGCATTGAGGAGCAGCGGCGCCGCGAGGAGCATGTCGAATCTGAGCGACAGCAATCGAACGATCGGCGCACCGCGGAATGACCGGCGCGATGCACATACCTGCGTGCGCGATAAGGCGGTTGTGTTACAGTTCGCGCGCATGCGCCGAGCGAAAAAAATTTGGTGACCCCGAGCAACCTAAGCGAACGGGTCGACGAACAGCGCGGCCTTGACCGATCCATCGCGCGTCTTCCGGCGGCGCGCACCGCCTTCGTCGGCCGCACGCTGCGCGGACCGGTCAATCGCCCGATTCTCATCAAGAATTTCTCCGAATTCCAACATGTATTCGGCGGCCTTTGGCAGCCGGGTCTCCTGGGCTACGCGGTCGAGCAATTCTTCGACAACGGCGGCTCTGAGGCCCTCATCGTACGCGTGGTCAACGGGGCTCGCTCGGCAACGCTGACCTTGAGCGCGGGTTCACAGTCGCTCAAGCTGGAGGCCGTGCGCCCGGGCACCCGGGAATTCCTGAGGGCCAGCGTCGACTACGACAACATTGCGCCGGAGGCCGTTTCCCTTTTCAATCTGACCGTGCAGCGAGTACGCGTCCAGGGCACGGGGTACGTGGAGGATCAGGAAATATTCCACCGCCTGTCGATATCGCCGGCGGCGGAATCGTACTTGCCGCTAGGCCTGGCACAATCAGCGCTGATTCGAATCCGCGGCGAGGTGCCGACGCAGCGGCCGGATCGAACCATGGATCCGGGGAGTGGACTTGCCACCGGTTACGTTGCGTCCAATTCGGACGGCGACGACGGCGCACCGCTCACCGACTACGATTTGATCGGCTCGAGCACGGATCGAACCGGGCTCTTCGCACTCTCCCATGCGGAGTACTTCAATTTCTTGTGCATTCCGCCTTTGTCGCGCGATCGGGACGTGGGTCCAAGCGTCCTATTGGTGGCGGCGCGCTATTGCAAGGAGCGCCGCGCCCTGTTGATCGTCGACCCGCCCGCCGGCTGGCATACCGCCGATGATGCGCTGGCGGGACTGCGCAATTGGAATTTTTCAAGCGAAAACGCGCTCATGTACTTTCCCCGGGTGCTCGCCCACGACAAGCTCAGGGGGCACTTTGAATCCTTCGCGCCGTGCGGCGCGGTTGCCGGCATGCTGGCGCGCTACGATGAGATGTTCCCGGTCTGGGTTCCCGCGGACCACGAAGAGGTGGTCCTGCGCCCCGGATACAGGCCGGCCTGCCTCGTCAGCGAAGACCGCCGCGCGAAGCTTGCGAACCTGGGGGTCAACACTCTGCAGGCGATACGCTCGACCGCGCGCACCGGAGTGCGGGCGCGCACCCTGGCCGCAGGCTGTGCGGTGCATAAGGATTGGCAATACCTGTGGGCGCGCCGGCTGGCCCTCTTTATCTTGAATAGCGTCGAGCGCGGAACTCGCTGGGTGACGGAGGCCAAATCGCCGTCGGAGATCGCCGAATCGGTGGCCTCGCAAGTGCGCAAGTTTTTCGAAGGCCTGCAGGAATGCGGAACTTTCGGCACGCGTCGCATGGAGGACGCCTTCTTAGCCATCTGCGACGGGCGGGTCAATTCATGGGCGGCCGGAAGCGGCGAATTTCACCTCGTGGTCGGCTTTGCGGCCAACAGCGACCACGAGTTTCATACCTTTCGCATCTCGCATTCGGCGCAGGGCGTCAAGGTGCTGCCCGTTAGTCTCAATCGGCTCAATTTTGCACAGTACAGCCCCGCGGAGCTCGAGTGGGTCGACGGTATCGTCAGGAGCCTGTCTTAGCCGGATGCAATCGCAGCAGCCAGGCGCCTTTCCAGCTCGAGTCCCAGCGAATTTGATCCAACGGCAGCGGTCGCCGGCGGCATCAGACGCGGTATGGCCGGCAGCGCCTCGAGGGTGGTTCGCGCGTATAAGTAACCGGCCGCGATTGCGCGGTCGAACGCCTGCCAATTGAGCAGGTCGACGTTGGCGAGCGGCGGCTTCAAAAGTACATCGGCCAGCTCGCGCTGAGCGCGCTCGCTCGCGGCGCTGTTGACCATCCCGGCGTGCATCAGGATCTGAAAAATATTGACGCGGCGTGCGCCGAAATTGTGATCCGCGCCGACATCGCTGCCGATCACGAAGCCCGGTGCATGGCTCTGCATGAAATCGACGGGCAGGTTGTTGATGGCGGCGCCATCGACCAACACTCCGGCTTCGTGAAACACCGGCGGCATGATGCCCGGTATGGCAACCGAGGCGCGCAGAGCGTGGGCGAGGCGGCCTGCGCGATGCTCGAGCGCCCGCCCGGTGGTGAGATTTGCGCTGATGCAAAAGTACGGTAGGCGCAAGTCCTCGATCAACACATCGCCGTATGCCCGCTCGAGCAGCCGCGACACCTTGCGGCCGCGCGTCAGCGCGACGAACGGAAAGGTATAGTCGTTTACCGGGTTCGTGTCGACGAAACTTTTGCGATAAAGCAGCCGCATTTCCTCATCGCTCCAGCCCATGGCCACGCCGGCCGCGATGATGGCGCCGATGCTCACGCCGCCGACGAAGTCGAGCGGCACCCCGGATTCACGCAGTGCGCGAATGATGCCAAGGTGCGCAAATCCCCGAGCGCCGCCGCCCGATAACACCAGCCCGACGCCGCGCCGGGTGAGCAACCGCGCAACCCTGCCTAAGTCCGCCGGCGTGACGATGTGATGATGCAGCGAGACCGGCAGGCTTTTGAGCCAACGGTTGGCACACCCTGGTTGAAACTGCCCCTGGTGCAGCAATGCCAGCTCTACCCGCGCGCCGCGCGCAATCGCCGCTTCGGCGATGCCACTGGGCCATGGGGTCAAAGAGCCTGCGGCCGGCGCCGCCATGAGAATCACATCGGCCTGTCGGCAGCATTGCCGAGTCCAACCGGAGGGGACCCAATTCGCCACATACACCACATAGTCGTTGGCTTCTTCGATGCGGTAGAACCAGTCCGCCGTATGCGTGGTGGCGCGCGCATCCCAAAGCAGCTCGGTTCGGCCCGCGCACCGAAGTTCATTCACCAAGCGGGTGGCCAAATCGGCCACATCGACCTCGACGCTGCTCGGCACGATGGTAAACACGCGCGCCCGCTTCGGTCTGTATTCCTGGCGATTGCTGTGCTGGAGCCGGCGCGCGCACAGGCGCGCCAGCGCCAGGGAGAAATGGGTGGATCGAACCGCGATGCGATCCAATTCCGCGTTTGGTATCAGCAACATCTCGCTGTCGCGCAGTGCGACCACCGTGGCGCTGCGCTCGGCCCCCAGCAGCCAGCCGGCTTCGCCCACCAGCTCGCCGCGCTCTACCTCGGCGGTAAGCCCGGCCTTGGCCGGCGTTTTTACGCCGAGCCGGCCGCTGGCGACCAGATATACTCCGTCCGGACTCGCGCCGGATTCGAACAAGAGGTTGCCGGCCGGCAGTGAGAAATGCACGGCGGCCGCCGCCAACGCCTCGAGCGCCGCGGCATCGACACCGGCAAGGTCGGCGCAATCTCGCAGCCAGTCGATGGCGCGGCGCATTTCGTGCGCGGCGCTCGACTGTTCTTCCTCCAATGCCATGCGTCTGTAGCGGCCGCAAAGGTGAGTTTCTTGAGCCGATCGTTCAAAACTGTGGTGTTTTCGCATGGCAAGGAAAGCGGCCCGTGGGGTGCGAAGATCACCGCCATGGCCGCAGTGGTGCGCGACCTTGAGCTCGGCGTGGAATCGGTGGATTACCGGGGAATGGAGGATCCTGCCGAAAGGGTCAAAAAACTGATTAGCGTTGGGCTTGAACTCAAGGAGCCGGCGGTCCTCGTGGGCTCCAGCATGGGGGGGCATGTTGCCGCGGCCGCGGCAAGCCGGATTCGCACCCGCGCCGTGTTCCTATTGGCGCCCGCCTTTTACATGCCGGGCTTCGAGCAATACACGCCGCAAGACGTCGCCGTTCCCACCGCGATCGTGCATGGCTGGCGGGACGACATCGTGCCGATTGGGAACAGCATTCGCTGGGCGCGCGAGCATCAGGCGGCGTTGCACATTCTCAATTCCGATCATCGCTTGGAAGATCAGATCGAGACGATTTGTATTCTGCTGCGAGCCTTTTTGCTCGCCCTGGACTGATCGATTGCGCGCCTATTTTTGGTTCTTGGGATCCGGCGCCGGCTTCAACTCGGGACTTTCAGTAGCGAGTTGCGCTATCGCCAATTCGCGCAAGCTGTCTCCGAGCTGCTCGCCGCAGCGCTTGCCCATGGCGTTGAATCCGGCATCCAACGAGGCAATGTAGGCGGCAACGTAGTGTTTGCCCGCGGTCGATTGCAGAAAAGCCAGTAAATGCTTGAGATCGGCGTCGCTCAAGTCGCGATAGTCGTAGGCCATGTAGCGCCGCATCGGTTCGCGCATGGTGTGTTCCAAGTCCGCGCGGCTCGCTTCACCCGATTTGCGGGCGCGTTCCCCGACAGGCCCGGGATCCATTCCGGATCCGATCGCGGTTCCCTGCGCCACCGCCGTACCCATGCTCAAGAAGATCTGCACGTTCGATTCGGTGGAGCGCGTCGCGACTTCCAGTTTTGTGAACAGGGCGTCGCGCTGCGGCGTGGACGGCGTGGTGAGCTGGCCTTGCATCACCTTGTCGATGGTGGCCTCGTCGAGAGTTGCCAAGGCCACATCCGCAGCCACCATGCGCTTGCCGAGATCGCTGGAAAGAAACCCCTCGGTTTTCTTTACGGTGTCGGGATCGAGATTTGCAGCCAGGGCGCGCAGCGCCGGCGGCTCGAACACATCGATGCGAAATCCGCGCTTCGCGGCGGCGTCAACTGCGGCAAGTTGCGAATCCGAGAGCGGCGAAGCCGTGTTGCCCATGAACAGCTGGCGGATATGCGCGGGCATGGGCACCAGGGAGGCGCGAACTTGCACTCGGGTGGAGGCATCCGCATAGAGCTGCGCCGCGGCTTCGATGTCCACCGGCGCTGCGGCGTGAACGTCGACGGCGAAAAGCAACAGGAATGCAAAGCGAAACATGCGTGTATTGTACACTCAAGCTCCTTCTGGCCGGCAAACCTCGAGGGTGCACATGCGTTACGTTAAATGTTCGACAATGGCGCTCGTGGTTTCGTTCATCGCAAGCTGCTCCTCTGCGCCGGCGCCTCCGCCGCCCGCAAAGACGGTCTTCGATCCGTTGACCCAGCAGCTCGACCGCGCTCGCGAGGTGCAAAAAACCGTCGACGAGAACGCTGCAAGAACGCGCAAAGCGCTCGAAAATCAAGAGCGCGGCGATACATCTCAGTAGCGCGTTGCCAACGATGAATCCCTTTGTTGGCTTGGGCCAGGCGTGGCATTTCGGTGTCCGCAAGGTCTTAAGCCTGTTGGTGCGGGTCACCATCAAACCCGACGACGCCGTTGCTGCGATCGCCGCGCGGCCGCGGCCAATATGTTATGTGCTGGAACGCGAGAGTCGATCGGATTTCGCCGTGCTCAGCAGCGTCTGCGCGCAACATAATCTACCGCGCCCAGAACGGCGCTTGATGATGGGTGCAAGGCGCGCCGAGCGGGCCTACTTCGAGCTGCTGCGGCATCCGAGCATGTTCAGGCGCCGAAATGCGGCGCGCGCGCCCCGCTACCTGGTGCAGCTGGTTGCCGCTGCCGCGGCGCATCCGCAGTTCGACGTGGATCTGGTGCCGGTCGCGATTTTTTGGGGCCGTGCGCCGCATAAAGAGGTGAGCTGGTGGCGCCTGTGGTTCGCCGAAGATTGGATCCTGGTGGGCCGCTTTCGAAAATTCCTGAGCGTTGTGTTCAACGGACGCAACACGCTGGTGTACTTCGGCGAGCCCATTTCACTGCGCGACGCCATGCAAGATGGATTGGGCGAGCCGCGCAGCGTGCGGCGCCTGCTGCGTTCGCTGCGCATGGAACTGCGCGCGCAGCGCGCCTCGAGCATCGGCCCGGACCTCTCGCACCGGCGGACCATGGTGGTGCAAATCCTCAAGACCCAGGCGGTGCGGCGGGCGGTGCGCAACGAAATGCAGGCGCGCCAACTGTTGCGCCGCCCCGCGCTGCTGCTGGCCCGCAAGTACGCGGTGGAAATTGCGGCGAACTATTCCCAGGCCTTCATCACCTTCATGGCCATGGCGCTCGGCCGCTTGTGGAATTGGCTTTACGACGGCGTGGAATTGCAGCACATCGAAAACTTGAGCGGCATCGGCGACGGCGCGGAAATCATCTACGTTCCCTGCCATCGCAGCCACATGGATTATCTGTTGCTGTCCTACATCATTTACCGCAAGGGCTTCGCCGTACCGCACGTTGCGGCCGGCGCGAATATGAACATGCCGCTGATCGGACGCTTCCTGCGCAAGGGCGGCGCGTTCTTCCTGCGCCGCAGCTTCAAGGGCGATGCGCTGTATCCGGTGGTATTCGCCAAGTACTTGGGATTCATGATGGCGCGCGGCCATCCGCTCGAATATTTCATCGAAGGCGGCCGCAGCAGAACCGGGCGGCTGCTCGCGCCGCGCGCCGGCATGCTGTCGATGACGGTGCGCGCCTACGTGCGCGATCCGAAGCTCCCGGTGGTGTTCATGCCGGTGTATTTCGGCTACGAACGCATCGTCGAGGGCCGCACGTATATCGGCGAGCTGTCGGGCCAGCCCAAGCAAAAGGAAAGCATTTTTGTCCTGCTCAAGTCATTGATTTCGGTGTTGCGCAGTAAATTCGGCAAAGTCCACGTGAACCTGGGACAGCCGATCGCGCTCGACGATCTGCTGCACAAGCACAATCCACACTGGCGCGGCGACCCGGCGCAGAACGGCGACTCGCGCGCCGGCTGGATCTCCGCCGCCATCGCCGAGCTGGCGCGCCGGATCAACGCCGAGATCAACGCCGCCGCCGCCGTGACGCCGATCAATTTGGTGGCCATGGCGATTTTGGCGACGCCGCGCCAGGCGCTGCCGGAACTTGAATTGATCAGCCAGCTCGAACTCTATCAACGGCTGCTGCGCGACGCGCCGTATTCGCCGCTGGTGACGGTAACGCCGGACAACGGCGAGCAGATGGTTCGCTACGCCGAAGCCATGGGCATCTTGGAGCGCCAGAAGCATCCGCTCGGCGACATCTTGCGCATGAATGCGGAAAACGCGGTGCTGGCCACCTACTATCGCAACAACATTCTGCATTTGTTCGCGCTGCCGTCGCTGCTGGCCTGCGCCTTCGTGGGCAATGCGCGGATGCGCAGCACGGATATTCAGCGCTTGGTGTGGAGAGTGTATCCATACATTGCCGCCGAACTGTTT
>Ga0210394_10003525_pt1 | contig 19472 bp, 15 predicted proteins | sample IncBWC12MmetaG_FD_160121 | JGI IMG/M metagenome (GOLD analysis project Ga0210394, IMG submission 160121) | Forest soil microbial communities from Barre Woods Harvard Forest LTER site, Petersham, Massachusetts, United States - Inc-BW-C-12-M | ecosystem: Environmental > Terrestrial > Soil >...
GCAAGGCCATCGCCCTGCGCGGCTCTTCCATTTCCGATTTCCTCGGTTCCGACGGTCTGCCTGGCGATTACCAGCAGCATCACCGCGTCTATGACCGCGAAGGAAAACCGTGCTTCCGCTGCAAAACTCCTATCCGCCGCATCATCGTGGCTGGCCGCAGCAGCCATTTCTGCCCGAATTGCCAAAAAGCTCCGCGCAGCCAAAAACGTCGCCGCAAGCGGAGCCAAATCCGTCGCCAAAAACGGCATAAGAGGCGGGAATAATGCGCGCCGTCGTCCAGCGCGTTAGCCGTGCCAAAGTCACCGTCGAAGGCCGGGTCACCGGCGAAATCGGCTTCGGCCTAATGGTTCTTCTCGCCGTAGGCAAGGCTGACACCTCTGAAATCGCGTCGGCGTTCGCCGAGAAAGTCGCCAACCTGCGTATCTTCGAAGACGACCATAACAAAATGAACCGCTCGCTCCTCGACGTAAAGGGCGCCGCGCTGGTCGTTTCGCAATTCACCCTCTACGGCGATGCCCGCGGCCAGCGCCGTCCCACATTCATCTCTGCTGGCCCGCCCGATCTCGCCAAGAAACTCTACGAAGAATTTTGCGAAGCCCTGCAAGCGCTTGGCATCACCGTAGGTCGCGGCATTTTTCAAGCTATGATGTCCGTGGAGCTGGTCAATGAAGGCCCAGTCACTATCCTCCTCGACTCCCAAAAAACGTTCTAAGCTTTCCGCCGCGTCCACATCGATCTCCGCGCCAGAGTGGTCGGCAGAACAGATCCTTGCCGAACTGCAGGGCTTGGGCACGCAACGCAACATCGATGGCATGGCGCACTTCGGAATCCGCGCCGAAAATGTCTACGGCGTTTCCAAACCAAAGCTCGACGAACTCGCAAAACGAATCGGCCGAAATCATGCTCTGGCGCTCGCTCTCTGGCTCACCGGAAATCACGATGCCCGAATTCTTGCTGGCATGATCGCCGAGCACAGGCAAATTACCACCGCGGTCATGGATTTGTGGGTTCGCGATTTCAACAATTGGGATATTTGCGACGGCACCTGCTGCCATCTATTCGTTTTCGCCAAGCCCGCGTGGTCGCGCGCCCTCTTGTGGACGCGCCGTAAGGACGAATTTCAGAAGCGTGCGGGATTTGCCCTGGCCGCTTACCTGGCTTACCGCGACAAATCCGCCACCGACGCGCCATTCGAGAAGTTTCTAAAAATCATCGAGCGCGAAGCCAACGACGACCGGAACTTCGTTCGCAAAGCCGCAAGCTGGGCCTTGCGCAATATCGGCAAGCGGAATCTGAGCCTGAATCGCGCTGCCATTGCTATCGCGCTCCGCATCCAAAAATCTGACTCACGCGCGGCAAAATGGATTGCCGCCGACGCACTCCGTGAATTGCGCAGCGAAGCAGTGCAATCTCGCCTGCGCCGCAAGAAAAGTTGAGGGCCAATGTCGACCACAAAACCCACGGTGACCATACGCAGAGCGCGAGCGACGGACGCTACTCGCATCGCCGAACTCTCCACCCAGCTCGGCTACCCGGTAACCACGCGTGAAATGGCCGTTCGCCTGAAACTCGTACTCCGCGAGAAAAAAGCCGACTGCTTCGTCGCCGAAGAAAAATCCGCTGGCGTAATCGGCTGGATCCACGTCAGCACCCTGCCGCTCGTCGAAGTCCCGACCCGCGCCGAAGTCAACGGACTGATCGTCGACGAAAAAATCCGCAGCCAGGGCGCCGGCTGGGCGCTGCTGCAAGCCGCCGAAGCCTGGGCCCGCAAACACCACTGCAAGTACATGAGCGTCCGCTCCAACGTTATCCGCGATCGCGCCCACGCCTTCTACGAGCGCCACCACTACGAACACCACAAAACCCAGAAAGCCTTCCGCAAACCCCTCTAGCCGCACCGAACTTCCTCGCTTCGTAGCGGCCCATCTTTAGATCGGCACTCCTTCTTTTGTAGGGACCGCCTTCTGAGGCGGTCCGCAACGCCGCCCGCACCGTGCCCCTACCCTCAAGCACTGCCTTCGGTTCATTGCGTCCTAATCTGTCATCCCGACCGAAACGGCTGGTATTCGCGCTGCGTAAATGCCGGCCACGCAGCGAGGGGTCGGGGCGACCAGTAAAACCGCGCTAAACGCCTTCAACGTCACTGTGACGCATCACTCGCCTTCCCAGATGTATCGTTATACGATAGAATTATATCGTGCGCCACCAAATCACTCCCGACCAATATCGCGCCCTCGCCGAGCTTCGCTACCTGATCCGCCGTTTCCTGCAGGAAGGCGACGCCACCGTCCGCAACGCCGGCCTGGAGCCCCAGCAATATCTCCTGCTACTTGCCATTCGCGGCCTTCCCACCGGGCAGCAAGCCACCATCCGCACCCTTGCCGATCGCCTTTCGCTCCGCCACCACAGCACCGTGGAGCTCATCGATCGCATGGAAGCCCATGCGTATGTCAAACGCACCCCCGGCCGAGAAGACCGCCGCCAGGTCCTCGTACAGCTTCTCCCCCGAGGCGAAAAACTCCTCGAGCAGGTAGTCGACAAACGCATGATCGAACTGCGCTCCAACGGTCGAGCCCTCGTCAACGCCATCGGGCCCTTGCTGGAGCCCGCGAAGCACAAACGTAACTCAGCCAAGAAAAATCACAGAAAGCGAGCCATGCGAATCCCTTGACTCTGAATAATTCATCCAGCTCTCCCGCACCCGATGCCCAGTCCGCTTTCGATCCGGCTCCAGCGGGCAAACTCGGCGATTTCACCACCAATTGGCGCGTCCTCCCCATCTCCGCTCTCGCCATCGTCATTGGTGTCCTGTGCGCGTTTGTCGCCCTGGCTCTCCTGCGTCTCATCGGCCTGTTTACCAATCTTTTCTATTACGGCCGCTGGAGCACCGCTCTGGTTTCTCCGGCACAAAACCACCTTGGCCTATTCGCGGTTCTGGTCCCGGTCGGAGGCGCCTTGATCATTGGCATCATGGCGCGCTACGGCTCCGAGCGTATCCGCGGCCACGGCATTCCGGAAGCCATCGAAGCGATCCTGATGAACGGAAGCCGCGTGGAACCTAAAGTCGCCTTTCTGAAACCGCTCTCGTCCGCAATTTCCATCGGCTCCGGTGGGCCGTTTGGTGCGGAAGGGCCAATCATCATGACCGGCGGCGCTTTCGGTTCCATGATCGCGCAACTTTTCAAATTGACAAGCGCCGAACGCAAAACGCTTCTTGTTGCCGGCGCCGCGGGTGGCATGTCCGCAACATTTGCCTCCCCGGTGGCAGCCGTGCTGCTGGCGGTCGAACTGCTGCTCTTCGAATGGAAACCGCGCAGCCTGATTCCCGTCGCGTTGGCCAGTGCAGTTGCCGCCATCGTCCGGCGCTATCTTCTGGGCCTCGGCCCGCTTTTCCCCGTGCCCGAGCATCCTCTTTTCATAGGGCCGAAAGCGCTGCTGGGTTGCGCCCTTGTCGGTCTCTTGGCTGGCGTTCTTTCTGCCCTATTGACGCTTTCCGTTTACGCTGCGGAGGACGCCTTCGCGCACCTCAAAATCCACTGGATGTGGTGGCCCGCAATCGGTGGATTGGTCATCGGTCTCGGCGGCCTGGTCTTTCCGCAAGCCCTGGGCGTTGGCTACGACACTATCGGTGCACTTCTCCAGGGCAGCGTCACCACCAAGCTCATTCTCGGAGTGCTGCTCGTCAAATGGTTTATTTGGGCGGTCTCGCTCGGCTCCGGGACTTCCGGCGGAGTTCTTGCGCCTCTCCTGATGATGGGCGGCGCTCTTGGCGGCTTGGAAGCCATGTTTCTTCCCAACGAAGGTCTGGGATTTTGGCCTCTCATCAGTATGGGCGCCATCCTGGGCGGTACCATGCGCTCCCCGCTTACCGGCATCGTCTTCGCGTTCGAACTCACCCATGACGCCAACGTGTTTCTACCGTTGCTCATCGGCAGCGTCATCGCTCACGGGTTCACCGTCCTTACCCTCCGCCGTTCGATCCTCACGGAAAAAGTTTCGCGTCGCGGGTATCACCTCAGCCGCGAATACGCCGTCGATCCACTTGAACTTCTTTATGCGCGCGAAGTCATGCAAACAAATTTCCTGGTTTTGCCCGTCGAGAAGTCCGTCAGCGAACCATTGTCTCCCGAAGAAGCTGACCTTCAGTTCGTTCAGCGCCTTCTCCCGGTCACCGATTCGAACGGTACGCTGGTCGGCGTTTTGACTCGTACCGAAATTCAGCGCCGATTGTCCGAAGACGGCGCGACGCCGAAGCCGCATCTCGCGGGCGAATTTGCGCAACGCACGCCGGTGGTGGCTTTCGCGGATGAACCGCTTCGCGTCGTCGTCCACCGCATGGCGGAATCTGGCCTGACGCGCTTGCCGGTCGTCGCCCGTGACTCGCATCGCTTGCTGGGCATCATTTCTCTGGATGATCTTCTGAAAGCTCGCATCCGCCATCTGGAAGATGAGCGCCGTCGCGATCAGGTCTTCCGATTCCGGCCTCGCCGTCCGGGGAATCCCCCAGTAGAAGCCACCAAAGTTTCGGTCGGCTCGCTGTGATCCGGTTGTCCCGCCGTAGAAAATGTTTCCCGCGCTCCCATCGCCAAGGACCGCTATGATTTATTCTCGTCTTTGGTTCGAGTCAAACTGATGTCCGAGACTCCATCACCGCCCGCCGGCTCAAATCCCACGCCGTACTCCCGATGGCTTCTGTTTCTTGGCGCCCGTGAGGAACAAGTCTTCCTGGTACTCACGCTCGTCATCGGTGCTCTAGTCGGTCTGGCGGTCGTTGCATTTATCGTGGTAACCGAGCGTTTCGGCGCTCGCCTGTATCCGCCAGGTTCCGAGGCGTGGCGTCGCCTTCTGATTCCCACACTCGGCTCCCTGGCGATGGGCTATTTGCTGTACCGCTACTTCCCGGAAGCCCGCGGCAGCGGCGTTCCGCAAACAAAAGCCGCTTTGTACGCACGCGAGGGTCGCATCACTCTCTCAACGGCGGTAGGAAAGTTTTTCTGCACCGCAGTCACACTCGCTTGCGGCATTCCGTTGGGCCGGGAAGGCCCGTCCGTACAAGTTGGCGGCGGCATCGCCTCTTTCTTAGGACGAAAGCTGGGTCTACGGCCCGAGAAAGTGAAGTCGCTCATTCCTGTTGGGGCGGCCGCAGCCGTCGCGGCTGCCTTCAACACTCCCCTCGCCGCGGTACTGTTTACGTTGGAAGAGGTTGTCGGCGATCTCCATGCTCCGGTTCTTGGCTCTGTCGTCCTGGCCTCCGCCACCAGTTGGGGCGTGCTGCGCCTCCTGCTAGGCAATGAACCGCTGTTTCAGGTTCCTCAATATCAACTGGTCAATCCCTGGGAGCTCGTGATTTACGGCGTACTCGGTGTTGCGGGCGGCCTGGTGTCCGCAGCCTTCACGCAACTCTTGTTGAAATCGCGGGCCTGGTTTCTCGGACGTCCGCGCCGCACAGTTTGGTTCCAACCCGTTGCAGGTGGCCTGCTGGTTGGGCTCATGGGCTGGTTTCTTCCGGAAGTGCTTGGCGTGGGATATAAATACGTCGGCGACGCCCTCAACGGAAGTCTTACGTTGAAGCTGATGGTTCTGCTCCTGGCCATGAAGCTGATTGCCAGCGCGATCAGCTACGGATCCGGCAACGCCGGCGGCATTTTTGGTCCCAGCCTGTTCCTCGGAGCCATGTTGGGCGGAGCACTGGGAAGCGCCGCTCGCCATTTTTTCCCGGGCGCAACCGCCGAACCCGGCGCCTACGCTCTTGTGGGCATGGGAGCTGCCTTCGCCGGCGTCATCCGCGCTCCCATGACTTCCGTGGTCATGATTTTCGAAATTACCCGCGATTACGCGGTCATCGTGCCGCTGATGATCTCCAACCTGGTCAGCTATTTCATCGCCTCTCGCATTCAGCCCAAGCCGGTCTACGAGGTCATTGCGGAACAGGATGGAATTCACCTCCCCAGGTTCTTCCGCGCGGAAGGCATACAGCGCCAGGTTGCGCGGATCATGAAACCTGCCTCGGAAGTGCTGCGTGCGGAGGAATCGCTGGAGTCTGCCCTCGAGCGCATGCGCCCTATCGCACAACGCAGCTGGCCGGTGTGCGATCCGCGCGGTGTAATCGGCCTGTTAACCCTGTCACAACTCGAATCCGCGGTTGCCGCGGGTCGCACCGGTGTCGTCGCGGATCTAGTCCCTGCCGGCGAGTTTCCGCATGTACACACCGATCACAGTCTGGAAATCGCGCTGGAGCGGATGGGCGCTGCGCATGTCGACATTCTACCGGTCGTCAGCCGTGCCAACATCCACGAACTCATGGGAATCGTAAAGCTAAGCGATGTCCTGGAATTTTACGGCCTGAAGGATTCCATCCTGCGAGCCAACTAAGCCAAGGTTGTATTTGGGTGTGCCGCACCCTGCTAGAAAAGTGCTTGGCACCTGAGGTCGGAGCTTTGGCTCCGACGTTGAGCGCTCGGCTCGGGATGAGCTTCAGCCCCTGAGGAAAGGTTTTCTCTTCGACGTCTAAAACGCATCTCCCCCGCCTCCGCCAAATCCCCCGCCCGAAAAACCGCCTCCGCCCGAAAACCCGGATCCCGATGAACTCCGTGGCGCCGATTCCATGAACGTCCCCGCCTGCGAAGTCATCGTGTTCAAATCACTCACAAACATCATCGGGTAAAAATTCGGCCCATACCCGCCTTGATACCAAGACGGCGGCTGTGTGTAGATTCCTTGAAACGCCTTGCTCCAGTTCTTCTCTACACCCAATGCCATCGCGAACGGCAAAAATTTCTCGAACATTTCCGGCGTCTTGATCGTGCGGTTGAAGCGGTCGGATTCTACGTGCTGCAGAAAATCCTCGAATCCCAGCACGCCTTCCAACGCTCGTGCGCCGGCCTGCGTGCGTGCTGGCATGAACCATCCGAACGCGCAAATGATCGCGGCGGTAAGAATACCCGCAATGACGAACGGCAGCGGCGCCATTCCCATGGCTTTCGCGGCAGCCTGTCCGCCCCAGATCAGCAGAATCCCCGCTACTATCCCAAACCCGATGTAACCCGAACGCACGCTATCCGGCCGCCGCGCGTAATATCCCTTGCCGACTAGCGACGCGAAAATATCGTTCTTGATCGGCGCGATGCTCTTGTAGAACCGGTTGTGCAAATCCTCCAGCGTCACGGTATCGCCGGCATTTCCCGTCACGAAGAATCCATCCAGCAATTCCTGTTCGTGATCTTTTAACCCCGCCCATTCGGCCTTCGATTTCTTCAGGTGAAACACGTATTCCTTGCTATGCGTCAGCCCCAGCAGATGATCTTTCTGCTTCTCTTCGATCACCATGAATCCGCGCACCGCCAAATCCACGATGGATGCGGTGATGTCGCGCATGTCCACGGAATTATCGATCAGCGTCCCTACTTCTCCGGGAGTCAGTTGCTCCGGCGGCTCGTACTGCGCCGCGATGGGACGCAGCCGCGGATCGCGCCCGCGCGTCCACCACCTCCAGAACATCAGCACGAACGCCACAAAAGGAATCCCAATCGGCCAATTACTGCGCAGCATGCGCCCAAATCGATCCAGAGCCGATGGCTGGTGAACTATTCCCTTATCGAAGGCTACCGCAACGCTTAATCCCTCGTGTATCCCCAGGGCGGATTTGGTTTGGACTTCCACACCGGTCCCCACGATTTCCTCGGTCGCGTCTGTTCCGGTGGAGCGGAATGTGCCGGTAAACGCATTCGCACGCAAATTCGCCGTTCCCTCTGGGAAAACGATATGCGCCCCCGCCGATTCGATCGGGATGGGCCACTCGTCGCCGGTGACGTTCCAATAGAATTCGTCGTGATCGTCAAAAAAACGCAGCGCATCCGAAACCACATATTCAATCGATACGGTCCGAGTCGAATTGTCCGCATTGGGGATGAAAATCTTGAGCTTCAGGTATTGCCGGTCTCGGCTGGTTTCATATTTCAGCGAGCGTCCGGTATCGTCCGTTACTTGCTTCACGTCCAAAAATAACGTGTAGTTCATCCCACGCGGGCCGGAGTACTCCACAGGGATATTCCGGTAAATTCCTTGCCACGGGCCGCCGATAAAACGGAAGGTGATGTTTTCCGTCACGTCCACGCTGCCGTTCGGCAGCACATCGATCTGCGAATAAAATTTCTTGAGTTGGCGCTCTTTAGCGGAAAGGGAAGTAACGTTGAGGAATAGCGCGCACAGCGCAACCGCAGTCAGCCAGATAAACGTTTTGCACCGTGCGGACATTAGAGGCGTAAAAACCGCTCAGGCCGTAGGCGCAGCCGGCGTCCCAAAGCTCACCTTGGGCGCTTCGCGTTCCGCTGCGTTGGATACCTCAAAGAATTCGCGCTGTTTGAATCCCAGCATCCCCGCGAAAATATTCGTCGGGAATTGCAGAATCTTGGTGTTCAGGTCGCGCACCACTGCGTTGTAATACCGCCGGGCGTTCTGCACCGTCTCTTCAATCTGCGAAAGTGAATTCTGTAGCGAAGTAAAACCCTCGATGGCGCGAAGCTGTGGATACGCTTCTGAAAGCGCGAACAAACTCTTTAGCGTCCCAGATAGCACATTCTCCGCCGCGGCCTTATCTGCCGGGCCGCTCGCGGACATGGCCGCGTTCCGCGCATTGATCACTGCTTCCAGCGTGCCTTTCTCGTGCGCCGCGTAACCCTTCACCGTCTCCACCAGATTGGGGATCAGGTCATAGCGCCGTTTCAACTGCACATCAATGTCCGCCCACGCGTTGTCGCATTGCACCTTCAGGCGGACCAAGCCGTTGTACATCGCGATCGCAAAAACAATCACGAGTACCACCAGACCAAGCAAAATCAACCCAGCCATCGGCGAACCTCTCTCTCGTCTCCAGGAATTCCTATCCTCGCTAAACTCAGACTATACGGTCTCCTCCGCCCGGAGTAAAGCAACCGGAAACCCTACAGACCAAGCCACGTGATCCATCACGATATTTTAGTTGGCCGCGCCACCAGCCGCCTTTTTTTGCGCTGCGCGTAGTCGTTCCGCTTCTGCAAATGCCTTTTTCGCTTCTTCCGCATGCCCCGCTTTTTGCAAACACAATCCATAATTCGTTCGCAGGTCCGGATCCTCCGGCGAAAGTTCGATCGCCTTCATGAAAGCGTTGCCGGCGTCCGCATACCTTCGCAAATCGAACAGCGCCGAAGCCATGTTTGCCCGCGCCTTCAGATTCCCTGGCTCAGCCTGCAGCGCCTTCTCGAATATTGGCAACGCTTCATTTGGGCGCTTTTCGGCCGTTATGCTGATCGCTTGATTGACCAACGCATCCACGAAATCCGGCTTGAGCGTCAATGCTCGCTCAAAATCGGCCTGGGCTTCTTTCACTTTTTTCTGCGCCAGTGCCACCAGTCCCGCCGCATTCTGCAGCTCCGCGTTCTCAGGGTGCGCCTTGATCGCTGGTTCAAGCGCCGCAGCCGCCTCCGCCGTCTTTCCTTGCCCAATCAGCAATTCGCTTTGCAGCGCCTTGGCCTGCGGAAAATCTGGTTTGGCTTGCAGCGCATTATTTATGAAGTCCATCGCGTCCGCGCCATGGCCTTCCTTGTTCAATGCCAGGCCCATGGTGTAGAACGATTCCGCGTCATATTTCCCCGAGCGCAGCGAATTCTTCAGATAGGGATAAGCCTCGGTCGTCTTTCCCATGTCCACAAGAATCGTGCCCAGACTCAGCGTCACGTCAGGATCGGTAGGCGCAAGGGCATACGCCTTTTTTGCCGTCTCCAATGCCTCGGCTAGCTTTTTCCGGCGTCTCTGCGCATCAGCGAGATTGTAGAGCGCTATGGAATTGTCTGGCCGCCTTGCCAGGCTCGCGCGCAGAGCTGCTTCTGCCTCGACGGGCCGGTCCGCAGCCAGCAGACTGCTGCCGTACGCCGACAGCAGATCCGCATCTTGGGGATGGAATTTCAGTCCAGCTTGCAATACGGAAACCGCCTCCGCAGCCTCTCCCTTCTTCAGCAGCGCCGTCCCCAGATTCTGACTGGCCGACGTAAGATCCGGTAACGCCGATAGCGCTTTCCTGTAACTCGCAATTGCCTCATCCAGCCGTCCCCGCGTTTCCAGCACAACTCCCATCGTGTCCAGTCCTCGCGCACTACCGGGGTTAATCTCCAGGGCTTTCTTCGCACGATTTTCCGCTTCGTCCAAACGATTGACCGCCAGATACAGTGCCGCGAGATTGAGGTAAACGCTGGCCAGGAACTCTCGCGACCTCGGTTGCTTCTCCAGTAGCGGCACTGCCTTTTCGTATGCAACTGCCGCCTCGGCATAGTTTCCCGCGTTAGTCAGCACCTGCCCAAGGTTGTTGTACAGCGATGAATCATTGGGCGTAATTTCGATCGCCTGCCGGTACAGGGCCGCAGCCCCATCGTAATCATGTTTTCCCGCAAGGCCCGCGGCCTGGGTCACCAGTGACGCGGTTCGCGGGTTGACCATTACTTGCGCGTCAGCTTGAATTGCGAGCAGAAGAAACGTGGAAACAAGTAAGGAAAAAATGAGCGCGAGTCGATTCACAAGGCTCCCGAATCTGAATTTCTGTGATGACTGCAAAATCCTAGCACGCCTTCCGCACCTTCATTGGGCAGTTCCTGCGCGGTGTTCGATCCCGGAACTGGCACTTCCCGGAACTCTCCGCAATTCGCCATCATTTGATCGGCGACCTCAGAGTCTTATCTCTGGCGTATATTAGCTAACTAATATATGATCCACGCGGAGCCGTTTCAGCCCACCATGCTCTTCAAAGCCACCAGCGCCTCCGTATACGGCATCGACGCCTACCTCGTCCAGGTGGAAGTCGACGTCGGCACCGGCCGCATGGACGATTTCAACGTCGTCGGCCTTCCCGACAACGCCGTCAAGGAAAGCCGCCAGCGCGTCAAATCCGCACTCCGCAATTGTGGCTTTGAATTTCCCTATGGCCAGGGCGTAACCATTAATCTCGCCCCCGCTGATCTGCGCAAAGAAGGCTCAGCCTTCGATCTGCCAATGGCCCTCGGCCTCGCCGGCTGCCAGGGTCAATTCTTCGGCAAAGTCCTCGACGGCATGATGTTCCTCGGCGAACTTTCCCTCGACGGCACAGTTCGCCCCATCCGTGGCGCTCTTTCCGCCGCGCTGGCAGCTCGCGACAACGGCATTCAGACCATCGCTGTCCCCGAAACAAACGCAAAGGAAGCCGCGGTCGTCGATGGCATAAAAGTCTTCGCGTTGAAATCCCTTCCGCAAGCCGTCGACCTCATCAACTCCCCCGAATCCTTCACCTGCGTCACCGTCGACGCCGAACATATGCTCAGCGAGGCCGCTCAATATTCCGTTGATCTCCGCGATGTCCACGGCCAGCAATCCGCCAAGCGTGCCCTGGAAGTAGCCTGCGCCGGGGGCCACAACATTCTCTTTATCGGTCCACCGGGCGCCGGCAAAACCATGCTCGCTAAGCGCATGCCCACCATTCTTCCGCCCATGACCCTCGAGGAGGCCATCGAGACCACACGCATTCACAGCGTCGCTGGTCTCCTCGAGAATTGCCAGGGCCTCGTCGGCACGCGCCCTTTTCGTTCGCCGCACCACACCATCAGCGATGCCGGGCTCATTGGCGGCGGCGCCATCCCGCGCCCGGGCGAAGTCTCCCTTGGCCACAACGGCGTTTTGTTCCTCGACGAACTCCCGGAATTTCAGCGTAACGTTCTCGAAGTCATGCGCCAGCCCCTCGAAGACGGCAGCGTCACCATCGCCCGCGCCGCCATCTCTGTCACCTTCCCCTCCCGCTTTATACTCGCCGCCGCGATGAACCCCTGCCCCTGCGGTTTCTTCGGCGATCCCACCCGTGAATGCCAGTGCACTCCGCCGATGATCCAGCGGTACGTCTCCAAAATCTCCGGTCCTCTTCTCGACCGCATCGACATCCACATCGAAGTCCCCTCGGTGAAATACAAGGAACTGCGTGCACCCGTCTCCTCCGAAGACTCCAACTCCGTCCGCCAGCGCGTTATAGCCGCGCGCCAGCGCCAACTCGAGCGCTTCCACAGTGAAAAGAAGACCTACTCGAACGCGCAAATGGCCCCCAAGCTCATCCGTAAGCACTGCACCATCAACGCCGAAAGCGAAAAACTCCTCGAGAACGCCGTCGCCCGGCTCGGCCTCTCCGCCCGCGCCCACGATCGCATCCTGAAAGTCTCCCGCACCATCGCCGACATCGAAGGCTCCCCCGAAATCCAGTGCAAGCACCTCAGCGAAGCCATCCAGTACCGCACCCTGGACCGCTCCTATTGGACCTAACCCCACTGTTTTTCCGGCTCCACTAGCCCAATCCCTCCATTGACTTGCCTTTAATCGCTGTGTTACCCATAAATACGCATTTTGAACACAATTTGCCGTTACCACGGTCGGGAATGGCGCCGGACACCAAGCATCTGGAAGTCACGCTTGATACCCACGTCGAGAGTGTCAATCTCGCCGAGGAAATGTGCGTTCGCGTTGCGGAAGCCGTCGGCTTCAATGAAGACGAATGCTATCGCATTGGCATGTCCGTCCGCGAAGGCGTCATCAACGCATTTCACTACGGCAATCAGGAAAAGCCCGAAAAGAAAATCCATCTGGCGGTCGATATTACCGGCGACAAATTGATTATTCACGTCACCGATGAAGGCAAAGGCTTTCGCCTGTCGGACGTACCCGACCCGCTTGCAGAAGAGAATTTACTCAGCACCTCTGGGCGCGGTATCTTTCTCATGCGGGCTTTCATGGATGAATTCGATGTGGTCCCCGGCCGTACCGGTGGCGCGGAGCTGGTCATGACCAAGAAACTCCCCCCGCACCCGGGCTCCTCCAATAACGGAAGCGGCGCGCCGAATTCAGACGCGACCCCTCATCAAGAAGCCTAGGCAATAAAGTTTCGGCCGTAACGTTCAGGCCAGAAAGACCAGGAAGGTTTATGCCATCTCTGTATTCAACAACCCGTGAAACCGGCGACGTCACGCTTGTAGATCTCAGCGGCCGCATCGCTTTGGGTGAAGGCAGCGCGCTTCTCCGCAAGACCGTTCGCGATCTAGTCGAAGCCGGAAAGCTCAAGATTCTCCTCAATCTAGGCGATGTTAATTACATCGATAGCTCCGGCATCGGCGAACTCGTCAGCGGTTTTACCGCCGTCCGCAGCCGCGGCGGCGAACTCAAGCTCCTCAATCTCACCAAGAAAATCCACGACCTCCTGCAGATCACCAAGCTCTTCACCGTTTTCGACGTCTACACTGACGAATCTACCGCCGTCGCCAGCTTCCGCTAAAACATAGGCCTAACTCTGTATCTTCACGACGGCGTCCCCCACCGTTTGCTTCAGACGCTCAGTCGCCACTTTGCGCCAAGGATCTTATCCCATTCTTCCGGCTCGAAATGGAAGATCCCGGCCTTCGGAGTGAACGTGAGCTCGCCGAAGTAGATTTGTCCCCTAGCGTTGTATAGATCGACACGAACGAAGTCGAAGTCCCGAGCAAGCGTCTCTGCGACCGAAAGCATTTCACTCAAATTAGCGGGCTTGGCAGTCTCTGTCTCCTGAAAACACCCAATACGATGGGAGAGATTGAGTTTGCCCCACTGCGCGTCGTAGAAGGCAATGAAGCTGTTCGGGTGATTAGTAACTTGAACGAGCTCGGTCACGCCATGAAAGCACCAGAATCTGAAATCCAGCGGCCCCAAGTGCACACCATCGTCGATCAGCTCCTCGATCATTATCCTGGGTTCGATCTTGTAGTATTGATATTCGCGCTCGCGCCAATAGTAGTTTTCCTTCAGCAACTCACTAAAGTGTTTGACAACCGCGGGACGATCCACTGGGCCGGTGACAAGAAGATGCCCACCCGATCCGTGGTTCGTCTTGATCACGTATCTGTCAGGGAGCGTCTCGAACGGAATCCTGCGTGGATCCGTCCCATGCCAGATTAGCTTTACGAGATACTTTTCTCCTATTTTCTTGCGAACGTAATCCCGTACGAGGTACTTATCGGTGCGTTCCGTAAACTCTGTATCGCCAGCCCAATCGATGGAAATCATGCGATGAAATAGCTTTTCACTGAAAGTTCGCGGGTTTTCATAATTCAATTCTCTTCCGTATGTCTCTCGATAGGCTGCCCTCAGGAGTTTTTCACTCTCCCATCGCCTGAAGAGATGTCGCTTGATCAACTTTATTTCCCGGACGAAGTACATGCCCTTCAGAATATCGAGTTTTCGGTTATTTTTCTGCCTCCAAACGGGCTTGCTCGAAACGGAGCTGAGAGAAGGTAATCTCTACTTACACAATGCTTTCAAAACTTAAACTCCAAATTCAGTTGGAACCGGCGTCCCGGATTTGCCGACACACTCTTGCCAAAATCCGGACTCCCCAGAATCCCCACGTACGTCACGTTGTTCACATGATTCAGCACATTAAACGCATTTAGCGCCACGGTGAGCGTTGGGCCTCCCTTTTTCTCTGGCTTGAAATGGAAATCGTGCTCCACATTCAAATCCAGATTCAATAGGCCTGGCCCGTGCAGCGAATTTCGTGGCGCAACGCCGTTCAGCGGCCGGTCGTTGAATATCCCGTCGCCGTTACTGTCCAGCCCGGTGGTTACGTTTACTGGCTTTCCGGAAAAGGCCTCCAGCGCCACGCCCAGCGAAAATAAATCCGTCGGCGCAAACGCACCCAGAAAATTAAATTTGTGTCGGCGGTCGTTGTCCGAGCGGGACCAATCCAGCCAGGGAAAATTGCTGTTCCCCGGGAAATATTTTATCCCGCTGGTATTGTTGTACGTTTTCCCCAATGTGTACTGTACTTGCCCCGAAAAGAATTTCGTGGGCTTCCCGCGAAACGTCAACTCCAGCGAGTTTGCCTTTTGGTAGCCCTCGGACTCCATCTGCCGTACCTGCCCAGCCTGCGCATCGGGCCGCGCCGGATAGTCGGGCGGCAGCGGTGCATTCACGTCCCGCGAGCGAAACAGATCAATTCCTCGCGAACCCACATACGTCGCGCTGAACGTGCTTTTCGCCGTCACCTGCCGTTCGATTCCAAAACTATATTGAAAAATGTACGGAATCCGCGTCCGAGGATCCAGTGTCACCAGGCTCGTCGGTATCCCCACAAGGTCCACCGGCGTTACAGGATACGGAACCAAACCGCCGGGTATCCCGGGTAGAAAGAATCTTTCCAGACCTCCCCTGGTGAAATGAAGCAGATCCGCAATCGCCCGCGGTCCGGAACGATCATAGAAAATCCCCGCTCCACCGCGCAGAATTGTCTTGCTGTTTTTCGACGGTGAAAGCGCGATTCCAAATCGAGGCGCGAAATTGTTAGTGTCGTTGTTGAAGTAATTCTGGTAGTAATAGCGCATCCCCAACGAAATCGAGAGGTTCGGCTTCACCCGCACGGTATCTTCGATAAATCCCGCCACCGTTCGCTCCCAGAAAACTAGATGGCCGTTCCCGGTTTGCACCGAATATGCCGAGGGCCTGTTGGCCGTATAGGCGTTGATGTCGCTGAACGTATACGTCCCCAGAAAATTCGTATAATCATCCGCGCCGCGCCGGCTGAGGTCCGGCACGTCCACGCCGAACACCAGCACGTGCTTGCCGTTCGAGTACGTCACGAACTCCGTGCCATCCACGTGCGATTCTGTGCGTTTCGAATCCGCTTGTGCACCTCCGCCGGTGAAGTAACCCTGCACGATTACCTGCGGAGCATTCGTTGTGCTGAATACCGGCTCGTCGTTGTGCCCCACCAGAAATCGCAGTTGATTCACCCAGCGCGGCGAAAAAATGTGCCGGTAGCTCACGTTCACTTCATGCTCGATGCTGTAGAACGTGTATCCGGCTTCCGGCAGCACCATCCCACCCACGCCCTGATTCTTCTGCGACTCGCTTTCGTACGAATACGCGATCCACAATTGGTCTCCACTGCTGAAATCGTGGTACGCGCGCAGTGAAGTGAAAAAGTGTCGTGTCGGCGCCGGAACGTTGTCTCGAATCAGGGCATTGTCCGGGCCGTTCGCAAACACGATTGCTTGCACATTGTCGTCGTCCTGCTCCATGGTAAGAAGAAACGTGTTCTGCTTGTTGCGGCCCAGCGGCCCGGTCAGCGACCCCTCGGAAAAATAGCGGCTCTCGGGCGGCTTGCTGGTGGCGAATGCATTCCGCGCGTCGAAGACGGCGTTCCGTAGCAAGAAATTGGCGGTTCCGTGGAATTGCGGGGTCCCCGGCTTGGTCACGATTTCCAGCCGTGCGCGCCCTGGCCGCGCAAATCTGCTGGAGTAGGGATTCTGATTGATTCTCACTTCCTGCACGCCCGAAGGAGAAACGCCAGGGCCGTTCGATTCCACGCCGTCTACCACCAGCGAGACCCCGTTCGTTCCTACTGTGTCGTCATCCAGGAATCGCGAAAGCAGCGTGATGTAGTCCTGATCGAACACCGGCACCCGGTCGAGCGCGTCGCGGTCGATATTGTTGGCGTTCTGGTTTTCCGCGACCTCTTGCGACACTTGCACCGCCGATTCTTCCACCTTCACGCTAACCGTTTCGCTCAATGTGGAAATTGCCAGCACGATGTGCAAGGGATGCGAACCCTTTACTCCAGTCACCACATCCATTTCGGTTTGCTTGAATCCGGCAGCCTCAATCCGCAATCGATATTTTCCGGTAGGAATCTTCTCGAAGCTGAATGCGCCGTTCTTGTCGCTTTTGGTCACGGCAATCGGCGTGTCCGTGGTTCCCATCAGGCTCAGTGTGGCATCCACCACCACCGATCCGGTCTGATCCATCACGCTGCCGGCCAGGGAATTTGCTGCATCCACCGCTTGGCTCTTTTCTGAGCGGTTCACCCGTGCCTGCAGTGGTGCCGACGTGAAAAGACACGCCGTCAAGAGCCCGCCGCATATTGCGACATTAAATCGCCGACGACTTGCAAATCCGCAGGGTTTGAACATAAGAGCAACAGCAGTGTTTTTCTTCGGACTTATCGAGGCAGGAGCTGGGCTTAAGCTCAAAGCCGGAAAACCTGCCAGCTTAAGCCTCGCACCCAGAACCTAAACCCAGCATGAACGCCTTTCCTGCTTATGTCAGCGCCGCACTAGGAGCAGTCCACCGGAAAGCATAAAATAGAGACACAAGAGGAATCGCCTCAGCGCATGAAACTGAAATTACCCGCGGGCTTGTTCAAAGCGTATTTGTTCGATTGCGACGGTACCATCGCCGATTCCATGCCGCTCCACTACATCGCCTGGAAGAAAGCCCTCGGCGAATGGAACTGCGAATTTGAGGAATCGCTTTTCTATGCCTGGGGCGGAATGCCCATCGCGGAGATCATCTCCACCCTGAACGAAAAGCACGGCCTGCGCATGCCTGTCCAGGCTGTCTCCCAGCGAAAGGAAAGTCTGTATTACGAACTGCTTCCCCAGCTAAAGGCCGTCCCCGAAGTCCTGGAGCACGTCGAAGCGCAGCATGGCCGCATCCCCTTCGCGGTCGTGTCCGGCAGCACCAGGGAATCGGTCACCGCGTCACTGGTTACGCTAGAACTCCTCAATCGCTTCGACGCCCTGGTCTGCGCCGGTGACTACCAAAAGAGCAAGCCCGATCCCGAAGCCTTTCTCCTCGCAGCCGCCAGACTCCGTGTACCGCCCGCTTCCTGCCTCGTCTTCGAAGACACTGAAATGGGCCTCCAAGCCGCCGCAGCCGCAGGCATGGCCTCCGTAAAAGTCCCTCCACCCTGGGAACGACCCACAACCGCCACAACCCGCCTGTAGCTCGCGGCTTACGCCGCGAGGTTTTCCCTCAATCCAGCAACCAACCCTATGCCCCTCAGCAGCTCGAAGTTTCAGTTACTTTCCGGGAGGGCACGACTTTCACGTCGCGCCGCTAGCACTAGCTTATGGCTTCAACTCCGGAGGATCCCGGTAGCCCAGACATTCCTCAATAGGAGGGAAACAAAAGATTCCGCTCGGACTCCGTCCGCATTTTAATATGTACTACTGTTGTTTAAATTAGCTTGACAATAATATAATGATTTGATACTATAACTATCAGTTAAATGTGTGACTCATAGTTGACGCCGCAGCTCTGTGGACGCTTCACAATTTGAATCGCGCCCCGCTAACTCCTCTCGAATCTGCACTTACGTAACTGCAGAAAACAAACGACTTAGCGGCCCCGCATCTCCTTTAGATTCTGCACTTACAAAAAACAGGGGGGGTGGGGGGGAGCACCTTATTCTAGATTCAGGCGCAAAGAAATTGCCTGCGCCCTACTTGCGAGCCGCCTGCGCCCGCCCCTTCCACTGTCCACCCTGGCCCAGCCAATAACGCACCGCCGACAAACAAGTCGCATACGAATAAAACGCAGCCGTAACCGGAAGCAGCGGCGTCCAAAGCGGCGACAGCCCATAGAACCGCACAGCCGGCAAATACGTAAACGCCATCAACGCCCAAGCCGCCAGGCTCAATCTCCAAACCAATGGGTGCGCACTAAACGTCAAAACGACCGGCACAACATAAGTGATCAGCATTCCCAGCAGGGTGCCGACTAGTACCACACTCGAATAACCAAGTTGTGTGAACGCCGTCCGTGCGATCAGATCGCGAATCTCGCCGAATGTATCGTAACTCCGCAAACTCACGCTCTTCCGGGTAAGCCCCATCCATATCGCGCCGCCACTCCTCTTCACCACACGAGCCAGCGCGCAATCGTCAATCACTTCCGAACGAATCGCCGCCACGCCGCCGATACGCTCCAGCGCCGCCCGCCGCAACAAAACGCACCCACCCGCAGCGCCGGCCGTCCGGGATTTCGCATCCGCGATCCAACGCGGCGGGTAAAGCTTCAGGAAAAAATACAAAAATGCAGGCATCAGCAAGCGTTCCGCAAACGACTTCGCCTGCAACAGCACCATCAACGACGTCAGGTCCAGCTCATGCTTCTCCGCTCGCGAGACCAGGCGCCGCAGCGCGTCTGGCGCATGCGCAATGTCCGCGTCCGTGAACCAAAAATATTCGACGGAACCAGCGCTCGCCTCTTCCACTCCCTGATGCAGCGCCCACAGCTTTCCAGTCCAGCCTTCCGGGAGCTCCTTCGCCGCAACGATCGTCACGCGCTGCGAAGCCTGCATCTTCTCCGCTGCACGACGCGCAAGCCGGGCGGTACCATCCTCGCTGTGATCGTCCACCACGATCACTCGGAACGCCCCCGCATACTCTTGACCCAGCAACGCTTCGACGGTCCTCTCAATTGTTGTCGTCTCATTCCGCGCGGGAACAACCGCCGCAACCGCAGGCCAGTTCGGTAATTTGTCTGCTGGAACCAAATCATCGTTGAACGCGTGCAACTGCCAGAACGCTCCACGAAAAAAGGTGAGTACCACCCAGATGAGCAGCGAACCTGCGCTGAGAACGGTTGTGCTGAGGAAAGCTATGCTGAGAAAAATTGCCACGGAG
>Ga0210394_10003526_pt1 | contig 19472 bp, 14 predicted proteins | sample IncBWC12MmetaG_FD_160121 | JGI IMG/M metagenome (GOLD analysis project Ga0210394, IMG submission 160121) | Forest soil microbial communities from Barre Woods Harvard Forest LTER site, Petersham, Massachusetts, United States - Inc-BW-C-12-M | ecosystem: Environmental > Terrestrial > Soil >...
AGCGGGGTTTTCGCGGCGCTCGGCTCGAACACCACCGTGGTCTTGCGGCACGACTGCCTGTTGCGAAGCTTCGACACCATGCTGGGTGAGTCGCTGCTGACGATCATGCGCGACGAAGGCATGGATGTGGTCACGCACTCGATACCGCGTGCGCTCGACCGTAACGGCGCCGGCGAACTCATGCTGCAGCTCACCGACGGGCGCACGCTCGGACCGTTCGACAGTCTGGTCTGGGCAGTCGGGCGCGCGCCGGCCTCGATCGAGCTCGGCCTCGATGCGCTCAATGTCCGGCGCGATGGCGGCGGTCATGTGCTGGTCGACGCCTACCAGGCCACGAACATCGAGCACTTGTATGCGATTGGGGACGTCACGCAGCACACCGGACTCACGCCGGTGGCGATTGCCGCGGGCCGGCGCCTGTCCGATCGGCTGTTCGGCGGCCAACCCGAGCGCAAGCTCGACTACGAGAACATCGCCACCGTGGTGTTCAGCCACCCACCGATCGGCACCGTTGGCCTCAGCGAGCGGGACGCGCGCTCGCGTTACGGCGATGCCGTGAAGATCTTCACCAGCGCCTTCGTGCCGATGTACCACGTCTTCACGCAACGCAAGCCCCATGCCCACATGAAGCTCGTGACGCTGGGCGAACAACTGAAAATCATCGGCGTTCACGTCATCGGACCGGGCGCCGACGAGATGATGCAGGGCTTCGCCGTGGCGGTGCGCATGGGCGCCACCAAGCGTGACTTCGACGATACGGTCGCGATCCATCCGACCGCCGCCGAGGAGCTGGTGACGATGCGCTGATATGTCTAGGCCACTCTGGTGGCTGCGACCTTTGTCGAGGCTATTGCAGCGGCGCGGCAGCGATGCCGCTCATGAGCTGCGCCAGCACCGCGCCGGTCGCCTGCTCGAACGCCGCGATGACGGACTGCATGCGGTCTGCGTCGGCCCGGACCGCGCTCTGCGCCGTGAAGCTTGCGATCACACTGCGATCGCTGCGCCTGCCTAAGCTCGCGACCACCGCGACGCCGACCGTCGGCGGCCCGTCGCCGGCGTAGCGCGCCTCGAAGTGCGTGAGATCGAGGCTCAGCAGGAACTGCGAGGCGAATGGACCGCCCTCTGCTTCGACCGTGGCGAAGCGACCCGTGTCGCGCAGAGCATCGATGACCAGGCTCTGCAGTGCCGCGGGCGCATTGGCCGCCCAGCGGGCGTTGCTGTAGAAATCGAGCCGCGCCCCGGATCGCAGCACCGCGATGCCCTCCCCGGCGAGCCCCGGCGCTGCAGTGGGCCGCAATACCTGCAGCGCGCCCGCGGCAGCCGTGGCAGTCGCCGCGGGGGATGGTACCGAAGGTGGCGGCTGCAGCACGTAGCGCTGCTGCGCCGGCGCCTTGCTGTTCAGGCTACTGAAGCAAGCCGGCAGAGCCAGCAGTGCCGGCAACGTCAACAGCAGCGGCGGGATCCGGCGACGGATGCTCATGGCGGAATCGTCACGCCGCTGGCGGGCGGCTGATAGATCAGCCGGGATGGATTTTCATTCAGCGCGCGCGACAGATCGTCGATCTGCTGCACGGCCGAGCGGCTGTCGCGCAGCAACCCCTCGAACTGCGGCAGCCCGTCCGATACGAAGCTCGTGAGCTGCGCGCGGTTCTCGGCGGCGAAGGTGTTCAGCGAACTGCTGGTGCTCACAAGATTATCGCTGGTGGTGCGCAGCCGCTGCACCGCTGCCAGGAAGTCGATGCTCGCGGTGCTCGTGGTGCCATGCAGATCCTCGATCAGCCGCTGTGCCGACAGGCTGGTCTCGCGCAGCGTGTCCACCAGCTGATCGATATTGCGGGCGCTGCGCGGCAGCCCGGCGGCGGCCTGGTCGATATTGTCGATCAGGCGCGCGACGGCGCGGATATTGCCGTCGGAGAGCAGGCGCGAGGTTCGGTCGAACAGGTCGTTCAGTCGCGCGGCCAGGCTCGGCAGGCTGCTCAGGAACTGATCGAAGTCCGAGTGCACCGAGCGGATCACGGGATAGCGCTCGCTCGGCACCGCCGCCAGCACCCGCCGGTAGTCGTCCGCGCGCTGCTGCTGCAGATCGATATAGAGCAGTCCGGTCACCCCCTGCAGCGACAGCTGCGCCAGGGTACGGTCCGACACCGGCGTGGTCGAGTCGATGTCGGCCACGACCTGCACGCGATTGTCCGCGCGCGGGTCGATGCGGATACGCTGCACGCGTCCGACTTCGACCCCGAGGTAGCGCACCGGGCCGCCTTCGGTGAGCCCGCTGACCGTGCCGTCGAAGTAGATCTCGTAGCGCACGAAATCGCGATGATCACGGCTGTCGGCGTACCAGTACAGGAACAGCACCCCCATGACCAGCAGCAGCAGCACGAACACGCCGACCGCGACGTAGTTGGCCTCACGTTCCATGAAATCCGCCTGCGCGCGCACGCGCGCGGTCGCCACCGAAGTAGGCCTGGATCCAGGGATTCGGGTTGTTGACGATGCCGCTCAGCGTATCGCTGATCATGCGGCCGTCGACGATTACGCCGACCCGGCTGCAGGTCCGGAAGATCGTGTCGAGATCGTGCGTGATCATCACTACCGTGAGCTTCAACTGGCGCTGAAGGTAAATCAACAGCTCATCGAAGGCCGCGGCGCTGATCGGATCGAGACCGGTGGTCGGCTCGTCGAGGAACAGCAGCAGCGGATCCAGCGCCAGCGCCCGCGCCAGTGCCGCGCGCTTGATCATGCCACCAGAGAGCTGCGACGGGTACTTCAGGGCAGCATCGAGCGGCAGGCCCACCAACCGTAGCTTGAGCAGCGCCAGCTCATCGAGCGTGCGTCGCGAGAGCTCGAGGTGTTCGATCATCGGCAGCTGGATGTTCTGCTGTACGGTCAGCGCACTGAACAGCGCGCCCTCCTGGAAGGTCACGCCGTAGCTGGCCTTGAGCTGGTACAGCTCGGGCGCGCTCAACTGATGCAGATCGCGGCCCAGGAAGCGCACGCGGCCGGCGTTGGGGCGCCGCAGGCCCAGAATGGTTCGCAGCAGCACCGATTTGCCGGCGCCGGAGCCGCCGATGATGCCGAACACCTCGCCCCGCTCGACCCGCATGTCGAGTCCGGCGTGCACGGTCTGGGCGCCGAAACGGGTCACGATGCCGTCGACTTCCAGCAGCGCCGCCATCAGATGTCGAGCTTCATGAAAACCACCGCGAACAGCGCATCCGCCACCAGCACGGTGAAGATCGACACGACCACGGCCATCGTGGTCAGGCGGCCGAGTTCGCGCGATGAGCCGCGCACGCGCATGCCGCAGGCGCAGCCGGCCCCCGCGATCAGTACCGCGAACACCGGCGCCTTGATCAGACCGACCCAGAACGTGGTTGCGGCGATCGCGCTCTGCACCCGGTTCAGGTACTGCAGCATCGGCATGTCGAGCAGCTGGTGGCACAACAGGCCGCCGCCTACCAGGCCGACGAGGTCCGCGGCGATGGTCAGGAGCGGCAACACGACCAGCATCGCGACGATGCGCGGCACCACCAGCGCTTCGATCGGATCGACACCGATGGCGTTGAGCGCGTCGACCTCCTCGTTGAGCTGCATGGCGCCGATCTCGGCCGCGAACGCGCTGCCCGAGCGGCCGGCAACGATGATGGCGGTCAGCAGCACGCCGAGCTCGCGCAGCACGCCCACGGTCACCAGGTCGACCACGAAAATATTGGCGCCAAACTTGCCGAGCTCCTGTGCGCCCATGTAGGCCAGGATCACGCTGATCAGAAAGCCGACCAGCGACACGATCGGAATCGCCGTGATGCCGGTGTCGTGGATGTGGCGCGCGATCGCGATCGGACGCAGGCGGCGCAGGCTCACGAGCGCCCGCATCAGACTCACGCAGACGCGGCCCGCGAACTCGAGACCGGACAGGAAATTCTGCCAGCCGTCGACCGCGCGCCGTCCGATGCCTTCGACGGCACGTTCCGGATTGAGCCACTCATGGTCGCTGACGGGCGCCGGGGTCTCGCCCGAATAGGTGCGCTCGACCAGCGTCAGCGCCGAGGGCGCATCACCGTCGAAGCGCGGGTCGAGTCCGGCCGCGCGCGCGCGCTCGAGAAAATCGCGCAGCAGCCAGGCGCCCGAGATATCGAGTTTGGCGCTGCCGGTGGCGAGCGTTGCCCGGGTGGCTCCGGCGAAATCGATCGCGCGCAGCTCGGCTTCGATTGCGTGAATTTCGGTGGCGCGCCAATCGCCCTGCAGCTCGAGGTTCAGCTGGTCCGCGCTGCGCCGCGCCGTGATGAACATGCGCGGATGCTAGCAGTCCTATGCGAGTCCGTCAGGGCTCGGCGGCAGCTCGTGCGCGAAGCCGTACCGGTCCTGCTCGCACCAGTTCTTCAGGGCGGTCGCCATGCGCCAGGCACCGCCGTCATCCGGCTCGGATTTGCGTGTGGCGGCATACCAGTCCACGTGCAGCCCCTTGCGGGTCACGCGCGCCGAGGCGAGCGCGCCGGATTGCAGGTAGTGATTCACCGCCCAGCGTGACAGGATGCTGATGCCGAACCCGCCGATCACGAGCTCGACGATGGCTTCGGTCAGCTCGACCCTGAGCATGCTGCGATAGGACACCTGCGCCGGCTTCATGAAGCGCTCGTACTCGTGGCCCTTCTCGGCGATGGCGCTGTACGAAATGTAGACCTGATCCGACAGATCCTGCGCGACGATCACCTCCTTGCCGGCGAGCGGATGGCTTGGCGCCATGATCAGCACCAGCTCGTCGCGGAACAACCGCAGCGAACGCGTGGTGGATTTATCCGGCGTACCCGAGCTCACCGCAACGTCGATGTCGCGATCCTGCAGCGCCTGCAGCGGCCGCTGCGTGGCATCCGCCACGACCTCGATGTCGATGTCGGCCGCGTGCTGCTGAAACACCTTGAGGAACCGCGGCAGCCAGCGATAGCCGCTGTAGGCGCCGCAGCCGATGCGCACGATGTGACGCATCACGCCGCGGTCGCGCGCGATCTGCTGCTCCAGCCGCTCGAGCTGCGCCAGGATGCGGCCGGCTTCTTCGCTCAAGGTCAGGGCGATCGGCGTCATCTGCATGCGTTTATCGCGCTGAATGAACAGATCCAGCCCGAGCCGTCGCTCGGCCTCGCGGATCTGATGACTCAACGCCGATTGCGTGAGTCCGAGCATGGCCGCAGCGCGCGTGACGCTGCCGGTGCGCGCCATGGCCTGCAGCATGCGCAGGTGGCGCATTTCCAGTCGGGGTTGAAACAAGACTCCGTGCTCCTATTGATGCCTAGAATAGCCTGTTATTGCGCCATCCTGGGCGCCTATACTGCCGGCAACGTGATGCTGAAATTCCTGCTGAAGCGGGCGCTGCTGTCCCTCATCACGCTCGCCATCCTGTCGATCTTCGTGTTCCTGGGGGGTCAGCTGCTCCCGGGCGATGTCGGCCGCGCGGTGCTGGGTCCCCTGGCCGACGCCCGCTCGGTCGCCGCCTTCAATCATCAGATGGGCGTCGACCGGCCGCTGTTCATTCAGTACTGGGACTGGATCACGCACTTCATCGGCGGCGACCTGGGCCGCTCGTTCACGTTCCGCGCGCCGGTGGCGCCGTTCATCGCCGAGGCCCTCGTCAACTCGCTCAAGCTCGCGGCGCTGGCGTTCGTGCTGGTGGTGCCGCTCGGCATCGTGGGCGGAGTATTCGCCGCGCTGCGCGCCGGTACGCTGCCTGATCGCAGCATCGTGATGATTGGTCAATCACTCGGCATCGTGCCCGAGTTCATCGCCTCGATCGTGCTGATCCTGATCTTTGGCGTCTGGTTGCGCTGGCTGCCGATGTCGGCCGATTGGCCGGAGGGCGCGGGAGCGCTGACACAGATCCGCTACCTGATATTGCCGGCGCTGCCGCCGGTGCTGATCTACTTCGGTTACATCGCGCGGGTCGCGCGCGTCGGCACCATCGAGGCACTGAACGCCGACTACACCCGCACCGCGGTACTCAAGGGCCTGCCGTGGCGCACGGTGCTGCGGCGGCACGTGCTGCGCAACGCGCTGCTGCCGACCATCACGATCACGGCCAGCCTGATCGGCTATCTGGCGGGCGGCCTGGTCGTGGTCGAAGCGCTGTTCCATTTCCGAGGCATGGGCGGATTGATCTATTCTGCCGCAAAGGCCAAGGATTTCCCGATGCTCGAGGCCGGCGTGCTGACCATCGGCGCCATCTACGCGCTGGCGTCGCTGCTGGCGGACCTGGCGAGCTCGGCGCTCAATCCACGCATCCGGTCGGGACGCCAGTGAGCCCAGGCGCGGGCGCTTCGGCGGCGGCAGACGCCCTGGGCGCCGCGCTGCGCTCACGCACGCTGCTGACCGGCGCGGTGATCCTGATCTTCTGGATCGTCTGCGCGCTGTTCGGTCGCCACCTGACGCCGCTCGACCCCTACGCCGACGACCTGCTGTCGACACTCGCACCGCCATCGCTGAGCCACTGGTTCGGCACCGATCAGCTCGGCCGCGACGTATTCTCACGCGTCATCATTGGCGCGCGCGACATCCTGATCGTGGCGCCCCTGGCGACGCTGCTCGGCACGGTCCTCGGCACGGCGCTCGGGCTCACCATCGGCTACTTCCGCGGCGCGCTCGACGACCTCGTGAGCCGGGTGATCGAGGCGCTCCAGGCACTGCCGCTGGTGATCGTCGCGCTCATGGCACTCGCGGCGGTTGGCACTTCGAATGCCACCGTGGTGTGCGTGATCGGCTTCGTGTTTACGCCCATCATCGCGCGCACGGTGCGCGCCGCCACGCTCAACGAGGTCGAGCTTGACTACGTGGCGGCGGCCCGGCTGCGCGGCGATGGCGCGCTCGCCGTGATGTTCATAGAGATCCTGCCGAACGTACTGCCGGTTGCGATCGTCGAGATGACCGTGCGACTCGGATACGCGATCTTCTTCGTCGCCTCGCTGAGCTTCATCGGCTTCGGTATTCAGCCGCCGTCGGCCGACTGGGGCATCGCCATTGCCGAGAACTACAGCCTGATCGGCAGCTACTGGTGGACCATCCTGTTCGATGCCGCGGCCACCGCCTCGCTGATCATCGGGGTCAATCTGGTGGCCGACGGCCTCAACAGCGTGTTCGAGCGATGAATGCGAGCGCCGACAATGCCGTGACTGCCGCCGCCGCGGACGCCGCGGCGCTGCGCGTCGAGCAGCTCGAAGTCATCTACCGCGTCGGCCAGCGCGAGCGCCGAGTCATCAGCGATTTGAGTCTTGCGATCCGACCCGGAGAATCGTACGGACTGGTCGGCGAATCCGGCTGCGGCAAATCCACCGTGGCGCTGGCCGCCATCCGCTATCTGGCACGCAATGGCCGCGTCAGCCGTGGGCGCATCCTGGTGGATGGCCGCGATCTGATGCGGCTCGCACCCGGGGAGCTGCGACAGTTGCGCGCGCGCAGCGTGTCGATGGTCTACCAGGACCCCGCGCGCGCCCTGAATCCGACCATCCGAATCGGCCCGCAGATGGCCGAGGTGTTCGAAGCCTGCTCCGGCCTGCGCGGAGCTGCCGCGCGCGAGCGTGCCGCCGAGATGCTCCGGCGGGTGCAGATCCCGAGCCCCGACCGCGTCCTCGACAATTTTCCGCACGAGCTCTCGGGCGGCATGCAGCAGCGCGTGATCATCGCCATGGCGCTGTCGAACAATCCGGCGCTGCTGATCCTCGATGAGCCCACCACGGGCCTCGATGCCACGGTTGAAGCCGAGGTGCTGGACCTGATTGCGCAGCTGCGCGCCGAAAGCCGCACCTCGGTGCTGTTCATCAGTCATAGCCTCGCGGTCATCGGCCGCATGTGCGATCGCATCGGTGTGCTCTACGCCGGCGAGCTGGTCGAGGAGGGTTCGAGCAGGGAAATCTTGAGCGACCCGCGCCATCCGTACACGGTCGCACTGCTGCGCTGCATTCCGAGCTATGGGCGGCGCAAGAGCCAGGGACGCCTCGAGACCATTCCGGGCTTTCTGCCGACGCCCGGATCGATCGAAGGCCGCTGCGTGTTCGTCGACCGCTGCGGCAATGCGACCGATCGCTGCCGCCGCGAGATACCGCCAGCGTTTGAGCTTGCCGGCACCGGAGGTTCCCGCCTGACGCGCTGCTTCTATCCGGAGCGCGCGCCGGAGTTGCCGCACAGCGTCGATGGCGCCGCGGCGTTGCCGTCGGCACTGACGCGCACCGAGGACACACCGGGCGTCGCCGCGCCGGGCTCTCAGCCGCTGCTGCGCGCCCGAGGCCTGTCCAAGACCTACCAGGTCGCGGGCCGCTCCTTCCAGGCGGTGCACGACATCGACCTCGAACTGTGGCCCGGCGAGACGCTGGGTCTCGTCGGTGAGTCGGGCTCTGGCAAGAGCTCGCTCGCGAAGCTGCTGCTCGGCCTCTCAGTGCCCGACAAGGGCAGCAGTCTCGAGCTCGCCGGCCAGCCATTGCGGGCACTCGCGGGCGACCGCACGCAGTCGCAGCGCAAGGCACTGCAGATTGTTTTCCAGAATCCAGGGCTGGCGCTGAATCGGTCGCAGACCGTACGCCGGTTGATCCAACGATCGCTGCGGTTGCTGAAGCTGTCGCGCGCACGGCGCGAGCAGCGGTTGCACGAGCTCGCCACGGCGGTTCGCCTGACCGAGGGGCACCTGCGCGACAAACCGAGACAGCTCTCGGGTGGCCTGCAGCAACGGGTCAGCATCGCGCGCGCCTTCGCCGGCAGCCCCAGCATCGTAGTCTGCGACGAGCCGACTTCGGCGCTCGATGTCTCGGTGCAGGCCGCCATCCTGAACCTGCTGGCCGACCTGCAGCTCGCGCAGCGAGTCAGCTATCTGTTCATCTCGCACGACCTGAACGTGGTGCGCTACCTGTCCGACCGAATCGCCGTGCTCTACCTGGGAAGGCTGCTCGAGATCGGGCCGACCACCGCCGTCTTCGACGGTCCGCAGCACCCCTATACCGAAGCGCTGCTGTCGGCCAACCCGGCGGCGGTTCCGCCGACCGCCGCAACGGTGAAGCGCACCCGGCTCGAGGGCGAGATCCCGAGCGCGTCGATGATCCCGAGCGGCTGTGTGTTCCAGACCCGTTGCCCGCGCAAACTCGGCCGCCTGTGCGAGGAGCGCGAGCCGCCACTGGTCACGGCCGCGGACGGGCACGCCATGCGCTGCCATATCCCGCCGGACGAGCTCGCCCGGTTGCAGCGCTACTGACCTCGATCCTTGCTGCGGCGCTTATGAACATCTCGAATAAGCTGCTTGAAAATTCCTGACATGTGACGGCAGAAACATCCCGTAGCATATGAATCTATTAGATTAAATCCGCCCTAACGCGGCGACCAGTCGGAGTGGATTTCGGATGACCGTGGTGCTCGACAAGCGGTGGGACGTTTCCCTGGAGGCGTTTTATCGGGTCGCCTGGCGCCGCGAAAACGTCCGGATCTCCGACGCGGCGTTGCAGCGCATCACGGCCAGCCGTACCTCGTTTCTGAACCTGATCGAGAACGACCCGACGGTCGTGATCTATGGCGTGACGACCTCGATGGGGGAGCTCGCGAATCAGCCCCTGAGCCAGGAAGAGCGCGAGCGCCACGCACGCATCAAACCGTTTCCGGCGGCCACCTCGTTCGGCGATTACCTGCCCGATCGGATCGTGCGCGGGATCGTGCTGGCCCGCCTGACCAACTTCATCGAGGGCCACGCGGCCACGACGCCTCGCATCGCCAGGGCCGTGACACAGATGCTCGACGGCAACCCGATGCCGCAGGTGGCCGCCGCGGGTCAGGGCGGCGCGGGCGAGATTCTGGCGCTCTATCCGCTGTTCGCCGAACTGTCCAGGCAGTTCGATCTGCAGGTCAAGGAACGCGGCTCGCTCATCAACGGCTCGCCCTGCGGCGCGGCGCTGATCGCCGATACCGCGCTTGCCGCGCGGCGCCGCCTGCAGCTGGTGCTGCAGACCTTTGCGCTTTCGATCGAAGCCTTCCGGGCCCCGCTCGAACACTACGATGCGGCGCTCGAGGTGCTCTGGGGTGATACCGACGAGGCGGCGGTGCTGCAGACACTGCGCAAACTGCTCGACGGCGCCGGCGAGGGTCGTCGGCACTACCAGGCGCCGGTCAGCTACCGCATCGTGCCGCGCGTGCTCGGCCATGCACATCGCGCGGTCGCGGCGGCTGAACGCGCTGCGACCACATCACTGGCCTCGATCTCCGACAATCCGGTGTATCTGCCACCCGACGCGAACCATCCGCATGGGCGTTGCATCAGCACGGGCGGCTATCACAATGCCATGGCGAGTCCGGCGCTCGACGATCTGGCCGCGGTCTGGGCGGATCTGTGCCTGCTGTGCGAACGGCACAGCTCCAAGCTGCTCAATGGCCGCGTCTCGCAACTGCCCGACATGCTGCTGGTCGGCCGGCAACCGGGCGAGAGCGACGGCCGCGGCCACATCGGCTACGTGCCCATGGCGGCCGCCGGCTACATCGAGCTCGCCAAGGCGGCTGCCCAGCGCACCTTCATGCACGGCAGCGATGCCGGCGCCGGGCAGGACGATGTGGCCTCGCCAGTGTTCCTGGCGTGGAGCAAGACCGAGCGCACCGGGCGGCTGCTCGATGCCTCGCTCGCAATGCTGGCCGTAGTTGCCTCGCAGGCGTTGTACGTCACCGATCGCCCGGCACCGCCGGCGCTGCAGAAGTTCGTGGAGCTGGTGCGAAGCTACGTGCCACCGCTGATCGAAGACCGTATCCTCGGGCCTGAGCTCGGCCGGCTGGCTGAGGCGCTCACCGCCGAGGTTTTCGCCGTTGAAGAGAAGACCGAACCCGTCTGCGCGTAGCTTCGATGCGCTGCGGGCGCCGGCGAGCCCGCTCGAAAATGCATTGATCGACGAACTGCTGGCGCAGCGCATCGGGCGCCGCGCGTTTCTGCGTCACGCCAGCGTGCTGGGATTCGCCGCAGCGATGCCGTTGGGCCTGGCGCCACGCCAGGCTTATGCCAATGGAACCGCCGCTGCCGCCGTTGGGCCTGCCGTGACCGTTGGCATGACAGTGCCCTCCGGTGCAATCGATCCGCTGACCGTGGCTGACACCGGCGGGGTGTGCATGCTGTCGCAGGTCGGTGAGTATCTGGCGCTGTCGGATCCCGATCTGCATCTGCGCCCATGCCTGGCACAGAGCTGGCAGCCCAATCGCGATGGCAGCGTCTGGACCTTCAAACTGCGCAGCGGCGTCAGGTTTCACGATGGCCGCTTGCTGACTTCGGCCGACGTGGTCGCCACCATGGAGCGGCTGGCCGATCCGGCCAACGGCTCGGTGGCGCTGTCGGCGTTTGCGGGGTCGCTCTCGAAGGGCGGCACGCGCGCGATCGATGATATGACGGTGGAATTTCACCTCGATGCGCCCAACGGCAGCTTCCCGTACCTCGTATCCTCGGACAACTACAGCGCCATCATCCTGCCGGCATCGTATGAGGGTGGATTCGAGCGCACTTTCGTTGGCACCGGGCCGTTCCGGCTCGAGCGCTACCAGCCCAAGGCACAGGCCTCGTTCGTGCGCAATCCGGACTACTGGGGCACGCCGGCCATTCCGGCTCGCACGCGATTCATCTTCTACGACAGCATCCAGGCGCAGGTGCTGGCGATGCAGGGCGAGCAGCTCGATGTGCTGCTGCACGCGCCGGTGCAGGGCAGCCAGGCGCTGCTGGTCGATGCGCGCCTCAGCATCCTGGCGCTCAAGTCCAGTGCGCACGAGCAGGTGCACATGCGGACCGATCGGGGTGCGTTCGCCGATGCGCGCGTGCGACGCGCGCTCGCGCTATGTCTGAATCGGGACAATCTGGTCAAGGGTCTGTTTCGCGGCATGGCGGCGCCCGGCAACGACAGTCCGTTCGCGCCGATCTTCGCTGCCACCGACCCGTCGGTGCCGCAGCGCCGGCGGGATCTGCGCCAGGCCTCGGAACTGCTACAGGCAGCGGGGTTGACGCGCGGCTTCCGGGCCACGCTCACGACCGAGCGTTTCCTCGAGATGCCCGATTACGCGGTGATCATTCAGAACGCCGTGCGACCGATCGGCGTGCAGCTCTCGCTCAACGTCGAGGAGCAGTCGACCTACTACGGCCGTGCGACCTTCGGCGAATCCGACTGGCTCGATTCCGAGATGGGCATCGAGGATTACGCGCATCGCGGCGTGCCGAATATCTTCCTGACGGCGACGCTCGGCAGCCGCGGCACGTTCAATGCCGCGCATTTCAGGAATGCCGAGTACGACCGGCTCGTGGCGAGCTATATCGCGGCGCTCGATCCGTCGGCGCAGCGCGATGCGGCGGGCCGCATCCAGCGGCTGCTGCTCGACCAAACACCGCTCATCGCAGCCTATTTCTATGATTGGTTGTCGGTGACGACCAGACACATCCGCGGCGTGCGACCGACCGCGATGGGTCATCTGTTTCTGGCCGAGACGCAGCGCGTCTGATGGCCGCCGACGCGGACGTCATCATCGTCGGCGCGGGACTGGCCGGGCTGGTCGCGGCCGCGGAACTGGCCGAGACCGGCCGGCGGATTCTCATCCTCGATCAGGAACCCGAGCAGTCGCTCGGCGGTCAGGCGTTCTGGTCGCTCGGGGGCCTGTTCCTGATCGACTCGCCCGAACAGCGTCGACTGCGCATTCACGACTCGTGCGAGCTGGCGCTTAGCGACTGGATGGGAACCGCCGCGTTCGATCGCGACGAGGATCATTGGCCCAAAGCCTGGGCGCGCGCCTATGTCGAGTTCGCCGCGGGCGAAAAGCGCGCCTGGCTCACGGCGCGCGGCATTCGCTTCTTCCCCGTGGTCGGATGGGCCGAGCGCGGCGGCCAGAACGCCAGTGGCCACGGCAATTCGGTGCCGCGCTTTCATATCGCCTGGGGCACGGGTCCCGGCGTGCTCGATCCGTTCGTCGCGCGCGTGCGCCAGGCGGCCCAGCGCGGCCTGGTCGGCCTGCGATTCCGGCATCGCGTCGATGAACTGATCAGCTCCGGCGGCGCGGTGATCGGCGTGCGCGGTAGCGTGCTCGAACCCAGCGCGGTCGAGCGCGGCCGCGCGAGCTCGCGCATCGTGGTGGGCGATTTCGAGCTCATCGCGCAGGCCGTTGTGGTCGCCTCCGGCGGCATCGGCGCGAGCCGCGAATTGGTGCGACAAAATTGGCCGACACGCTTAGGGAAGCCACCCGACAGCATGATCTGCGGTGTGCCCGATCACGTCGACGGTCGCATGCTGGCGATCACCGAGTCCGCCGGCGGCAGCCTCATCAATCGCGATCGCATGTGGCACTACGTCGAGGGCGTCAGGAACTGGAACCCGATCTGGAGCAATCACGCCATCCGCCTGATCCCGGGTCCGTCCTCGATGTGGCTCGATGCGCGCGGACATCGGCTGCCCGCGCCGCTCTACCCGGGATTCGACACGCTCAGCACACTCGCGCATCTGCGGCAGACCGGGTTCGATCACTCCTGGTTCATCCTGAACCAGCGGATTATTGCCAAGGAGTTCTCGCTCTCAGGCTCGGAGCAGAATCCGGATATCACCTCCAGGAGCTGGCGCCAGGTGATCCGGCGCGCGACCGCCGGGGTTCCCGGTCCGGTCAAGGCCTTCCTCGAGCATGGCGAGGACTTCATCGTCGAGCGCGAGCTGCCGGCGCTGGTGGCGCGCATGAATGCGTTGGTCGCTGGCGCGCCGCTACTGGATCCATCAAGCGTCGAACGCGAAATCCGCGCGCGTGATCTGCAGCTCGACAACCCATTCTGCAAGGACCAGCAGATCGCGGCGATCCGCAATGCGCGTGCTTATCTCGGCGACAGGCTGACCCGCAGCGTGCCGCTGCACAAGATGCTTGATCCGAGCGCCGGTCCGCTGATCGCGGTGCGTCTGCATATCCTGACGCGCAAGACCCTGGGCGGCTTGCAGACCGATCTCGACGGCCGCGTGCTCGCGGGTGTGAGCGTGTCCGGCCGGCCCGTTCCGGGCCTCTATGCCGCCGGCGAGGCTGCGGGCTTTGGCGGTGGCGGCATGCATGGCTACCGCGCCCTCGAAGGCACCTTTCTCGGCGGCTGCATCTTCTCGGGCCGGGCCGCGGGGCGTGCGGCGGCTAAGGCGGTCGGTTGAGCTAAAATGAGGCTCTTTGTCCAAGGAGCTTGCATGAAGCCGCCAGTGAATGTTGCGATTACGGGTGCTGCCGGCCAGATCGGTTATGCCTTGGCCTTCCGCGTGGCTTCGGGAGCGATGCTCGGCCGCGACCAGCCGATCAATCTGCACCTGCTCGAGATCACGCCGGCCTTGCCGACCTTGGGCGGCGTGCTCATGGAGCTCAATGACTGCGCCTTTCCGACGCTCAGCAAGGTCGTTGCCACCGACGACGCGAAGGTTGCATTCCGCGACTGCCACGTGGCGATGCTGGTCGGCGCGCGGCCGCGCAGCGCGGGCATGGAGCGCAAGGACCTGCTGCTGGCCAACGCGCAGATCTTCTCGACGCAGGGCAAAGCACTCAATGAGGTGGCCGATCGCAAACTGCGCGTGCTGGTGGTCGGCAACCCGGCCAACACCAACGCACTGATCGCCTGCAGCAACGCGCCGGATCTCGACCGCCGCACTTTCACCGCGATGACGCGGCTCGATCACAACCGCGCCCTGTCGCAGCTTGCCGAGAAGACCGCTACGCACGTCAACGACATCCGCCGCCTCACGATCTGGGGCAATCATTCATCGACGCAATATCCCGACATCAGTCATGCGACCGTGCAGGGCAAACCGGCGCGCGACCTGGTGAATCAGAAATGGCTCGAGGAATATTTCATCCCGACCGTACAGCAGCGCGGCGCCGCAGTGATCAAGGCGCGCGGCTCCTCATCCGCGGCTTCGGCGGCCTCGGCCGCGATCGACCACGTCCGCACCTGGATGCTGGGGACTGCTCAGGGAGATTGGACCAGCATGGCCGTGCCGGCCGATGGCAGCTACGGTGTGCAGGAGGGCATCATCTATTCGTACCCCGTGACCTGCATCGGAGGCAACTACCAGATCGTGCAGGGCCTCGCGGTCGACGCGTTCAGCCGCGGACGCATGAGCGCCACCGAAGCCGAGTTGCGCGAGGAGCGCGACGGCGTCAAAGACCTGCTGCCCCGCCAGTGATGAACGCGAGCACGCCATGATCGGCGCGATCATTACCGTACTGTTCGTTCTCGCGGTGGTGTATCTCGCCTATCGTCGACTGCCGTTGCTGTCCTTCACCGTGGCCTTCACGGTACTGCTGGTCGCCTACGGCGCGTTCGGCAATCCGCCGGGCCTGTGGCTCGGCATGCTGGTGATTCTGCTGCTCTGTTTCTGGCTGCTCAATGTGCGGCCGCTCCGGATCGTGCTGATCAGCGGTCCGTTCATGAAGGCCTATCGGCGCCTGCTGCCATCGATGTCCGATACCGAGCGCGATGCGCTCGAGGCCGGCACGGTCTGGTGGGACGGCGAGCTGTTCACGGGCAATCCCGACTGGCGCCGACTGCAGGACGCACCGGCGCCGAAGCTCTCGGCCGAGGAGCAGGCGTTCCTCGACGGGCCCTGCAATACGCTCTGTCGCATGCTCGATGATTTCGACATCACGCACCGCCGCGGCGACATGCCGCCCGAAGTCTGGGAGTACATCCGCTCACAGCGCTTCTTCGCGATGATCATTCCACGCCGCTACGGCGGCCTGGAATTCTCGACCTATGCGCATTCGTGCGTACTGGTGAAGTTGGCCGCGCGCAGCGTGACCTGCGCCTCGACCGTGGCCGTGCCCAATTCACTCGGACCCGCCGAGCTGCTGGTGCACTACGGCACCGAGGAACAGAAGAATCACTACCTGCCGCGCCTGGCGCAGGGCCTCGAGGTGCCTTGCTTTGCGCTCACGGGCCCACGGGTCGGATCCGACGCGGCGGCGATTCCCGACACCGGCGTCGTTTGCCGCGGCATCTACCAGGGTCGCGAGATCGTCGGCCTCAAACTCAACTTCTCCAAGCGCTACATTACCCTGGCGCCGATCGCGACCGTGATTGGACTCGCCTTTCGCATGCTCGATCCGGAGCACCTGCTCGGCGACAAAGTGGACATCGGCATCACCTGCGCGCTGATCCCGCGCGACTCGCCCGGGCTCGAGATCGGGCGGCGTCACCTGCCGCTCAACATCCCGTTCCAGAACGGTCCGTTGCGCGGCACCGATGTGTTCGTGCCGCTCGATTGCATCATCGGCGGTTTGAAGATGGCCGGTCTCGGCTGGCGCATGCTGGTCGAGCAGCTCTCGGTCGGCCGCTGCATTTCCCTGCCCGCGAATGCCACCGGCGGCGCGCTGGCCGCAGTGGTCGCGACCGGCGCCTATGCGCGTGTGCGCCGCCAATTCAATACCTCGGTCGGCCGCTTCGAGGGCGTCGAGCAGGTGATCGCGCGCATGGTCGGCCTCACCTACATCATGGATGCCGCGCGCAGCGTCACCACCGCGGCCATCGACGCCGGCGAGAAGCCGGCGGTGCCGGCCGCCATTCTCAAGTATCATCTGACCGAGATGGGCCGCCGCGTCGGCAACGACGCCATGGACGTGCATGGCGGCAAGGGCATCATGCTGGGGCCGAAGAACTATCTCGGCCGCGGCTACCAGTCGATTCCGATCGCAATCACGGTCGAAGGCGCCAATATTCTCACGCGCAGCCTGATCATCTTCGGTCAGGGTGCGATCCGCTGCCATCCGTTCGTGCTGCGCGAGATGACCGCGGCGCGCGACTCCGATCATCGGCGCGGCGTGGCCGAGTTCGATCGCGCGTTGTTCGCCCACATGGGTTTCGCGATATCGAATGCCATGCGCTCGCTGGTCATGGCGCTGACTTTCGCGCGCTTCGAGCGCGTGCCCGCACACGGCGCGACGCGTCGCTACTACCAGCACATCGAGCGCTTCAGTGCCTCGTTCGCGTTTTCGACCGACCTGGCGATGCTGAGTCTCGGCGGGTATCTCAAGAAGAAGGAAACGATCTCGGGCCGGCTCGGCGACGTGCTGTCGGCCATGTACCTGGCCTCGATGGTGCTCAAGCACCACGACAATCGCGGCGGTCCCCCCGAGGAACTGCCCGCGGTCGAGTGGGCGTGCCGCGAGCTGCTCTACCAGGCCCAGGAACAGTTGCACAGCGTGCTGCGCAATCTGCCGAGCCGGCCGATCGCGGCGCTGGCGCGGTTACTGATCTTTCCGCGCGGCCTGACCTACTTCGCGCCCGCCGACCGGTTGGGGCGCAGGGTGGCGGACCTGGTGCTCAACAACACCGCCACGCGCGCCTACTTCAGCCGCCTGCTGTATGAGGTCGATGAGCCCGGCAACCTGCTCGCGGCGCTGCAGAACGTGCTCGAGATGGCATCGATGGCAGAGTCGATCGAGCGCAAGCTGCGGGTCGAGGGGACCAAGACCGGTCGCATCAGCGCGCTCGATCTGGCGGCGCAGATCGAGCAGGCGCGCGCGCTCGGCATCCTGAGCGAGCACGAGTCGCAATTTCTGAGCGATTACGACCGCAAGGTCATGGACATCGTCAACGTCGATGATTTCGAGTCGCACGAACTGGGTCTTGCAACCCGCTGAACATTGATCCGCCCGATCACTCCAACTTTCATCTTCAGGAGACTGACATGCGTGTACTGACTGTCCTGCTGACTCTGTGCTGTGGCGCCGCGTTCGCCGAGCAGACGCCTTCACCGCCCGGTGCCGAGGTCTACTTCATCGCGCCAAAAGACGGTGAGCACATCAAGGGTCCGGTGCACGTCGTGTTCGGCCTCAAGGGCATGGGCGTCGCGCCGGCCGGTATCAAGTTCGACAACACCGGCCACCATCACCTGCTGGTCGATACCGACCTGCCTGCCGATCTGACGCAGCCGCAGCCTGCCACCGACAACATCCGTCACTTCGGCAAGGGTCAGACTGAGACCACGCTCGAACTGCCGCCCGGCAAGCACACGCTGCAGCTGTTGTTCGCGGACTCGACGCACACCGCGTTCACACCCAACGTTGTGTCGAAGAAAATCACCATCACCGTTACCCAGTGAGCACGAGTCATTGAGTACCAGCGCCCACTGAGGTAACGCCGGCGCATGTACCTGCAGTTCTTCGGGCTGGCGGAGAAGCCGTTCGCGATCACGCCGGATCCGCGCTATCTCTATTTGAGCGGGCGGCACGCGGATGCGCTGGCGCACCTGGTTTACGGTATCAATGAGGCCGGCGGCTTCATCCAGCTGACCGGGGAGGTCGGCACCGGCAAGACCACCACCATCCGCTCGCTGCTGGCGCGCGCGCCCAAGACCGCCGAGATCGCGCTGATCCTCAATCCACGGCTGTCGGCGACCGAGTTCCTGCGCTCGCTGTGCGAGGAACTCGGACTCGGCCCGGACGACAATGCCGATGGCGACAACAAGAACCTGGTCGATCTGTTGAATCGCTACCTGCTGCGCGCGCACGCGCTCGGGCGCCGCGTGGTGCTGGTGGTCGATGAAGCTCAAAACCTCGCGCCCGATGTGCTCGAGCAGGTCAGGCTCCTGACCAACCTGGAAACCGAAACGCAGAAGCTGTTGCAAATCATCCTGATCGGCCAGCCGGAGCTGCGCAAATTGCTAGCGCGCGAAGATCTGCGGCAGATCGCACAGCGCATCACCGCGCGCTTCCACCTCGATCCGCTGGCGCGCGAAGAGACCGCCGCCTACGTGCGTCATCGCCTGCGCGTGGCCGGCGCCACCACCGACATCTTCACGCGCGGCGCGCTGCGCGAGATTCATCGCGTCAGCGGCGGCATACCGCGCGTCATCAACATTGTGTGCGATCGCGCGATGCTCGGCGCCTACACCCAGGAACTGCACCAGGTGCCGGGTTCACTGGTGCGGCGAGCGGGCGCCGAAGTCTTCGGTCACGACTTCATGCCGCGCTGGATGCCGGCCGCGGCTGCGGGACTCGCGGCCGTGGTGCTGGTGGGCAGCGCACTGCTGCTGTGGCACTACACGCCGGCGCGCTTTCTGCCGGGCTTCGTGCGTAATTCGCGCACCCCCACGACCACGGTCGCGGCGGCACCGGCAGCCGACACGGCGCCGACCACTTCCGCGGCGGGGCCTGCTGCGAACACGCCGCCCGGCAGCGCCCCGACGGTTGCCCCGGCCCCGCCGGCCGCACCGACGCTCGCTTCGCTGCTGACCACGTATCGCGCCAGCACCGACAGCGACAGCGCGTTTCAGCAGCTGCTGGGTCTCTGGAACGCCGAATACGTGCCTGGCAAGATCGACGGCTGCAGCCAGGCATTGACACAGGGACTGCATTGCCTGGTGCAACGCGGCTCTTTTGCGCAGTTGCGCCTGCTCAATCGACCCGCCATCCTGATGCTCAGCGATGACAGCGGTATGCCCTACCAGGTGGTATTACGTGGATTACACGAGGATGCGGCGCAGTTGCAGATCGGCGCA
>Ga0210394_10003527_pt1 | contig 19469 bp, 15 predicted proteins | sample IncBWC12MmetaG_FD_160121 | JGI IMG/M metagenome (GOLD analysis project Ga0210394, IMG submission 160121) | Forest soil microbial communities from Barre Woods Harvard Forest LTER site, Petersham, Massachusetts, United States - Inc-BW-C-12-M | ecosystem: Environmental > Terrestrial > Soil >...
ATCGGGAAGGTGAGCGTGGCATCGGTCACGTAGCGCACGTCGAAGCCGACATCCGATGCATGGCGCGTCGTGGTTTCGCAGCACTGCTCGGTGCGGATGCCGGTGACCAGCAGCGCACCGATGCCGTGTGCGCGCAGCCACGCCTCGAGCGTCCCCCCGCCTGCGTCCAGACCGAAGAGTGCCGAGTGCACCTGCTTGTGGAACACCGCATCCGGGCGGCACTCGAGCTCGGGCATGGCGCGCACGAAGCCCGAGGCGGCAGTGAAGGGGTTGGCGCGATCCTCTCCGGGCTCGCGATGAAAGACCTGCACGACCGCGATGCCGCGCTCGCGGGCGCGATCGATCAGGGACTGCACGTTGGCGAGGAACGCCGGCAGCTCCGCGGCGCGGAAATAGGGCCGCTGCCGGAAGGATTCCTGCACGTCGATGACGAGGAGAGCCTGTTTCATCCGACCTCCGGCTCGTTGGATTCGGCCATATAGTGGGGGATCGGTCAGGGCTTCGCCACCGCTGGAAGCGACCGCAACCGGTCATAAACGGACAGCGTCCCGAGGGGGCCACGGCAGGGCGCCGCGGTGCGTCCGCGGGCCGCGGCAGCGCCGCGCGGCAGTACCCCGCGAACCCACTTCGACCTAAACTATGTGCAAAGGGATGGCGGCGCGCTGCGCCGCTCATCGAGCACAAGAAAAACCCTGGGAGATGACAGACATGGCGTCCATCAAGCTGAGGATCCCCTTCCTGACCTCGCTCACGCTGACCGCACTCGGCGCCACCGCACTCGCCTCCGCGGCGGATCCGCCGCCGCCGCAGATTCCGACCTGCGACAAGAAGATCGGCACGCTCGCGGTGACCGAGCCCGAGAACAAGTGGTGGCTGCAGTACAACCTCGACTCTCCCGAGGCGCTCATCAAGGTGTTCGTGTCGCAGTCGAAGTGCTTCACGCTGCTCGACCGCGGCAAGGGCCTGGCGGCCGCCGAGAAGGAGCGCGCGCTCGCGGCCTCCGGCGAGATGCGCGGCGGCTCGAACATCGGCAAGGGCCAGATGAAGGCCGCCGACTATGTGCTGGTGCCGGACGTGGTGACCAAGAACAACAATTCCGGCGGCAGCCGCATCGGCGGCATGCTGGGCGGCATGCTCGGCGGGGTCGCCGGCGCGGTGGTGGGCGGCATCAGCTTGAAGAGCAAAACCGCCGACGTGGTGCTGACGCTCACCGACGTGCGCTCCACCGAGCAGGTGGCGCTCGAGCAGGGCCACTCCAAGAAGACCGACCTCGGCTGGGGCGCGGGCGGCGGTGCCTTCTTCGGCGGCTTTGCCGCCGCGGGTGCGAGCAGCTACGCCAACACGGAGATCGGCCAGGTCGTGACCATGGCCTACCTCGACTCGTACACCAAGCTCGTGAACGACATCAAGGGAATGAGCCTCAACGCCAAGGCCGACAACGTCACGCAGTCGGTGACCATGGCCAAACCCGGCAAGATGTACAGCGCGGCGAACCTCAAGGCGCCGGTCGTACGCGACCTCGATCCCGGTATGACGCTCTATCCGAGCGGCGACAAGGACGGCATCTGGTGGAAGGTCACGGACGAGCTGGGGAACGAGGGCTGGGTACCGTCGACGCTGTTCCAGCTGGCGAAATAACGCAGCTCACCGGCGCGGCGGGGCGCGGCGCGACCGGCGGCGCCGCCGCGAGCTCGGGGGCGGCCGCCGCGCGTGTCTCGGCGGCGAGCAGCGTGAGGCCGTGCAGCCGCGTGCGCTCGAGCGCGCGCGGTTCGCCCGAGGCCGCGGCGGCCAGCAGCGCGCGCCACCACTCCCGGTGCGACGGCCAGCGCGGCCGCAGCCAGTGCGGATGGCACTCGGCGAGCGCATGGATCTGGCGCAGCGTGAGGGCGGCGATCAACGCCACACAGGCCGGTGGGATGCCGAGCAACACCCGCGCCGCGATGCTCTGCGCCCGCGACAGGTGCCAGGCGTAGGTGAGCGTCAGCCGCATCACCTCAACCCGGCCCGGCACGCCGAAGAACGCCGCCCCGGCGCTGCGGCCGGACTCCCCCGCAGCCGCCGGCCGCCAGCGCGCGCGGTCGCCAAACCCGGCGTCGAGCAGCAGATAAGGACAGGCCGCCGCCCGCCGCCGTGCTCCCGCATCGAGTCCGCCCCACGCCGCCGCCACCTCGCGCAGCAGCGGCCCCGGCACGCCCGGCGCCACCGCCTGCTCGGCGAGCAGCGCCAGCGCGGTCTCGTTCAACTCGGTGAGCGAATCGAGCGTCGCGGCGCTAAGCCAGGCCGCCGCCGGCCGGGGCTCATCCCCGATTCCACTTTCCGTTCCGCAGTGCAACAGCATGGCGCGCCTCCCCGGCTGTCTCCAGCGCTTTCCCGTCACGCATGGTAGCCGAGCGCGGCCGCGGCGCCAGAGTGAATTTGGGAGTTTTCTACCAAATTTTACTTGTTGAGTTTTGGGATATTTCTCCCAAAATGCACGGATGCGAATCTCCGACGACCGCTACAGCCGCGAGCGCGCGCGCATGGAGCTGGCGCTGCGCTTCCTGCGCCACGAGGCGCGCACCCAGACGATCCGCGCCTGGACCGGCCTGTCGGACGACCGCATCAGAAAGCTGTATCGCTCCTACATGAGTCAGTCGCGGCGTGCGCTGCCGCGCCATCGCGGCAAGTCGCCGCACCAGGTGGCCTACTTCACCCGCTCGCAGCGGCTGCAGCAGGAGAGCGCGGCGCTCGCGAGCCTGCTGTCGATGCTCGCGGTGGTGCCGCCGCCGGGTGCACCAGCGGCCGCGGCGCTTCCGGGACTCGCGCGCGGGGAGCTGCTGTGCGCGGCGTTCGAGGCCTACCGTGCCTTCGTGCCGGCGGCGCAGATCTCCTTCGAGCACGCGGTGTTCCTCGCCACCGCGCTGACGCGTGCCGACCAGCTGCGGCTCGCCGGCTGCGCCGGCTGCGGGAGCCTGATCGTCACCGAGCGCTTCCCGGCGCGCGGGGCGCGCTGCCTGCTGTGCGCCGGAGCACCGAAAGCGCATTAGTTCATTGGACAAAATCGCCTGCGGCGATTCTGTCGGACATCAGCTTCGTTGCCGCCGGCAAAAGGCGGGGCTCGAAGCGCCTCCGCGGCAGTCACCTCGGCAGCCGAGCACTCCGTAACAAGGTTAGCGCACGGACTTTTTGCCGGCTGCGCATCAGGGAGCGGCAGCACTACACTGCTAGAATGCGCGGCCTCGCCCTTCGCTCAAGGCCCGCATGGACCCCGCGCAACCAAACTTCTTCTCCGGCCCCTACCTCGACCGCCGCGTCGAGGCGCGCGAGGACCCGGAGTGGGTCGCGGCGGCCTGGGCCGACGCCGCCACCGTGTACCTCGCGGGGCGCGGCACCACGCACCTGCTCGGCGGCGATCCGCCGCGGCTCGCGCTGCTCACGCGCGCGGAGCCGCTGGTGCGCTCGGCACCGGCCACGAACCTCACGCTCCTCGGCTGGTTCCGCGGCGCGCGCTGCGTGCTGATCACGCTGCCGGCGAACGCGCCGGTGGAGCCGCCCGCCGGCACGCGCTTCGAGGAGCTGCGGCCGCTCACGGCGCTGCTGCCGGCGGACGAAGCGGGCCTGCTCGCCTATGCGCGTGCGCTGGCGGTGTGGCGCACGCGCGCGCAGCACTGCGGCGTGTGCGGCGCACCCACCGCGCCGATCCGCGCCGGCCACTGCGTGGTATGCACCAACGCCGGCTGCGCCGAGGAGTTCTTCCCGCGCATCGATCCGGCCATCATCGTGCTGGTGTCCGACGGCGAGCGGGCGCTCCTCGGCCGCCAGGCGAGCTGGCCGGCGCGGCGCTACTCGACCATCGCCGGCTTCGTCGAGCCGGGCGAGAGCCTCGAGGACGCGGTCGCGCGCGAGGTCGAGGAGGAGACCGGCGTGCGCATCGTGAGCGCGCGCTACGATTCCTCGCAGCCCTGGCCGTTCCCCTCCTCGCTCATGCTCGGGTTCCAGGCGCTCGCGCCGGCCGGCAGCGAGGTGCGCCTCTCCGGAGAGCTCGAGGACGCGCGCTGGTTCACCCGCGCGCAGCTCACCTCGGGCGAGGCGCTGGCGCCGCCCTCCCACTCGATCTCCTGGCGACTCATCTCCGGCTGGCTCGCGGGCGGCGGATAGCGGCCGATGTGCCTGCTGGTGATCGCGTGGCAGGCGCACCCGCGCTATCGCCTGATCGTCGCCGCCAATCGCGACGAGTACCACGAGCGCCCCGCGGCGCCCCTCGGGCGCTGGGCCGAGCCACCCGGCATCCTCGCCGGCCGCGACCTGCTTGCTGGCGGTACCTGGCTCGGGCTCGACCGGGCGCGGCGTTTCGGCGTAGTCACCAACTTCCGCGAATTGCAGCAGGCGCGCCCGGCGGCGCCCTCGCGCGGCAGCCTGATCCCGCGTTTCCTGAGCGGCGCCGCCGATGCGGCTGGATTCTTCGGCGAGCTTAAGGGCGCGGCGGATGACTACTCGGGCTTCAACCTCCTGCTCGCGGAGCGCCAAGCGCTCTGGTACGGGTCGAACCGCGCGCAGCCCTTCGCGCGCTCGCTTCCCCCGGGGGTCTACGGGCTGTCGAACGAGCTGCTCGACACGCCGTGGCCGAAGCTGGTGCGCGTCAAGAGCCGCTTCCAGGAGTGGCTGGCGGAGCCCGCCGCGACGGGCGCGGATCTGTTCGCACTGCTCGCCGACCGTACGCAGGCACTCCCTACGGATGCCGCGCCGCCCGCCCCGGGCGGACTGCCGCGCGAGTGGGAGCGGATCCTCTCGGCGCCGTTCGTGGTGCACCCCACCTACGGCACGCGCTGCTCGACCGTGCTCATGCTCGAGGCGGACGGCGCGGTCTGTCTCGCCGAGCGGCGCTTCGACTCCGCCGGCGCGCCGCAGGGCGAAACTGAATTCCGACTGAACGCCGCCGACTGGCCGTGAGTTATGTCGGGCGGATGCGGGGAACCCGCGCTCCGGGCCGCGCTCTGACTTAAAGAGTGCCGAGCGGCTGCAACCGCCAGGCTCTAGAATCCCAAGGTTTTTCCCGATCACACGTCGAGATGGCGCAGCACAAACCTCTGCCTCGGGCACGCCGACGGCACCGGCGGGGCCCGGGGCTCGCCGTGTGTCTGCTCACCGCATGCGCCGCACTGCTCGCCGGCGCACCGGCCCGCGCCGCGGGTGTCAACGTCGAGGTGCGCGGGGTGGACGACACGCTGCGCGCCAACGTGCTCGCATACTTGAGCTTCGAGCGCTACAAGAAGGGCGGCGTTGATCTCAATCCCGACATGATCGAGCGGCTGCACAACCGGGTGGAGCGCGAGGTGCAGGAGGCGCTGCGCCCGTACGGCTACTACGAGCCGCAGGTGAGCTCCACCGTCACCGATCTCGGCAAGAACGAGTGGCGCGTGGTGGTCGAGGTGAAACCGGGGAGACCGGTGCTGGTCGGGCAGATCGACCTCAAGGTGACCGGCCCCGGCGCGACCGATCCGCTGTTCACACGCATCCTGGCGAATCCGCTCCTGAAGAGCGGCGACCGCCTCAACCAGGCCGACTACGAGGGCATCAAGCAGGACCTGCAGCGCACCGCGGCGACCTACGGCTACTTCGACGCCAAGCTGACCCGCAACGAGCTTGCGGTCGATCCGCCCAACTACACCTCCAGCATCGCGCTCGAGCTCGAGACCGGCGACCGCTACCACTTCGGGCCGACCACGATCACCCAGAACGTAGTAAAGGAGAGCCTGGTGCGCCGCTATCTGCGCTACCACGAGGGCGAACCCTACGACCTCACCCAGGTGCTGCGCACCCAGTTCGCGCTCGATGACGCACAGTACTTCGCCAACCTCGAGGTGCGCCCCGGCACGCCCGACCCCGCCACCCATGCGGTGGCGGTCGACATCCACGCCGATCCCAACCGGCGCCACCGCTACTCCTTCGGCGCCGGCTACGCGACCGACACCGGCGCGCGCGCCACGCTCGGCTTCGAGGACCGTCGTATCAACTCGAGCGGCCAGAGCTTCGCCGTCACGGCGCAGTTCGCGCAGATCACGCGCTACAACGTGGTGACGAGCTACGTCTTCCCGGTGGGCGATCCGGCGGTAGAGCATGTCGCGCTCAACGGCAACATCGAGCAGCAGACGCTCGCCGACGTCACCGCTTACACCCAGTCGGTGGGACCGAGCTTCACCCTGGTGAAAGGCGGCTGGCAGACCCTGTGGAAAGTGAATGCGGTCCACACCACCAGTGAGGACGTGAACGAGACCATCACCGACCGGCTGCTGGTGCCGGAGCTCGACATCGCCTCGGTGCCGAAGGACTACCTCGGCGAGCCGCTGTTCGAGTACCCGTTCGTCGCCCAGATCCGCGGCTCCGATTCGCTGCTGGGGTCGGACTCGAACTTCGTCCAGGCGCACATGCAGCTCGAGAACACCTTCCGCCTCGGCGGGCCCTGGCACCTGCTGCTGCGTGAGGAGGTGGGGGCGAGCCTGGTATCGCGCTTCTCGGAGCTGCCGGCCGTCTACCGCTTCTTCGCCGGCGGCGACAACAGCGTGCGCGGCTTTTACTACAACCAGCTGTCGCCAACCGACCCGGTGTGCGCACCGCAGGTCGGCGGCGTGAGCCCGCTCAATCCCGACGGCAGCTGCAAGGCGGTGGTCCCCGGCGACTTCATCAGGGTGGGCGGCAAGGACATGATCACCGGCACGGTGGAGGTGGTGCGCGAGCTGCCGCGCAACCTCGGCTGGGCAACCTTCATCGACTATGGCAATGCCTTCGATCATTTCGGCACCAAGCTGTTCTATTCGGCGGGCGTCGGCATCCGCTTCCGCACGCCGGTGCTGACGCTCGGCGTCGACATCGCGCAGCCCATCAACAACCCCGGTGCGGGGCCGCGCCTGCACATCAACTTCTCGCCCAAGCTGTGAGCCGCGGTTAACGCATGCGCCGCTGGATCATCCTCGCCACCGCCTGCCTGCTGGTGCTCGTGATCGTCGTCGCCCCGGTGGCGGTCATCGGCGCGGCGGTGTTCACCGAGTCGGGTCTGCAATTCCTGATCCGGCACATTCCGCAGCGCTTCGGCTCGGGTCCCGGGGCCGTGTCTCTCAAGATCACGGGGGTCACGGGCACGGTCGCCCGCGGCCTGCACGCCGACCGGGTCGAGATCGATCACGAGCTGGTGCACCTCACCTTCGAAGGCATCGACGGCCGCGTGGCGCTTACCCCGCTGCTGCTGCAGGTGATCCGCTCGCCCGAGGCCCACGTACACAGCGCGCTCATCGAGGTAAAGAAGCGCACCCGCCAGGTGCCGCCCTCGCCGCCGGTCTTCCTGCCGCGCTGGCTGCTGATCAGCGGCGAACACGTGACGGTCGACCAAGCGGTGCTGACCGTCTACAACGGCGTGCGCCTCGAGGCGACGCACGTCACGGGAGCGGCGGTGCTGCGCCACCGGACGCTGCGCATCTTCCAGGCCCAGGGCAATCTCGGAGACGCGCACGTCGATGCCATCGGCGTGCTCACCGCGCGCGATCCGCTCGGCATCCAGGGCGATGGGCACCTCACCTGGGCGCCGGCCGGGCAGCCGGCCTGGAACGTCGCCGGCAGCGGCAAGGGCGATCTCAACGCGCTCGAGCTGAGCGGACACTCGTTGAGCCCGTTCCGCGCGAACTTCACCGGTCAGGCGCTCGATCTCACCAGGCACTGGCACATCGTCGGCGATGCCAACGTCGAGAACTTCGACCTGCGCGCCTGGGGCATCTCCGGGCCCCTCGGAGTGATGAAGGCGCGCCTCGCGGTGCTCTGGAGCGGCGACGGCTTCAGGGGCCGCGGCAAGGTCGACCCCACCGGGCTGCACGCTGGGGAGTTTGAAGCCGAGTTCGACGGCGCGTTTGCCGACCACGTGCTGACGGCCAGGCACATGGAGGCGCGCCACCCCTCGGGCGCGCACGCAGTCGGGGCGGGCACTTTCACCATCGTGCCGAATGGCCCGCGGCTCGACCTGCACGGCAGCTGGGAGAACTTCCGCTGGCCGCTGCCCGCGCGCGAGCCCGCGCTGGAGAGCGCCGCGGGCAGCTTCACGCTCGCAGGCGTCCTCCCCTATCGCGTGCACGCCGAGGGCACGGCGAGCGCCGCGGGCGTTACCGCGACCTCCATGGACGTCACCGGCACGCTCGGCAAGGAGAGCTTTGCATTCGAGCGCGCCGAGCTCGACCTGCTCGACGGCCACGCCAGTGTCAACGGCGTGGTCGCCTGGGCGCCGCGCCCGAGCTGGTCGGTGGCCGGCCAGCTCACCGGCATCAACCCGGCGCCGTTGCGCCCCGACCTGCCGGGCAGCGTCAGCGGGTCTCTCGCGGTCTCCGGACGCAGCTTCGACCCGCAGGGCGACATCACGCTCGCCATCGGCAACCTCGCCGGGAAGCTGCGCGGCGCGCGCGTCAGCGGCGGCGGCACCGTGAGCCGCAGCGGGGGGACCTGGAGCTTCGACCGCGTGCGCGTAGCGGCCGGCGGCACCAGCCTCGCCCTCGACGGACACGCCGGCGCGCAGCTCGATCTGCGCTACGCGCTCGCGAGCACCGACTTGAGCCTGCTCCTCGCCGGCAGTCACGGCGAGCTCAACGCAACCGGGACGGTGCGCGGCACCGCGGCAGAGCTGGCGCTCGTGACCAGCGCGCACGGCCACGCGCTGAGCTACGAAGGACTGGCGGCCGAGCGGCTCGACGCCGACGTCGACTTCGATCCGGGCGACCCGCAGCACGCGCAGAAGATCGATGCGCGCGTCGGAAAATTGAGCTACGCGGGCCACATCGTGGACACCGCCGCCTTCACGCTGAGCGGTCCGCCGGCCGACACGCGCGCGCACCTCGAGGCGCATGCGAGCGGGCTTGCCCTGAGCGCCGACGCCGCCGGCGCTTATGCGCACCAGCTTTTCCAGGGCCAGCTCACGGCATTCACGCTCAAGGGCCGCGATGCGCTCGACCTCGCGCTCGAGCACCCGGTGGGGCTCAACGCCTCGACGCAGCACCTGCGGGTCGAGTGGCTGTGCCTCGCCGGCACTCCGGGAGCGATGTGCGCGGATGCCGACTGGAGTCCGCAGCACTGGTCCGCCACGCTCATGAGCAAGCAGCTGCCGCTCAACGCGCTCACCGCCGGCATGACCCCGGCGGTCCAGTACCAGGGCACGGTCGACCTGCTGGTGCGCGCGGCGGGCGGTGCGGGCATCCCCGTGACGGGGACGCTGCGCGCGCAGCTCGCCGATGCGGTGCTCTCGCATCGCCTGGTCAGCAAGAAGATCGAGCACACGCGCATCGGCTCGGGCACGATCACCGCGAGCGCGACGCCGGGGGACCTGAGTGTCGCCGCGGTGCTCGAGGACGGCGAGGTCGGCACCATCCGCGGGCGCGTCGACGCCCAACGCGGGGGCGAGCGCTGGCAGGACCTGCCGATGTCGGGTGCCTTGCACGCCGAGACCTCGGACCTGGGTCTCCTGTCGCTCTACTTCCCGGACATCGACCGCGCCGCGGGCGAGCTGCACGCCGACGTCAACGTGGCGGGCACCCTCGGCGCGCCGCTCCTGAACGGCGCGCTGAAGCTCACGGGTGGCGAGCTCGACCTCTATCAGGTGAACCTCGGGCTGCGGCAGATGACGCTCGAAGCGCACTTGAGCGATGCCGGCCTCGACTTCAACGGCAGCGCGCATGCCGGCGCCGGCAATGCCGCCGCGAGCGGCCACCTCGAGTGGCGTGAGCTCCTGCCCTACGGCAAGGTGCACATCCAGGGCACGAACCTGCGCGTGGCGGACACCCCCGAGGCGCAGATCGACGCATCCCCGGACCTCGCCTTCGACATCGCCGGGCGGCGCATCGAGGTGACCGGCACCGTCACGGTGCCGTACGCGAAGATCCAGCCTAAGGACATCGCCAACGCGGTGCACACCTCGCCCGATGAGGTAATCGTCGGCGGCGAGGTGCAAAACCCCGCCGAGCGCTTCGAGGTGATGAGCACCATCACGCTGACCCTCGGCGACAAGGTGTCGATCGACGCCTCCGGGCTCACCGGGCGCCTCACCGGCAGCGTCACCGTCAGGAGCGGCTACGACGCCATCACCTCGGGCACGGGCGAGCTCTCGGTCGCGGGCGGACAGTACCTCGCCTACGCGCGCAAGCTCGACATCCAGCGCGGGCGGCTGATCTTCAACGGCGGCGCGGTCGACAATCCCGGCATCGACCTGCGCGCACAGAAGGAATTCCCCGACGTCACCGCCGGCGTCAACGTGCGCGGCACGCTGCAGCAGCCGCGCATGTCGTTCTTCTCCGAGCCGCCGCTGCCGCAGTCGCAGATCGTGTCGCTGATTCTCTCCGGCGGCTCGTCCCAGACCGGCAGCAACGCGGCTCTCGGGCAGGGGGCGGCGCTGCTCGCCGCGCAGCTCGGCCCACGCGTCGGGCTGCCGGACGTCAGCCTCGAGACCGACCCGATCGCGAATGAGACCTCACTCGTCCTCGGGCGCTACCTGACGCCGCGCCTCTACGTGAGCTACGGCGTGAGCCTCACCGAGACGCTCAACACGTTGAAGCTCCGCTACACGCTCGGCGACCACTGGGTGGTGCGCACCGAGCTCGGCACCGCGCGCGGCGCGGACCTGGTCTTCAGCATCACCAAGTAGGCCGGCGAGCTACTTGCTGCAGTCGCCTATGCGGTGCGCAGCGATCTTCGCGGTCACGGTCTGTCCCTTGTCGGTGGTCGAGACGACCGTGCCCTTGAAGGAGTCGCCGGCGAAGCTGCCTTCGAAGTGCGCCGTGTTGTGCTGGCACTGCGTGGTGAACCTGACGTCGCTCCCTGAAATCGAGTGCTCGGTGACCTTGCAGCTCTCGGGCTGGTTGCTGCGGCCCTGGGAGATCTGCTGGCTCACGTGGTCGACGTCGCCCTGGCTGATGCAGTGCTGCGTGACGTTCGGCTTCTGCATCATGGCGAGGGCCTGCGGCGGCATCTTCGCCGCCATGTCGGGCGGCAGCTGGATGTCGGTGACGATCGTGAACTCGTAGAGTCCGGGCGTGAGGCCTACGGTCTGCGCATAGAGGGCGAAGGACAGGCCGGCGGCGGCGGTCAGACCTAAGGCCCGGGCGGCGCGCGGCGTGCGTCGTGTCTGCATGGATCTCCCCGATCGAAAGGCGGCGCCGCTTGGTTAGTCAGGCGGCGGGGCATTGTAGCGCGGCGTACCTGAGCCCTTGACGTGGTCGCATTAATATGCGAAATATTCGCATCTTTATGCAGACGCCATTCCAGCCATGCTGAACGATACCGAGCAGCTCGAGCGCCGCGGCGCCATCGTGCGCATCCTGCGCGCCGGCCTGGTGCGCAAACAGCAGGACCTGGTGCGGCTGCTGAAGAAGGAGGGGCACGAGGCGACGCAGTCCTCGATCAGCCGCGACCTGCTGGCGCTCGGCGTGCTCAAGGCGGGCGGCCGCTACGTGCTGGCGCCGGACGAGCTGACACGCGCCAACGGCGATTTCGCCACGCTCGCGCGGTTCGCGCGCGGGCTGCGCCGCGCCGGCCCCTCGATCACGGTGCTGCGCACCACCATCGGCGCGGCGCAGTCGGTCGCCGTGGCCATCGACAAAGCCGAATGGCCCGAAGTGGCAGGCACCATTTCCGGCGACGACACCATCTTCATCGCCACCGTCAACGCCCGTGCCCAGGAAGAGCTCATCGCGCGCCTCCGCACCCTCTTCAGGATCTGAGCCCATGGCCCAAGGATCGAGCGGCGCCGCAGGCGCCGGCACCACCCCCATCGTCCTCGCCTACTCCGGTGGGCTCGACACCTCGTTCCTCGTGCCGTGGATCGCGGAAACCCACGGCCGCCCGGTGATCACCGTCACGGTCGACACCGGTGGCATCGACGCCGCCGCGGCGCGCACGCTGGCCGAGCGGGCCCGCGCGCTCGGGGCTGTGGCGCACCACCAGGTGGACGCGCGCGCCGACTACTTCGAGCAGGTGCTGCGCTTCCTCATCATGGGGAACGTGCGGCGTGGACAGCTCTACCCGCTGTGCGTCGGCGCCGAGCGCGTCATGCAGGCGCAGACCATCGCGCGCATGGCGCGCGAGCTCAAGTCCGACACCGTCGCGCACGGCTGCACCGCCGCCGGCAACGATCAGGTGCGATTCGAGGTGGCACTGCGCACGCTCGCGCCCGACCTGGCGGTGCTGGCGCCGGTGCGCGATCGCGCCTTCAAGCGCGCCGAGGAGCTCGATTACCTGAAAAAACGGGGCCTGCCGATTCCGCCGAGCGGCGCCGCCTACTCGGTGAACCGGGGACTGTGGGGCGTCACCATCGGCGGCCAGGAGACGCTCACCTCGAGCGGCAGCATTCCGGAGGACGCCTGGCTGCTGTCGCGCGAGGCGTTCACGCGGCCGCGCGCGCCGTCGCGCCACACCATCGGCTTCGAGCAGGGACGCCCGGTCGCGCTCGACGGTGAGGCCGGCTCGCCGGTCGCGATCATCGAGCGGCTCGAGGCGCTCGCCGCGCCCTATGGCGTCGGCCGCGGCATCCACCTGGGCGACACCATCATCGGCACCAAGGGGCGGGTGGCCTTCGAGGCGCCGGCCGCCGAGGTGCTGCTCAATGCGCACCGCGAGCTCGAGAAGCTCGTGCTCACCGGGCGGCAGCAGCGCATCAAGGAACTGGTGGCCGCGCCCTACGGCGACCTGGTGCACGAGGGGCAGCTGCTCGATCCCGTGTGCCGCGATATCGAGGCGCTGCTGGTCTCCTCGCAGCAGCGCGTCACCGGTCAGGTGCACGTGAAGCTCGCGACGGGGAGCGTGTTCGTCGAGGGGGTCGAGTCGCCCTACTCGCTCATGGCCGCCTCGCGCGGCGTGTACGGCGAGGCCGCGGGCGAGTGGTCGGCGACCGATGCGCTCGGCTTCTCGCGCATCGTCTCGCTCCCGGGCGTCTTCTATACACGGGCCGGCGAGCGCGCCGCGCAGGAGCCATGACATGGTGAGCATGCGCAGCGTCATCGTCGACAAGCTCGCCTCCGTCACCCAGGCGTGCGGCCTGTCGCACGAAGTGCGCGTCGCCGCCGACATCCCCGCCGAGGAGGGCGTGGTGGTGGTGGTCGAGGTGCTCAACAACAAGTCGACCTACAACACGCTCGAGCTCGTCAGCGGCCGCATGGCGAAAGTCGGCAAGGGCGATATCGTCGCGGGCGCGCTCGGCCACCGCCAGGCGCTGTTCGGCTACTCGGGCCACGTGCCCGAGTCAGTCAAGCCCGGCGACATCATCCAGATGCTCAACATCGGTGGCGTGCTCGGGGTGTGCGACTCGATCAACCCGGAGAAAGGCAAGCCGTTCGACTGCCGCGTGCTCGGCGTGGCGCTCAACTTCCCCTACCTCGGCGAGCGCATCGGCGTGCCGGCGCGCGCCGGCTACAAGCGCCTCGATACGTCCGCGCCGCTGGAGACGCGCGGTGTGCCGGTCGTGGCACTCGCCGGCAGCTGCATGGAGGCCGGCAAGACCGCCGCCGCCTGCGCCATCATCTCGCGCATGCGCCATCGCGGGCTCACCGTCGATGCCTTCAAGGCGACCGGCGTATCGCTGCGCCGCGACATCCTCGCGATGGAGGACGCGGGCGCGCGCCGCTGCGCGATCTTCACCGATCTCGGCGTCGTCACGACGACGCGCGCCAACGGCCCGGCGCTCACCCGCACCATGCTCACCGAGCTCGCCACCGGCAAGCCCGACGTGCTGGTATTCGAGCTCGGCGACGGCATCCTCGGCACCTACGGAGTGGACGCGATCCTCGAGTGCCCCGACATCCGCACCGCGCTCACCGGCGTGGTGCTCTCGGCCAACGACCCGGTGGCGGCCTGGGGCGGCGTGAAACTCCTGCGCGAGCGCTTCCTCATCGAGCCGTGCGTGGTCACCGGACCCTGCACCGACAACCAGGTCGGCGTCGAGATCATCACCCGGCAGATGGGCGTGTCGGCCTTCAACGCCATCGGCTCGGCGGCCGAGCTCGGCGACCGCGTCATCGAGGCGCTCGGACTGCAGGCGGCGGCGGCCGCATGAGCGAGAACCGCACCGCGGCCGCGCGCACGCCCGCCGTGGTGCTCGGCGGCACCGGCTACGTGGCCGGCGAACTGCTGCGGCTCATCGCGGCTCATCCGCAGCTGGAGCTCCTCGCGGTGCTGTCGGACGGCTCGCCGGGGGAGCCGGTGGCGGGCGCGTTCCCGCATCTCGTCTCGGCCTACCCCGAGACACGCTTCCGCACACTCGGGGAAGTGACGAAACTCCTCGCCGAGACGCCGCGCGCGGCGGTGTTCTCGGCCGCGCCGCACGGGGTCTCCGCGGGCTTGATCGATCAGGTGCTGAGCGCGAGCGCGCGCACCGGGACCGAAGCGCGCGTGGTCGACATCTCCGCCGACTTCCGCTACGCCTCCGCGGAGGCCTACGCGCACGTTTACGGCCACGCGCACGCGGCGCCCGCGCGCCTCAGCGAATTCAGCTGTGCGGTGCCCGAGCACCTCGCGCAACTCACCACGGCGCACGTCGCCCACCCCGGCTGCTTCGCCACCGCGGTACTGCTCGCCGCGGTGCCGCTGCTCACCCTCGGCCTCATCGAACCGGACCTCTACGTGAGCGGCGTCACCGGCAGCACAGGTTCGGGGCGCAAACCGGTCGAGGGTACGCACCATCCGCTGCGCCCCGGCGATCTCTACGGCTACAACGCCCTGCAGCACCGCCACGCGCCGGAGATCGTCGCCTGCGCACGCGCGGCGAGCGGTGTCGAGGCGGAGCTCGCCTTCGTGCCGCACTCCGGTCCCTTCGCGCGCGGCATTCATGTCACGGTGCAGGCGCGCCTCACGCGAGCACTCGATGGGAGCGAGGCCCGCGGCGCGCTCAAGGAGTACTACGCGCGCGCGCCGTTCGTACGGGTGAGTGAGCGCGCGCCGCACGTCAAGGAAGTCGCCGCCAGCAACTACGCGCACCTCACGGCGGCCGCCAACGGCCGCACCATCGCCGTCATGTGCGCCATCGACAATCTCGTCAAGGGCGCCGCCGGCGGCGCGGTGCAGTGGATGAACCGCCTGCTCGGACTCCCGGAGAGCGCGGGGCTCACGCAACCGCCGCCGGGCTGGACCTGAAAGAAGAGTCATGGCGAAGAAGAGCACCTCGGCGAGCGGCAGCCGCGCGGCCCTCAAGGCGCCGCCGCGCACCGCGCTCAAGGCCCCGGCGGCGCGCGATTTCCAGGCGCAGGTGTTCTCGCGGTATCCGGTCGAGGTCGCCTCCGCCTCCGGCGTGTGGCTCATGAATACGCGCGGCGAGCGGATACTGGACCTCTACGGCGGACACGCGGTCGCGGGCTTAGGGTACGCGCACCCCGGCTGGACCGCGGCGCTCGCCGCCCAGGCGCAACAGTGCCAGTTCCAGAGCAATGCGGTCGCCATGCAGGTGCGCGCCAAGGCGGCCCGGCGCCTGGTGCGCTTCTCCAAGCTCCCCTTCAGCAGCGTGTTCTTCGTCAACAGCGGCGCTGAGGCGAACGAGAACGCCCTGAAGGTCGCGCTGCGCATGACGGGCCGCGCGCACGTCGCCGCCATCGAGGGCGGCTTTCACGGGCGTACCGCCGCGGCCGGTGCCGTCACCTGGGGGGCGCAGGCGAAGTGGTACGGGTTTCCACGCACGCCGTTCGACGTCAGCTTCATCGCGCGCGGCGCGAGCGGCGCCGTCGCCGAGCACGTGACCACCGACACCGCCGCGGTGATCGTCGAGCCGGTACAGGGGCTCGCGGGCGCGGTGCCGCTCGGAGCCGCGTTCCTCGCGGCATTGCGCGCGCGCTGCGACGAGGTGGGCGCGCTGCTGGTCTTCGACGAGGTGCAATGCGGCATGGGGCGCACCGGCGAGCCCTTCGCCGCCAACCTCTACGGCGTGCGCCCCGACATGCTCACGACCGCCAAGTCGCTCGGCAACGGCTTCCCGGTGGCCGCGCTCCTCATGAACCCGATGGTGTCGGCGTCCCTCAAACCCGAATCCCTCGGCACCACCTTCGGCGGCGGCCCGATGGCCTGCGCCGCGGTGAACGCGGTGCTGGCGGCGATCCGCGAGCAGCGGCTGATGGACCGCGTGCGGCGTCTGGGCAACTACATCCGCCGCACCTGCGTCGCGGGTCCGGTCACGGCCGTGCAGGGCGAGGGACTGCTGCTCGGACTGCGTACCACGCGGCCGGCGAAAGCGATCCAGGCCGAGCTGCTCGAATGCGGCATCCTCACCGGCACCTCGAGCGACCCCCAGGTGGTGCGCCTGCTGCCGCCGTACATCCTCGAGGAGCAGCACGTCGACGTGCTGCGCGATGCGCTCAAGGACCTCGACCCGTGAAGCGCTTCCTCGATCTCGGCGATTTCAGCCGCGAGGAGGTCCTGTCGCTCCTCGAGCTCGCGCGGCGCCTCGAGCGGCAGCCGGAGCCGCGGGCGCTGGCCGGGAAGATCCTCGGACTCCTGTTCTTCAATCCCTCACTGCGCACGCTCGCCTCCTTCCAGGCGGCGATGGCGCGCCTCGGCGGCAACTCCTTCGTCATCAACCCGGGGCACGGCAGCTGGGTGCTCGAGACGCGCCGCGGCGCGGTCATGGACGGCGCCGCCGCCGAGCACGTGCGCGAAGCGATCCCGGCGCTCGCCAGCTACTGCGACGCGCTCGGCATCCGCGTGTTCGCGGAGGGGCGCGATCTCGCCAGCGATCTCGCCGAGACCACCTTCAACTCCATGGCGGAGCTCACCGAGAAACCGCTCATCAACCTCGAGTCGGCCCTCAATCATCCCTGCCAGGCGCTCGCCGACTGGAAGACCATGGACGACCTCGCCGTGCCGCGCGCCGGGCGCTTCGTGCTGTCGTGGGCGTGGCATCCGCGCGCGCTGCCGCTGGCGGTGCCGGCCGCGGCGGCGCACATGGCGTGCCTGCGTGGCATGGAAGTGATCGTGCTGCGACCCGACGGCTTCGCGCTGCCCGACCCGGTCATGGAGCGTGCGCGCCGCGCCGCCGTGCACTCCGGCGGCACTCTGCGCGAGACCAGCGACCGCGACGAGGCGCTCACCGGCGCCGATATCCTCTACGTCAAGGAATGGGGCGCCACCGCCTGCTACGGCGACACGGCGGGCGATGCCAAACTGCGCGGCGCACTCACCGGCTGGTGCGTGCGCAACGACTGGTTCGCGCGCACCGCGCCCGAGTGCCGCGTGATGCACTGCCTGCCGGTGCGGCGCAATACCGCGATTGCGGACGAGGTGCTCGACGGCCCGCGCAGTGCCGTGCAGCGCGAAGCCGCCAACCGCCTGACGGTGCAGACCGCGGTGCTGCACGAGTTGCTCAAGTCCTGACCGACCAGGGAAGCCTCCAATGATCTTGCATCGCAGCGACCAGACTCTCGCCATCAGCGCCCTGAAGAGCGCCGCGCCCTACATCCGCATGTACAAGGGCAAGACCTTCGTCGTGAAGGCCGGCGGCGGGGTGTTCGCCGACGACGCCACCACGCGCGCACTGGTCGAGCAGATCGGGATCCTGCACTACTTCGGGGTGCGCGTGGTGCTGGTGCACGGCGGCGGGCCGCAGCTCTCCGAGCTGTCCGAGGCGCTCGGTGTGCCGACGCGCATGGTCGAGGGGCGGCGCGTAACGGATGCGCGCTCGATCGACGTCACCGCGATGGTGCTCAACGGCCTCATCAACACCCGTCTGCTCGCCATGTGCCGCGATCTCGACATCGACGCGGTCGGCATCAGCGGCGTGGACGCGGGCCTGGTGCGCGCCCACAAGCGCCCGCCGATGCGCCTCGCCGCCGGCGGCGAGCCGGTGGACTTCGGCTTCGTCGGTGACATCGACATGGTCGACACGACGGTGCTGAAGAAGCTGCTCGACAACGGCCTCATGCCGGTGGTGAGCCCGCTGTCGGCGGACCAGTCAGGCACGCTCCTCAACATCAACGCCGATACCGTGGCGGCGGCGCTCGGCGCGGCGCTCGGCGCCGAGAAGCTGATCCTGTGCACCGGCACGCCGGGCATCCTCGGAAGCCTCACCGACTTAGGCTCGCTCGTCTCCTATACCGACCTCGCGGGCCTGAAGCGCATGCGCGAGGCCGGCCAGATCGCCGACGGCATGTTGCCGAAGGCCAAGGCGATCGAGGACGCGATCCGCGGCGGCGTGCGGCGCGTGCACGTGGTGTCGTACCGCGCGCCCGAGGGCATCCTCGGCGAGGTGTTCACCAACGAAGGCACCGGCACGCTGATCGTCGCCGACGTCAACGCGCTCACCCCGGCCGAGCAGCAGAGCGCCTCATGAAGCGCCTGTGGGACAAGGGCACGCCGCTCGATGAGCGCGTGCTGCGCTACACGGCCGGCGAGGACTACGCACTCGACGACCGCCTGGTGGCCTACGACGTGCGCGCCTCGATCGCGCACGCCGAGATGCTCAATGCGCAGGAGCTGCTCGCGCTCGATGACCTCGACGCGATCCGCGCGGGGCTGCAGGCCCTCGGCGCCGAACACGCGCGCGGCGAATGGCGCGTCGAGCTCGCCGACGAGGACGGCCAGACCGCGCTCGAACGGCGGCTCACCGAGCGCGTCGGGGTCGCCGGCGCGCGCATCCACCTCGGACGCTCGCGCAACGACCAGGTGCTCACCGCGATCCGCCTTTACCTGCGCGATGCGCTGGGGACTTTGAGCGCCGGCGCGGGCGCGGTCGCGGACGCGCTGGATGAGCTCGGGGTGCGCGAGGCAGCCGCGGCGCTCCCGGGCTACACCCACATGCAGCAGGCCATGCCGAGCTCGGTGCCGCTGTGGGCGGGCGGCTTCGCCGCGGAGCTGCGCGACGATGCCGAGGGACTCGGGGACGTGGGACGGCGCCTGGCGCGCAGTCCGCTCGGCTCGGCGGCCGGCTACGGCACACCGGGGCTGGCGATCGACCGCGAAGCGACCGCTGAGGCGCTCCGGTTCACCTCGGTGCAGGAGCCGGTCACCGCCGTGCAGCTCTCGCGCGGCAAGGCCGAGGCGCAGCTGCTCTTCGAGATCACGCTCCTCATGCAGGACCTGTCGCGCTTCGCCGCCGACGTGCTGCTCTACGCCACGCAGGAGTTCGGCTTCCTGACGCTGCCCGAGGGCTTCACCACCGGCTCCTCGATCATGCCGCAGAAGAGAAATCCCGACGTGTTCGAGCTCATCCGCGGCCGCTCGGCGACCGCGCTTGGCTGTCTCACCGAGGCGCTCGCCGTGTGCGCCAAGCTCCCCTCGGGCTACCAGCGCGACCTGCAGCTCATCAAGTTCCCGCTGTTCCGCGCCATCGACCTCGCGCTCGAGACGCTCGCGATCCTGCCGCCCGCGATCGCGGGGCTGCGGTTCAATCACCCCGCCATCCGCCTCGATCCCGCCATCCACGCCGCCGAGGAAGCCAACCGCCTGGCGGTACGCGAAGGCATCCCGTTCCGCGACGCCTATCGCCTGGTCGCGGCGAA
>Ga0210394_10003529_pt1 | contig 19467 bp, 20 predicted proteins | sample IncBWC12MmetaG_FD_160121 | JGI IMG/M metagenome (GOLD analysis project Ga0210394, IMG submission 160121) | Forest soil microbial communities from Barre Woods Harvard Forest LTER site, Petersham, Massachusetts, United States - Inc-BW-C-12-M | ecosystem: Environmental > Terrestrial > Soil >...
CCTCCGTCGCTGTCAGCCAACAACACGGAATCACAATCGACTGAAATCACTCAACTCATTTCCGGCCAGCCTCTCAGGATGACGCGAGCTTATGATAGCGTGAAGAAACCCGTCATCCTGATGAGGAGCGCTCGAAGGGCGCGTCTCGAAGGACGCATTGTGGCCGTGCCGGTCCGGAGGTGCGATGGTGCTTGCCGCGTTTGCGCGACTGAAGCGGGCGATGAGGCCCGTTGTTGACGTCGTCCTCTGCTGCACCATGGCGGGGTTCCTCGGCGCGGCGGCGCAGGCGCAATCTCCGTTGCGCTGCGGGAAGTTCACCGAGGCCGTGCTTGACCCGCCCGCGCCGCGCGAGGCGCGTTGGCCGGTGCAGGAATTCGAAAAGATCAACAGCGCGGTCAAAACCCAGCCTTACCGGGTGCTGTTTCTCGGCGATTCGCTGACCGAACGGTTCGACCCGGAGATGTGGCGAGAGCACATGGAACCGCGCGGCGTCCTCAATGCCGGGGTCAGCGGCGACCGCACCGAGCATCTGCTGTGGCGCCTCCAGCACGGCAACCTCGACGGCCCGCCGCCGGCCGGAATCGTGGTGCTGATCGGCACCAACGATCTGACCAACGACCGCACGCCCGAGTACGTCGCCGAGGGGATCCGCAGCGATCTCCTCTATCTGCGCCAGCGCCTGCCCCGCGCTCGCATCGGGCTTTTGGGCCTGTGGCCGCGCGCGATGTGGCCCAACGCCCCGCTGCGCGGCGCGATCCTCGCGGTCAACCGGCTGATCCGTAATTGCGGCGACGAGCACACCGTCTTCTACGCCGATCTCGGCGGCATGCTGCTCGAACGCGACGGCCGCCTAACCCCGGAGATTTCGCCCGACCGGCTGCATTTCAGCGCGCTCGGCTACACCCGGCTGATGCCTCGGCTCGATGCGCTGATCGACCGGCTGCTCGCCGAGCGTTGATAGCGCGGCACCGTGGTTAATTGTTTTATTAGGGCTAGCGGCTATGCTGCGCCGCTCCCCTCGACAGGTGAACCCATGGCGCACGGCTATCATTTCTTCATGAACCCGGGACCGACCAACATCCCCGACCGCATCCTGCGGGCGATGGACCGCGGCACGATCGACTTCACCGGAGCGCAGTTCAAGGCGATCTCCGAGGAATGTTTCGCCGGGCTGAAGCGGGTCTTCAAGACCAAGGAAACCATCCTCGCCTATGCCGCGACCGGGCATGGCGCGTGGGAGGCGGCGCTGGTCAATCTGTTCTCGCCGGGCGACAAGGTGCTGGTCGTCGAAAGCGGGTTTTTCTCGCTGAACTGGGGGATGCGCGGCGAAGCCTTCGGGCTCCTGGTCGAGACCCTGCCCAACGATTGGCGCCGCCCCGCCGACCCGGCAAAGCTCGAAGCCCGGCTGCGCGAGGACAAGGAGCATCAGATCAAGGCGGTGCTCCTGGTGCACAGCGAAACCTCGACCGGGGTCCTCAACCCGGTCGCCGCACTGCGCGGCGCGATCGACGCGGCGCGCCATCCCGCCCTCTTCCTCGTCGACACGATCTCTTCCCTCGCCTCGGTCGATGTCCGCACCGACGAATGGGGCGTCGACGTCGTCGTCGCCGGCTCGCAGAAAGGGCTGATGCTGCCGACCGGCATGGCCTTCACCGCGATCAGCGCCAAGGCGCTCGCCGCCGCGGCTGAAGCCAAATTGCCGCGGGTCTATTGGGACTGGAAGCGCCTCATGGGCGAGGGCAGCCAAGCCTATTGGAACGGCACCGCGCCGGTGCACTTCTTCTATGGCCTCCAGGAGGCGCTGCGCATGCTGGAAGAAGAGGGGCTCGACAACGTCTTCGCCCGCCATCATCGGCTGGCCGAGGCGACGCGCCGCGCGGTGCGCGCCTGGCGGCAGAATGACGGGCCTGAGGTCTATGCGCTCGACCCGGGCGCGCAGTCGGACAGCATCACCGCCATCCTGGTGCCCGAAGGGTTCAACGCCGACCAGGTGCGGCAGACCTGCCTCGACAAGTTCAACGTGTCGCTCGGCGGCGGGCTCGACCGCCTCCGGGGCCGGGTCTTCCGCATCGGCCATATGGGCGATCTCAACGAGCCGATGGTGCTCGGCACGATCGCCGCGGTCGAGATGGCGCTCGACCTCGTCGGCGTGCCGCACGGCAAGGGCGGCGTCCAGACGGCGATGGAGTATCTCGAAGGTGAGGGATAGGGATCGCGGGCGTCTCGCCCACATGCGCCCACGGATCAAGTCCGTGGGCTGAAGGCCCACGGGACGGCCGCGGTCCGGCTTGCGGCGCGCGGCATCGACCGCTATATACCCGGCCTCTCGGCTTGCTCACCCCAGGGATTCGCGCGATGAAGGAAGGCATTCACCCGGATTATCACGAGATCACCATCGTAATGACCGACGGCAGCACCTACCCCACGCGCTCGACCTACGGCAAGGCCGGCGACACGCTGCGCCTCGAAATCGACCCGAAATCGCATCCGGCCTGGACCGGCGGCCAGCAGCGCTTGCTTGATACCGGCGGTCAGCTCGCCCGCTTCAACCGGCGCTTCCAGGGCTTCGAGCGCAAGGGCTGAGAAACAAGGGGGCGCCGGGCGGCGCGCCAGCGCACCGCCCGGTTCGCTCCCTTTGAGTCAGCCGATCGCGATGCGGCGCGGCATCGCTTCCTTCGCCTTTTTCAGCGTCAGGGTCAGCACGCCGTCATCCAGTTCGGCGCCGATCTTCTCCCGGTCGATCTGGTTGGAAAGTGCGAATGCCCGGGTGAAGTGGCCGACATTGTACTCGGTGTAAAGCGGGTCCAGCCCTTCATACTTGCCGTAGTCGATCCGCGCCTCGACCCGCAGCGAGGCGTTTTCAAGATTGATCTCTACGTCTTTCTTTTCGACCCCCGGAATTTCCATGACGACCACGAGGGCGTCCTCGGTTTCGAAGATGTCGGTATTGGGGACGAAATAGCGCCCCGGAACGGTTTTTTCCTCCTTCGAGACAAGCTCCTTTTTCTCCTGGGATTCGAGAGCCTGCGATCGTGCCATCTGATCCTCCTTACAAAGCGGCGGCGGCGCGCGCCCGCTCAACTGATCGCAATCGATTTCGGTTTGTCGCGCTCGGCGCGCGGCAGATAAAGCGCGAGAATGCCATCGCGGCACTCGGCGCGCACGCGCTCGGCATCGACCTCGACCGGCACGGTGACCGCGCGGTTGAAGGTGCCGGACATGCGCTCGCGGCGGTGCAGGCTGGCCCGCTCGCCGTACTGGACCGCCTTTGTGCAGGCGATGCGGATCGTGTTGCCCTTGACCTGGATCTCAAGATCGTCTTTGCGTACGCCCGGCACCTCGGTAATGAGGATGATGTCGTCGCCCTTGCGAAACACGTTGAGCAATGGGTAGGCACCGCCGCCGCTCGGGCCTGCGCCGAGCCAAGGGCTGGTGCGGAATGCATCGAGCGCCTGCTGGAACTGAACAAGCGCGTCGAATGGATCGGGTAGCAGCATTGCCATGGCTGATCCTCCGGTTGCGACTATCAGTGAAGGACACCCAAAGACCTAAGGTCCCGCGGCCGGCATCAGGCCGGGTGCGGTAGGCCGTCGGGATAAAAGGGCTCAGAGGCCGGGGAAAATCCGCGGCCAGCCGCTCAGTGTTTCGACGGGCTGAGTCTCGCGTGGTTCGCCGGCCGAGGCGGCCTCGCGGTGCGGCCAGTCACCGTCCGCACGCGACAACTGTGCAATCGCGGGCGGATGGGGGTGCGCGTCGGACGGGAGCAAATTGCGGGTTTGGTTGACAGTCATTGCCACGCCCTCCTGTGAGCAACATGGGGAACGATGCCGCCGGGCCCGAAGACCAGCGCCCGGCGGCCGATGATTTGGGATCCGCAAACGCCGGTTCAAGAGGTCAATTGGCACTCGTAGGGATGAGTGCCAAAAATCCCTTGAACCAGGCTTGCGAGCACCTATCTGAGACTCGTGCGGTCGCCGCAATCGGGGCCGTGCACCGTAGACTGGCCCCGGCCATTCGGGCGGGGCCTCAACCCATGTTGCTCACTGGAGGATATGGTCATGGACCGTTTTGATTTCACGCCGCTGTTCCGTTCGACGATCGGCTTCGATCGGCTGGCTCGCCTTGTCGACACGGCGACTCGGGTCGACAGCGCCGCGGTTTCCTACCCGCCCTACAACATCGAGACGACCGGGGAAGATTCCTATCGCCTGACGATGGCGGTTGCCGGGTTCTCGCAGGATGAACTCGACATCACCGTGCACGAGAACACGCTCATTGTGACCGGCAAGGCGCAGAAGGACGCCGAGAACGGCCGCTACCTGCACCAGGGCATCGCCCGGCGCGCCTTCGAGCGGCGCTTCAGCCTCGCTGACCACCTCAAGGTGACCGGCGCGAGCATGGACAACGGCCTACTCCATGTCGATCTGGTGCGCGAGGTTCCCGAGGCGATGAAGCCGCGCACGATCAAAATCGCCGGCAGCGCGCCTTCCCACCCGCAGGTGACCGAGCAGAAGGCCGCCTAATCCGCCGCCCTATCGGCACCATCCCAAGCAAAACGCCCCCGGGAAACCGGGGGCGTTTTTTGTTTTAGAACTGATCGCGCCAGGCCATGGGGATAACCCCGGTGCCGGGCGAAGTTCAGGCATGCATTTGAACTTCATGGCGTACAAGCTGGCCGCTATTGCTGAACCGGAGCGACAAGTTTCCTAAAACGGGGGGTGTGTATGGATGACGTTGCGATCGCCCGGGCAATTCATGTGCTCGCCATCGTCGTGTGGATTGGTGGCGTAGCGATGGTCACGACGGTGCTTCTCCCGACGACGCTCGGCTCCCCAGCCGGTGTCGCGCTCTTCGACAGGATGGAAAAGCGCTTTGCCGGTCAAGCGCGGATCGCGACGCTGCTGGCGGGCGCGAGCGGCTTTTACATGGTCGAGCGGCTTGATCTGTGGGGCCGTTTCGCAATGATCGAGTACTGGTGGATGGCCGCCATGTTTGGGCTATGGCTGCTGTTCACGGTGGTACTGTTCGTCGCCGAGCCCTGGTTTCTCGAGCGCTGGTTCCGCCGCCGCGCCGCCGTCGACCCACAGGCAGCGCTCGCGTGGGCGCAACGCTTCCACTGGATCTTGCTGGGGTTGAGCCTTGTCACGATTTTTGGCGCTGTCGCCGGCAGCCACGGTCTAATCTTGTTCGGGTGACGTCATCTCGGCCGCCCGAACCCGCGGCCGCCGCCCGCCCATCGGCTCTAGAAATCGGGTTTCGGCAGGGGCCGGACGGGCGCGCGGATCACGAGGGGCGGCGGCGCTTCTTCGTCGGCCGCTTCCCAGCCCCATTCGAGCAAGGGCCAGGCGGTTTGGGCAAAGCCGAGGATGCGGCCGACCAGGGAAGGCGATTGCATCACCGCGTCGCTCAGCCGGGCGCGGGCGGTGAACGACTTCCAGCAGACGTAGTCGGCGACCGGCGTCCCCTTGGCCGCCTCGAAGCCGCGCGGCGGGCGGCTGAGGCGCTCGTCGCTGGCGATCGGATGACCCGACGCGGCGAGCCGGCCGTCGATCGCCAAAAAGCCGACGGGGTCGTCCAGGATGGCCCGCCGCAAGCGGGTCAGCAGAAGAGGCTCGGGGCGCCAGAAGCCGGCTGCCACCATCGACTCGCCCGGTTCGAGATGGAGGTAGAGGAGGCCGGGGTCGCGCTTCATGCCGGAGCGCGTCAGCACCGCCCCGGCATGCGTCTTATAAAGCCGCTTGTCCGCTGAAAAGCGGACATCGCGGTAGATCCGGAAGATGCCGCGCTGCGGGTCGCCGACCAGCTTCAACCCGCAATCCTCCAGCGCCGCCCCGACCGCGACGACCAGCTGGCGCAACGGCATCAAGACTTCGGCGTCGTAGACGGCTTTCCTCGGCTTGAACCAGACCGGGTCGTTGTGCTGGCGCAGCCCCTTCAGAAAGCGGAGCGCCGCCGGCCGGAACCCGGGGAACGCAGCACTGGCGGTGGCCATCGCCTCCCTCTCTCGCCGTCACCCGCCGCGGCGGGCGTGGATCAGGAACTCGCGGTTGCCGGCGGGACCCTGGAGCGGGCTCGGGGCGATGCCGATCACGCTCCAGCCGGGTTGCGCCTCGACCCACTGGGCGACCCGCCGGCAAACCGCCTCGTGCACGGCGGGGTCGCGCACCACGCCGCCCTTGCCGACCTCCTTTGGGCCGGCCTCGAATTGCGGCTTGATCAGCGCTACCAGGAGGGCCCGCTCCGCGGCAAGCGACAGCGGCGCCGGCAATAGCGTCAGGAGGCCGATAAAGCTAGCGTCGCAAACGATCAGATCAATGGGATCGGGGATCGCGGCGCGGCTCAGATAGCGCGCGTTCATTCCCTCGTGAACGATGACCCGGGGGTCCTGGCGCAATTTCCAGGCGAGCTGGCCGCGCCCGACATCGACGGCATGGACTCGGGCGGCGCCCTTCGCCAGCAACACGTCGGTAAAGCCGCCGGTCGAGGCCCCGATGTCGAGCGCGGTCGCGCCGGTAACGGGAATCACGAAATGATCGAGCGCGAACGCGAGCTTGACCCCGCCGCGCGAGACCCAGGGATGGTCGCGGCCGGCGAGCGCAAGCGAGGTTTCCTCGGGAAGGCCGGTACCTGGCTTGTCGATCCGCCGCCCGTCGGCCGAAACGAGGCCCGCGATGATCAGCGCCTGGGCCTTCGCCCGGCTTTCGGCGAGCCCCTGATCGACGAGAAGCTGATCGGCCCGCCGCTTTCCCACCGCTCCTCACAGCCCGCCTTTTTCGACGACGAAATCGACGACCCGGTCGACACCCTCGCCGGTTTTCAGGTTGGTGAAGACGAAGGGCCGCGAGCCGCGCATCCGCGTTGCGTCGCGCTCCATCACCTGGAGGCTGGCGCCGACCAGCGGCGCCAGATCGATCTTGTTGATGATCAGGAGGTCGGAGCGGGTGATCGCCGGCCCGCCCTTCCGGGGGATCTTGTCGCCGGCGGCGACGTCGATGACGTAGATCGTCAGATCGGCCAGCTCGGGCGAGAAGGTCGCCGCCAGATTGTCGCCGCCCGATTCGATGAGGACGATGTCGACGGCCGGGAAGAGCCGCGTCATGTCGGCGATCGCGGCCAGATTGATCGAGGCGTCCTCGCGGATCGCGGTATGCGGGCAGCCGCCGGTCTCGACCCCGCGGATCCTCTCCGGCGGGAGCGCGCCGCTCCTGGTCAGGAACTCGGCGTCCTCGCGGGTATAGATGTCGTTGGTGATCGCGACCAGCTCAAAGCGCCCGCGCATCGCCTTGCACAGCCGGTCCATCAGCGCGGTCTTGCCCGACCCGACCGGCCCGCCGATGCCGATGCGCAGCGGTTGTCTCTCAATCATGAGCGGAACAGCCTCATGTATTGGCTCTCGTGCGCCATCGAGGCGAGGTCGGCGGCAAAGGTCGCGGCGCCGAAATCGGCCGCGTCGCGGGCCAGCGCCGCGGTCGCCGCTTGGGCGACCATCGGCTCCAGCACGGCGAGGATGCGCTGCCCGTCGGTCTGCCCGACGATGCCGAGGCGCAGCCCGGCCGAGACGAGGTTGGCGGCGAAATTCTGCAAATAGCCGATGAGCGCGTCGCCGAGCGCGATCCCGGCGCGCGCCGCGACCGCCCCGAAGACCGCCGAGTGGCAGACCGCGTCGGCGGCGGCACCCCTCCGTTGTCCCGCCATCTCCTCCGCTTGCTCTCCCCTCCCCCGCAAGCGGGGGAGGGTTAGGTTGGGGGCTTGCAGGGAATCCGTGGGCTCGTCCTCTCGTAAATTAGCCCCCAGCCTTCCCTCCCCCGTTTGCGGGGGAGGGTTAGCAGACGCCCACTCCTCGATGAACGGCTCGGGCCAGGCGGCGCGGCAGGTGGCGAGGAACGCGTCGCCCTGCTGCGCGGATTCGAGTGCCAGTTCGGCGGTCGCCCGGAAGGCGAGGCCGCGCCGGTTCGCGGCATCGAGCGCCGCCAATTGGCCACCCTCTGATGCCCGATAGGTCGCGACGAGGATGTCGGCATCCATCCTGCCGCTGCCTTGCGCGACGAGCGCCGCAATCCAGCCTTCAAGGCTCGCTGCGTCGCCAACTGTGCCGTCGGCGAATGCGGCTTCGAGCCCGTGCGAGTAGCTGAACGCGCCGATCGGGAAATTCGGCGACAGCCAACTCAAGAGACGATAGAGGCCGGGGCGCGCCTCAGCTGTCATGGGCATGATCATGCGCGGCCCCGGCATAGGCGCCGATTTCCGGGTCGAACGGCGCCTCGATCCGGGTGATATGCCCGCCCAACCCCTCGACCATCGCGGCGATCACATGATCGGCGCGGATGCGCAGCCGCCCTTCCAGCGCCTGCAGCGGCAGGTGCCGGTTGCCGAGGTGCCAGGCGATGCGCAACAGATCGCCCGGACTGTCGGCCGCGATCTCGATGACCGGCTCGGCGGCGGAGCACACCCGGATATAGCCGCCATCGTCGAGTTCGAGCCCGTCGCCCTCAGTAAGACGCTGGGCGCGCGCCAGATCCAAGAGAAAGGGCGTCCCCGAATCGGCGACGAGACGGATGCGACGCCGGTGGCGATCGAGAAACGGCAACGTCACGCCGTCGATCGCCGCTTCGTCCGGCCAATGGCCACGGGTGTGAACGGTGATCGCCCGCCGCATCTACATTATCCGGAAAGAAAATTCACAATGAGGCGGTGAGGGCGTGAGGAGAGAACAAATTTAGCGGGCTTCCAGCCCGCCGCGCCTCTTATCTCGCTGCCTCGCTGTCTCATTGTGAATTCATTCTTCAATACAGGAAATAGCGCTGCGCGAGGGGCAATACCGTCGCCGGCTCGCAGGTCAGGTGCACTCCGTCGGCGCGCACCTCGTAGGTCTCGGGGTCGACCTCGATCCGGGGCGTTGCCGCATTGTGCACCATAGAGCTCTTGTCGATCCGGCGGATGCCGCGCGAGGCCAAGATCAGGCGTTGGAGGCCGAGCCGCTCGGGGACGCCGCCGGCAATCGCCACGCTCGGCAGAAATGTGACCGCCGAAGCGGATAACGCCCGGCCGTAGGCGCCGAACATCGGGCGGTAATGCACCGGCTGCGGGGTCGGGATCGAGGCGTTGGGGTCGCCCATCAGCGCGGCGGCGATCATCCCGCCGCGCATCACGATGTCGGGCTTCACCCCGAAGAATGCCGGCGACCACAGCACGAGATCGGCGAGCTTGCCGACCGCAACGGAGCCGATGTGCTCGGCGAGGCCATGCGTCAGGGCCGGGTTGATCGTGTATTTGGCGACATAGCGTTTGACCCGGAAATTGTCGTTGCCCTCGCCGTCTTCCGGCAGTTTCCCGCGCTGACGCTTCATTTTGTCGGCGGTCTGCCAGGTACGGATGATGACTTCGCCGACCCGCCCCATCGCCTGGCTGTCGGACGACATCATGCTGAAGGCGCCGAGGTCGTGGAGGATGTCCTCGGCGGCGATCGTCTCGCGCCGAATGCGAGATTCGGCGAAGGCGACATCCTCGGGGATGCGCGGGTCGAGATGGTGGCACACCATCAGCATATCGAGATGCTCGTCGATGGTGTTGACGGTGTAGGGCCGGGTCGGGTTGGTCGAGGACGGCAGGACGTTCGGGAGGCCGCACAGCTTGATGATGTCGGGGGCGTGCCCGCCACCGGCGCCTTCGGTATGGAAGGCATGGATGTTGCGGCCCTTGAACGCGGCGATCGTGTCCTCGACAAAGCCCGATTCATTGAGCGTGTCGCTGTGGATCGCGACGGCGATGTCGAGCTGCTCGGCGACCGAAAGGCAGCAATCGACCGCCGCCGGGGTCGTCCCCCAATCCTCGTGCAGTTTGAGGCCGCAGGCGCCGGCCTCGACCATCTCGACGAGCGCCTTCGGGTCGGAAGCGTTGCCCTTGCCGAAGAACCCGAGATTGACCGGCAGACCCTCGGCCGCCTGCATCAGGCGGGCAAGGTGCCAGGGCCCCGGCGTGCAGGTCGTCGCCGCGGTTCCCGCCGCCGGCCCGGTGCCGCCGCCGAGCATCGTCGTGACGCCGCTGTAGAGCCCCTCCTCGGCGAGTTGCGGGCAGATGAAATGGATGTGGCTGTCGATGCCGCCCGCGGTGACGATCTTGCCTTCGCCGGCAATGATTTCGGTGCCCGGGCCGATCACGATGTCGACCCCCGGCTGGATGTCGGGGTTGCCGGCCTTGCCGATGGCGCTGATGCGGCCGCCGCGGATCGCGATGTCGGCCTTGATGATGCCGGAGTGGTCGAGGATGACGGCGTTGGTGATGACCGTATCGACGGCGCCCTCGGCGCGGCTCTTTTGGCTCTGCCCCATGCCGTCGCGGACCACCTTTCCGCCGCCGAATTTCACCTCCTCGCCATAGACCGTGCGGTCCTCCTCGATTTCGATGACGAGCTCGGTATCGGCGAGCCGCAGCCGGTCGCCGGTGGTCGGTCCGAACATCGCGGCATAGGCGCTGTGAGATAGATTGGTCGCCATCAATTAAGCCCCTCTCCGTGGAGGGTGCACTTTCTTTTGATGAACATATCTATTTAAGATATTGCACGCATCGCTGACCGTCCTCACGGTACTCCATTCATCGATTGTCACCTTGACACTGAGACGGCGCTCTAATTGGGGTACAAAATACATGCTTAAATCATCCGATGAAATCTTGAGATCTTCTATCAACTCACTGGAAAGCGTAAATTTTCGTTTAGTTCCAACAATTTCCCCGATTACTTGAGAAACGGTTTTCTCTATATCTGGCTGGCCGTTCATGGTTACTCAATTTTCATTGCGTCCTTGGCGAGGTAAGTCATGCGGTGCGTAGCCCGCTCGGCCCCCCTCACCCTACCCTCTCCCCTCGGCCGGCGGAGGGAGAGGGGAAAATTGGGCGGCGGTGCTTGCGTTCTCACAGCGTGCCGTTGATCCGGCCGTTGAAGCCGACGACGCGGCGCATGCCGGCATAGGCCACCAGCCTCACCTCGCGGGTCTGGCCGGGCTCGAACCGGGTCGCGGTTCCGGCCGGGATGTCGAGACGGAAGCCGCGCGCCTCTTCGCGATCGAACTGCAAGGCCCCATTGGTCTCGTAGAAGTGATAGTGCGAGCCGACCTGGATCGGGCGGTCGCCGGTGTTGGCGACGGTGAGGGTGACCGTCGTGCGGCCGGCGTTCAGCTCGATGTCGCCCGCGGCCGGAAACAGCTCCCCGGGGATCATGCTCAAATCCCGCGAAAGAAAACCTCGTCATGACCGGGCTTGTCCCGGTCATCCACGTCTTGCCCACGGGCAGACCGAAGACGTGGACGGCCGGAACAAATCCGGCCATGACGGAATGAGGGGATCATGGCCAGCGGCGGCGCTGTCAGTGCCGCTGCGCGACCGGCACGTAGTGGCGCAACCCTGAGCCGGTGAAGAGCTGGCGCGGCCGGCCGATCTTCATGTCCGGGTCCTCGATCATCTCGGTCCACTGCGCCACCCAGCCGACGGTCCGCGCGATCGCGAACAATGCGGTGAACATCGAGGTCGGGAAGCCCATCGCCTTCAAGATGATGCCCGAATAGAAATCGACGTTCGGGTAGAGCTTGCGGCTGATGAAATAATCATCGTTGAGGGAGATTTTTTCTAATTCCATCGCCAGATCGAGCAGCGGTTCGTCCTTGATGCCGAGCTCGTCGAGCACTTCGTGGCAGCTGTCGCGCAAGACCCGGGCGCGGGGATCGTAATTCTTGTAGACCCGGTGACCGAAGCCAAACTGGATCTCGTGCTCGTTCTTGTTTTTGACGTGCTTGATGAATTCCGGGATCTTCGACTTGTCGCCGATCTTCGCCAGCATCTTCAGGACCGCCTCGTTGGCGCCGCCATGCGCCGGGCCCCACAATGAGGCGATCCCGGCGGCGATGCAGGCAAACGGATTGGCGCCCGATGACCCGGCATTGCGCACCGTCGCGGTCGAGGCATTCTGCTCGTGGTCGGCGTGGAGGATGAAGATGCGGTCGAGCGCCCGCGACAGGGTCGGGCTAACCTTCATCTCCTCGCAGGGCACGGCAAAGGCCATGTGGAGGAAATTCTCGGCATAGCCCAACGAGTTCTGCGGATAGATGAAGGGCTGGCCCTGCGAATATTTGAACGCCATCGCTGCGATCGTCGGCATCTTGGCGACCAGGCGATACGAGGCGACCATCCGCTGGTAGGGGTCGTGAATGTCGGTTGAATCGTGATAAAACGCCGACAGCGCGCCAACGACGCCGCACATGATCGCCATCGGGTGGGCGTCGCGGCGGAACCCGTGGAAGAAGCTGCTGAGCTGTTCGTGCACCATCGTGTGATGGGTGATGTCGTGGACGAACTGCGTCTTCTGCTCGGCGGTCGGCAATTCGCCGAAGAGGAGGAGATAGGAGACCTCCATGAAGTCGCTCTTGGCGGCCAGCTCCTCGATCGGATAGCCGCGGTACAGAAGCACCCCTTCGTCGCCGTCGATATAGGTGATGCTGGAGCGACAGGCGGCCGTCGCCATGAAGCCCGGGTCGTAGGTAAAGTAGCCGGTCTGTGCGTAGAGCTTGCGGACGTCGATCACCTTGGGCCCGATCGAGCCCTCCATCACGGGTAATTCAACCGATTTGCCGGAGGCGTTGTCGGTCAGCGTCATCGATCCGGTTACCGCGCCGACATTGGTGTTGTTGCCGTCCATGGATCACCTCGATGTGACGCCCGCAGGCGGTTGGCCGAACTGTCGCGGAGAATAGCCGCTGGGCTCCAATTATCAAACGCCGTTCGGATTTTGCAATGCAATATCGCATGTGCGAGAAACAATACCCCGTGGGGCTTTAGGTGGGTTGGGCACGGCGCAAGGCGGCGTCCTCGATACGCGCCAGGGATTCATCACGACCAAGGACCTCCATCACCTCGAAAATGCCGGGCGAAGCGAGGGATCCGGTCAGCGCCGCCCTCAATGGCTGCGCCACGGCCCCGAGCTTGACGCCGTGGGCGCCGGCGAACTCGCGCAGTCGCTCGTCGAGGGTCGTGCCGCGCCACTCGCTATCCGCGAGCAGGCCGAGATCGACGGCGAGAGCGCCGAGCCGTTCGCGCGCCTCCGGGGTCAGCATTGTTGCAGCATCGCCCTGTGGCGCTATCGGCCGCGGCATGACGTAGAAGCGGGCTTTTTCGGCGAGTTCGACGATCGTCTTGGCGCGCGGCTTCAAGCCCGCCATCGCCTTTAGGAGGCGCTCGCGCCCGCTTGCCGCCAATGGCCGCCCGAACTCACCCTCGAGCCGTTCGGCGACCAGCCCGACGAGGCGCGCGTCGCCCGCCTCGCGGATATAATGGGCGTTGACGCTGTCCAGCTTTGCCTGGTCGAAGCGCGCCGCGCCGCGCCCGACATCGGCGATGTCGAACCAGCCAATCGCGTCCTCCGCGCTGATGATCTCGTCGTCGCCATGGCTCCACCCGAGCCGCAGCAGGTAATTGCGTAATGCCTCCGGCAGGTAGCCCATCTCGCGGTAGGCCTCGACCCCGATCGCGCCGTGCCGCTTCGACAGCTTCGCCCCGTCCGGCCCGTGGATCAGCGGGAGGTGGGCGAATACCGGCGCCGTCCAGTCGAGCGCGCGGTAGATCTGGGTCTGGCGAAAGGCGTTGTTGAGGTGGTCGTCGCCGCGGATCACGTGCGTCACGCCCATGTCGTGATCGTCGACCACGACCGACAGATTGTAGGTCGGGGTGCTGTCGGCGCGCAGAAGTATGAGATCGTCGAGCTCGGAATTGGCGACCGTGACCTCGCCCTGCACCAAATCGCCAATCGTCGTCGCACCCTCCTGCGGCGCCTTGAGGCGGATCACCGGGGCGACCCCGGCAGGCGCCTCGGCTGGATCTTTGTCGCGCCAGGTGCCGTCATAGCGCACCGAGCGCTTTTCGGCGCGGGCCCGCTCGCGCATCGCCTCGAGTTCTGCCGGTGAGCAATAACAATAGTACGCGCGGCCGGCGGCGAGCAGCTGGCGGGCAGCCTCGGCATGCCGCGCGGCGCGCGCGAACTGGTGCACGATTTCGCCGTCCCAGGTGAGGCCGAGCCATTGGAGGCCGTCGACGATCGCGGCGACCGCCTCCTGGGTCGAGCGCAGCCGGTCGGTGTCCTCGATACGCAGCCGGAAGACCCCGCCATCGCCATGGAGCTGGTGGTGGCGTGCGAACAGCCAGTTGAAGAGCGCGGTGCGGGCGCTGCCGATATGAAGAAAGCCGGTTGGCGAGGGAGCAAAACGGACGACGACGCTCATTGTCGGTATGTAAGCGCTGCGCGGCGATCTTCACTCCCTCTCCGCCCTTTGGACGCTGGGGGCGGAGAGGGAGGAATTCCCGGGCGTTCTCGGGACCGCGGCCGTATCGTGGGCCTTCCGCCCACGGACGTGATCCGTGGGCGCATGCGGGCGGGACGCCCGCGGTCCGGTAAAAAATAGCTTAGGTCGGCATCGTGCCCATGAAATCGCGCTTGCCGAGGACGATGCCGAGACTGCGCAGGATGTTATACGCGGTCGTCGTGTGGAAATAAAAATTCGGCATCGCCAGATGATAGAGGTAGATCTGCGCCTTGAACTTGCGCTCCTGGCCGCCCTGGACGAGGGTGACCTCGGAATCTTCCTTGCCGTCGAGCTGATTGGGCCGCAACCCCTTCACGAAATCGAGGGTCTTGTCGATCCGGGTCTGCATCTCGGCAAAGCTGTTGTCCTGGTCGGGGAGCGTCGGCAACGGAACGCCGGCGACCCGTCCAGCGCCGAGCGCGTGGGTGCACGCCTGGCGAACCTGGCGCTCCAGCGTGAACATATCGGGATAGAGCCGCAGACTGAGGATGTAGGCGGGATCCCACTTCTGCGCGGTGACGTGCTCCTCGGCCTTTTGCAGCACGCTCTTGAGGCCGCCCAACAGCTGGACGAACGTCGGAACCGCGCCGGAATACATCGTGATGGCCATGGATGCTTCTCCTGGTGACTGATGGCGTTTCTGCCGCCGCGATCTTAACGACTGACGCGAGCGGCGGGAAGGCGGCGATCATGCCCAAGAGGCTGGGGGAACTGCGGGCACCAGAAGGGGACTACCCCGTCAGCATGCAATCGTCATGGCAACCCGCTCTTTGGGCAGATGAAAATCTACAAGCGTTCCTCTGCCGGGTTCGCTGGTTATTTCGATCGTGCCCTCGTGCAGTTCGATCAGCCGCTTGGTCAGCGGCAGTCCGAGGCCGACGCCGTCATATTTCCGGTTGAGGCCGCTATCGACTTGCCCGAACGGCGACAGCGCGACGGGTATCTGTTCGGCCGACATCCCGATGCCGGTGTCCGCCACCCGAAAATTCAGACCGCCTTGGGGCTCCCGCGCGATTTTCAGGCAGACCGTTCCGCCCGAGGGAGTGAACTTGATGGCGTTGGACAAAAGATTGACGAGGATCTGCGTCAACTTTGCTGTATCCCCCAGCGCATTCGGCAAGCATTTCTCGATTTCGGTCACGAAAATGACCTCGGCCTTGGCCGCCAACTCCTGAACGATTCTGGAGCTCAGATCAACGATCCGGCTGATCTCGATTTCCTCTTCGGCGACGATCAGCCGGTTCGCGTCGGCGCGGGCGAGATCGAGAATGTCGTTGATGATCGCCAGCAAATGGCGCCCGCTATCGCCGATCACGGCGGCATATTCGGTGTATTTCTCGTTGAGCGGCCCAAACATCCGGTCGCTCATCATCCCGGAAAAGCCGATGATCGCATTGAGCGGCGTGCGCAGCTCGTGGCTCATATTGGCGAGAAATTCGGATTTGGACCGGCTGGCGGCTTCAGCCGCCTCCTTTGCCGCGATGAGGTGCTCCTGATTGCGGCGCAGGTCCTGGAATGCGCGGCTCGCGCGCAGGATGTAGCGGACGCGGTGGTTGAGAACCAGCCAATTGACCGGTTTCGGGATGAAGTCGGTCGCTCCGGCATCGTAGGCGCGGGTAATTGACGGCACGTCGTCGAGCCCGGTCGCGACGACGATCGGCACATAGGCCGAGGCAAGACGACCGCGCAACTCGCGGCACAGCTCGAACCCGTCCATGCGCGGCATGACGACGTCAACCAGCAGTAGATCCGGGCGGCGCTCCTCATAAAGCTGGCACCCTTCGACCCCGTCGCCGGCCTCGATCACCTCGAAGTTATCGTTCTCCAGCGTCGCCCGCATCAGCGAGCGCACGACAGGATCATCATCAACGACGAGGATCGATGCCGCCGGACTTAGGTTCGTCTCTTCCATCAACGGCTCCAGGATCGACACAGTTATCCAGCCCATCCTGCGGGCATCTTGATGAATTTACTACTAAGGGCCCAAGCCGGAATAATTCAATTTTCCCAATATATTATCATTCATTTGCTTGTGATGCCCGCGCTGGCGGGCGCTGCCCGGTTCGATCTCAAGCCACGCGACTATCGACCTCGGCCAGCTCGCGCAGGTCATGGATTGCCGCCGCCAACTCGCTGTCGAATGCAGCGAGAAAAGCTTCGCTGGGCAAAGTTTTGCTGTCGCATGCCATTGCCTCGATCTCGGCGCAACGCCGCGATACCCGATGGGCGCCAATGGCGGCGGCGCTGGATCGTAAATTGTGCGCCGCCTGCCATACGCCTTCCAGATCGCCCTCGGCGGTCTTCTCGCGCATCGTCGCCGCGACGGGCGGTGAAATGGCAGCGAATTGGCTGATGATGTCTTCGAGCAGCGATGAGCCTCGCTTCGCGGCGATCGCGCGAATTTTGCCGATCGCTGCCATGTCGAGCGTTGCTTCCGAAAACCCTTCCACCGCCGGCGCCGGCGCCGGCGCGGTGGCGGCAGTTCCAGCCGCCTCGCCGCGCGTCACGGAAGCCTCGTGCGGGGCCAGCCAGCGGCCGAGCATGTCGATCATTTGCTGCTCGTCGTACGGCTTTACCAGGAAATCATCCATGCCGGATTCGAGACAGCGCTCGCGGACTTCGACGAGAGCATGCGCGGTGAGCGCGACGACGGGTACGCGCGAGCGCAGCGGGTCGATGTCGCGCAGCCCTTCCGTGGCCTTCTCGATCTCGCGAATGCGTCTGGTCGCATCAAAGCCGTTCATCACCGGCATTTCGCAATCCATCAGGATCAGGTCGAATGGCTCCTGCATGGACAGCTGGACCGCCGAACGGCCATTGGGCGCGGTGACGACCGAGCAGCCCATATTCTCAAGGATGCCGGTGGCCACGTCGCGGTTTATCGCGTTGTCCTCGACCACGAGGATGCGCGCATCGAAGGCGATCGGCGCCTGGCGGACGCTCTTTCGCACATAGAACGACGCGACCCCGTTCTCGCGGGCGCCCGAGGCGATCGAGGCCATGCAATCGAACAACACCGACGGGCGCGGCGGCTTAGTCAGCATCGCGAACGCGCCAACGCTTTCCAGGCTGGAATCGGCAATCGAGCCGTCCAGGGCGATCAACAGAACCACCTCGGTGCCGGCGCCGCCTTCTTCGGCCCTGATCTTGCGCGCGAGCTTGACCCCGTCGCATCCCAGCCCCTTGACGTCGATGATCGCCACATCGAACCGGCGCTCCGATCGTATCGCCTCTTGCCACGCGATCTCGCCCTCGGCAGCGGTGCCGTGCATGACCGCATCGATGCCCCAGCTCGAGAAATACCGCGCCATGACATCCGCGCTGACGGCGTTGCTGTCGACGACGAGTACGCGCAGAGCATGCTCAATCGCGCGACGATCGCCGTGTTCCGTGGTCGAGCGAGCCAGTCGGACCGTGAACCAGAATTGGGAGCCCCGCCCGACCTCGCTCTCAACGCCGATCTCGCCGCCCATCAAATGGACGAGCTCCTTGACGATCGAAAGCCCGAGCCCGGTGCCGCCGCGCGAGCGCGTCATCGATGCATCGGCCTGGTGAAACGATTCAAAAATCCGCGTTTGCTGGTCGGCGTCGATACCGATGCCGGTATCCCTGACCGACGACAGGAGGGTTACGTGATCTTCCGCGCTTTCGGCCAACGACAGCTCGATGAGGATCTCGCCGCGCTCGGTGAATTTCATGGCGTTGCCGACGAGGTTGATCAGCACCTGCCGCAGCCGTGCTGGGTCGCCGGTCAGATGCCGCGGCACGTCCTCAGCCACAAAGTAGACGAATTCGAGCCCCTTGCTGGTGCAGCGCTCGCAAAACAGATCGGTCACCTCGGCGACCAGTTCACGCGGATCGAAGTCGACCATCGCAAGCTCAAACCGCCCGGCTTCGATCTTCGAGAGGTCGAGGATGTCGTTGATGATCCCGAGCAGCGCCTGGCCTGACCGCACGAGGTTCTCGACGAGCTGCGTCTGGCGCTCGTTGAGCGGCGTCGTCGCGAGCAAATTCGCCGTTCCGAGCACCCCGTTCATCGGCGTGCGGATCTCGTGGCTCATCGTCGCGAGGAACTGCGATTTGGCGTGGTTCGCCGCCTCTGCCTGCCGGCGTCCGTTTTCGGCGTCGTGCTCCAGGACCTTGCCGCGCGCCACCTCGGCTTCCAGACTCTGCGCCAGCTCCACCTGTCGCCCGGCAAAGGTCGCAACCAGGGTGATCGCCATGATCAGGACGATAAAGACCGTGATCAGCGCCGCCAGAAACATCGGCGACATCGCCATGTTCGCCAGCGGTGCGTCCGCCAACGGAAAGAAGATCGACGCCTGCATCGCCGTGTAATGCATGCCGGCGACGGCGAACCCCATGACCGGAGCGGCAGCCATCGTCGCCAACACACCCGACGAACCCATCCCGCGGAGGCGAAAGCGAATGCCGAGCGAGACAAAGGCCAATCCGACTGCGACGACGACCGAGACCGCGACCAGCGTTGGATCATAGCGCAGCAGCGCCTCCGGGCGCATCGCCGCCATCCCCGAGTAGTGCATCAGGCCGATGCCGGCTCCCATCAATACCGCGCCGCCCGCCAGACGCTTGAACCCCGGCTCGGTCCGGTGGCTGATCACCCGCAGCGCGACCCCGCTGGCGAGGATGCCGGGGATCATCGAGGCCACCGTGCCGATCCCGTCGTAGCCGACGCCGCAAGGCAATGTGAAGGCGAGCATGCCGATGAAATGCATCCCCCAGATGCCGCCGCCCATCGCCGTCGCCCCGGCGCACGTCCAGGCCCACCGGGCACCGCGCGAGTCGGCGGCGACGATGCGCGCGGAGGTCGACAGGGCGACGAAGGCCGCCAAGGTGGCGACGACGACCGACAGCGCGACCAGCCCCGCGGCGTAAGCATCGCCATAGGCCGTCGTCGGATCGATCGAGTCGAACACCGGGAAAAATCGCCAATCAAGGTGCAGCATCCGCGCCTCGCGATGAAATCAGACGCGCATACCATCGCAACCGTTGGTGAAAATCTTCTGAACAGCGCGAGCTTTCGCCGCGTCCCCCGAGATCAATTCGGCGTGATCACGCGAGCGCGATCAGCGCCGCCGGCACCGCGCCGCGCAAGAGGGCCTTC
>Ga0210394_10003530_pt1 | contig 19457 bp, 14 predicted proteins | sample IncBWC12MmetaG_FD_160121 | JGI IMG/M metagenome (GOLD analysis project Ga0210394, IMG submission 160121) | Forest soil microbial communities from Barre Woods Harvard Forest LTER site, Petersham, Massachusetts, United States - Inc-BW-C-12-M | ecosystem: Environmental > Terrestrial > Soil >...
TTGATGGCATCATTCGTGCCACCAACTTCCTGCTGGCAGGATCGAAGTTCGTGGTCGCCGGCTACGGCTGGTGCGGACGCGGGCTGGCTAGCCGCGCTCGCGGCAATGGTGCCGAGGTGATCATCACCGAAGTCGATCCTACGAAGGCTTTGGAAGCTGTAATGGACGGCTTCCGCGTGATGTCGATGACTGAGGCGGCCAAGATTGGCGACGTGTTCTGCACCGTGACTGGTAATAAGAGCGTTCTCACCAAAGATCACTTTGAGCTGATGAAAGACGGGGCGATCATTTCGAACTCCGGACACTTCAACGTAGAGATCGATATTCCGGCGCTGGAGAAGCTGTCTTCGTCGAAGCGTACCACCCGCACTTCGGTCGAGGAGTATTCGCTGAAAGATGGACGCAAAATTAATCTACTGGGCGAAGGCCGGCTGATCAATCTGGCTGCGGCCGAAGGGCATCCCGCGTCGGTGATGGATATGAGCTTTGCCGACCAGGCGCTCTCCGTCGATTACATGGTAAAGAACTATAAGTCGCTCGAGAAGAAAGTTTATCGAGTGCCCGATGATTTGGATAAACGCGTTGCCAAACTGAAGCTCGAATCGATGGGAATTAAAATCGACAAGCTCACGCCGGAACAGGAAGAGTATCTGGCGGGTTGGAGCGAGGGAACGTAGGCTGGCTTCGGGCTTTAGGCTTTAGGCTCTAGGCTTTAGGCTTTAGGATACGGGGCGGCGCTTGCCGCCCCGGTTGCTTTTACGCTGTCATCCTGAGGAAGCGCAGGATTTCGCGAAGCGAAATCCTGCCAACGAGGGATCTATGCACTTTCTGGCTGGTATTGATGCCGCACGAACCACGCCTCGCTCAAATCCTTCCATTCCGGATTTATGGACACGATCAGCGCGATCTTCTTAGCCCGCAATAGCCCCTTGATCTGGTTCTCGCGAGCGATTGCTGCACGGATGTCCCCGAAGCGCTCAAAATATACCAACCGGTCGATCTTGTAGCGCGCTGCAAATTCGCTTTTGATGCCTTGCTTGTGCTCAAAGACGCGTTGTTCGAGGTTCCCAGTCACGCCTGTGTAAAGCGTTTTCGAGCGATTCGTCATGATGTAAACGTAATAGACGCTGGGCGAGGAGTGCATAGATCCTTCGTTGGCGGTCCTTCGCTTTGCGAAGGACCGCACTTCCTCAGGATGACAGCGGGTTGGGGTTTTTGTCTGTGACGGGCGAACGCTGTCGTTTGTGAACGCGGCGAAGGATCTATGAATTTCTAGGGAAGTCAATGCTTGCCCGAATTTTGGCGGCGATCTCTGTGGGGGATGCGTCGACATCGACGACCACGGCGTGATCTGGTTCTTCAAGGGCTGCTAATTGGCTAGCGAGCATTTGTTCGGTCATGAAGTGTCCGAGGCGGGCGTGAAGGCGCTGCTGTAGCAGCGATGGACTTCCTTTCAGGTAGACGAGCTGCACTTCTGGGGAGAGTTGCAGGCTTTCTCGGTATGCATGCTTCAACGCCGAACATGCCAGTAGCGCATTCTTCCGAGCGGCAATCCATTCAGCGATCAGGGCACGCAGAGTCTGCAGCCAGGGGGCGCGGTCGGCGTTCGTTAGCGGAATGCCGGTGCGCATTTTTTCTATGTTCGCTGCGGAATGGTAATCGTCTGCGTCCGCGAATTCCCATCCTAGCTGCGATGCGAGTAACTGTCCGACAGTGGTCTTTCCTGCTCCCGAGACTCCCATCAGTATGATGATCATTCTTCTCCAGATCCTGCGGGCGGGTGCTTCAGTGTTATTTTGGGGTACGCGGCGGGCATAGGCAAGCACGAGCGCGGACGCTCGCGCCTACTTTAGGAGATTGTTTCCGGAGTTGGGTTCGCCGGCGGGGTTGCTGCTCCGTTGCCGGTCTGGGATGTTTCGGACATGGCTGATGGCTTGTGTGGAGTGTCTTTGATTGTTGAATTATCCAGGATGCGGCTGTTCAGGCAGTACAGAGCCAGCTCCAGGCGATCGGCGACGCCAAGCTTGTCGTAGACTTTGCGGAGATAGTTTTTGACTACCTGTTCGGTGGTTCCGACGCGTATGGCAATTTCTTTGTTCTTCATGCCCTGAGTCACGCAAGAAACGATCAGAGTTTCTTTGGGCGTGAGTTGTACTTTGGGCCGCGGGGCTCCGGCGCGGGAGCCTTGCGTGCGATAGGCTTCCAGCACCCACTGCGTGGCACGGCCATCGAGCCACGGCTCACCTTTTGAGACTTTGCGCAGGCAGTCTACTAACAACTCGGGTTCGACCTCACGCGACACGATGGCATGGACGCCGCGTCGAAACAGTTCGAGCGTTAAATCCTGATCAGGTTCGGTTGTAACCACTACAAGCTTTATGCCTGGATTCTGGCGCAAGAGGTCGGCAACGGCCTCAATGGGATTGGCTGCAATTGCGGCTTCGAAAAGCAGAACGTCGGCGGTGAACTTTTTGGCGGCGGTTAAGGTCTGAGGCAGAGTTTCGGCCTGTCCGACTACACGGACGTCGTCCTCAAGCGCGAAAATCTTGCGCAACCCGGCGCGAAAAATGGCCTGCGAGTCCGCCACGATTACGCGAATGAACTGGCCGTTGCCTTCACTCGCGGACGGTTGCTCGATCTCGATTTTCGCGGTTACCGGAGTGCTTGCCATCAGTCTCCTCGCCGTTCAGCGCGATCAAAACGATATTCATCGATGACCACGCCAACGCCGCGCCTGCCACTATCCTCAAAACTACGCACCACGCGGCCGCGGCAATCTAGCCGTACATCAGATTCGGCGCCAACTACATCGGCTGGTAGTGAAATGGTGAAGTCTACCATGGAGCCAATGGGCATTTCGGAATCGACCATCTGAAACAGAACGCCGTTGGCCGAAATGTTTTGCGTTTCAGTATGACGCTCGCCGGTTGTGGATTTTACAGAAATCGGCAGCTTGATCGGAAAACGAGTCGCGCTCTGCACTTCGGGATAGCGTTTACGGCCGGACTTGGGAGCAGCCGTTTCTGCATTCGCTGATTCGGTGGCGCTTGGCGAAGTTTCTTTTTTGTCCGGAAAAAGTTCCGGATTCGCCTTTTTTACGAATGGGCCAATGTTGGACATTACGAGCGAAGATTACACCCTGGAACCAGAGGTGCAAAGTTACCGAAGTCATGCGACTCTCATCCGTAAATTCTTTTGGGTCATGGACTTGCGGGTAGTTAACTTTTATTGGAAATGACCGATGAGGGCGGAGTGGCGACGCTTAACCTTGGCACGTGACGCCGGTTAGGCGAACAAAAATTCTTTCGTCCGCAGTTCTTTGATTGTGTCTCGCAGCTTCGCCGCCTTCTCGAATTCGAATCGCTTGGCCGCTTCACGCATGTCGCTTTCCAGTTTGCCAATGTAAACATCGAGTTCTTCTTGCGACTTGAATTCAGGAATGCCCTCGGCCTCGCCGCCGGTGAGGTCGGCGTAATCTGCTTCAATAATGCGGGCAAGCGACATATCCAGTGGACGAATAATCGACTCAGGCGTGATTCCATTGGCTTCGTTGTAGGCTTGCTGGATGGCGCGGCGGCGGTCGGTTTCGCCAATGGCCTTCTTCATGGAGTCAGTCATGCGGTCGGCATAGAGTATGGCGCGGCCGTTCAGATTGCGGGCACAGCGTCCCATGGTTTGGATGAGCGCGCCCGCCGAACGCAGAAAACCTTCTTTGTCGGCGTCAAGAATTGCGACCAAGGAAACCTCGGGCAGATCGAGACCTTCGCGCAGCAGGTTGATCCCGATCAGCACGTCAAATTCACCTTTGCGCAGGTCGCGCAGGATCTTCACTCGTTCCAGAGTCTCGATTTCGGAGTGCATATAGCGGCACTTCACGCCGACTTCGCTGTAATATTCGGCGAGATCTTCCGCCATGCGTTTGGTTAGCGTGGTCACGAGCACGCGCTCCCCGCGGCTGGTTCGTTCGCGGATTTCATGAAGCAGATCATCAATCTGCCCTTTCACGGGGCGCACTTCGACGGGAGGATCGACCAGTCCCGTGGGCCGGATGATTTGCTCAACCACTACACCCGCGGATTTTGTGAGCTCGTATGGACCGGGAGTTGCCGAGACATAAATCATCTGCCCCATGCGATGCTCGAACTCCGGAAAAGTGAGCGGCCGGTTATCCAACGCCGAAGGCAGCCGGAAGCCATATTCGACGAGGGTTTCCTTGCGCGAGCGATCGCCGTGGTACATGCCGTGCAACTGCGGCACGGTCTGATGCGATTCGTCGATGAACATCAGATAATCGCGCGGGAAATAGTCGAGCAGAGTTGGCGGCGGCTCTCCGGGAAGACGTCCGGTGAAATGGCGCGAGTAGTTTTCGATGCCGTGGCAGTAGCCCATTGATTTGATCATTTCCAGATCAAACATGGTGCGCTGATGAACGCGCTGGGCTTCGACCACGTGACCTTGCTTCTCTAGTTCCGCCTCCCACCAGGCCAGTTCTTCCCGGATGGAATCAACCGCGCGAGTACGGGTTTCGGGCTTCATCACATAATGCGTTTTTGGATAAATCGGCAGCCGCATGTATTTCTGTTTGACAGTGCCGAACAGGGGATCGATCTGCGAAAGCGCCTCGACTTCGTCCCCCCACAATTCGACGCGATAAGCCATATCGTCATAGGTGGGAAAAATCTCGATGACGTCGCCGCGAACCCGGAATGTGCCCCGGCGGAAATCTCCGTCGGTGCGTTCGTAAAGAATCTCGACCAGCTTGCGCGTAATATCTTCGCGCTTGATCTTCTGTCCTTTTTCGAGAAAAAGCATCATGCCGTAGTAAGCTTCCGGCGAGCCTAGTCCATAAATACAGCTTACTGAAGCCACAATCAGACAATCACGTCGCTCAAAAAGCGAACGGGTGGCGGAAAGCCGCAGCTTGTCCAATTCATCGTTGATGGTGGCTTCCTTCTCGATGTAAAGATCGGCGGCCGGAACGTAGGCCTCCGGCTGGTAGAAATCGTAATAAGAGACGAAGTATTCGACCGCATTGTGCGGGAAAAAGTTTTTGAACTCGTGATAAAGCTGCGCGGCCAGAGTCTTGTTGTGGGCCATAACGAGCGTGGTGCGGTTCAGTTGCTCGATCACTTTGGCGGCGGTGTAAGTCTTGCCCGAGCCGGTTACGCCCAAAAGAACCTGGTGCTGTTCGCGATCCAACAGACCTCGGGTTAGGGCTTCAATGGCTGCTGCCTGATCGCCCTTCGGTTTGTAATCGCTGACTAGTTTGAAGTCCATACGAAAGCTTCTACCGCTGGCTTTCAGCTCTCAGCCGTCAGCTATCAGCAGGTCCGCACTGCAGGAAGGAATTCCGGCGAGTGGTTATCTATCGATTATAACGTGATGAGCAGGGGTCGCGGTGCAGTTGGCGACCGGCGAGACCACAACTGAAACGGCGCGAGGATGGAATCCCGGCGCCGCGCTTACAATTTTCGTTGAGTCAAAATTTATGGAAGTTTGAATTTTACGGTGATCTGGGTTTGGATGGCGACTGGTTGATCGCCCAGATAGTAAGGTTTGTATTTCCATTGCTTAACTGCATTGATTGCGGCTTGTGACAGAACCGAATCGCCGCTGAGCAATTTCACCGATGTGATGCTGCCATCTGTCCCAATGTTGGCCATTAGCTCAACCGATCCCTGGATACGCATTTTCCTGGCTAGCGCGGGGTAGACGGGGTCAACACTCTTGATCAAAAGTCCCTGCGAAACGCCTTGCGACACTTTCAACTTTTGTGGCGCAGGTTGCGGAGTGCTCACCGCAACTGTGCTCATGATCCCAGAGATGGCGGAGTCATTGGTACTGGAAGAAGCGCTAAGCGATCCGGCAGAAGGTGGTTGCGCCGCATCCGCCTGCAACGGATTGGGTGGGAGCGGGCTGGAAGCTTCATTCTTTACGACCATAGGTGCGGATTTCACAGGCGCGGGCGCATGAGGCGTCGTGTTCGATGCGGCTGTCGAACTAGATTTCTTGGATGGTGAAGGGCGATCCGCTGAAGCGCGCTCTGCCGAAGGACGCTCTGCTTTAGTAGAGAGTGTGATGTCAGGACCCTGTTCGACAGGCTGCGCACTGTCCGGCTGAGACAATTTTGCTGCGCTCGCACTGTCGGCTGCAGAACTCGCAGGCGGTGCAACTTCTTCAGAAACCTGAGGCTGAACCGGCGCCAGAGTAGCAGGAGCGGGCGCGGTGACATTTTGCGCCGCTGGAGCCGCGCTTGACTCCATCTTCGTCCAGCCGATATAGCCGATCGTAGCGACTGCAATCACGGCAGCGGCTGCAATGATCATGGTCTTGTTACCGCCACCGGAGGCGTTCTCCCTGGGGTCGCCGAGCGACCTAAACGCAGGCGCGTCCAACTGGACATTCTCTACTTCTTCTTCGTGAACCTTGGGCGCAATTTTGGCTGGCGCAGCGGCTGCCGCTTGTCCTGATGTCATGCTCGTCCTGTGGGATGGAGTGGTTGCAGGATGAGGCGCGACTGCCGGCGCAGCGAAATTCTTGTTAGGCGCTGGAGCATCAGTCTCCGACCTTCCGGTGGCCTCGACGGCGCGGCGAAGAGCCGTAGCCATGGGTTCGGCTACTGGCTTCGAAATCGGCTTCCACGGATAATCTTTCGCAGGCGCAGATGGCGGCACCGGGGCTGGCATCGATTCCAACAAGGCCGCTTCCGCTGCTTCCGGTTCAGGAGTGGGATCTGCTTCAACTTCGAAAATGGATGCGTTCACCGCTGGAATCGGAGATGGGGCAGGTTGTGCCGGTAGAAAGGGCGCGGGAATCTGCGGCGTGGACGCACTCTTCGGCGCTGCGGATTGCATCGATGTGGTTGCGGAACTCGCTGGTTTCCCGGCTTCGGTTTTCCGCAACAGGCCGCGGGCAACCCGCAACGTCCCCTTGGATTGTTCGACATTAATCGGCTTGGTCAGAACTAAATTGGCGCCAATGCGGAATGCCTTGGCAACTCCGGCTTGGCCCTCGACAACGGCAACCGCGAGCGAGGACTGGTTGGATCCGGAATTATGCGCGCTCTTGAAAAGCAAGGCCGCATTCTGTTCGCTGTCGCAGTCGACGACGATGGCATCAAAGTGCTCCGCCATCAGCTTCTTAACCGCTGCAAAGGGCTCGCTGCAGGGCTCGACCCGGAACTCTAAGTCGGTGAGGACTTGTGTAACTACGCGCGCGGTTTTCTCATCAGGGCAGAATAGAAGGGCGTTGTACTTCATACTGGGATCGTAGGTACTGCTAATGGCACCATCAAGTTACGTAGGTAATGGGCAGCGAAAAAGGGTATTCGAGGCACAAAAGGCCGGTCGCGCGCCGGCCGTGGCTTCGATTCAAGTGCTGGGATCAGAGAGCGGACGAGATCCCTCGCGTGGGATATTGCAGGCATCCCAGCAAGACTACAAGGCGAGTCATCTGCTCGTAGCTCTCGGCGATGCGAACTGGTGAAATGTGAGCCCCCGGCAGAATCATACCTAGATAAAGCCTGGGAATGGCAAGAGAGGCATAGAGGCGAAGGCGAATCGCATTGTCCACCAGCTTTTCGGCGGCTTCGGCGGTTGCGGGATCTGAGCTGCGACGGCCAGCATCGGCCACGCGCAACAGGATCGCGGCATTCTGAGCAGCGCAGGAAACATATTCCACTGCTGCGCGCAGCCGTTCGCGCTGAATTCTACGAAATTCCGGTGGAGAGAGATTGGTTCGCAGAAACTCCTCCTCGTCCGGATCAACCAGGTTGCGGAAGGCTTCGACATCCACTGCCCGCATATGCTCAGTTGGGTTTTGCAAAACGTTGGCGCTGACGGTGCGGCCCTTGGCTAACCAAAGCAAGCATACTAATGCCAGCAGTGACACTAGAACGAGAATGATTGTCGTAGTCATCTTTGTACGAGACGCTGCAATTCGTTGTTCCAGATTTCCAAATCATGCTTGGGGGGTGGATTCGAAAAGTGCGACGTTGGCTCCTCTGGACGGATGAGATAGAACATCCAGATCAGCACACAGAGATGATAGGTTGCCATGGTGAAAAGATTGACCGCGCGATTGCCGAAATCTCCCAAGTGAAGCCAGACAGATGAGGTAGCCAGTTCTACGCTGGCGAAAATTCCCAAGCCCAAGGCTATGCCGAAGGCGTGGCTGCGCCAGGAGAGTGCAAAGTAGCGAGAAAACGCGAACAGAGAAATCAGCAAGCCACACTGTAAAACGCTCACCGCTCGATCCAGCGCGTAGGTGACGTTGAAGAGAAACTTTGTGCTGGTAGCAGGAGCTGAGATGCCTACGATGGCGGCGATCAGCAAGAGGACTACGATCGAACCGAGGAACACGTACCGTCCAGGACCGTCAAGTGCAGGATAGCGCCTCCAAAAATGCCGGTATAGTTCGTTGATGACGGCAAAGCGGATTACCGTGCTGAAGCCTAGCCCGACGGAATAGGCGCGGACATAGTCCGGTCCAAAATGGATTGGTGATAGGGAGATCCCGAAAAGTAGACCAAACTGCAGAACCTCGAATGCGGTATAGAGAAAAAACATCGGGAACTGTCGATACAACCGGCGGCGGACCATGACGAACACAAGGATCGCAAGCAGCATGTGGGGAGCGATCCACAAGTAGTACGACAGTACGGAAGAAATAGTCATGGGCTACCGGGCAAAATATACACGTTTTGGCGATAGCCCACAACTAAAGCTTTAAGATGTTCGTATTTCGTACTTACCGAACCATACGCAGTCCCGGAGGTCCGTTCGGGTTGCCATCGGGAGGCAGTGGCGCCGGATGGATAATAATTAGCGGACCGTTGGGGTTGCCGTCTGGGGTGCTGGCGGTAGCGGCGAATAAGCTCGCCGGCAGGCAAGTCGTTAAAACAAGAACAGCAAGAGGGAGCAATCTTTGACTTGATTTCACAGGGTTAAATTCCTTTCCAGTGTGGGATTACCCCGTGATAATGTATTCAGCAACGCAATTTTGAACAGGTTACCGAAGTAATTTCCTCGTTCCAAAAACGTAACATGGGCCTCTATTCCGCACTCGAAGACCTCCACGAAACCACGCTAAGAGCCTTCGCCGGGTGCCTGAACAAGCTGGAATATCTTGCTGGATTACGGAAGGGCGGGAGTTACGAGCACTGGGGCTTATCTCGGGTTTACGGTGACTTGGCAGCCAGGAAAGCGCTGGCGCGAGCGCATCGCTCGCTTCTTTCTAAGGTTCTGGCTATGCCAATCCGGAAGCTGGCGGAAGATGCGAAACAATCCAGTAAAGTTGCCGGCATTCCAACGGATGCCTATGTGGAGCGGCTGGCGAACGCGAGCCCAGATCTATTGCCGCAAGGGCCCGGCGCCGGATCCGCTCGCCACCTTAGTTCAGTGCTTCACGCGCTTTCGAGCTTGTTGAAGAATCGAGCAGGGGACGCCAATCTCCCAAGCGGATCGCGATCCCGACGACCTGGCCAATGATCTCCGCCTCTTGGGGGTATCGCAAAGCCCGGGCCGCAACCGGCGACAATGGATGCGGCTGCAGAATAATTTCGTCCCGGGTCATGGTGCACCAGCAACAGGTGTGGCCGTTGCGGGTTTCGACGAAATAAATTGGGCGTTCGTATTCCGACCTCCATCCCCCCTCGACGGCTTTGTTTTTCGATTCATCGACTTGCACAAAGCTGCCCGGCGGCAGGATCGGATACATGGTCAGATCCTCGCTGCCAACATATCCATAGGTGTACTGGCAAGTAGCAAACTGCGCGAGATAAGCGAGCGGCACTTGTCCCCACTGTTCCACCATGCGTCCGAAATTGACGGTGCGCCGCGGATCGAAGCTGGGATCAAGACGGATGGGCATCTGAATGCTGGAAAGGTTTGCGAGAGCCTTAGAAACATGCGATTTTGGCGGGAAAACGAAATCCAGATCCGTCGCCATGCCATTCAAGTCGACCCCGTACCATGAAAGGAGTTCTCTTATGTCCCGGCGATAGATCACAGCGAGCGAATACAAGCGGTAGATGCTGGGCACGACGCCTTTTGTCTCGACATCGGAAAGCCGGCTCGGAGCTATGGCAAATTCATCGTTAGCACGTTTTTGCGCGATTTGTGCACTGGCGTTCTCCACATCGCGCATGGTCAATCCCAACTGCTCGCGCAAGACACGCAGATTTTGTCCGCCTGGAAACATTCGCCCCCCTCTACAGCTTTACAAGTAAAGCCATAATAGCAACTTGGAGCAGTCCGTGGGGCGAAGATTTATATTTTATTATTGTGGGTTAACAGGATACGCCCTGGGCAGGGCAGCTGGCCGAGGCTCACCGATTTTGTTCTGAATTCGTAACAGAAGCGGTTCCAGGCTGCTGATCAGGCCGGGTCGTTTTGGAATTGCTTCCCGCCTTGCTCGTCGATATTGGGAGGTGGTGGAACGATCCAGCACGGAAAAGGCACAAAATAAGGGCCGGCACCATGACCGGCCTTATCGACAACCAGGTTCGCTAAAGAGATTAATCAGCCGCGGCGGAGCTGTCATCGACAGCTTCCACCAACGGCATATTCACCAGATGCTCGCTGAGGAACCATACCTGTAGTTCATTGGTGCGCAATACATCGCTGACCACGACGTCGTTAGTGCCTTGATCTCCCAGCGTGTCGGCCCGTTCCGCCAGATCACGGCAGTCTCGGATGATAATCTGGTGCGCGTCCACCAAGCGCGAGATCTGTACCGGAACCTCTTCCCTGCCCCGGGGTGGCCTTTCGATTCGGGTCGTCTCGGCCACATCGGGCGCCATGGCGATGCTGAGGCCGCCCAGCAACTGAATGCGCTCGGCTATGGTATCGACCAACTCCGATTGCTCACCGAAATGCTTATCGTAAAGTAGATGAAGCTGATAGAAGGTGGGTCCGGCAACCTGCCAATGCGACTTCTTATACAGGTCGCGGAGAGTCATGGTGTCGGCCAGCAGTAGGTTTAGGCGTTCCGTCATCTCCAGACGCACCGGCTCGTCCAATTCCAAAGGAAGAGCATGAGTTACGGTGCCATACTGCTGAATTTCGTGCGCTCTTTGATGGATGCGCGGTTGGGCAGTAATCTTGGAAGCAGGTTTTTTCGCCATGCAGAGTCTCCTGTTCTAATCTCAAGTTTTGTCCATCTTTAATTCTGGCTGACTTGGATGCAATCCGTCGGTGACGAGTGCCGCTTGCGATTGGTAAATAGAGCCACGCAGCGGCATTCACTGGTTGGTATGGATGACTTTAACGAAGGGAAGGATTCCCGTTGGGGCACAGAATCTAGCCTCGCCATAGAGTTCCCAAACAAAGCTCCAGCAAAATTCCGCGCGATTGTCTATCATGGAATATTCCTGCTCACAAAATGGAGACACTAGACGTGGCTGAGACCAAGACCAACGGATTGGAAGTGCTGGAGACGCGGGAATGGCTTGATTCCCTGGACTATGTGCTGGCTGAAGGCGGTCCGGAACGCGCTGGGCGCTTGCTGCAGCAGTTGTCACTGCACGCCAAGCGCGCGGCGGGGGTAAACCTGCCTTTTACGGCGACCACGCCTTATCAGAACACTATTTCCTCGGTTCAGCAGCCGCCCTTTCCCGGAAGCCAGGAGATGGAGCGCCGTATCAAGAGCCTGGTGCGCTGGAATGCACTTGCCATGGTCGTGCGCGCCAACAAACTTCAGGAAGGCATTGGCGGACATATTTCGACCTTTGCCTCAGCAGCCACTTTGTATGAAGTAGCGTTTAACCATTTTCTCCGCGCTCAGACCGAAACGGGCGATCGCGACCTGGTCTATTTTCAAGGCCACGCTGCACCGGGCATGTATGCTCGGGCGTACCTGGAAGGCCGAATTCCCAGGCAGAAACTGGAGAACTTTCGCCGGGAACTGAAGCCTGATGGCGGTCTTTCGTCCTATCCTCATCCGTGGCTGATGCCGGACTTCTGGGAGTTCCCCACGGTGTCGATGGGGCTCGGACCGATCCAGGCAATCTACCAGGCGCGGTTTATCCGTTATTTGGAAAATCGCGGGCTCAAGTTGTCGACTGACGGAAAAGTGTGGGCCTTCCTGGGCGATGGCGAAATGGACGAACCTGAGTCCCTCGGATCTATCACTCTGGCTTCGCGCGAACGCCTCGACAATCTGATCTTCGTGGTCAACTGCAACCTGCAACGCCTGGATGGCCCGGTCCGCGGCAATGGCAAAATAATTCAGGAACTGGAAGCGATTTTCCGTGGCGCCGGCTGGAATGTGATCAAGGTGATCTGGGGCGGCGATTGGGATAGCCTCATCCAAAACGATCGTGATGGTTTGCTGGTCAAGCGCATGGGCGAGATCAGCGACGGCCAGTATCAGAAATACTTCGTCGAGAGCGGCGCATACTTCAGGCAGAACTTCTTCGGCACTGATCCGCGATTGCTAAAAATGGTTGAGCACCTTTCAGATGAGCAACTGGCGCGCATGCGGCTTGGCGGCCACGATCCCATCAAAGTCCATGCGGCTTTCAAGGCAGCCGTGGAGCACAAGGGCTCGCCGACCATCGTTCTGGCCAAAACGATTAAAGGCTACGGATTGGGCGAAGCGGGCGAAGGCAAGAACATCACTCATCAACAGAAAAAGCTGAACGACGACGAGTTGGAAATGTTCCGTTCCCGCTTTGGAATTCCTATACCCGATGACGAGCTTCACAACGCGCCCTTTTATCGTCCCGCCGACGACAGCCCGGAAATTAAATATATGAAGGACCGGCGCAAGCAATTGGGAGGATATATTCCCGAACGCAAGGTTCGCGCCAAACCGGTTGCTCCGGTTTCCGAATCCCATTTCGAGGAGTTCTATAAAGGCACCGAAGGCCGCGACGTCGCGACGACCATGGTCTTCGTTCGCCTGCTGGGAAAGTTGCTGCGCGATCCCGAGATCGGCAAGCTGATCGTACCTATTATTCCGGACGAAGCTCGCACCTTCGGCATGGAAGCGTTGTTCCGCCAAGTCGGAATTTATTCCAGCGTCGGACAGCTTTATGAGCCGGTCGACATGGACACGCTGCTCTACTACAAAGAGGCCAAAAACGGACAGATCCTTGAGGAAGGCATTACCGAAGCCGGTTCGATGTGCTCGTTTATCGCGGCGGGCACTGCGTATGCGAATCACGGAATCAACACTATTCCGTTTTTCATTTATTACTCGATGTTCGGATTCCAGCGAATCGGCGATCTGATCTGGGCCGCCGCCGATATGCGCACCCGAGGGTTCCTGATTGGAGGCACCGCAGGCCGCACCACATTGGCCGGTGAAGGTCTGCAGCACCAGGACGGACACAGCCACGTGCTGGCATTACCTGTGCCAAATCTGCTGGCCTACGATCCCGCCTTTGCTTACGAGATTGCGGTTATCATTCAGGACGGCATCAAGCGTATGTACGTGGATCAGGAATCCATCTTCTATTATTTGACCGTCACCAACGAGCCGGTGCCGATGCCCGAGATGCCGCAAGGCCCGGAAGTGCGGGATGGAATTTTGAAAGGCCTATACCGCTTCAAAGCCTCTGGAAAAAAGGACGCAAAGCTGCGCGCTCAGCTCTTCGGCAGTGGAACCATTATGTTTGAAGTCCTCAAAGCGCAGGAAATTCTGGAGAAAAACTACGGAGTGGCAGCCGACGTCTGGAGTGTAACCAGCTACAAGAGGCTGTATCGCGATGGCAACGATTGCGAACGCTGGAACATGCTACATCCTGGCGAAACTCCGCGCGTGCCTTTTGTCACGCAATGTTTAAAAGAGGCACCTGGAGTCTTTGTGGCAGCATCCGACTATATGAAGGTGCTTCCGGAATCCATCGCACAATGGGTACCGCGTCAACTGGTGGCGTTAGGAACGGACGGCTTCGGCCGTAGTGAAGGCCGCGCTGCGCTACGTGACTTCTTTGAAGTGGACGCAAAGCACATTGTGCTAGCCACGCTGACCGCGCTGGCCCGCGATAAACAAATAGACGCCGGCACATTGCGAAAGGCAATTAAAGATCTCGGCATCAATCCGGAAAAAGCCAACCCGGCAATCGCTTAGTAGCGCCGGCACGTTGCCGGCTGTCCCGAGGGCATTACCCTCTGGAGTGCGGGCGAGACGCCGCACGACAGCCACCAGGGACGGCGGCGCTACAAAATAGCGCGAGAATAATGGAGAAAAAGTTACAGTGACAGAATTCAAACTACCGGAACTCGGCGAAAACATCGATCAAGGGGACCTGGTCCGGCTGATGATTTCGGCCGGAGCCGCCATCACCGAAGGCCAGCCCGTGATGGAACTCGAAACCGACAAGGCCGTCGTCGAAGTGCCCTCCACGGTGAGCGGAGTGGTGAAAGAGGTCCGCGTTAAAGAGGGCGAAAAAATCAAAGTTGGCCAGGTGATCTTCACTTTTGAAAACGGCGCAGGCGGTAGTGTGGCGCGGGCGCCCTCGCCCGCGAAGGAAGTCAAAGCGCAGCAAGCTGCCGCGGCATCAGCTTCGGCCGCAAAAGCAAGTGCAGCCGAGCCCCCAGCGCCAACCGTCCAAAGAGAGCGACGCGCTGCACCCGCTTCTCCATCCGCCGCGCCGCAGGCAACTACCGAATTCAAGCTACCCGAACTCGGAGAGAACATCGCACAAGGCGATCTTGTGCGCCTCATGATTTCTCCCGGCAACAAAGTCTCCGAAGGCCAGCCGGTGATGGAATTGGAAACCGACAAAGCCGTGATCGAAGTTCCATCTTCGATCAGCGGAATCGTAAAAGAAGTTCGCGTCAAGCAAGGCGACAAAATCAAAGTCGGCCAGGTTATTTTCACGCTCGAAGGTGCTGCCGCAACTCAGACCGAGCGGCCGAAGCATGCTCCGGTTGAACACGTTTCAGGACAGCAAGGAGCGCGCCTGGCTTTCCAGGCCGCCATCCATGCTGAAGGCAAAACTGAAGAACAAGCGCTTCCGCCCGATCAACCGCAGCCAATTCTCCCGACCTTCGCCATGCCGGCGCAACTCGAAAAGGTCGCCGGCAGCGAGCATCGCGATCCCGTGCCCGCGGCCCCGCACGTCCGCCGATTGGCGCGGGAGCTCGGCATCGAAATTCATGAAGTAAAGGGAACCGGGCCCGGCGGACGTATCAGTGAAAACGACGTTAAGGCTCATTCGAAGTCGTTGCTCGGATCTGCTACAGCAGCCGCGCAGGCGCCGCGCGGAGCTCAATTCGCCCAGCCGGAATTGCCTGACTTCACCAAGTGGGGCAAGGTCGAGCGGGTTTCCATTCGTGGCGTACGGCGCAAAACCGCCGAACATTTGTGGCAGGCGTGGACCACGGTTCCCCATGTAACTCAGCACGATAAAGCTGACATTACCGAACTTGAGCACCTGCGCGCTCGCTTCGCTCCGAAAGCCGAGGGAGCCGGCGGCAAGATGACGGTCACAGCCATTGCACTGAAGGTCTGCTCGTCAGCGCTGAAAATATTTCCCCAGTTCAACGCCAGCATCGATCTGGCAAAAGATGAAATCGTCTACAAGCAGTACATCAATATTGGCGTCGCCGTCGATACCGACCGCGGCCTGTTGGTCCCGGTGATTCGAGATGTCGACAAGAAAAACATCGTCGAACTCGCGACCGAACTTACACAGCTTTCCCGGAAGGCGAAGGACAAGAAGCTCAGCCTGGCGGAGATGGAAGGCGGCACATTTACCATCACCAACCTCGGCGGAATCGGCGGCACGGGATTTTCTCCCATCGTGAATTATCCCGAGGTTGCGATCCTGGGTCTTTCGCGTTCCAGCACGGAGCCGGTATGGCTCAATGGCAAATTCGAACCGCGGCTGGTGCTGCCAGTGTCCTTGTCATACGACCATAGGCTGATCGATGGCGCCGATGCCGCGCGCTTCCTGCGCTGGATCGCGGAAGCTTTTGAGCAGCCGTTCCTGTTGTCGGTTCAAGGATAAGAAGTAGAGGGTAATTTGTCATCCTGAGCGGAGAGGCTGCCGCGCGAAGCGCGGCAGTCTCGGAGTCGAAGGACCTCTGAACTGCTTCCGCCGCGATGATCGCTGCAAGGCATTCTTATTGGCAAGAACTCCTGTACGCAGTGTGCTGAAGGCTAGATTCCCGGGATCCTTCGACTGCGTTGCCCTCGCTTCGCGAGGGCAACTTCGCTCAGGATGACAAGGCTTGTTTACTTAGCGCAATCGATTTTCTATGACAGAGACATCGAACTTAAACATCGCGGTAATTGGCGGAGGGCCGGGCGGCTATGCTGCCGCGTTCCTCGCGGCCGACCTCGGAATGAAAGTCACGCTGATCGATCCGGAGCTGAATCCGGGCGGCGTGTGCTTGTATCGCGGCTGCATTCCGTCGAAGGCGCTGTTACACGTCGCCAAAGTGATTGACGAATCGCGCCACGCGAAAAACTGGGGCATCGAGTATAGCGATCCAAAGATCGACGTGCCACGCCTGCGTACGTGGAAAGACGGCGTCATCAAGAAATTGACGGGTGGGCTCGGCCAGCTTTCGAAACAAAGAAAGGTCGAATATATTCAAGGCCGCGCCGCATTCGAAAACTCGAATTCGCTACGCGTCAGCCGAGTAAGTGGAAATGAAGACTCGCTGACCTTCGACCGCGTCGTCATCGCCACCGGCTCGCGACCCGCCATCATTCCCAGCCTTAAACTTGAAACCCCGCGCATGATGGATTCGACTTCCGCCTTGGATTTGAACGACGTCCCAGGCACTTTGTTGGTGGTTGGCGGCGGCTACATCGGCCTCGAATTGGGCACCGTGTATGCCGCACTCGGGTGCAAAGTATCGGTGGTCGAGATGCTTCCTGGACTCTTGCCCGGTGCAGATCGCGATCTCGTTCTGCCCTTGCATAAGCGAATGGAAAAGATTTTTGATTCCATTTTGCTCAACACTACTGTTTCCGCCGTGAAGGAAGAGTCCAGCGGAATACGAGTGACTTTCGATGGTCCAGATGTGAAAGAACGCGAGCCGCTGTTCGACAAAGTTCTGGTTTCGGTGGGACGCAAGCCAAACTCCGAAGTCCCCGGCCTGGAGAAAACGCAAGTGAAGGTAGGCCCGCGTGGATTCATTCAAGTAAACAAGCAGCTTCAAACCGACGACCTTGCAATTTACGCCATCGGCGACGTGGTTGGCGAGCCTATGCTTGCGCATAAAGCTTCTCACGAAGGACGCACCGCGGTTGAAGCCATCGCTGGACACAAAGTCGCCTTCGAGCCCAATGCCATTCCCGCCGTGGTTTTCACCGATCCCGAGATCGCATGGTGCGGCCTCACCGAAACGCAAGCGCAAAAAGAAAATCGCGAGATCAAAGTGGCCAAGTTTCCCTGGGGAGCCTCAGGGCGCGCCATGACTCTCGACCGAACCGAAGGCACGACCAAGCTACTCCTCGATCCCCAAACCGAGCGCGTGCTAGGCGTAGGAATTGTCGGCGCGGGCGCGGGCGAACTCATCGCCGAAGGAGTGCTCGCCATCGAAATGGGCGCGCTCGCTCGCGACATTGCGCTTACCATCCATCCGCATCCCACGCTCTCGGAAACGATTATGGAATCCGCCGAAGTGTTCTTCGGCACCAGCACGCACGTTTACCGGCCCAAGCGCCAGTGATTCCGCCGTTCCACGACGGGACAACACCTTTCGGTACAATGAATTTTCTCGATAAGAGCATTAGTCGCGGGCGCAGTGTTTGCAGTCGCCCACCGTCTGGAGAAGGAATCATGTCTTTTCTTCTTAAACGAGCGCACTGGCTTCTCTTGGCTCTGGCACTTTCTGCGGGCGCCGCCGGGCAACTCGTGCCCGCACAACTGACCACGCCAGCGTCCGGAGCTGCGAATGCAGCGCACGATCCGCTGGGTCGCGAAACTCCCAGTGGAACCGTTTACGGATTTTTGCAGGCTGCCCAGGCGGGAAACTATTCAACCGCCGCGCAGTACTTGCAAATGGCGAACGCCCGCCGACTCACGCAAGGAGAAGATCTCGCCAGCAAACTTAAATTGGTAATGGATCGCGCTTTCACCGGCGATTTGCGCGCAATCAGCAATCAGCGCGACGGCACTCTGCAGGACGGAGTTCCGCTCGACCGGCAGCGCATCGGCGTTCTCTCGGCCGGAGATATTGATGACGATCTGACGCTGGTACATGTTCCCGATGGGAACGGCGCGCGAATATGGCTCATCTCGGCGGACACCTTGGCCAAAATTCCCGAACTCTATGAGCAAGTACAGGTGCGCCAGGTTGAAACCAGGCTTCCGGGATTTTTTGTCCACAATGAATTCGCAGGCATGCCGGTGTGGCAATGGTTCGCGATTCTGCTCGCCATTCCGTTCGCTGCGGGCTTGGGGTGGCTCGCGGTTCAACTGCTGAAATTTCCTCGCTACATTTGGCTTCGGCAACACAAACAATCCCTGAGCCCGGCGTGGGCTGCGGTTTCCAGTCCGCTCTGGCTCGTGCTCACTGGAATCATCCACGCGCTCTGCGTGAGGTATCTTCGTCTGCCGCTGCTACCTCGCCACTACTACCAAATGGCCATTGGGGTCGTGCTGATTATTGGCTTCAACTGGCTATTGTGGAGAATTTTGCAGCGGCTGGCGCGAGGAGTTCGCGAACGCGCCATCTACGCCGGACGAGCAGGCGCCGGATCGGTAATGCTTTTGGGCGAGCGCATCCTGAAAGCGCTGATTCTGATCCTCGCGATCTTTCTCATCCTCAGCACGCTTGGCTTCAACATGACCACCGCGCTCGCAGGGTTGGGCATCGGCGGAATCGCGGTTGCGTTCGCCGCGCAGAAAACGCTGGAGAACCTTTTCGGCGGCATTTCGCTTCTGGGAGACGAAGTTATTCACGTCGGCGACGTTTGCCGCTTTGGCGACCGAACTGGCACGGTCGAAGACATCAGCCTACGCTCCACTCGCATTCGCACTCCGGAACGGACACAGCTTTCCATTCCCAACGGCTCGCTGGCTACCATGAACATCGAGAACCTCAGCCGGCGCGATAAACTTCTTTTCAACAGCAAGCTGGGATTGCGCTATGAAACTTCGTCGGACCAACTGCGCTATGTTCTCGCCCAGATTCGGCGCCTGCTTTATGAACATCCCAAAGTTGAAACCGACGGCGCGCGCATTCGATTTATTGGATTCGACAACACCGCGCTGACTCTGGAAATCTTTTGCTACATTCTGACTCGTGATGGCGCGGAATTTCTTGCCATTCAGGAAGACTTGCTGCTCAGAATCACCGATATTATCGAAGCCTCGGGAACCAATTTGGCCTTCCCATCCCGCACGGTTTATCTGGGACGTGATCCTGGCGTCGATCAAGAAAAAGCCGCCACCGTCTCGCGCGAAGTGGAACAATGGCGGGAGAACCGCAAGCTGCCTTTTCCCGACTTCGCAACTTCCGACATTTCCGAGTTCAGCAATTCTTTGC
>Ga0210394_10003531_pt1 | contig 19442 bp, 14 predicted proteins | sample IncBWC12MmetaG_FD_160121 | JGI IMG/M metagenome (GOLD analysis project Ga0210394, IMG submission 160121) | Forest soil microbial communities from Barre Woods Harvard Forest LTER site, Petersham, Massachusetts, United States - Inc-BW-C-12-M | ecosystem: Environmental > Terrestrial > Soil >...
CGTGTTCTTCTTCGCTGCAGTCGTTGTGGTGTTCTTGCCCGCAGTTGTGGTGCTCTTGCCTGCAGTCGTTGTCGTGCTCTTGCCCGCAGTGGTGGCGCCCCGGTTCGTGGTCGTCGCGCCCTTGTTAGCAGTGGTCGCGCCCCTGTTCGCAGTAGTCGCCCCTCCCTTGTTAGCAGTGCTAGCACCACGGTTTGCAGTGGTGGCCCCACCCCTGTTAGCTGTGGACGTATTAGCATGTTGCTGAGGAGCGGAATGTTGCGCGGGGGCCGCGTGCTGTGCGGGCGCCGCTTTTGGTGCCGGAGCCGAAGACTTATTCTTTTGTGCCGAAGCAAGTCCCGGAATAAGCAGCAAAATCAGAAGGGCAAACCATTTTCGTGAAATCTTGGTGCTTCCGCTGGCTGGATTCATTACAGCCTCCTCAGTATGTTGAAACTCTATTCCGCATCATCAACAGCGCAAACGCGCGCATGTGTCCACGTTTCTCGAACGGCGTCGGGCGACTGCGCCGGGATCTTGTACAGGCTTCCCGCATTACGACCTCTCGGGTGGCCTTTGACGTACCCAGACTATATTCCCGAAATTAATCGCGTGTCAATTCGAAGCTGGTTAGGCTTGCGCAACTGATGGGGAGGTGGGTGGCGCCGCGGGAATCTGCGGTTCGACGCCGCGCCATCCGACCGGGCGTCCCTGCACCGCTTCCTTGAGAGCTCGAAATAGCACGACGTACATCATCTGCCGGTAGTAGAAGCGCTGGAGAAGCAAAGGGGCGAGCAAAGTCCAGTCTTCGTCCTTCTCGAGAGCGAAGGCAACCACGCAAGTGAGAAGATCTATCAACATGAAAACTGCGAAGAAAATCAGGGAGCGCTCAACGTCCTGGAGCGTCCAGAGCTGCGGGAGACGCGCGATGCGAAGCTGCGCGAGGGCCCACAGAGCAATTGACAACAGAAATAAGAGGTCGATCACGGGTGAAACTAGCGGAAGAACAATCTGAAAGAGAAAAATGTTAGGTATGGCGATCCAGCCGAGCGTGCCGTAGCGCGGCTTGCCGAGTGCGTCGCGATGCTTCCAAACCGCTTGCAGTGTGCCGAAAGTCCAGCGGAATCGCTGACGGATTAGAGCTTCGACGGTGTCGGGAACTTCCGTGCGGCCGATCGCGTTTTCATCGTACTGAATTTTCCAGCCGCTGCGGCGGATCGAGAGAGTCAAATCGGTGTCTTCTGCCACCGTGTCGCCCGAAAAACCACCGGAACTTCGCAGCAACGCCGTGCGCCAGGCGCCAGCCGCACCCGGAACAACGGGAATGCAGTTCAAGAGATCAAACGCACGCTTCTCCAGATTCTGGCTGGTGATATATTCCAGCGCCTGCCAGCGGGTGAGCCAGCGATTCCGATTGATCACTTTTACATTGCCCGCAACAGCGCCCACTCGAGGATCGGCGAAATGGCGAACCAAGCGGGGAATCGCATCCGGATCGACAATGGTGTCGGCGTCAATAGAAATCGCGACCTCGCCGAGCGCTTCGGCCAGCCCGTGGTTCAAAGCGGCGGGCTTGCCGCGATTCGGCTGGAGGAGCAGGCGAACGCGAGGTTCGTGCCCGAAATTCGCGCGGACCAGCTCGGCAGTGCGATCGGTTGAGCCATCGTCGATTACCAGCACTTCGAGCTTGGGATAGTCGGAAGCAAGCGCCGAGCGCACCGTATCAAGAATCACGCTTTCCTCGTTATAGGCTGGCACCAGCACGCTGACTTCGGGTTGATATTCGGGATTTTCCAGCGGCGGGGGGCGAAGTTTTTCGATTAGCGCAAGCAGTCCGATGATGAGCGCGCGTCCACTGACCAACAGAATTCCCGCCACGAAAATAAATGCAATTCCGCTGCGGAACAGCCGATAGATCTCGAAAATGAAAGCATCGGCGCGCACGAAAATCCATTCTTTCTGGCTCAACGGAGGCATCATTTGCGCGCGCGTCTGACCCAGAAGTTGCGAGACAGCGACGAATTCGTAGCCCTTCGCGCGAAGCCCATCGATGATCTGGGGCAGAGCCGCAATGGTGTGGCCGCGGTTGCCGCCGCCGTCGTGAAGCAAAATGATATTGCCCTTTCCAGTGGTGGCGTCGGCAAGCACTCGCTTAACGATTGTGTCCGCCACCGGAGGCGCGCCTCCATTCGGCTCGCCCCAATCGTGCGGATCGATTCGCGCTCCGATAATGACGTAGCCCATGGACTGCGGTATCGGCAGCATCTGGATTTCGCTGGCGGTTTCCGGCTGATGGTCGATTCCGTAAGGCGGACGGAAAAGCAGCGTTTTCACGCCGAGATTACTCTCGAGAAGAAGTTCTGTAAGATTCAATTCGATTTGAAGCTGCGGCTTCGAGATCGTATCGAACTCGGGATGCGTGAACGTGTGATTGCCGATCTCGTTTCCGAGCTCAAACTCATCTTTCACAATCTTCGCTTCCTGGCTCGCCGCTTGGCCGATCACGAAAAATGTGGCAGGAGCTTTTTTCTCGCTCAGGATCTTGAGGATTTGCGGCGTCCATTGCGGATCAGGACCGTCATCGAACGTGAGCGCGATTTTGTGCGGCGCCGCGCCCATCTGCTCGATGCGCCAGGAAAGTGGATAGCTCTGAAAACTTTCGTCGTCGATCACATCGCTTCCTGCGTCGTAATCAAAGGAGCGGCGCCCGCTCAGCGGAGTGGCAGTGATTTTCCAGATATCGCCGTCTCCTTCGAGAATCAAGTCATATCCGGGCGGGACCTCCTCGAGCTTGGCGCGAGCTGCATTGTCCGGGCGGATGGCGTCCCAGATATCCCAAATCGACGGATCTTCCATCCCGAGCCGCCAGACAGCCGTCCCCTGCACGCCGGCGCGTTCGGCGGCGCGAAGTTGGTTGTAGGCCGTAACTCCATCGAGCATCCACACCTGGTGAGCGATGTTGTTTTCGTCTTCGTAGGAATAGTGGAGGTTGAATGAATCGGGATCGTAGACGACGTCGGCCTCGGATTCGACGGCGGTGATGATGCCCTGCTGAAAGGTAACGGGCTGCCCGACCGGATGCGGAACACTTTTGGTCTTGGCGGGCCAGTCGTAACCGTAATTGGCGATCCCCATGACAACTTTGCTGGCGGGCACCACTTTCAGCAAGTTTTCAATATTCCGGATGAACCAATCCTGCGCTGCAATCGGGCCGGGCGGCGAGGAGGGATAGTGGAAATCGTAGTTCATTACGATGAGGGCGTCGGCCTGAGTCGCAAAGGACTTGTAGTCATAGTCCCAGTCAGCCGCAGGGAGGGCCACCATCAATTTCAAGTTGGATCCGTGAAGAGCCGTCGCAAGGTCGCGGATGAAATGCTGGAAGTCAGTCTGGCTCGATGCGGGCACCATCTCAAAATCCACCACGATGCCGGGCTGGTGCTGCGCGTTGGCAAATTCCTCGAGCTCCTTGGCCGCACGCTCGCGCGCATCCGGGTTCGCAAGCATGCCCACCAATTCCGGGACGCGCCATTCTTTTCCGTTGTAATTATTGACCATGGACATTATGGGCAGCTCGATGCCGCGATCTCGAAGAGCCTGATGCCAGGCCAGTAATTTCGGGTCCGGGTCGACATCGATCCGCCCGTCGGCCGAAGCGGCGTGCAACGCGGCGGGGATAAGCAGATCAAGGTCATGATAATGAAGTTGGAGCGAAGCGAAGCTGGTGGGGTCATCTCCCACGTAGAATGCGGCGCGAAGCGGATCGTAATTTTCAGGGATCTTGCCGAGCGCCGCGACCCTGCGCCTGCGGCCTTGTCGCACGGTTTTCGCTTTCAATGGGAGCCGGATCGCGTGAAGTCCCGCGCGCGCGTCTGCCCGCAGGATTTCCGGGAGCTCCGGCTTGCGGATTACGTTCACCACGAAAATGATGAGTACGAGCGTAAAAAATCCGCCCGTTATTTCGACCACACGCCGGGTTCGAGGCCAACGGCGCCGTTCTTCGTCGTAGAAAATTGGCTTGCGTTCAGGCATTCAGGCAATCCAAGCTAGCCGTCCATCGAGAAGCTGTCAATGACATCTACCGGCAGGATACGCGCAAACGCGTTGTTCGCTGCAGTCACCGGGCTGGGTCTGCGGGTGTATTTCGTCCTGAAATTTCCGCTGACAGAATCAGGCGATGCGCCATTCTACATCGAATTGGCATGGAATTGGCTGAAACACGGCATCTACGGGTTTCCCATTCAGGGGCAACTCACGCCTGTGGATATGCGAGTGCCGGGCTATCCGGCGTTTCTTGCTATGGTATTCACGTTCGCGGGAAATTCATCGAAGGCCGCTATGCTGGCGCAGGCGGTTCTCGACGTGGTCACCTGCTTCGTGATCGCGCTGATGGCGGCGCGGCTTGCGCCTGAATCTTCGCGCCAGCGCGTCGCGCTCGCAGGCCTGTGGCTCGCGGCTCTTTGCCCCTTCACCGCAAACTATACGGCGGTAGTGCTCACTGAAACGTTGACTATTTTCCTGACTTCGCTCGCAATTCTGGTTCTACTAGAGACGGATCTCAGCGTGGGTAAGATAACCGGCGACTCGCCCGTACTGGGGAACCGCTGGTTTCTCGGTGGAATAGTAGTAGGGTTCGGGACCCTCGTTCGGCCGGAAACGCCGTTGTTGCTCATCGCCGCCGGGTGCGTCCTGATTGCGAAATGGTGGCGTCCGCGACACTGGCCAAGGTTGGCGCGGGCGACCATTCTTTTGGGCGTAGGCCTTATTTTGCCGCTCATCCCGTGGGCGGCGCGCAATTGGACCACTCTTCACGACGTCCAATTTCTTGCCCCGCGCTATAGCGAACTGCCCGGCGAATACACTCCCCGCGGATTCATGAAGTGGACGAATACCTGGATGTGGCGGTTTCGCGATGTCTACTTAGTGCCCTGGAAAGTCAATGATGAGGAAATCTCTATCGATGATATTCCCGCGCCGTCCTTCGATTCCTCCGGCGAGCGTGATCGTGTGGCCGGGATACTCGAACAGTACAACAATACGCTGACGCTTTCGCCCGATCTTGATGATCAGTTCCGGGAAATCGCGCGCGCGCGCACTTCCCGCGATCCGCTGCGCACGTACTTCAAGATCCCGGCCCTGCGCGCCTTGACGCTTTGGTTCACGCCGCGTGTGGAACTGCTACCTTACTCAGGGCATATGTTCCCGCTGGACGATGAATGGCGCGAGGACCGCAGAGATTTACTGGTAACGCTCGGCCTCGTCGTCGCAAATGGAATCTATGTGGTGATGGCAATCGCGGGAATCTGGACGGCCCGACATCGCCCCGGACTTGCGTTGCTAGTCATGTTCGTTCTCGTGCGCACTGCGTTTTTCATGCAAAACGACACGCCCGAGCCGCGCTACGTCCTCGAATGCTTTCCGGCCATCATCGCGCTTGCCGCACAGGTCTTTTCCAAGAGGCCGTTCGGAAAAATGGAAGGCGTTTCCGTAGCGTAGAATTCAGTTCGCTTCGACAGGTTCTGGATGAATCGTGAGACGAAAGATCTGCGGAAAGCGCTCTTTGCAGCGGTCTTCGAGAGCGGCGGTGACGTCGTGGACCTGGGTGATAGGCAAACTTCCGTCCATCGTGCAATGGCAGGAAACGAGAATCTTGTGATCCACGCTGCGGACGCGCACTTCGTGACAATCCACCAACTCGTGATATTCAGCCTGCAATGAATTCAAGAATTCCTGGACGGAACGCGAAAGATCCTTCATCTCTTCGGCGCCCGCGATTCGCTCGCCCAACGGCTCGATATGAATGTTGACGCGCGCGTCCGAATCGGTAGCTTTCAGAATATCTTCTTCGAGTTCGGTGGCCCTGCGATGCGCTTCGCGAAGAGTCGAGCTCTCGTCCACTTCGAGATGCAGCTCTATGAAAAGATGCCCCTCCAGATAGTGAGCGGAGAGTTCATGCACGGCCAAGCCGCGACGCTGTGCCGCCGCGCGAATCGAATCGAGCAGAGGTTCGTCCCTCGGCGCGCGCGGTTCAACGTGTACCACCACGTCGGCCGGCAACATTTCCGAAATGCGATTTTCGACGGCGTCGCTGGCGGCGTGGGCTTGTTCAAGAGTCGCGGTTCGCGGGACGCTCATTGTGACGTCGACAAAGAAACGCGGCCCAGCTCGCCGCACTCGCACGCGTTCGCTGCGCAGCACACCATCGGTTTCATCCACAGTGCGCTCGATGCGCTCGCGCAACCCCGATGGCGCCACATCCAAGAGCGCATCAAGGGTCTTTTTACCGAGCCGCGAGCCTATCCAGATAATCACTCCGGCAACGCCGAGCGCCGCGACCGCGTCGAGACTGCCGAGCCACGGAAGATGCCAAACTTGGCCCAGCCAAGCTCCCGAAATTCCCAGGATGACGACGAACGTGCTCCAAACGTCCGTAGAAAAGTGCAGCGCATCCGCTTCGAGCGCTTCGCTCGGATATTTTTTTGAGACTCGCGTCAGCGCTCGCGATCGAATGAAATCAATACCCATTGCCAACGCCAATACCACAATCGCCATCAGGCTCGGACGAAGCTCGACCGCGTGAAAAAGCAGCCTTTGAAACGCTTCCCAAACGATATAAACGGCTGTTAGTAGCAGCAAGCCTGTTTCAACGAACGCGGAAAAGCTTTCCACTTTGCCATGCCCGTAGAGATGTTGCGCGTCGGCGGGCATATCGGCCACCCGGACGGAGAGGTACGTGATCACAGCGGCCACAAGATCGAGAATTGAATGCAGAGCTTCCGACAGGATTCCTAAGCTGCCCGTCACCAGGGCGAGAAACACCTTTAGCGAAACGAGCACCGCCGCCGAGCCGATGGAGGCAAGTGCAGCCAGCCGCTTTTCCTTCGTGGCTTTTTCGAGGTTCTCGGGCATCGCGGGGATTATACGCTGGCGGTGGGTCGGAATCAGAACCGGCCGGCGGAATTGACGCTTCTCCATCGTTTTTGCCGCCGATGGCGAAACCTGTATAGTGTTTAGCGGAGAATCTGGAGACAAATTTCTTTCGATGAATGCGATTTCACAGAATCCGCCCACTGTTCCGGCTACTGTCGTTACAGGGCGAGCCCGCCGATGGAAAGGTTACCGTTGGGCGTTCCTGCTTTTCGTTTTGCTGGCCGCCGTGGCTCTAGCGGACGCCGTGCTAATCGAACCTTATTCGATTGAGGTGACGCATTATGAACTTCACGGTGCTGTGGCGACTCCTCTCAAAATTGCCCACCTTAGCGACATACACGCCTACGGCTTCGGACGCCGCGAGCGCCGGATGCTCAAAACTCTAGCTGACGAGAAGCCCGACATTATCTTAGTCACTGGCGATTCCCCCGGGGTATGGCTGGGCCGGCCGAACGGCGATTACATAGGCGCAAAGCAGGTCTACGAGCAGCTCCATGCCCCGCTGGGAGTTTGGTTCGTCCGAGGTAACTGGGAGAACGCTCAGCCCGTCCGCAATGAGCGCGTGTTTTACCAATCGGCCGGAGTGCGCCTGCTCCTGAATTCAAACGGAGAAGCCAGGCCTGGCGTTTGGATCGCCGGCCTCGACGATCCCTACACCGGGGCAGCGAAGCCCGACGCGGCCCTGGCGGGAATTCCGTCGGGCGCCTACACAATACTTCTGTTCCATTCTCCGGGTTACTTCAGCCACGTCGCAGGTCGAATCAACTTATGCCTTGCAGGCCATACGCATGGTGGACAAGTGCGATTCCCCTTCACAAAGCCGCTCTGGTTGCCCAGAGGCTCGGGGCATTTTCTGGAAGGTTGGTACGAAGATAGAGGCACCAAGATGTACGTGAGCCGCGGAATCGGTACTTCGATCCTGCCAATTCGTTTCCTGTGCCGTCCTGAGATCGCTTTTATCACCGTTGAACCGTAATCGCCGGCCGACTCAGTACCGAACAGTCTTCTCTGCCAAAGACATCCGTCATCTGACGTTGGTTGCAGGGAGCTTAGTGAATGGGCGGAGCGGGAACAAGCGGGACGCGCCGCGGCTCGCCGTGAAACCCGCGGATTTCCACTTCGTCGAGCAGGAGCGACGGCGCAATAATCGTGCTGGGAATCCCACCTTGTGCACCGCCAAAAGATCCGAGCGCAGTGCCGGCAAATCCCCCGGCGGGGTTTTGCATGTACGTGTAAACAGAGGCGTCCGAACCAATGCTGACGGCGTTACGCAGCGAGCGTAGCGTCAATCCGTCAATTCTTCCGCCGCGCACCAACTCCTCGCGGCCGTCGGCCACATACACGCGATAAACCAGGAGCGGCATTCGCGCGCCGCTTGAAATGCCGCCCGCCAGCGCACCGATAAACTCCGAAAAATCTTCCTGCCGGATCGAAGCCAGCGCAGGATTGTCCATTCGCTTAACTTCGAGGCACCATGCGTGGCCGTCGTCGCGACACGCGTCCATGAACTTCTTGCGCAGATCGGCGGCGTTCAATCCGTCATCTGCATAAAAGAAGAGATTGCTGCTCAGCGGCTTGGTTTCAGAAAGAAGCGCCGAACGCGCGTGCCCGTTCGAGCTCTGAAAATCGGGTCCAGGGCGACGTGACATTAGAAGATCCTTGAGGATCCCGTTCTGCACTAGATTCACGCGCAGAGCTTTCGCGCCCTCGTCGTCCACTTCATAGTTTCCGAGCAGCGGCTGTCCGTGATATTCCTTGGCGGTGGGATCGTCCACAAGCGTGACGTTTGTTGGCAGAACGCGCGTGTTGACGCGGCCTGTCCACTCGCTGCGGCCTCCCATGCTCTCCATAATTTCATCGAAGCGCCTCATCATGGAAAGAGGTGGGCGCGCTCCGGAAAGCGACGGTGCGAGAACTTGCGCAAGTACAGACGCGGCTGCAGGCGCGTCGAACAGCACGGGTCCGTTATAGTCCTGGACGAGCGGGCTTGCGCGCAGCGCCATCAGTTCCGTACCGGTCTGTGCCAGTGCCTTCGCGGCGGTGGCAGGATCAGGCAGGTCAGCGGGACGCGCAGCGTACACGGAATAGAAATTGTGCAACGGCATACCGTCATCCGCCTGCGTATCGAGTGCAGCTTCAATCGCGGCAAGGCTCTTTGATGAGCGCAGGCTGGTGCCTTCGCTGGTCATTAAGTAGGATGTGCTGTAAACCAGGTAATAGTTGACGCGCGTGCCGTAAATTTGTGGAAAGTTGCGCAAAACAGCAGACGAAGTGCGCGCTTCATCTTCCCACTTGCGCGACGTCCAATCCGCGTCGGGCCGCGGTTCGATTCTTTCCGTGGGCGCCTCTCGCGAGAAATCGTCGATTTCCGGAGCTTTCGTCAATCTGCGCAAAAAGGCGTCTTTCAGCGACATTGCGGTGACTGCCGATTTGAACGCCTGGTCGGTGGCGAGCCACAAATCCTGCCGCAGCGAGTTGTAATCGCGGTCGATGCCAACCTGTCCAGTCTGTCCAAGGAATCCTTGAAAACCGTCTTCGCTGACGAAGTTCGAACTGTCGAGATGGTAGTCACCGACGCGTATGTCCACGCTCATGTAACGCACACGATCCGTAGTGTTCGAAACAAGCGATCCGAACGACGCCGTTACGGCGCGCACATCAAGATCGAGCAGCCGGTATTCGATGTAAAACGGCTTTTCGACGCCGGCAATAGACAGGCGTTCTTTGGAGCGTTTCATTTCGTCGCGCATCGCATGAAGCGTTTGATCGTTGTCGGCAGCCTGCGGCGCAGCAGAAACGGAAGCAGGAGTGCGCGTAACAGAATCCGCGCCAATCTTCGCGATGGACTTCGCGCCTGATGTGGTGCTGCACCTCGCTGCGCGAACGATCCTCGCGCCAGCCGTTGCGAACGCTACTAGCAATACCGTCGTTGCGAATTTCTTCAAGGCTGTTGCCCCTTTGTTTCGGAGTCGTGCGCCGGCGGTGGGAGGATGGGTGGCTTGTCCGTGGAAGTTTGTTTCTTCTGCACTTCCATCTCCGAAATCAAAATCGCAGGCGCGACGGCCGACACCGGCACCGAACCGGATTCCGCGCCGCAATAGCCGTTGAAAACGTCCGGCGTATCTCCAGTTGCCACAATTTTTGTCAGCGAAACAAGCGGCGTGCCGACGATGTCCACGCCGCGCACCAGTTGATCCGGACGCCCGTCTGGAAACACTTTGTAGACGACCAGCGGCAGCACTTGAAACGCCTGCGGCTGGCCGCGGCCGGTGAATGTGAAACCGCCGGCGATGTCGTCGATCAACAGCCCGAAGGGTTTTCCCTGTGCCTTCACAATCTCGATCAGTTTCTGTCGAAGTTGCGTGTCCGTAACCGCATTCGTGCTGGATACAATCAAATTTCCCTGCCGCGCCACGGGAACGTAGCCGAGTTGCCGCCGGCCATGACCATTCGAGTTCGGAATGCTCACAAGCGGCGAACGGCCCATCAGAAAAGTCTTTAGAACTCCGTGGTCGATAAGCTGCACGTTTCGCGCCGGAACGCCTTCATCGTCGAACGCGTAATTGCCAAGCAGCATTTGTCCTCTGAATCGTGCTTCGGTAGGATCATCCTTTATCGAAATGAACTCAGGCAAAATCTGTTCGCCCACCTTGCTGGTAAATGTCTGGCCCTCGTTGATGTCCTTCTGCCTGAACCCTTCCGCGCGATGACCGAACACCTCGTGAAAAAAAACCGCGGTCGCCCGGCCGGTAAGAAGCGCCGGGCCGGCGTAAGGATCCACCAGCGGCGCTTTATCGAGCGCTTCCGTTTCTTGAATCATCGTGTGGACGCGTTCTAGAACCGTCTTATCGTCCGGCGCATCCTTCGGCGTCAGCCAATCGAAATTGGCGTAACGGTTGATATCCATGCCGTCCGGCGCCTTGCTTTGTACGTACAATTCGAGCCGGTAATGAATCTGGCCGAATACGAGTTTCGTGCCTTCGCTGTTCGCCTGGTACTGATTCATTCCCAGCGCGGTGAACGTTGCCAGCGAATTCAGTACTGCCGGCGACGCGCTGAACGCGGCTGTATACTTCCTCACGCGTTCTTCCCATGGCTTGCGGTCGACATGAATTTCCACGGGAGAGGTAATTGACGTGTGAGGTCCTTCGTGCGAAAAATCGGGCGCGTTGCCTTCGGCTGTCTGCACCTGCACCTGTTGGTTCGTTTTGACCTTAATTAAAGCCTCGGACGCCGCGCGATATTGACGGTCCGTTTCGCGCCAGATTTCGCGGCGCAGCACGGGAATATCGTTATCCACGGTGATGGTGGTTCCGGGGCTGGTCCAACTCGGCTGGCGGTCGCCCAATTTATGTGTGTCGTCGAGCTGATAGCCTCCGACGCGCGTTTGCACTTCGAGCCAACGTGCGCGATTTTCCGTGCTCGTAAGTACCGCGCCGTTCGAGCCGGAAACCTCGCTAAACTGCCTGTCCGCCACCGTGTAACTGATAAAGTAAACGGGCGGATCGCCGCTGGAAAGCGCAGCCATCGAGCGGTCGAGTTCGTCCTGTAGGGCAGTCATTACGGCGGGCGCCGGAGTCTGATCGCTGCGTCCTGCCACAGCCAAACCCGCGACGCAGAACAGCGCCAGAATCGTTAGGCTTGGAAGATATGCTTTAGTATTCAGTTTGAGTTTCATAGTAAGGCGAAGTCCACCAGTTTAGATTAAGATGCTCTCGATTCCCATACGAAAAGCCTCGGCGCGATTCAGCCCACGTTGAGAGTAAAAACCGTAGTAGCCGACAGTAACCCGGCAGAAGGAGAGTTAGATGCGCGCCATGGTCGTTAGGCGGTATGGCCAGCCTGAAGTATTTGAATCGCGCGAGGTGTCCGATCCGCAACCAAAACCGGGAGAAGTTGTAATCCGCGTCAAGACCGTTGGAATTAACTTCGCCGATCTTCTTCAGCGGATGGGGATTTATCCCGGCACGCCCAAGCCGCCGTTTGTTCCAGGACTTGAAATCGCAGGCGTAGTCGAAAAAGTTGCCGAAGGCGGAAAGCAGAGCGAGGGGACGTCGCTCAAACCAGGTGACGCTGTCGCGGCCCTTACTCAATTCAACGCCTACGCGCAATGGGTCTCCGTGCCGGCGCGAAATGCGTATCGATTGCCCGCAGGCATGCCGTTCGACGACGCTGCCGCGATACCCGTGAACTATGTCACTGCTTACCATTCGATGTTCACGATGGGGAATTTGCAGCCCGGCAACCGTATTCTGATTCATGGCGCGGCGGGAGGTGTAGGAATCGCTGCCGTGCAACTCGCGCGAGCGCACGGCCTTGTTATCTTTGGAACAGCGGGGCCGGCCAAGCAGGAATATCTGCGAAAAATTGGCGTCGATCACGCGATCGATCACTCGAAGTCGGACTTCGTGGAGGTGGTGCGCAAATTTGCGGCCGACGGAATCGAGATGGTGATGGATCCCATCGGTGGAAAATCCTTCGCTCGTAGCGCCAAATGCCTGGGTCCTACCGGCCGGCTCGTCGTCTACGGATTCTCCGCTGCCGCGGGACCGGATGGAAAGAAAAGCCTCGTGCGCGGCGGAATAGCATTGGCGCAAACGCCGCGGTTTCATCCGCTCAAGATGATGAGCCAGAACATGGCGGTGATTGGCGTGAGCCTTGGAAGATTGCAATCTCGCGGACCTCTTCTGCGCGCCGAGCTGGACGAACTCTTTCGCATGTACGGCGCCGGGAAAATCAAGCCCGTGATAGGAAAGACGTTTCCGCTGGCGGAAGCGGCGGCGGCCCATCGTTACATTCATGATAGGAAGAACGTTGGCAAGGTGATTCTGAACGCCACCTAGCCGCTTCACTATTTCGCCGCTGGAGCTTCCGGGTTAGCAAAAAGCGACTCGTCTAGTTTCGGATTCAAACTCAGGTCGTGTACCGTCGTCTCCGCTAGCTTCACTCCGTCGCGGAAAATCACGATGGCGTGGGCGAATTGCCGCCCATCAACGGATTGGTAATCGCTCCACCGCTGTTCGTTGTCGGATGGGCCATTTGGCCCCGCGGATTGATAACGTGCAGCCGCAAGTAGGTGAGTTTCCGAATCGAAAAATAGTTTCAACCCGGTGAACTGGCCGCCCTGCACTAAAACAACCTGAGTTTTCTTGCCGTCGATTTCGTCATCGCCGATGGATTGGGCAGCGACCTTCCCAGCCAGCGCCCGCTGATACATTCCCCATCCACCGCCAAACAGTGCGATACCGCGCTCAAATTCACCAAGCGTCTCGGTCGCATCCCGCACGGTGGTTCCATAGCTGACCCATGCGGATTTGCCGTCGCATATCTGGGTAGCGCTGTTGCTGCCGAGAGCCACTTCGCCATGCGAGTGGTCCGGGTATAACACCTGCCATTTCACCGTAAGCGGCACATCGCCCTGTTGCGTGAAAAACTTCCCAGTCTCCGTCATGCTAATCGACCGCACGGTTGGCAATGAATCTCCGCCCGAAGCTTTCGCTGCGGCAAGCAGAATTTCCCTGCCTTTCGCCAGAGATTCGGCGGTCGCTTCGGAGGACACGGGCTTGCCCGTCCTCAGATCGGCTGTGAGCACGTCCACTTGATCGAATGGAATCTCGATGTACTGCGCGTCCGGAAATTCCTTCTTCAGCGCGTCCCGAAACGCGCCGACGTTTCCGGCAAGGACGATAGCCAGATCGTTCGTCGTGAAATACTTCTGCGCCACCGCGTGGACTTGCGCCGACGTCACGGAGCGAATCTTTTCCGGGTAGGTGCGGTTGAAATCTGCCGGCAGATCGAAAGCTGCTGCGCTTAACACGCGGTCCGCCACTTGCTCAGGCGTCTCCGTTTCGATCGGATATGCACCAGCCAGGTAGTCTCTCGCGAAATCCATCTCCTTCGGCGTCACCTCGCCCGAGGACATTTTCGCCACAAGATCCACAACCAGCTTGGTAGCTTCTACCGTAGCCGCCGTGCGCGTAAATGTTCCAGCCGAAAACGAACCCGCATACCGGTGCGGATTGAAGGACGAGTTCGCGCCATAGGTAAGCCCCTTTTTGATTCGCACCTCGGTATTGAGGCGGCTATTGTAGCCGCCGCCGAAGATGCGGTTCGTCACTTCCACGGGGATGTAGTTCGGATCGCCCCGGCGGATGCCGAGTTTTCCGATGCGAATTTGCGTCTGCACGGCGTCAGGCTTATCGATGAGCCAGACGTGCAGTCCCGCTGTCGGTGCGGGCGGGAGCGGTACGGAGGCGGCAACATCCAGCTTCGCCCAAGTCCCAAAATATTTCTCGGCGGCTGCGAACGATTCTTCAGGGGTGATGTCTCCTGCAAATGCGAGCAAGGCCTGATTCGGCGCGTAGTTCGCATCGTGAAACTTTGCCAGTTCACCGCGCTGCAATTTCTTCACCGTCTCCGGCGTGCCTTCTTCCGGCCGCCCGTAAGGTGAGGCGCCGTAAACCACGCGGTTGAACACCATCGAAGCGAGGTATTGGGGATCGGAGTACTGCAGCGTCAGTCCCGAAAGAAGCTGCTGCCGCTGGCGGTCGAGCTCTTCAACGCGAAATGCCGGATGCAGAACCACATCGGACATCAGATCGAGCCCGCCATTCAAATCCTTCTTCACTACGTCGAGCGTTACCGTGGTGGCGTCTTTTCCCGCAAGAGCACTGAGTGATCCTCCGACGAAATCGATTGCCTCGGCAATATCCTTTGCGGAACGTTTTTCGGTTCCCTGTGTCAGTAAGTTTGCCGTCATCTGCGCCACGCCTGGCGTTGCCTCAGGATCCTTAATGGCGCCGGCGGTAAGAATCACGAGGCGAACCGCGACGGCCGGGTCGCGATGATCGCTTATGGCAAACACGCGCAAGCCATTGGGAAGCGTCTTCGAGGCGGCGCTGGGAAATTCAAAAGGATTCGGCGCTCCCGCAGAAGGCATCTCAGGCGCGAGTTTCACTCCGGGAGGTACGATTCCCGTTGGTTTTTTCTCTTCCTGCGACTCCGCCGGACGCGACGCAGGAACAGAAGCGGGCTGCTGCGCTCGCAGCGCCAGTGCGGCCGGCATCATCGCTGCAAAAAGCAGAATCGACAGCTTTATCGCGCGCTTCATTCTGGCTCCTCGATGGTCTCTACTGTGGGGACGCCGCCGGCGTTATGATCATCACTGTCGCACGCGCGGGAATAAAATATTCCTTCGCCACGCGTTGGATGTCGGCCGGGGTTACTTTCAAATAGCGCTCGAGTTCGGTGTTGACCAGATTCGCATTCTTTCCAATCACGGCCGCCGAGCCAAGTGCCACTGCTTTCTCTTCATCTGTCTCACGGCCCAGAATAATTCCTGAGATTTCCTGGTTCTTGGCCTTCTCGAGTTCTCTCGCACCAACCGGCTCGGTCTTCAATCCGTCCAGTACCGCCAGCGTCGTTTTTTCTCCTTCTTCCGCCGTGTGGCCCAAATTCAGGATCGCGATCGCCAGAAACAGATTCGGATCCTCGGTAAAATTGCCGAAGCCGATGGCCTGTGCGGCGATTTGGTCCTTGTAAACGAGCTGCTGGTACAACCGGCTGCTCTCTCCGCCCGCAAGAATGTTTGAAGCAAGGTCGAGGGGGTACGCGTCCGGCGAATACTTGGCAGGGACCTTGTAGCCGATCACCAGCGCTGGAAGTGGCGTATTCGAGTACGACTTCTTCACCACGCGCTCCGCGGTTTGCGGGGGTTCCGGCTTGTCAATGCGCGGAATGGGCGCCGCCGACGCCGGAATGCCGGTGAAATATTTCTTCGTCCAGGCCAGCGCTTGATCGGGCTTGAAATCCCCTACCACGATTAGCGTTGCATTATTGGGCTTATAGAACGTGTTGAAGAATTGCCGGACGTCCCCGATCGTCGCGTTATCGAGATCTTGCATGCTGCCGATAGGAGTGTGATGGTAACCATGCACCGTAAACGCGGCGGCCCGCAGGTCCTCTTCGATGTAACCGTACGGCTGGTTCTCTACTCGCACGCGGCGCTCTTCCTTTACCACTTCGCGCTCGGACTTGAAATTGTCTTCGTCGACGTTCAGGCTTCCCATGCGATCCGCCTCGAGCCACAGCACTCGCTCGAGGTAGTTGCTCGGAAACGTTTCGTAGAAATTTGTATAGTCGTCGTACGTGCTGGCATTGTCGAAGCCGCCGACGGCTTCGATAATTCGCGAATGCTCTTCCGATCCTACGTGCGCCGAGCCTTTGAACATCAGGTGTTCGAACAAGTGCGCGAATCCCGTTCGCCCAGGCCGCTCGTCTTTCGCGCCGACGTGATACCAAACCTGAAGATCGATCACCGGCACCGCATGGTCTTCGAGCAGGATCACCTGCAAACCATTCGAGAGCGCATGAGATGTAAATGCCAGCTTTTCCGGCAACACTTGCGGCGATTTTTCCTGGGCCGCGAGCGATCCGGGCATCGCCGCTCCCAGGACGACAGCTGCTACGGCGACACTCTTTCGAAGCCATTTCATCATTTCGGATTGCTCCCATCGAGGGGGATTCACTGCGCGCGGAGAATTGCGGCCCGAGCTGCCCCTGCTGTCCAACGATTCAAGTATCCTAGACGCTGCGTGCAAGTGTCAAACCGGCCAAATGTTCGTTGCTGCCAACCGATCTTCGACTACCGCCATCTAGTTAGACGCAGGGAATCGCCAAATGATTTCGCGTTCCGTGCGCATCGGAATTCAAGATTCGCGAATGTGCTTTTCCACCGTTGACGCCCGAATCGGGAGCCCATAGCATCTTATATAGGAGCACATGGAACTCGACTCCACCACTCGTTACGGCGGTTCTACGGGGTTCGAAACCCCCGCTTCCGCCGCGCCCGCGGCGCATCATCCAAGAAAGGTTTTCTGGTTAAGTCTCGCGGGCGTCGCCGCCTACTTCGCCGCTGCGATCGCGTGCCTGTGGCAGTGGGGCTCGCCGCGGCCATGGTCCCGCGTGGATTTCTTCTCGGGCGGTTTTCTGGTTATCAGCCTCGTTTGGGTTTACGCTACCATCCGCTTCCATCGCGCGATTTTTCGCTCCCGCGAAGTGATGCGCGAGGCTTCCGGCGTGAGCTATGACCCGGAAATGATGACTTGGATCAACATCTTCGCCGTCGCGGAACTCAGCGTATTCTTCGACTACGGCCATTTGCATCTCGTTCCGCAGCTCGAAAATCCCGTGCTTCAGACGATCGGTATCGCCATGTATTTCCTCGGCGCCGTATGGCTGATTTGGACCGACCGCTGCCTTTCCCGTCAATTCCGCGGCGATCTCGCCGACCGCAAAGTGATGACCCAGGGGCCCTACCGCTTCGTCCGGCATCCGCGTTACGCAGCTCTGATCGCTTCGCGCATCGCATTCGCGCTTTGCTTTGCCAGCATTCTCGCCTGGGGATTTACACTCGGATGGCTGTTCGTGAATCTGCGGCGCGTGCGCCTTGAAGAGGCCCACCTTCGCGACCTCTTCGGTCCCGACTACGATGTTTACGCTTCTCGCACTTCCCGATTCTTGCCGGGCATTTACTGAGACTTTTGACATACTTGCATGGAGGTGTTCATGCGAGCTCTGGGAAGCATGGCGGGGCTGTTAATCGTCGCTTTGATCGCCGGGCTGACCTACAAGTTTTATTTTGCCCAAGCGCACTCGCCGGAAACCGCCACTCCCGTCCAAACCGTGAATCTCGTCGGCGTGCAAAATGATTTGCTCGCCATCGCTCAAGCCGAGCGAGCGTACGGCCTCGAGCATGGATCATTCGTTTCGCTCGACGAGCTCATCTCGAGCGGCGCCCTAACCACGACAAAGTCCGGCCGCGCCCGATACACCTACGAGATCGAAACATCTCCAAACAATTTCCAGGTCGTCGCGCGCTGCCCCGCAGCCACCATGCCCGGCTGTTCCAACTATGCCATCGATCAATCGATGGAAGTCCATCCAGCGCCGTAGAAAATCCAACCTCTGCAAACGATCGGCTACGGCGTGCGCTTCTGATCCGCCACCGTCACGCCAGCTTCGGCGTAATCCGTCGCCGGCAAATCGACGAACGTCACTTGAATGTTCTCGCGTTTCGCGCGGCCGTCCTCGATAAGCGCCTGCGTCACGCGCTCGGCAAGTTTTCTCTTTTGTTCCGGTGTGCGTCCTTCCACCCAGGTAATTTGTACGTAAGGCATTTTCCCTCCAGGCCTCGCGCCCTACTGAAGAACATCTCGAATTCTACCGGGAATCGTCGCGGAAAGAAAAACGGCCGCGCACTACTTGCCGCGGCCACGAAGATAAATGCACAAAGCGTGACAGACGTCAATTACCGCGCACGAACCTGCGATGGCAAACCGGAGCCGCAATGCGGGCAATGCGACCAGGCCCCCTCCACCCCGCGGCCGCAATGCGGGCACGTCGGTTGCGTCGCCGCTCCGCAGTGGGGGCAAAAAGTGTACCCCGCTTTGACTACTGTCGAGCAACCGGGGCAAGGCCGCGGCAACGCGTCGCGCAGTAGGAAATACAGGATGATGCCAATCCCATCGGGAATCAGAGCCGCCAGCCACGTCCACATCACGTAGCGCATCCCGCGCCGCTTCGCGTCCGCATACACGTAGCCCACGAGCAGGATCCACGCTGCCGCCACGAGAAAGACGCCGCCGGAGAACAACACCCTCTGCCAGACAGCCCACTCACGCATATGCCGGTCGCCGGGAATCATTACAAAGAAAGCCAGATTCGCCAGTGCCAGGTAAGCCACCAAAGCAATCGTTTTGGCGGTTCCAGGAATAATCCTCATTCCATCTCCGAATCGGCTCATGCCATTCTCCTTTCCTGCTGCTGGTGACGCGCCAGAAGCACCGCCGCCAGTCCTCCCGTCGCCCACAGAACGCCGGTAAAGCCCGCGAACACCAGCCACGTCTGATTGAAGCGCGGGTCGAACCACACCAGCAGGCCTCCGGTGAAAATCCGGAACAGCGGCCAACTCGCAAGCGTAAGAACCCATGCGAACGCCACCAGCGAAATCATCACCATGCGATGCCAGCGATGCTCGGCTTCTTCCGCCAACCGCATTTCCGCGCCGGCTCTCGCGCGTTCCACCACCGCTGTCCGCGGCTGTGGCGTCGGCAGGCGCCGCAAACCGCCCGCCAGCAACTTCCAATCCTCCAGTTCGGCGGCACATGCGGTGCACGAAGCGGCATGATTCATCACGCGCTGCTCCTCTTTCGCTTCCAGCGCGCCGGCCGCAACCAGTGAAAGCATTTCGCGAATTTTCTCGTGCGAGTCCATATCTCTCACGCTAGTTGCGCGTCCTCCAATCCTCACCGGGATATTTTGTTTCCAGCGCCAGCTTGAATCGGTCGAGCGCCCGGCGCAGCCGCGTCTTCACCGTTGAAAGCGGCACTCCCAGCACGTCGGCGATTTCCTCGAGCTTCATCTCTTCTTCGAATCGTAGGGTCAGCAACTCCCGGTAAATCACCGGCAGTTGATCGAGCGCCACGGCCATTCGCCCGGTGCGCTCGCGTTCCAGAATTCCGTCCAGCACCGGACGCTCG
>Ga0210394_10003532_pt1 | contig 19439 bp, 12 predicted proteins | sample IncBWC12MmetaG_FD_160121 | JGI IMG/M metagenome (GOLD analysis project Ga0210394, IMG submission 160121) | Forest soil microbial communities from Barre Woods Harvard Forest LTER site, Petersham, Massachusetts, United States - Inc-BW-C-12-M | ecosystem: Environmental > Terrestrial > Soil >...
GGACAAAATCACCTGAGAAACAGAGAAGTTCGAAAAGGAAGGTGCGCCGCTTGGCGTCGGTGGGATTGTCGCGCACTTCGGCGTTCAAAGCCTGAATCGCGTCGTCGAGCCGCCCCGCCTGAAACAGTTGTTGGACTGACATGACACCCCGGATTCAGATGCAGTCCCCGAAAGCGGGGACGTAATGCGCTTCGCTGCCCCGGCGGAGTGTCCGCGTAAGCAGAAAAACTCCGCCAGAGGCGCGCAGTGACGTATTTAGACTTTCTTGTTCGCAAGCAGATCCCAGCCCGTCATGGTGTTGGCACCTTCCGAGCCGTCGGCGTTTTGGGCCTTGTAGTTATACGATATCTTGCCGTAGTTAAGACTTATTCTGTCCACCGGAAGCGTGTTCGTGTTGTCTTCCCCGCCCCCGAGTTCATACTTGGAGATAAACACCGTCTCAAGTTTGATCTTCAAGTATTCCGCTTGCGTGCCGCCCGCTCGACGGCAGGTGAGGGTGGCTTCCGTATAATGGGAGCCGCTTGCGCATGCCAGAAACAGCTTGGCGGAAGAAGAGTCCACTCGCTTCGTGATGGTAAGCTCATGAAACTGACTCTTCCCGGTCCCGGCTCCCGAGCTGGCAGAGCCAATCGTGACCGGTTGCTGCACGCCAAAACTAAAGCTCATCAGATCCAACTCGCCTTTATGCTTATCGTCCTGGGATTCTCCCTTGATGTCACCGAGTTTCAAGAAAAAGTCGGAGTGACTCGTCGAGGGAGCCATTTTTGTTTCTGGCATTTCAATATCCTCCTGTTCGTTCGAAAATTAGAAGCTCTACCGATCACCGAACTAAATGACCGGGCCAACGAAGCGAGGGAGTTAGTCCGCGCAACGGCAGCCGGTAGAAATCGCTGGCACCGATCACTTTGCTGGAGCGGGCAGTTCCGCAACCAAACGGAGCGAAACGGTCAGTTCATCCAGCTGGAAGTGCGGCCGAAGGAAGGCGATTGCACGGTACGCACCAGGCTTTCCCGGAATCTCGCTGACTTCAATTCTGGCCTCGCGAAGCGGGAACTTCGCCTTGGTGGCGGCACTCGCCTGATCATCATCGGTGACGTACTGCATGATCCATTGGGTGAGAAAGGTCTGGCATTGCCCACGGCTCATGAAGCCACCAATTTTGTCGCGCATGATGGACTTCATGTAGTGAGCAAATCTGGACACCGCGAGGATGTACGGAAGCTGCGCGGAAAGCCGCGCGTTGGCGTTGGCGGCGGCCTTGTCGAACTTCTTCGGCTTGTTAGCAGACTGGACGCTGAAGAAAGCTGCATAATCCGTTCCCTTGCAATGCACCAAAGGAATCAGGCCCTGATCGGCGAGTTCTTTTTCGCGGCGATCGGTGATGGCCACTTCCGTTGGACATTTCAAGGCTACGTCGCCTTCATCCGTGCGGAAAGTATGGGTCGGCAGCCCCTCGACGAGGCCTCCGCCTTCCACGCCGCGGATCGACGCGCACCAGCCGTATTGAGCGAACGCTGTGGTAAGACGCGCGCCGAGTGCGTAAGCGGCGTTGCCCCACAAATATTTGGAGTGATCCGTTCCGTCCACTCCTTCTTCGTAGCTGAAGTCGTCCACGGGCTTGGTGTCTTTGCCATAAGGAAGACGCATGAGCACACGCGGCATGGTCAAACCGACATAGCGGGAGTCTTCGCTGGCGCGGAACGACTTCCACTTCGCGAATTCCGTGCTGTCGAATATTTTGCCGATGTCGCGCGGATCGCCCAACTGCGAGAAGCTGTCCAGATTCAGAAGCTCCGGAGCAGCCGCCGTAAGAAATGGGGCGTGCGCTCCAGCGGCTACTTGGGAAACCTTTTCGAGAAGTTCGATATCCTCGGGATGCTTGCTGAACTCGTAGTCCCCGACCAACGCGCCAAAAGGCTCGCCGCCGAAGATGCCGAATTCATCTTCATAGACCTTCTTGAACATCACGCTCTGATCGAATTCCGGAGCCCGCTGCAGGTCGCGCAGCAACTCTTTTTTGCTGACGTTGAGTACGCGGATCTTAAGCATGGCGCTGGTTTCGCTCTGATCCATCATGTACTTGATGCCCCGCCAACTGGCTTCCAGCTTTTGAAAGGCGGGGTGATGAAGGATTTCGTTCAATTGCAGAGAAATAAGGTGATCGATCTGGGCTATGCGGGAATTGATCGTGGCATCAGCGTCGCGCGAGAGCTTCATCTCACCTTCGAGAACCTGCGCCACGAACTCCTTGACCATATCCCGACCGCGCTCGCGAGCAACCTGTTCTTTTCCAAACCGCCCTTGCTCGACAATCTGATCCAGCAAGCTCGCGTCCGTCGTCTTGGCGCCCGCAGACTGCCCGGCGGCCTTCTCCGGCTTACTCATCGGAGCCTCCCTTGGGCTTGTCCTTCTCGATCTCTTTCTTCAGCTGGTCGGCTTTCTGCGTATTGCCGACGGCTTCCATCAACAGATCGTCCAGCTTATCGTTGCCCTGGAGTGCGCCGCGCAAATCGCCAAGCTTTTGGCGCAGTTCGAGCAGTTCGCGCAAGGGTTTGACGTTCTTCGCTACGGCTGCAGGATCAAAGTCATCGAGACTCTTAAAGTCCAGGTCGACCTTGAGCTTGCCAGCGTCAGCTTCGTCACTGAGCTTGTTATCGACTTCTAGGCTGAGATGCGGTTTGAAACTCTCCAGCACACCGTCAAAGTTGTCGGGCGTAATCTCGACAAACCGCCGGTCTTTCAATTTGGGGAGAGCTTCCGTGGGTTGGCCGCTAAGGTCCGCCAGGACACCCATGACAAAAGGCAGCTCCTTTACCTCGATGGCGTCGCCAACCTCAACATCGTACGTAACATGCACTCGAGGCGGTCGTACCCTCTCGAGCTTCTTATGGACGCTTTCTTTTGGCATGTGTTCCCCTTAAGTATCCCTCTCAGTGTGGGTAGTGTGACGAGAGCTAAAAGCGTTTCCCTTAGGCAGGCACCCTATTGCATCGGCACGGTTTATCACGATTTCCGCTGCCCGTCAATTGGTTCTCTAGTCCTAGAACTAGCTCGAAATCGCATCATCGACAGTCTCAAATGGAGAATGGCGATTGTTAAGGCCACCCGCTGGCTATGTGCGCTGTCGCTGTTCAAGGCCTCAACATGTTGGTCACTATCTCGCAGGTTCGCCGGGTGAACAATGCTCTAGGGGTGAACTCTAGAGACATTGCGGGTGAACAACTAACTGTCGAAAAAGACGGGGATTGGGAGCAGTGGGGCCATCGCGACTTGCCAGAGGAGTACCTCAAGCCCCATAAGGAGCGTCACTTGGGCGGCGCTAAGCGAACCGTTCCATGTCAAAGTGAGTTTGTCCCTCTTGGGGCCAAAATTCGGGTGGAATCTCTTTTGACTTTCACGCACCGCACCTGCTAGCTTTAGCCGCAAGCCATGCGCCAGCTCCAACCTGTCATCTGGTCCAAAGGCACCTTTTTAACGCCGCAACATTTGCAAACGCGCGACCGCTATGTCGATAGTTGCCTGCAGTTTCGCCTGGAAGGGCTCAACTTTCGCCCTTGGGGATTCCTCGACCTGGAAATCAATCACGAGGCTTTGACGGAAGGCAATTTCGCGCTTACTCGCGCTACCGGACTTTTTGCCGATGGCCTCCCGTTTGAGATTCCGGAGTCCGACGCCGCCCCTGCGCCAAAGCCCATCGGGCTGTTCTTTGAGGCCGAGCAGACGTCTCTGGATATCTACCTGGCAATTCCCGAGTACCGGCCGCATGGGCTGAACGTTTCCATCGCGCAGAAAAATGCGGACGTCAGATACCTCTCCGAGATTGTAAATTTGAAGGACGAGAATTCTGGGCTCACAGAAAAACCGGTGCAGATTGCGCGCAAGAATTTGCGGTTCCTCGTTGAGGGAGAGTCGCGCGAGGGATGCAATTCTTTGCAGATCGCTCGCGTTCAGCGGACTGGCGCGGGCACCTTCCGGCTTGACCCACAGTATATTCCCCCTTTGCTCGATATCGCGGCGAACGACTACTTGATGTGCATCGCCCGGCGACTGATCGAAATTCTCGCCGCAAAAAGCAGCATCCTTGCGGGCGGACGGCGCCAGCGCAGCGCGGGACTCGCCGATTTCTCGGCCGCGGACATTGCAAGCTTCTGGCTGCTCTATACAGTCAATGGACATTTCCCTGCCCTGCGCCACATTCACGACGTCAGGCATGGCCATCCTGATGTATTGTTCCGCTTGCTCACGTCACTCGCAGGCGCGCTCAGCACCTTCTCGCTCAAAATCCAGCCGAGAGACCTGCCCCTCTACGATCACGAAAATCTGGGCGCGTGCTTTACGGATTTGGACGAAAAGCTGCGAGAGCTTCTAGAGACCGTGGTGCCAAGCAATTTCGTGGCGTTGCCTCTGAAACTCGTGAAGGCCTCCATCTACTCCACGAACATCGATGACGACCGTTATTTGACTGGCACGAAATTCTTTTTGGCAGTTAGCTCCACTATAAATCAGGGGGATCTGATCAAAAAGGCGCCGCAGATGATTAAAGTTTGTTCGGCCGCACAAATCGAGCAACTCGTGCGGCAGGCGCTGCCGGGGATGCAGCTCACGCATGCGGTAAGGCCGCCGGCGTCGATTCCGGTAAAACTCAACTATCAATATTTCAGCTTGAATCAGTCGGGAGTTGCGTGGGAAGCGGTGACCAAGGGCCGCAGCCTGGCGGCCTTCGTGCCGAGCGACATTCCCGAGCCTCAGCTTGAACTTCTTATCCTGCTGCCGCAGGCAATTTGAACTCTTCCAATTGAAGAAACCCACCGCTGATCAAAGTAGCCAGCAGGCGGCAAAATTCATCCGGCGGTGTTTCCGGAACGATCCAGCCATTTTGTTTAGCTGTTTCAAATAACTCGGCAACAGTTGTTTTGCCGTCGCAGAGCGGCAAGAGGGCCGCCATCCACGGCTGCACTTTGCAATCCATCGCAAACGGCTGCTCGAGAGTGAGAGTAAAGCTTTCTTGCGAGATTTCGCCGCCCCTCAAGACGTGACGCACAAGTATCTCAATCCCCGGAGTGGCTAGAGGTTTGGTCCGCAGGATCCTTTCGGTGGCTCCGGGCATCCTCAGTTCCGTTTCCCAACGCATAGCCCACTCGAGCGCGGCAAGCGGCGTGCCGGTGCGAATCGTCCGCCGGATAGTGAACGCGGGCCGCTGCCCGGTGGTCCGCTGAACAATCACAATGCCAATCACGAGCCCGCTAACTTTGTTCTTAGTGAAGAGCTTTTCCCATTCCGCGTATTGATCTCGGCCGCCGTTCTTGGCCATGGTTTCTTCAAGCGCAAATTGGCGTGGCTCGAATGTTTGTATGGCGAACAGGGCCACGTCAAACTCCGCATGATTTGGTCCTAGCCACTCCCGAACGCGATGTTCAAAATTTTGGCCCGCCCGCTCGGTTCCCATCGTGCGGCAGTAGAATCGCCCGCCTGCTTTTAGTTTTGTGGGAAGTCCCTCGACGACCCGTTTGGTAATTTCCTCGCCAACCTCGCCTCCGCCATAAAAAATTTCCGCAGGTTTGAGGACGGGTACGTAGGGGGGATGCGCGGTGATGCGATCAAACGTCCGTCCCTCGACCGGCTGGTAGAGATCGCCCAGCGCAAAGGTCACGTTGTGGATGCCGTTAAGCGCGGCGTTGAACTTTGCGAAATCTATCGAGCGCTCGGCGATATCGGTGGCCCAAATGTTCTTGGCGGAACGCGCGGCGAGCAAGGCGGCCGGAGCAGTCCCTGCGCAAAGTTCCAGAAAATCCTCGCAGGGTTCGAACGAGGTGTAGTCGATAAATTGCTTCGCGGATTTCGTCAGAGCGGGATAAACGATATCTGGAAACATCTGGCGAGGAGAATGATCTGGGTTGCTCCAGCGGTCCGAAGCAATGAACAAGTCTCGAATGGGATAAATGGCGACGCTGGCAAGGCAGCGGTTCGCATCGGCCGAGTCGGGTACGACCAAATGACCGAGGCCGAGAACGTACCAAACCGATGGCGGGAAAAGAGCCATCGCTTCTGTGGCGAGCAAAGACTCACCGAGGACAAAAAGGTAGATGATCGCGTCGAGAGCGTCGCCCACCTTTGGTTTCTGTGGGGGACGCCCAGAAAGTGCGGCAAGGTCCAACTCCTTCCCTGGTTGGACATCAAGCCTTTGGCGGAGAGCCTCATCGGTGAAGCCAGTCCTCAAAAAATGCTCGCGGAGGGCGGCAAACTGTTCCGAGGTCACCATTTGTAGCAGAGGCATACGCGATTCTCACGGACGGCGCGGGCATAATATCAAATACCAACACAGGCAGGGTGAATGTCTTGACATCCATCTAAGCGAACGCCATAGTAAGTCTCGTTTCAAGCGTTTAGCGGCTTTTCCGGGTCTTTCTCCTGGCCAGAGATCGATCACAAGCCGCAGCCGGCGCTTCCCTCTCGCCTGGAAAAACTTAGTTGGCTGAACGGCGTTACGTCGACGGTTGGACTGCGTCATAGGAGAGCTGGTTCGCGCTGGGTGAGACGCAGCATGCCCGCGCCGAGCCTGGCATGATCAACGGAACAATGAAGCATCTTTCCAAGGTGGTGTGGCACGAGGGGATGTACCTGGGCCCCCATCACTTCCAGGTCCAATCGCAATCCTTCGAAGACCTGGTTCATTTCTCAACCTCGAGTTTATGGTTTGCCCCATACGGGGTGATCAACTGCCAGCTCGACGCGGACGCGTTGCAAAATGGAATGCTCTCCGTGGTGCACGCGCAGGGACTCTTCCCCGACGGCATGGCGTTCCAAATGCCTGATGCCGACGCTGTGCCTCCCGGTCTAAATATCAACGACCTGTTCTCAACCACTCGCGAATCTCTTCTAGTGCTGCTGGCTGTGCCGGAGCGTAGGCCAGAAGGGCCGAATTGCGCGCTCGACTCCGAACCGTCACAGGTCGAATTGCGCTATCAGGCGGAGATGATGACTTTGCCTGACGAAAATACCGGGCGCGACGAAAAACAGATTCAGATTGGCCGGAAAAATATTCGCTTTGCGCTGGAAACCCAGGACAACACAGGACTCGTGACGCTGCCTGTCGCACGAGTACTCCGCGATGGCTCGGGGCGATTTATCTTCGATCCGAGTTTTATTCCACCTTGCCTGCAAATCAGCGCGAGTGAACGATTGCTGGTCATCGCGCGAACCTTGGTGGATATCCTCGACGAAAAAAGCGCTTCGCTTTCGCGTGCGCGCCGCGCGACGGCGCAGGGACGCGCCGGATACTCTTCCGAGGAAATCGCGAGTTTCTGGTTTGTTCATACCGTTAACGAAAGTCTGTCTGTGCTGCGGCACCTTTCCGTATCCGAGCGAGGTCATCCGGAACAACTCTACGTCGAGATGTCGCGGCTCGCTGGCGCCCTCTGCACGTTTGGGCTCGAATCCCATCCCGAAACGCTGCCAGCCTACAATCACGACGATCTCGAAAAGTGTTTTGGCCCGCTCAATCAACATATCCGCGCGCATCTCGAACTTGTGGTCCCGTCGAATTGCGTGCAAATCCCTCTAGTATTGGCTGGCAAGAATTTCCGCAATGGCGAAGTCCTCGATCAGCGTTGCCTGGATCGCGCGCGATGGGTCCTCGCGGTTCGCGCGGATACCGGCGAAGCGGAGATTATCGCCAAGACGCCTCGCCTGATAAAAATATGCTCTAAAGATTTGCTGCCGGAGCTGGTGAAAACCGCGCTTCCCGGCCTCGGGCTTGTCCATTTGCCGATTCCGCCCTCGGCCATCGCGCCAAAAGTGGAGTTTCAATATTTCGGCATCAGCCGAACTGGCAACTCCTGGGAACACATCGTGCAAACAAGAAAGGTCGGCGTGTATGTTCCCGATGATTTGCCTGGGGCGGAAATCGAGCTTCTGGTCGTATTGGAGTCCTAGGAGGAACCGGTGGGAGCCACGATGTTCGGGGCCACGAACTTGCAGCCCCGCGAAGTATCCACCAAACGACGCGCGGAAAATCTCGCGTACATCTATCAGCAGATTTTGACGGTCATTGTGCGCGTGCGACAAAACCGCCAAGCCGTTTCCGATGCCAATGCTTTCCGCGCAAATATTCAGGCTGGGTTACGCGCCGCCGAAAAAGATGCAGTGAAAAAATCATACTCTCCGGACGACATTCGTACGGCCACGCTCGCGGCAGTCGCTTACTTGGACGAGTCGATCCTCAATTCGAGCAATCCCGTTTTCAGCTCCTGGCACAGCATGCCGCTGCAGGAAGAGATGTTCGGGCACCACGTTGCTGGTGAAACATTTTTTGAAAATCTCGAAAAGCTCATGTCCCGGCAAGATTCAAACGACGCGGCGGATGTGCTCGAAGTTTACGTGCTGTGTCTTCTGATGGGCTATAAAGGGCGCTATGGTCTTTCGGGTCCCGAAGCCACACGCCCCATCATTGATTCCACGCTGGAAAAGATCCGCCGTATCCGCGGACCCCTTGTCGGTCTCTCTCCTGCCTGGGCTGTTCCAGAAGGAGGTGCTGTAATCGCAAAGCGCGATCCCTGGGTTCGACGTCTGGCCTTTGGAGCAGTGGGATGTGTTGTTCTCGGGTTTCTTTTTTTTATCGTCTTTAAGATGCGAATACTTTCAGGGGTTTCGGAAATTCACGCGATAGCACCTCTAAACCACCCGTAGGGAGTGGAGATGCGATTTCAATGGCAACATCTGGCAGCCGGGGCGGCTGCGATTCTCATACTGATGTTGACGTGGTTTGGCCCGCAGATTTTTCATGTGGCGGGCACGAACGCTATCGTTCTGCGCGGTGGCATTCTGTTGCTAGGCGTGATTGCAGTCATCGGCTTAGTTCTGTGGGCCCGCTCCTCGATGCCCACTCTACCTGCGGCTGAAGAAGTCCGCGCCCCGGCCGCTCCCTCTTTTGCTGGCGCTTCCAGCGTCGCCTCCGCAGGAGCTTCCCAGGACGTGGACATTTTGATCCGAGACGCTGCCGTCAAAGTGGCGGCGGCGCGCTTAGCGGCGGGCGCGAGGCTGTCCTCTCTACCCGTGGTTTTTCTGCTTGGAGACACGGGCGCAGGCAAGACCAGCGTGATGGACCAGAGCGGCCTGGACGCCGAGCTCCTCGCGGGGCAGGTCTATCAAGAGAGCAGCATCGTACCGACGCGCGTGGCGAATCTTTGGTTCGCACGCAAAACGGTTTTCGTTGAGGCCGGCGGCCCGCTGATGGACGATGCGAGTTCTTGGGTGCGACTTATCAAACATTTCGTACCCAGCCGCTTCCGTTCCATTTTCGGCGGCGCAAGCTTGGCGCCTCGCGCTGCTATAGTCTGCGTGGACAGCGAAAAGCTGGTCCGCGAGGCTGCGCTTGAGAAAATCGTCGCGCAGGCCCGCAAGCTTCGAGTGCGTCTTGAAGAACTCTCCTATCACATGGGAGTCAGCCTGCCTGTCTACGTCCTTTTCAACCGCTCAGATCGCATCCCGTATTTCGAAGAGTTTGCAGGCACGTTCAGCAACGAAGAAACATCGCAGGTCCTTGGATCTACATTGCCACTCGTGGGATCGACAAGCTCCGGGGTCTACGCCGAGCAGGAAACCAAACGCCTCACCGCCGCTTTCCAAGCCATTTTTTTCACTTTGGCGGAATGCCGCCCCGGCCTTCTCAGCCGCGAGCGCAACAGCGATCGGCAAGCCGGCGTCTACGAATTTCCTCGCGAGTTTGGAAAGCTCAGCAAGCCTCTCGTTCAGTTCCTTGTGGATCTCTGCCGGCCCGGCCATCTCCGTACGGGGCCCTTCCTTCGCGGCTTTTATTTTGTGGGGCAGCGGATCATCACGGTTTCCTCGAACGCGGGCCAGACTATGCTCGGCCAGCGTTCGGCGCAGCGCGCCCCCGGCGGATTCAATCCAGACGCGACAAGTTTGATCAGCGCTCAGGATCCCTCCGCTAAAACATCTTGGTCCACCGGCACATCGCTGGAGAGCGCCGCCGAATCGCGCAGATCCGTACAACGCGTTTTTCTGAGCCACGTCTTCAGCCACGTTTTACTTCAGGATCGTGCCGCGCTCGGAGCCAGCGGCACAAGCACTCGCGGAGACCTGGGCCGCCGCTTTCTATTCGCCTCCATCGCCGCCCTTGCCGCAATTTGGATCATTGTCACGCTCATCTCTTTCGTCGGAAATGCGCACCTTGTTTCTAGCGTTCGCGACGCCGGTCAGAATCTTGCCTCCGTGCAGAATCTCGGCGCGCAACAGCCGACGCTTGATTCTTTGAAGAAACTCGACGCGCTCCGGCAGACGCTCATCCAACTTCGCGGCTACAACCAGAACGGCGCGCCTTTGCATCTTCGCTGGGGCCTGTATTCAGGCGAATCCATTTTTCCCGACGCACGCGCTATCTACTTTCATGCTTTCGATCAGGTTCTCTTCCAACACGCAAAACGCAATCTCCTCGCCGATTTAAGGACCTATCAGGGCGACCCTCAGCCAACGGCGGATTCCGGCGCGGCTTACGACGCCTTGAAAGCCTACCTGCTCACCACTTCCGATTCTCAGCGGAATACGGGAGAGTTCTTACAAGACTTCCTCATGAAAGACTGGAAGAGAGATTTGGGCGACATCGATCAGGACCGTAGCGATCTCGCCGCGCAACAATTTGCGTTCTATAGTTCCGAATTAACAACCAACAATCCCTACTCGAAAAGCAACGACGCCGCTTTAGTAGGCCAAGTTCGCACCTATTTGAATAGGTTCTCGGGCTTGCAGCGCTTGTATACCAGCATGCTCACGGACGTTCGCCAAAAAGCAAAAAGCTATCGTTTTGCCGCGGCCCATCCGGAAGGTTCGCAAGTTTTGAGCGCGAAGGTGGATGTCGACGCGGCCTTCACTTCGGACGGCTGGAAAATCATGGATCAATCCATCCAGCATCCCAATGGGATCACCGGCGAGACTTGGGTCCTGGGAACCACGACAAGCACGAATTTCAGCTCTGCCGATCTAAGCACGCAGCTACGGGCCATGTACGAGAAGGAGTTCATTGCGCAATGGCGCGCGTTTTTAAACGCGACAGCGGTCCTTCCCTACGCCAGTGATCCCGACGCCGCGTCAAAATTAACGAAGCTCTCCGCAAACTCGTCGCCACTTCTCGCGCTCCTCTGCGACGTTGCCGACAACACCAACGTGCAGTCCACAGCCATCAAAATTGCATTCCAGGCGCCGCAGCAGGTCGTCGCGCCGGGTTGCGGAGTGCTGAAGAAGTACGACCAAGCCTCCAATGATCCGTACATGAAGGGCCTCCTGAGTCTGCAGCAATGCGTACAACAAGTTGCCGACGCACCTCGGGAGCAAAAAGACGCTCAGAAAACAACTTGCGCCCCAACCGTTTCTCAGGCTCATCTCGCTTCGGCACAACTCGCGCAAGGGCTTCCAACCGATCCCGACGGCCATGTGGATCAAACCGTGGGCACGCTTCTGGAAGAGCCCATAAAGGGCTTGCAAAGAATCTGGACTTCAACAGCCGGCTCTGGTGAAGGAATATGCACGCCGTACAAAGCCCTGCAGACGGCTTACCCTTTTAACGATCACAGTAATCGGGAAATTACTCTTGCGGAGTTTAATGACTTTTTCCAGCCGGTGAAGGGTAAGCTCTCTCAATTCCTCGTCGTTCAAAAAAATAATTTAAGCCTCCAGGGAACAACCTATGTCCGCGCACTAGGCACCTCGACGCCAGTTGGCAGCAATTTCCTTCGCACTCTGAACGAACTCTACGCTATTCAGCTGGCCGTTTATCCAGGCAACGCAACCGATCCGCGCTTCGAATACTCGGTTACGGCGCACCTTCCCGACGCCGGCGGCTTCAAGAATGAAAAACTGACGTTTGACGGGCAAGAATGGGTAGTGAGTGGAAATGGCGGCACGAGGAAATTTATTTGGCCCGGCACTGCCATGCAGGGCGCCACGCTCACCCTGAATAACGGCGGGGATCTGGAGGTTGCACGCTATCAAGGCCTCTGGGCTGTATCCCATTTCCTCTCCGCATACAAATGGCAAGCCTCAGGAACCGGCTACATTATTCAAGGTCCGCTTATCGGCCCCACCGGGCAAGCTATCCGAAGCAATGACAAACCGGTCGAAGTGCGCTTCGATGTGGATTTCAAGAGCGTTCCCTTCTTCCATGCCGGCTTCTTGTCGGGTTACAGCTGCTCGGCCATGAGCAAGTGACTTAGCCGCTTTGGCGCGAAGACAGCCTCGCACGGGCTATCGGGTTTCGAAGAAATTCCTGGCGATTCGAAACGCTCATCCCACTCTCGGTTATGAAAGCCGGATAAAATTTTGTACTTTGCTGCGCTTGAAGCTGGGAATTTTGATGGGCCCCACTGCGCGGGATACTAACGCTGAAAGGTAATCGTGAGGGGGAAACGCACGCTAACTGGTTTTCCAGCTGCCCTGGGAGCGGTTGTCTTCCAGTGCTTCGAAGCATCTTTTACTTTCTTCAGAAAATCCTTATCGGCCTCGCCCTCTTTATCGATCTTCACGTTCCCATTCGAATCGACAGAAACGATTACTGTGAGCGAGTAAGGCAGTTTCCCAGGCTTGTTCGCAACATCAGGGAAGTCCACCATGGGAATCCCCACCCATTGCAAAGGCGGATTCGAATCCAACTGTGCGCACGTGACCGAGCCCGCCGCCGACGGAACTTCCGCTCCGCCTCGGCCAGGACCGCAAGCGATAGCCTGCAGCAGTACCTTTCCAGAACTCTGCGTCAGTGCCTGGATTTCGTTAGGGATAGTTGTCTTGACGTACATCGACGCATTTTCCCGGTAGATCCCCGAACCCGCGGCTATTTTTTGAAATTCCTGCATCACGCCGTGAGCTAATAGGTCGGTATCCTTTTTCAGTTTCGCCTGCTCGAAGTGCGTCACTGCGGCATCAAAGGCTGCCTTGTCGCCGGTCTTCCCCACTGCCGCGGAATACGCCGCGTTCATTCGCTTCTCGAGGTCCTGCGAAGCTGTCAACAGCGATGGATCCTCCGCGCGTCCCTCGAAACTATGGAGATCGTCCTGCACGTGTTGGATGGCCGCAGGATCGCTCTTGCTTTCCGCCGTCTGCGCGTTGTTCTTAATCTGGTCGAACTGTTGCTGCTCGGCTCCGTGCAAATCCTTCAAAAGTTTTTCGTGAGTCTTGTTCCATTGCTGCGTGGAATCCACCTGAGCCTTCGCCGCACGGAATGAGCCCGCATGGATCGACTCTTCCGCCGAATTCACAGCTTGCAGCGCTTTCTCCACTACCGGCAGTTGTTTCTTCGCATCCGCGCTCTGCGCTCCCTTGCGGTTTATTACTTCCTGGAACTGGTCCTTCGCTTCCGCCCAGCTTTCGTCCTTCATTTCCTGGACCGCTGTGTCGTAAGTCTTCTGATCGTTCCCCGTCTGGCGGATTTTACCCAGGTAACTTTCTGCCTGCGGCTTAAGTGTAGAGCCGGGGATGTTTAGCTCCACCACCGCGCGAAACTCCTTGCGAGATTTCTCAAAGTCTTTTGCCTGATACAGCGTTACACCCTGATCGAAGTGATCCTGTTCTTGTTTATGAACGTCCGTCGCACTCAGTCCGGCCTTCGCCACCTCCAATTCCGCCGTAGCGTCATTGAAGTGCCACAAATTCATCTGAATCACATCCTGAAATGCCGACTGCGCGCCCGCATAGTCCTTCTTGTCCTTCAGCAAGGCTTCGGAATCGTCAAATCGTTTCTGTTCATCGGCACGTTTCTGCTCGATCTGGCTGACCTGCTGCGCAGCTTCGTTCTGCAACGGACCCTTATTCTTGGCGAGCCCTTGCCAGACCTGTTCTGATTGATCGAATTGCCGGTTTTGCCAAAGCTCTCCGGCTTGCTGTTTCAAATTCAAGTCAGCGGCCGAGGGAGTCCCGCCATTTGTCTTGTGCGGCCAGAGCGCCACCGCGAGAAGCAATACCACCACAAGGCCAACTCCTGCGAGCACCGGTGGCCGCGTCAGGATTGGCAAAATTTTCCCCAGAGCATCGCCTCCAGCCTTGGGCTTCGCTACTGAAGTTACGGGCGGCGCGGGGGATGCGACCACAACCCCGCTCTGGCGCGGCTCGGATGGCATGCCACTCGCGGCCGCCGACCGCACACCGGGCCCGGCAATCACCGTCGCATCAGGAACTTCCGTTTTTCGCGCCGCCGCGTCTTTACCGATGGAATCCGGGCGCCGCGGAACCGTCCCGTCTTTGCGGGAGCCAGTCTTCTCTCCAGCGCCAATCACCTTTGTCGCTGAAAATCCCGCCGCGGGAATGTTTTGCGCGGATTCGCTGACCTGGGTCAGATCGCCAGCAGGAGGCGCCGGCTTGGCTGCGGCAGGCTTGTCCTTTTTCGCGGCCCCCGGCGCTTTTTGCACCGTCGTCTTTGCCGCCGAATAGAGCTGCGTGGCTGCCGGAACTTGCCCGCTGGCAAGGTTCGTGATTTTCGTTTTGAGCTCTTGCATCCGCGGATCGGACGCTTGGAGTATCTGCGTGGCCATCACTTCGTTGAACAATTGCGTTGCGCCAACGTGATCGCCCCTATTCACCAGGGATTCTAGGTTCGTGACTTTTTTCTCTACGTCTTCTTTCTTTTTCTTCTTTTCTTCCGCGCCTTGCAGCAACTGCGTCACATTCGGATCGGGGCCCATGGACTCCATGGTCTGCTGAGCCAGATCGATGGCATCCGTAATCTTGTCCTGGTTGATCTTGCTGTTGATTTCCCGGACGCGCCGCTGCATCTCGTTGCGCGCTCTCTCGCGGTCGTCCTGCTCTCTCTTTAATGCCTCTGCTTCTGTGGCCAGCTTGCGAAATGCATCTTGTTTCGGAAATTCCTCAATCGCCAACCGCGCGGTGTCCAACGCTTCTCCATAGCGTTCGCACATCAGGAAACCCTGGATCTGCTTTTCCCGCTCTTCTTCCTTCCGCTTCTGCTCCTGCTGCGCCACTTCTCCGCGCGCGTAATTCACCAATTCCTTTAGTTCGTATTCTTGTGGAAACTCCTGCAAGAGCGGCTCGCCCTTGGCCACCACCTGCTTGACCTTCCCTGCTCCCAGCAAGCCGCGCAGAACAGTTATCTCGGACTCCAGTCGCTTCTGCCGCTTTTGTTCCTGCTCTTCTTGCAGCGCAAGGTTCTGCAGATTCTTTACGGCCGTGTCCTGCGGGTGTTCTGTAACCAACACGTCCAATATTTTTCGAGCATCGGCAAAATTTTGCTGCCCCAGCAAGCGGCGCACTTCCGCCATCTGGCGCTGCTTCTGCAGTTCCGCCTGGTCCGTCTTGGCCGATTCCTGCAGTTTTTTCAGTTCAGGGTCATTCGGAAATTCCTGCAGAGCCGCTGCCAGCACGGTCAGGCACTCGTCATAATTCAATTCCGTCCAAAGCGTTCGTGCCCGGTGCAGGATTTCGCCCAGTTTCTTTCGCTTTTCCCGGCGCACCCGCTCTTCTTCGATCTGTTTCTTGAGCTCGTGCACCTGCAGGTTGGCTTCGTCCAGCTCCACCGCTTGCCCCAAAGCCGCCGCCGCCTCGGTCAACGCACCTTCGGCCAATCGCTGCTTGGTCAACTTCAGTTTCTGCTCTAACTGCTGCACTTTCGCCGCAGCCGCATCCACTTCCGCCAGCAGCTTCTGTGCAGGTTCATGTTTCGAGTCCAGCCCCAGCGCTGCTTGTGCTTCCGCTTTGGCCTCGCGCAGTTGGCCTGCTTTCAAATATCCTTCGCCGCGGCTCAAGTGCTCCTGCAGCCGCGGCTGAATCTCTGACCGCCGAAGCTCCACGGACACTTTTTCCAGCATGCTCTTCGCCTGGGAGTTCCCTACATCAATGTGCAGTGCTTTGCGGAGAAGCGCATGCGCGCGCTGCAAATCCTTGGCCACCACCAACTCTTGGCAATCCGCCAGTAATCCCGAGACAGTCGCCTGCTGCGCGGCTTTCCAGATCGGCTCGATTGCATGGAGCAAATCATCCATGGACTGATACCGATCCTCGCTCTTCTTCTCCAGCATCTTGCTGACGATCGTCGCCAGTTCTTCCGTGCACTCTGGCGACAGCCCCATGAGATCTTCGGGCTTCTCATAGATGATGTGGAACATCAGCTCGGCTTCGCTCTCGCCCGTAAACGGCCGCTTAAACGCCAGAAGTTCGTAGAGCGAAACGCCCACAGCCCAAATGTCCGACCGCGCGTCAGCCCTCTCGCCTTTGTAGAGCTGCGGCGACATGTACGCGCGCGAACCTATCATCATGTTCGGCTGCGTCATGGACATGTCCGTCAGCCGCGCGATGCCGAAGTCCACTACCTTCACGACGCCTTCCTTCGTCACCATTATGTTCGCGGGCTTCACGTCGCGATGCACCACGTTGTGCTGGTGGGCGTACGCGAGCGCATCGCAGACGCGCACGATGTATCCAAGTTTGACGGAGAGCGGAAGTACGGGCTTCTGCTCGATGATCCGGTCCAGGCTTTCGCCCTCGAGATACTCCATCGCGATGAACGGAGTATTTTTCTCGTGGCCCAGTTCGTAAATCGTGACGATGTTAGGATGTTGGAGCGCACCAGCGGAACGCGCTTCCTGGTAAAAGCGATCTAGCAGGTTCGACTGCGCACTAGGGCCCCCGGTAATGGTCTTCAGGGCAACTAAACGGTCAATCAGCGGATCACGAGCTTTGTAGACCGCACCCATGGCTCCGCGGCCGATTTCCGCGATAATTTCGTATTTGCCTAAGAGCTGCACACACCCACCCCTGTCGGCATGATGGTAACAAAACTAGGGCCAAACCACCCGCTTCGTAACAGTACGAATGCCCTATTTTGCAGGTACTGAAGGCTATTCCTAAATCGTTCGCTTCTTAAGCCTGTGACATCCCGCAAACCGTTGAAAACAGGGAAGAAAGTGTCTGACAACATGAATAGCAAGCCTGCAGGGATTCGTTGACCAGACAACCAGGACGCCGAAGGTGACGGGGATTTCGAGCCCACGGTAACCTCTGAGCGCCATAGCGAACGCCCCAATGGTTCCGAAATTGTCACAGCTTTTTCACACTGGGCCTGGGTAGCCATGAACGCCAATCTACGTAATCTTACTAGGGTTTGGCAAGAAATTGTCAGGTTGCTGTGTTGGCTTTTGCCACAAGCAATATAGCCAGCAGATAGAAGAGAAACATGAGAGCCAGATAGGTCTTCGCCTGCGGTTTCGCCCCTTGAAATTCCTTCCAAGCGAGCACTCCCCAGAGTGCAGCAACCATCGGCGCCGATTGCCCAATCGCATACGAAATAGCCACTCCCGTAAAATTCGCCGCCACCAGATTGAACACCGTTCCCGTCCCCCAAATCGCTCCGCCCAACAATCCGAGAACGTGTCCCGATGCCGGTCCGCGAAAAAATTCTCCGAAATTCACCGGCTCGCCGACCAGCGGCTTCTTCATAAAATAAATATTCCACACAAAGCAAGATAACAGCGCGCCCAACGTAAGAAAAACGCTGACGCTGTAAGGCCCCAAGGTTTTTCCGTGGCTCATAGCGTGCGCAACAAAGGGAGACCACAATCCCATCAGCACGCCAGAAACAACGCATGTCGTAATGCTCTTTTTAGACGTTGAACTCGCCACCCTTGCAAGATTTCCGTAAGCCTTGCCATCCATGATCACGGCGACAACGGCGCAAACTACTCCGACGCCAAGCAAACTGGCGTTTCCCTTCGGCTGCTGCAGATAACTCGTGATGACTCCCACCACCAGCGCAATACCAATCGAAACGGGAAAAGCGATCGCCAACCCCGCCATATCAATCGCCGCCACAAGCAACAAATTCGCCAGATTAAAAACCGCACCCCCGATCAGCGTGTAAACAATGTTCGAACCATCCGCCGCCCGCACATTGTTCAGAAAGCTCGAAGCATCATTCGAAGTGCTCCCCATCGTAAATGCCAGCACCACCGAAATCAGAAATATCCCAACCGCATAATCCCAATAAAAAAGCTCAAATCTGTAATTCTTTACTCCCTTGAACGTGTTCGCCCACGAGCCCCAGCAAATAGCTGTAGCTATCATCATCATCAACGCAATTTCCAGACTATGCGGCGTATACATGCGTCAGTGGCTCCAGGCTCAAATATTTTGCCCTACGACTTACAGGTTCATGCGGTTTCGTTTTCTAATTAGCTTGCTCGTGCTTATATGCGTGGCGACACACCCTGTCAAGTCGCAATTCCACGAATTCATTGTAGTGGCGCAGCACGCTGCGCTCCGTGTCCGCAGCACGTATCCGTCCGAACACATCTCTCTCGGTCCCGCTCTACTTCTCTTCTCTGAGCTCTCAGCGACCTCTGTGTTAAAACCCACCCTCCACTTCAAGCACTCCCCACGGAACACGGGACACAGACCACGGGACACAGCTATAATCCGCCACTATGTCCAAACAATCCTTCATCGCCGTCGTAGGCAGCGCCAATGTGGACCTCACCACCTTCAACGACGTCTTCCCTCGCCCCGGCGAAACCATCTTTGGCAAAAAGTTCGACCTCGGCTTCGGCGGCAAAGGAGCCAACCAAGCTGTAGCAGCGCGCCTCTGCGGCGCGACCGTCGCGATGGTCGCAAAAGTCGGCAGCGACCTCTTCGGCCCAGCCACGATCAAAAATTTCCAGTCCCAAGGTATCGACGCGAGCCACGTCCGCATCGCCGAAGGAGTCTCCAGCGGCGTCGCTCCAATCTTTGTCGAACCCGGCGGCCAGAATCGCATCATCGTAGTAAAAGGCGCGAATGACACGCTCTCCCCCGAGGACATCGACGCCGCAGCCCCGCTTCTACGCAAAGCCGACACCATCGTGATGCAGTTCGAAATCCCGTTACGCACTGTCTATCACACCGTCCGCTTCGCCGAATCCGAAGGTATTCGCTGCATCGTAAATCCCGCCCCCGCCCAACCAGTGGACTTCAAGCAACTAGCTGGCGCGGATTATTTCATCCCCAACGAAACCGAAGCCGAACTCATCACCGGTATGCCCGTACATTCGCTAGAAGACGCCACCAAGTGCGCCAATTTTCTCCTCCGCCAGGGCATGAAGCGCGTCGTCCTCACACTAGGCGAACGCGGCGCCCTTCTCGCCGGCCCCGAAGGCACCGAATTAATTCCCGCCTTCAAGGTGGAAGCCGTCGACACAACAGGCGCCGGAGATGCCTTCATCGGCAGCTTCGCCGTTTTTTTAGGCGAAGGCATGCAAGAAAAAGAAGCGCTAACGCGCGCCAACCTCTACGCAGCCCTCTCCACAACAAAAGTGGGCACCCAGAAATCTTTCCGCAATCGCGCCGATTTCGAACAAGAATGGCAGATCCACAGTACCCGCCTATAACGGTGCCCCAGCCACCCTCGCGCCGTGAACGCTCAAATCCCCCACCGCCCTGGCGCAAATGCAGAGGCC
>Ga0210394_10003534_pt1 | contig 19436 bp, 15 predicted proteins | sample IncBWC12MmetaG_FD_160121 | JGI IMG/M metagenome (GOLD analysis project Ga0210394, IMG submission 160121) | Forest soil microbial communities from Barre Woods Harvard Forest LTER site, Petersham, Massachusetts, United States - Inc-BW-C-12-M | ecosystem: Environmental > Terrestrial > Soil >...
GCGGCCTTTGAGTCCAGAGACCGGAGTCTCCGGAATGTCATGCGGTATTAGCCCCGCTTTCGCGGGGTTATCCCCCATCCGAGGGCAGATTGCCCACGTGTTACGCACCCGTGCGCCGTGCGCCACCTGTATTGCTACAGGCGCGCACTCGACTTGCATGTGTTAAGCACGCCGCCAGCGTTCGCTCTGAGCCAGGATCAAACTCTCGTGTGAAACTGGCTGCCTGAAAAACAAAAAGCCCGACTCCCATTTCTGGATGTCGGACCAAAGTTTTCCAAGCGAACTTTTTATCGCTCGATTCACTCAATCTCTTGGCACTTGCATGCCAAAATTAATCGAACGGGTTCTGGCACATCTCATCTTACCCAGTTTGTCAAAGAGCGAAGGCCTCCTGTCCAGCAGGCAGGCGAACGTACAGCCCAACGATCATAGCATCCGAAACTTAAATGTCAAGCATAAGTCGGAGGACTGGATTGCGCGTTTGTGGAAAACGTGGGATCACGACTCTCACGCCGTCCCGGGATCTGCTGTTGATCTACTGGTCTCAGCCCTTCGACCAGTCTTCCCCACGAAAGATTCTTGGCGCGGCCAAACTCCTTCGCATTGAGTAGGTTTGGGCATATCTCGGGATCTCCTCGCATGGGCCACAACGGAAAAGGCTGAAGTGTACGGCAACCGATTTGAATTATCGGTTGATCCTTCCACTCGCTCGTGCTGAAATCATCCGCGCGGGGCATTCGGATTGGGGGACTTCCGTGGGAATCAACGACAAAATTCTGGTGGCTGGCGCTGGGGGATTTATTGGCGGCGCGCTGGTTTCCGTGTTTCGGAAGAAGGGGCACCGGAACATTCGCGCGGTGGATGTGAAGCCGCTCGACGAATGGTATCAGCGCTTCGATGATGTGGAAAATCTCTGCCTAGATCTGAATCTCAAAGAAAACTGCGAGACCGCGGCCAAGGGCGCCGTGGATATTTACAATCTCGCCGCGAACATGGGCGGTATGGGTTTCATCGAGCATAACAAGGCGCTGTGCATGCTGTCCGTGCTGATCAATACGCACATGCTGCAAGCGGCGCTGAAGCACGGGGCGAAGCGCTTTTTTTACGCTTCCTCGGCCTGCGTTTATAACGGCGACAAGCAGAAGACATTTGAGGCGCCTTCGCTCAAGGAAGAAGACGCTTATCCGGCGCTGGCGGAGGACGGCTACGGCTGGGAGAAGCTGTTCTCGGAAAGAATGTGCCGGCATTTCCGCGAAGATTTCGGTCTTACGACTCGCGTCGCTCGCTTCCACAATGTCTACGGTCCGTGGGGGACATGGTTCGGCGGGCGCGAAAAAGCTCCGGCGGCGATCTGCCGGAAAGTAATCGAAGCCAAGGTTTCCGGCAAGCACGAGATCGAAATTTGGGGCAGCGGAGTTCAGACGCGCAGCTTCATGTTCATCGACGACTGCACCGACGGCATCCAAAAAATCATGGACTCGAATATTCTGGAACCGATCAATCTGGGCTCAAGCGAAGCCGTCACGATCAACCAACTCGTGGACATCGCCGAGGCGATCGCCGGAATCAAGCTCAAGCGCAATTACGATTTGAACGCGCCGAAGGGCGTCAATGGCCGGAACAGCGACAACACGCTGATCCAGAAATATCTTGGGTGGGAGCCAAATACGCCGCTGCGCATGGGCCTCGAAAAGACTTACCGATGGATTTACGATCAGTATATGGCGCGCGAACGAGGAGAAGCGGGCGTCGTCCACGAGACGAGCGTTACGCGGTAGGTTTGGCGGCTAAAGCGTGGCAGAAATCCGCCGAGGCTCTCACCACAGAGGGCGCAGAGAACACTGAGAAATTCTAAGCAAAACATCTGCGCTCGAAGCAAATGCTGCTAGCGGCCTGAGCGCCCGCTCTTGAGTTTGAAATTCTCTGTGGCCTCTGTGCTTCTCTGTGTCCTCTGGGTTGAGCTTTTCGCTCGTTGTCGGCCTACTGTTCACTTTGCTGGACGCAGGATGAGTTTCTGCACGCGCCAGTTCAGCAGTTCACCCACGTAAATCTCATTCTCCGACGGGCAGGCGATTTCGTGAACCCAGCCGAACTGCTTGAGCTGCCTTCCTGTCTCACCCAGCTTGCCCAGAACCTTGCCGTCCAGGCTGATCTTGTAGACCCGGCCGGGCCAGGCATCCGATGCATATAGCACCTGATTCGGTCCCGGCGTGATGCAGACGGTCCAGGGAGTGCCGGGGCCCATCGTTCCCGTTTGATCCACAGGCGGCTTGTTCATGAGAATCGGGACCGTATTCGCATAGTCGAACGGTTCGCTGATCTTGATCTGCCGCTGGTAAGTGCCGTCGCTGTCGTACACCTCGATCCGCCCATTGCCACGGTTCGCCACATACACGTTTCCCTTGGCGTCGGTCGCGATGCTGTGCGGCGTGTTGAGCTGGCCCGGTCCGCTGCCCGGCTCGCCGAACGACTTCATCCATTTGCCGTTTTTGTCGTACTTGGCGACGCGCGAGTTGATGTAGCCGTCGCTGATGAAGGTCTCGCCGGCTGCGTCCCAGGCCATGTCCGTCACCTGGCGGAACATTCCATCGATCGGCGGCAGGGGAGGTTTCGGATGCCGCAGCGGCTCGGTGCCTTCGTCGGAGGCCTCTTGCTTGCGGCCGAACACCATGATGACCTGTCCTTGGGGATTGAACTTGATCACCATGTCCGAGCCCTTGTCCGCGGCCCAGATGTTGTCGTCCTTATCGATGCGCACCGTGTGCGCGAACGACCAGGCGTAGAGGTTGTGGCCGATTTCGCGAACGAATTTGCCGTCCTTGTCGAATTCGAGAAGCTGCGCGGCGCTTGCGGCGTAGGCCGGGCCGGTCGTATTCCCACGCGAAAAAACGAAAATGTGGCCCTTTGAGTTCACGGCGACGCCAGAAACTTCGCCCAGATACATTCCGTCCGGGAGCTTGACGGCATTGGCCGTGGAATCAAACGGAATATCCGGTGCCTGTGCGAACAACGCGAGCGGCGCACACACAAAGAATGCCAGTACCAGAGCGATCTTCTTCATCCCAACCTCCCCAAATCTTGAGTCGTTCTCGCGGACGCTGACTTTGCGCCACCCGCGTCGAGTGAAGCGCGAGGCACGCGGATTCTTGTCCGATTATTTTGCGATGATCCGAACTTCGGGAGAATATATCGTTTTGTCCGGCGAACGCCAATGGAAAAGCGCTCCGGCTCATGTAGCGCCCGCCTTCAGGCGGGCATCCGATTGAGCCAAGGAGCGCCAACCTGAAGTTTGGCGCTACAATAGTCCGCCAACGGAGGCGTTTCATGTCCCAGGATTATTTGCTGAAGACGGAACCTTCGGAATATTCCTTCGCTGACCTTCAGCGAGACGACGCGACCGTGTGGGACGGCGTGTCCAACCCTGTAGCGGTGAAAAACCTGCGCGAAATGGTTCCTGGCGCTAGGCTCATCATCTATGAGACCGGCTCGCGCAAGAGCGCTGTAGGAACCGCGACGGTTGTTTCCGTCGAAGCCTCGGATCCCAAGAGTCCCAAAGTGAAAATCAAAGTCGGGAAGGCAATTGCCAAGCCGGTTTCGCTCGCAGATATCAAGGCGAACAAGATGTTCAAGGATTCTCCGCTGGTCCGCATAGGCAGGCTATCCGTGGTGCCCCTCACGAAACAGCAATTCGAATTGTTGGCGGGGATTTAGTAGCACAGCCACTCCTGGCTGTGTGGTTTTGTGGGCTGCGCCGCTTTCGAGAACTGCGATCTTGCTAAAAATGACGATCGCAAAAAACGCACAGCCAAGAGTGGCTGTGCTACCCAACTCTTTCCATAGGCTTTTCAGTGATCGAAATTCTGCGCACTTGTCAGCCAGACGAGCGACAGGCTGAAGTCTGTCCTGCCTCCGCCAGCCGCCGCAGCGACTCCGTGTATGGCGCGCGTGCTACGCCGCGCTCGCAAATGATGGCGGAAATGAGGCGCGCCGGCGTGACGTCGAACGCCGGATGCGCCGCGTCCACGTCCGGAGCAATGCGCACGCCTCGAATGTGCGTCACTTCCTCCGCGGAGCGCTCTTCGATCGGGATCTGCTCGCCGGTCGTAATGGACAAATCAAACGTGGACACCGGAGCGGCAACGTAGAACGGCACGTTGTGTTCATGCGCCAGCACCGCGATCTGATACGTCCCGATTTTGTTGGCCGTGTCGCCATTCGCGGCGATACGATCCGCGCCCACGACGACGGCGTTTACCTCTCCCTTTTTCATGAAGTAGCCGACCATGTTGTCGGTGATGAGAGTGAGCGGCACTCCGCCCTCGTGCAGCTCCCAAGCGGTGAGGCGCGCGCCCTGCAGATAGGGCCGCGTTTCCGGCACGAGGACGCTCAGCTTGTGGCCCTCTTCGATTGCCACGCGAATCACTCCGAGCGCCGAGCCGATGCCGGCCGTCGCGAGCGCGCCCGCGTTGCATTGCGTCATCACCTGGCCCGACGCGGGCATGAGCTGCGCGCCGAAATGGCCCATTGCCTCATCCGTGGCGCGCTTTTCGGCGTGGATCGCGCGCGCTTCCTCGACCATCGCGCGCCGCATCTCGTCGAGCGATGCGCCCGCCGCCGCAAGCTGCTCGAATTTTCTTTTCATTCGCTCGAGCGCCCAGAAAAGATCGACGGCAGTAGGACGCGTTTCGGCGATCGTCCGGCAGATCGTGGGGAACTCAGCGCGCAATTCGTCGAGTGTGCGCGCGTTCGATCGCTCGACGCCGATTGCCGCGCCCATGGCCGCGGCCACGCCGATCGCCGGCGCGCCGCGTATCACCATGGTCTTGATCGCCGACGCCACTTCTCGGTAGTCCGTGTACGTGTGGTAGATCACTTCACCCGGCAAGCGAAGCTGGTCGAGCATGACCACACCCCGGCACGTCCATTCAATGGGTTGCGCAACTTTCATGAAATTGTAGGGTTCCCCTGAGTGTTTTAGTGATGTCCCCGGCCGATCATATAGACCAGATAGCCGGCGAGCTGCAAGCCATTGTAGCCGAGATGCACGAAAAAGCTGGCCGCGGCCGTGCCCGTGCGCGCCCGTACCGAGGTCAGCACGATGCCTACCATAATGAGCAGCGCGATTTGTCCCCAGCCGCCCCAAAGTTGGACTGCGTGCAGCAATCCGAATAGCGTTCCTGTGATTCCAATCCCGGCGGCGACTCCCAGGCTCCGCGCGATCACCGGATACAGAAAGCCGCGGAAAATCGTTTCTTCCACAAAAGGCGCGAGCGCCACGCCCATGATGCCGAAGAGCAGAATGCTGACGCGAGCTTTTAACATCTCCTCGATTGGCAGCGTTTCCTTTGTACTGAGAAATCCTCCCACGAAGGTCACAACCAGCGCCAGCAGCGCCCCGCCCGCCAGAAATTGCAGCGCCGAATCGCGAATCGGCCGCATGCCGGGACGCACTTCGCGCCAACCGATCGACGGCCAGAAGGGCGCCGAAGATTTGGTCACGAGGAGCAGGTACAGGAAAAGCATCGCGCCGATGTCCCACACGGCCTGGCTGGCGAGCGCCACGATCGACTTCGGCGTGGTCATATTCTCGCCAAACACTTCCGACGCCCGAAGGCCGAAGAACCGTACCGCGATCCAACCCAATCCCCATGTGATGATGGCGCCGGCCACCACGCCGAGAACCACAAACATCAGCACGTCGATCCAGCCCCACGGCACACGCAAGTCGTCCGGAGTCGCCGGACGATGGGGCGCCGCGGACGATGGCGTTGGAAGCGAAATAGACTCGAGATTAAGCGGATCATCTCCCGCCGGCGGAACGCCGGGCGGAGGGGCTTCCTCCGGGGCGCTTCCAGCGGACTCATTCAAACGGGCCCTGACAGGCGCGGCGCCAGACGGGCTATGTTGATCGGTATCCATTTCAGAGTGGCAAGGCGCCGCCTGGGGATTGGCGCGCTAGGACACTCCAATCACTGTAGCGGCAGTTTTGGCGGCGCGCAAGTGCGGGGGGATGGGTCCAGGGCCTGGCGGAGTGTGGCCCGAAGCGCGCGCGTTTCTTTCAAAAAGTCAGTGATTTCTTGTCGAATGATTTGTCCAAGTCAGCGGCCGCGTGCTGCGTGTTTGCCCCGCGCGATTTTTGAGAGCGCCCTCGTATATGCGTTTATGGTTTCCGGAACCGCGTGGCTATAAACGAACTGGCCTTCCCTGCGGCAGGCGATCAGCCCGGCTTCGCTGAGAATCTTGAGGTGATGGGAGACGGTTGCGGGTGTCACGCCGCGCATGGAGACAATCTTGCTGCAAGTCATGCGCTTGGTTGCGGAGATGGCCTCAAAGATCTTGAGGCGAGTCTCATCGGCCAAAGCTTTCGATATTTTTTCGATGTCGGAACGGTCCATGAATTGATCCCAGTGTAACGAAACTATTCCTCGGCGCGCTTGCAGGAACACCATGCTCCGGAAAGAAAGCGCCAGAATACCTGCATCCTATCATTTCGATGATCATCTAAGTATCGAAATCCTATTGGACCTGGCTCGGGCGGACAAAATGCCTCCCACAAGGCAAATCGAAAAATCGGCGAACAGAAGGAGAAAAACATGAAGCGACTCGAAGGAAAAGTGGCGGTAGTGACCGGCGGAAATAGCGGCATCGGCCTCGCGACAGCGAAGCGCTTCCAGGAAGAAGGCGCGAAGGTAGCCATCTCGGGCCGAAGCCAAAAGACTCTGGCGGAGGCCGTAAAAACAATAGGGAACGGCGTGTTAGCCGTTCAGTCGGACGTCGCCAAGCTGCCGGAAATCGACAAGCTTTTTGCGGAAGTTTCCCGGAAGTTGGGAAAAATCGACGTGCTGTTCGTGAATGCCGGAGTCGCGAAGTTCGCGCCTCTTGCGGAGACGCCCGAAAGCGTGTTCGACGAGCAGTTTGACATCAACATCAAGGGCGCCTACTTCACCATCCAAAAGGCGCTGCCGTTTCTGAATGACGGCGCGTCCATCATCCTGAATACCAGCGTGGCGGACGAAACAGGCACCATCGGCGCCAGCGCATACTCGGGAACGAAAGCAGCCCTGCGCTCCCTCGCAAGAACCGCGGCGGCGGAACTCGTGGACCGCGGCATCCGCGTGAATGCGGTGGCGCCGGGACCGATTGTCACTCCGATTTTCGGCCGGACCGGACTGCCACAGGAAGCCATCGATCAATTTGCCAAGGATGTGGTCGGGAGAGTTCCGATGAAGCGGTTCGGCCAGCCGGAGGAAGTGGCGGGAGCCGTGGCATTTTTGGCTTCGCAGGATGCGTCGTACATCACCGGCGTCGAACTCAACGTGGACGGCGGTTACGGACAAATCTGAATCCCTCGAGCAATCGGCAAAACGTGGAGCGGGACAGGCGAGCCCGTCTGCCCCCGCGCAATTTGTTCTCATTTGTAAAACTTGCCTTGCATTTGGTGTTGATGAAGATCTAGAGCAATTCGCGGAATTCTTCGATGGTCAAACCCGCCTGCTCGATGATCGAAGCAAGCGTTCTTCGCTTTAAGTCCCTATTGTGAAAGGGCACAGTCACGCGCAAGTGAGGCTTGCCTGGATGTTTCAGAACATGATGACTTCCCGAGGTGTGGTGTATGAAGAAGCCTGCGCGGCCAAGCGCCCTCAAGACTTCCTTGGGCTTGATCGCCGGCAGGCGCGGATTCATGCGGGAATCGCGACTTTGATCTTTTCTTTGACCGGGTCTAGTGTAAGTTCAGGATCTTCCGGAATCGGCTCGCCGTCCTTCCGCAAACTCTCAAGATACGCACGGATCGCGTCCTTGGCCATTTTCCTCGCTTCGGCGAGGGTGTCCCCTTCGCTGACGAGGCCCGGAAGAGCCGGGCAGGTGACCACGTACCCACCTTCCATCGCAGGCTCAAAGAAGACGGTGAAGCTATATTGGCTCAACTTTTCTTGCCTCGGCGAATTGTGCTTTTTGTGATTCATCTAGACCCTTGACTCGGAATTACTACTCGAATTCCTGTGACAGTCCTACCAGGATATCAGACGCGAACGCAGAATGGCTATCAGCCAATCCCAATATCTGACTGATATCTGATTGGTTGTCTTTCCGAATCCCTGCCGCCGATCCCTACGCGTGACTCCCATTCGCCCCATTCAACACCCGCGCCAGCACCTGCCCCGTGTACGACTTCTTCACCCGCGCGACTTGCTCCGGCGTGCCTTGGGCCACGATGCGGCCGCCGCCGGCGCCGCCTTCGGGGCCGAGGTCGATGATCCAGTCGGCTTGCTTGATGACGTCGAGGTGGTGCTCGATGACGAGGACGGTGTTGCCGAGGTCGGCGAGGCGGTTGAGGACATCGAGGAGTTTTTTCACGTCGTCGAAGTGCAGGCCGGTGGTGGGCTCGTCCAAAATATAGAGAGTGCGGCCGGTCTGGCGGCGGGAGAGTTCACGGGCGAGCTTGATGCGCTGGGCTTCGCCGCCCGAAAGCGTGGTGGAGGATTGGCCGAGCTGGATGTAGCCGAGGCCGACGTCGACGAGCGTTTCGAGCTTTACGCGAATCTGCGGAATATTTTCGAGAACTTTCAGCGCGTCCACGATCTGCATGTCGAGCAAATCGGAAATCGAGTGCCCCTTGTACCGCACAGAGAGTGTCTCGGCGTTGTAGCGGCGGCCGCGGCAGACTTCGCAGGTGACGTACACGTCGGGGAGGAAATTCATTTCAATGCGCCGCAGGCCGTCGCCCTGGCAGGCTTCGCAGCGGCCGCCCTTCACGTTGAAGCTGAATCGGCCGGGGCGGTAGCCGCGCTCGCGCGATTCGGGCAGCATGGCGAAGAGCTCGCGGATCGGCGCGAAGACGCCGGTGTACGTCGCGGGATTCGAGCGTGGCGTGCGGCCAATGGGCGCCTGATCGATCTCGATCACTTTGTCGATCTGGTCCGCGCCTTCGATGGTGCGGAACGCGCCGGGGCGTTCCATCGAGCGGTAGAGCGATTGCGCGAGCGCCCTGTAGAGAATGTCGTTCACCAGCGTGGATTTGCCCGAGCCGGACACTCCTGTCACAACCGTTAGCAGGCCGAGTGGCAATTCGAGATCGACGTCCTTCAAGTTGTTCGCTTCGCAGCCGAGAATGCGAATGGATTTGCCGTTGGGCGCGCGGCGCTTAGGCGGCACGGCGATCTTCAATTCGCCGCGAAGATATCGCCCCGTCAGAGAATCGGCGCTCTGCTCGATCTCTTCCGGGCGGCCCTTGGCGACGAGGTGCCCGCCTGCGTTGCCCGCGCCCGGGCCGAGGTCCACCACGTAATTGGAGCGGCGAATCGTTTCCTCGTCGTGCTCGACGACGAGCACCGTGTTGCCCAGGTCGCGCAGTTTTTCGAGCGAAGAAATTAGCCGATCGTTATCGCGCGCGTGCAGGCCGATGGACGGCTCGTCCAGCACGTACAGCACGCCGCGCAACTGCGAGCCGATCTGCGTCGCCAGGCGAATCCGCTGCGCCTCGCCGCCGGAGAGCGTCGCCGCCGAGCGATCCAGGCTGAGGTAGCCGAGGCCTACCGCGAGTAGAAAATCGAGCCGCGCCGCTATTTCAGCGAGCGCGCGGCCCGCGATGTCAGTCTGGCGCTCGGTGAGGCCGGCGCGAATCTTGTCCACCGCGGGACGCGCGTCGGAGATTGCGAGGGCCGTGAACTCGGCGATCGAGCGGCCGCCGACTTTTACCGCCAGGCTCTCTGGGCGCAGCCGCTGCTCGCCGCAGACCGCGCACGGCACAGGCGACATGTACTGCGTGATCCACTCTCGGTACGCGTCCGAGCTTGATTCCTCGAAGTTGCTCTCGAGAAATCCGATCACGCCCTGAAAATGCAGCCCCGGCAAAGCTTTCGCAGCGGCTTTTGCGCCTCGCCCACGGGTCAAGGCGTGGCCGTTGCCCTTGGCGTTCGACGGCGGATTGCCGTAAAGAATCAGGTTCTGCACGGCGCGAGGAAATTTCTCGAACGGAGTCGAGAGATCGAACCCGTGCGCCAGCGCGCCGAGCTCGAGATTGCGCTTCAAGAAAACCGAGCCCGAGCCGGGGCCGAGCGCGCCTTCGAGGATCGGCCGCGTCCAGTCGACGATCACTTTGGCCGGATCGAAATCAAATTTCGAGCCGAGGCCATTGCACGCCGGGCACGCGCCATAAGGCGAGTTGAAGCTGAACGAGCGCGGCTCGAGCTGCGGGACGGACACGCCGCATTCGCTGCAGGCCATTTTTTCGGAGAAAACCTGCTCGGTGCCGCCCACGACCACGACGGTGACGAGCCCCTTCGCCAGCTTGAGCGCCGTGGCGATGGATTGCTCGAGCCGCCCCGCAATGCCCGGCTTCACGAGCAGGCGGTCGATCAGGACTTCGATGGTGTGATTCTTGCGCTTGTCGAGGCGTGGGGGATCGTCGAGCGGGCAAAGATCGCCGTCAATGCGCGCGCGGACGAAGCCGTCGCGCGCGAGTTTTTCCAGTTCCTGGCGGTATTCGCCTTTTCGGCCGCGCACGATGGGCGCGAGAATCATGACGCGGTCGCCGCTCTTCGCCAGTTCGCCTTCGAGGATCGAGCGCACGATCTGGTCGGTGGACTGGCGCGAGATCGGTTTGCCGCACTTCGGGCAATGCGGCGTGCCGATGGAGCTGTAGACCACGCGCAGGTAATCGTAAATTTCGGTGATGGTGCCGACGGTCGAGCGCGGCGAACGCGTCGTCGTCTTCTGCTCGATGGCGATCGAAGGCGAGAGGCCCTCGATGGAATCCACTTCCGGCCGCTCCATCTGGTCGAGGAACTGCCGCGCGTACGCGGACAGCGACTCCACATAGCGGCGCTGCCCCTCGGCGTAAATCGTGTCGAACGCGAGCGAGGATTTTCCCGAGCCGGAAAGCCCGGTGATCACGGTCAGCGTGTTGCGCGGGATTTCGAGGCTGATGTTCTTCAGGTTGTGCTGGCGCGCGCCTCGAATGACGATTTTGCTCAGGCCCATTTCGTGAAGACCGCCCCCACTGCCGGCGTAACACACAGCGGATAAAATTCGCCCATCGTAACCTTACAACGTAGCAGGCGCGGCGGACGCGCGTCAAGAACAGGCGGTTGCTGATTTTGGCGATGCCCAAAATTTTCCGTGCATGCGCCTGCGACCTGTGGAAAAGCCTCGAAAATATCGTGGGCATTTTGGGAAGGAAATTTTCGTCCGGTGCAAAATGTCAGGCGATGTTCAGGGAAATGCCGTAGGAAAATATTTGTCCCGGAAAAATTTCCAGCGGGCGTGGCTTTTTTACCCGGGGTGTGGAAATCGAAACTGTGTGTTTTCAGCGGCTTGTGTTTGGCCTCGTTCGTGCTCCCATAGTGAACCGTAGGAGGGAAGACGAGCCGAGGATCCCTTTAGGGGATTGAGGGCTGGGCCGGCACGATCTTCCCTCCGACCTGCTTCCGCCGCCTACCCCAAAACCACACCCAATGGACCATACCCATCGGCGGAAGCACGCGCGCGCACTCTCCCCTAACGGTCAAAATCCCTAACACAGAAAACACAAACGGCGCGGAGGTGTCCGGGCCGAATCATTTTCTTTGGCGCCCGGAGAAAATTGGAAAAATGCGCGGGTGCAGCGGGAAGAGATTTGGCTGGGGCGGTTGGACTCGAACCAACACCGTCCTCATTAACAGTGAGGTGCCCTACCGATTGGACCACGCCCCAGCGGTTTCCTAAGCGCTAGTGAATCTATAAAAGATAATCGGAGTCGGCCAAACGCGCAAGGCCAGGGCGAAAATTGTTTCTCTTTATTCGGGCCCGGACGCAAGGGGCGGACGGCACAATCCGCGCCGCGCTCTTTTCGAGGCTCTATTCCGGTTTTTCGGTGGGGAATCCTGCTTCGGTCCAGGCGCGCCAGCCGCCGTCCATGGAAATGCAATTTGAGTAGCCCATTTTCTGGAGATTGTCCGCGGCAAGGGCGGAGCGGAATCCGCCGCCGCAATAAAGGACGAGTGTCGCAGATTTGTCGGGGATCGTGTTTTCGATGTCGCGTTCGATGATGCCCCTGCCGAGATGAACGGCCCCAGGCAGGTGCCCGCGCGCCCATTCGTTATCTTCACGCACGTCGACCAGCGTGAATTCCTCGCCGGCATCGAGGCGCCGCTTGACCTCGCGAAAATTCAATTCCTTCACGCGAGACTTTGCGTCGTTGACGATGGCAAGGAATCCAGGCGTGTGTTTCACGGAAAATCCTCCGGTTCGGCGCGGGGGCTCGGAGAGAGAGTCCAGCGGCAGAAATTCTCCCAGCGCCGCGACGAATTCGCGATTCCTCGTACAGAGTAGCACGAGAAAATAAGGGAAATCATCGGTGAAGGCCTTGGGATTTTGGGTACCAGGCCTATTTCGCTACGGATTGCCGTTCACAATTTTTACAAATTCGTCGTTGGTTCCGACGTGCCCGTGAATTGGGACGTGCTGCGCCACGTCGAGCTTCAGCTTGCGAATGTTCTGGTACAGCGTTCGCATCGCGAGCGTTGGGGCGGCGGGCGGGGCGCCCGGTTCCGGAGGTGAGTAAAGGTCGGCGTTAATCAGGATTTTTTCTTTCGGAAGATACGCCATGAGCATGTCCGCGCTGTGATTTCCCATGCTGTAGGACGGATCACCCAGTTCATAGGCCATATCCTGCACGTGGAAAATTTCCATCATATGCACGCCGTCGGTCACGACGTATTTTCCTTCGCCGCGCGTGTCGCCGCCCACGGTGTCAATCGGAGCGGGCCGGCGGCTGATCATGTACATCGGGCTGAACTTGGCGAGACGGTCCGGGTCGAGTTCCCTCGGCGCCGGATAGAACATAATGTCGAGGTAATACTGTTTGTTCGACTCGTGCGTCACGACGGTGGTGCCCTGGGAGAGATATGTGCGCAAACCGCCGGCGTGATCCATGTGGTGATGCGTGTTGATCACGTAGCGGATCATTTTGTCGGGAACTAGACGGTTGACCTCCTCGATCACCGCGAGCGAGCGCGCCTCGTTCTGCGGCGCTTCGACCACCGCGACGAAATCGTTGAATTCCACGAGCACGCTGTTGTGCGTCCCGCCGTCGAGCAGCCAGACGCTGTCTGCGAGCTTCTGGCTCTCCACCTTGACGGGCGCGGGCGCCGCCGTCCGCACAGACTCGGGCACCGGCATCGTCGCTACCGGCGCGTTGGCCTTCACGTCTGTGACGTTGAGCTCGTAGTAGTTGTGCGCGGGATTTAGACGCGGGTCGCCCTGGTGCACGTGGACGAGGCCGGGAAACATGATCCCGCCGAAGTCCTTGTACTTCGTGTAGCGCATCTCGTAGTCCATGTCGCCATAAACAGGGTTGGGATACCAGGTGTCGACCAGTTCGACCAGATTCTTGTCGTTGATCGTGCCGTTGACCTTGTACTTGCCCATCGTGAAAGAGACGACCGTCACCTTTCTGCCAAACTGCGACAGGCCGAAATCGGACGCGCCGTCGATGGGCAGAGTGATCGCCGTCGCATCGGACGACGCGAGGGCCGCCTTGAGGAAGCCATGCGGCGTCAGCACGATCTCCAGCTTTCGCAGGTCGGTATACGGCACTCCATCGAGATACATTCGCGTGAGCGGCACCGGCACGTCCCCGTGCATGTCCCATGCGTAATTGCCGCTCAAAATCGTCGTGATGTGCTGTTCCGGGATCGGCGCCCTGCCGAGCGTCGGGTATTTTCCCTGCCTGCGCGTGTAATCCTCCCGTGACCACTTCGCGTTGTAATCGACTACCCGCGTGTAATCCGTCACTTCGTAATGAGGCCAATCTTCGGTGAGGCTGTAGGTCTGCCCAATATTGGAGAACCAGCCGCTCGCCGTGTACTGAATCGACTTCAGGTTGTCCGCGCCCATTGCCTTGGAAGAAGCTTCCAAAACCTTTCGTGCGTCGACGGATTGGGCATGCGCAATACCGATTGCGAACGTTAATAGCCCAAGAAGAACGCAAAGTCTTCGCGCCATGCGTCGCCTCGCTTTTTGAAATTCAAATGAAGGGTGGGCTGACCTGAATTTCGTTCGCCGTCACCCGAATTGCACCCTTATACACCCGAGGCTCGCTCGGACAGAATCAAATCGCTCTCCGTCGCCGCGCACTTGGATCGCCTCGGAGTGTGATATCCTCCCGCGACAGAGAGACCTTTCGCTTACAATTTCTCCCAAAGAGAGGACCCATCTTATGCGCAAAATGATTATGGGGATTTTCGTGCTGTTCATCGCGACTTCGGCGAAGGCGCAGGCGCCGACGGCCGCGACGGACATCACCGCTGCCGACGTCCAGGCCTTCATAAAGGGCGCGCCTCAGGATCGGAACAGCGACCGGCCGATTCGCGTGGTCGACGCCGGAGGCTACCGCGTCGGCCTGTTCGGCGTTTTTCGGCCGAAGGATGCTCCCATCACCGCAACCGTGCACCAAACGACCGCTTCGGAGACGTACATCATGCTCGACGGTGCCGGCGTGCTCGTGACCGGAGGAAAGCTGAAAGAGCCGGCGAAGCCGCGGCAATCGACGCTTGGAGATTGGACCGATCTCGGTAGCACCGGCATCGAGGGCGGCGTTTCGCGCCGGCTCAGCAAGGGCGACGTGGTCATCATTCCGGGCGGCGTGCCTCACGGATGGGCTAGCGTCGAAGGTGACGTGACCTACCTCATCGTACGGTCGGATCCCGATAAGAAAATTGCGCTGAAGTAGCGCGGGCCCGCGGTCTACTTCATGTCGCGCCAGTTTGGGCCCGCTTTCAAATCCACAACGAGCGGAACCGCGAGCTTGTGCACATTTTCCATCGCGTTCCGGACGAGCTTGCGCAGCCGGTCCACTTCGTCGTGCGGCGCCTCGAAGAGAAGTTCGTCGTGCACCTGGAGAATCATCCGGGCCTGAAATTGCTGCTCGGCGAGTTCGCGCGCGATCGTGATCATGGCCAGCTTGATGAGGTCCGCGGCGGTGCCTTGTAGAGGCGTGTTGAGAGCTGTGCGCTCGGCGAAATTTCGTAAGTTCACTTGCGGCGAAGTAATTTCGGCAATCGGGCGCATGCGGCCAAAGAGGGTGCGCGTCGCGCCCGCTTTGCGCGCCTCGGCGAGCGACCGCTCGAGGTACTCCTTCACGCCGCGATAGCGCGCGAAATAGGCGGCGATGAATTGCGCGGCTTCTTTCTGGTCGATGCCGAGTTGCGCCGCTAGGCCGAACGGCGTTTGCCCGTAGATTATCCCGAAGTTGATCGCTTTGGCCGCGCGGCGATGCTCGGCGTTTTGCGCCATGGGTCCAACGCCGAAGACTTCCTCCGCCGTGCGCGCGTGAATATCCTGGCCTGAGCGAAACGCCTCGACCAGCACCGGATCCTTGGAAAAATCGGCCAGGATGCGCAGCTCAATCTGCGAGTAGTCCGCGGAGAGCAGGGTGTTGCCCGGCCCCGCGACGAACGCAGCGCGAATCTCGCGGCCCAGCTCCGAGCGCACTGGAATATTCTGAAGATTTGGATTCGAGGAGCTGAGGCGGCCCGTGGCGGCGGTGGTCTGACTGAAACTGGTGTGCAGGCGCCCGGTGCCCCCGTGAATCAGTTTCGGGAGCGCGTCGACGTACGTGGATTTCAGCTTGGAAAGTTCGCGGTACTCGAGAACTTTCCGCGGCATTTCGTGCAGCAGCGCCAGCTCTTCGAGCACATCCGCCGCGGTCGATCGGGGCTTTCCGCGGCGCCGGCCGCCGAGCGTCAATCCCATCTTGTCGAATAGAATTTCGGCAAGTTGCTGCGGCGAATTGATGTTGAATTCCGATTCGGCCAACTTCCAGATGGTTTTTTCGAGGGAGCGAATTTCGCTCTCCATCGTTTGGGACATGGCGTCGAGCGCCTTGCGGTCCACGAGGACGCCGTCGCGCTCCATCGCCGCGAGGACCGGGGCGAGCGGGAGGTCGATCGTTTCGTAGACCTTGGTGAGGTCTTGTGCCTCGACTTCCTTACGCAGAAGCGGCGCGATGCTCTGAAGATGTTCCGCGCGCTGTCCCGGAGCGCCAGAAAGCGCGACGTTTTCCTGTCGCAGGACGACGTCGGCGAGGTCGTGCTTCGCGGTTGTGGGCCGCAGCAGATAGGAATAGAGGATCGTCGCGTGGCGGATGCCGCTGGTGGGGCCGGCGAGGAGTTCAAAGAGCTTCGGATCGTGCACGATTTTCGGCCGCGCGGGATCGCGGAGAAATTCTGCAAGGGCGGCCTGCATCTCGCCGTTGGCGTCGAGCTGCGCAGTTCGCGAAACGCCGGGCCGCGGTGAAATCTCGACCGCGGCGACTTCGGAACCGAAGCCCTCTTCTTCGCGCTCGCCCTCGGCGAGGTTCAGCCAGACGGCCACGTCGTCCTTCTTCGGAATCGAGGCAAGAAATCTACTGAGCGCGGCGGGAGTTTCGAGCGCCGCGGAGTCGCTCGACGCGGCGGCCACAGGCACCGCGGCGGGCAGATCGCGCAGCAGCGACGTGAACCCCAACTCAGTGTAAATCGCGCGCAACGCCTCTGTATCCGGCGCGCTCGCCTCGAGATCGTCGAGGACCAGCTTCACCGGCGCAGCCGTGTCGATCACCGCAAGCTGTTTCGACATCTTCACGGCTTCGCGGCTGTTCTCGAGCGCCTCGCGGTAGCGCTTTCCCTCGACTTCCTTGGCGCGGTCGAGCGCCGCCTCCGCCGAACCGAAACGAAGGATCAACTCCTTCGCGCCCTTCTCCCCGATGCCTTTTGCGCCGGGAATGTTGTCGATCGAATCGCCCATCAGCGCCATCACGTCGGCGACTTTCGCCGGCGGCACGCCCATGATCTCCTCGACCTTCGCCGCGTCGACGATCAAGTCGGACTTGTCCGGCGCCCCGCCGGGACGAAGCACGCGCACGTTCCCGCCGACGAGCTGCATCATGTCCTTGTCGCTCGTCACGATGGAGACGTCGAGCCCCTTCTTCTCCGCTTGCTTCGCCAGCGCTCCGATCACGTCGTCCGCTTCAAAGCCGGGGTACTCCAGAATCGGCAGGCGCATGGCCTCGCACATTCGCCGCGCGTACGGCAACTGGATGGCGAGTTCGTCCGGCATCGGCGGGCGCTGCGCTTTGTACTTGTCAAAGAGTTTGTCGCGAAACGTCGGTTCCCGCGTATCAAACACCACGGCAAGATAATCCGGCGCGTGCTCTTTCTGCAGCTTGCGCAGCATGTTCGAGAAGAGGTAGGGCACTTTGGTGGGCAGGCCCGACGGGCTGTTCAGCCGCGCCATCGGCGCAAAATAAGCGCGGAAGATAAATCCCATCGCGTCGACCAGAAAAAGTTTCTTCGGAGCAGGAGCGACCTTGGCCATCGCCGCGAGTATAGCAAAGCGGTGTGTGGGGACGGGGTGTGCTACTTTATGAGTTCGCCTTCTCCCTATGCAGAAACGAGCCAAAGAGAACGCTTCGGCCGCCGCTGCGGCTTCGCCGCGCACCGCGCACGCGGCGCCAGCGCACCCCCCGGAAACGGAAAACGAAAAGCCGACGATCGCTGAGATTTTCGGGCCGGGCGGGAGGCTCGAAAAGTGCATGCCGGAGGGCTATGAGCACCGGCCGTCTCAGCTCGAGATGGCGGAGCTGGTGGAGGCTGCGTTCCAGGAAAAGCGTCATCTGATTGTTGAGGCGGGAACCGGCACGGGCAAGACGCTGGCGTATTTGATCCCGGCGATCCGCAGCGGGCGGCGCGTTGTCATTTCCACGGCGACAAAATCCCTTCAGGAGCAGCTTTTCGAGAAAGATATTCCGTTTCTCCAGAAATATTTCGCGCCGAAATTAAAGGTGGCGGTGATGAAGGGCCGCGGGAATTTCCTGTGCCGCGAGAAGGTCTATCGCATGGGCAACCAGCCCGCGCTGAAAGGTCTCGACGAGCTGGACTGGTTTCAGCAAATCCGCGACTGGGAAAAAGTCACAGCGACAGGCGACCGCGCCGAGCTGAATTTTCTTCCCGACGATTCTGAATTGTGGCAGCGCCTCGATGCGCGCCGCGACGCCTGCACCGGCGCGAAATGCCCGGAGTTCAACAGATGTTTTCTCACGGCGATGCACCAGCGGGCCGCCGAAGCCGACCTGATCATCGTGAACCATCACCTGTTTTTTGCGGACCTCGCGCTCAAGCAGGACGATTTCGGCAGCGTGCTCCCCGAATACGGCGCCGTCGTGTTCGACGAAGCGCACGAAATCGAAGACGTCGCGAGCGAGTACTTTGGCCGCCAAGTTTCGAACTACCGCTTCGATGAACTGGCGCGCGACGCCGAGCTGGCCGTGCGCATCGCGCGCACGGGTGACGCCGGCCTGCTGAAGCACATCGCCCGCACCCGCGAGCGCGCCCGCAGCTTCTTTGAGGCGTTCCCGGCGCGCGAGGGCCGCTTTCCCTTTGACAAAGCGCAGCGCGCCGGCTTCCTCGAGCAAAACCGCGAGGCCTACGACGCCCTGGTGAACGCGCTGAAGAGCCTCGAAGCAGAAATCGCTTCGCTCGCCGCGAAGCCGGAGGAGCTGCTCAACATCGCGCGCCGCGGGATGGAACTGCGCGGCGAATTGAAATTTCTGTTCGAATCGAGCGAAGGGAACTACGTCTACTGGTTCGAACGCCGCAACAAAGGCACGTTCGTGGCGGCGACGCCGATCGACGTAAGCTCGCTGCTTCGCGAGCATCTCTTCGAGCCGTTTGAGACGATCATCCTCACCTCGGCCACGCTGGCCGTCGAGGGACGCTTCCAGTTTCTGAAGCAGCGCCTCGGCGTGGACATGGCCAGCGAGCGCGTCCTGCCCTCGGAATTCGATTTCGGCGATCAGGCGCTGTTCTACGTTCCAGCGACACTGCCGGACGTGCGCGACGCCGCGTTCCCGGAGCGCGCGGCGCAGGAAATCGTCAAACTGCTCGAGATTTCCAAGGGCCGTGCGTTTTGTCTGTTCACCAGCTACGCGCAGATGAACGATTTGTACGAGCGCGTGCGCGCGCGAGTTCGTTACCCCCTGCTGATTCAGGGCTCGGCGCCACGCTCGGCCCTGCTGGAAAAATTCCGCACCACGGAGAACGCAGTGTTGTTCGCCACGTCGAGCTTCTGGCAAGGCGTCGACGTGCGCGGCGAACAGCTCTCCTGCGTCATCGTCGACAAACTGCCGTTCGCAGTGCCCTCCGATCCGATCGTCGCCGCGCGCGTCAAGGCGCTGCAGGAGGACGGCCGCAACGCCTTCGCGGAATACCAGGTGCCCGAAGCGGTGCTGGCGCTGAAGCAGGGCTTCGGTCGGCTAATCCGTTCGCGCACGGATCGCGGCGTTTTGGTGATGCTCGACAACCGGATCCAGCGCATGCAGTATGGTAAAATCTTCATGGAATCGCTTCCCGCGTACGCGACCACCAGGGATATCGCCGCGGTCGAACGGTTCATGCAGAAATCGAATTAGAGCGTTGGGT
>Ga0210394_10003535_pt1 | contig 19435 bp, 16 predicted proteins | sample IncBWC12MmetaG_FD_160121 | JGI IMG/M metagenome (GOLD analysis project Ga0210394, IMG submission 160121) | Forest soil microbial communities from Barre Woods Harvard Forest LTER site, Petersham, Massachusetts, United States - Inc-BW-C-12-M | ecosystem: Environmental > Terrestrial > Soil >...
TAGGCGTCGTCCCCACAGGCCAACCGGCCCACCGTGAGAGACACTGTGTCTCAACGAGACTAGGACCACACCCACACCCCGGTCAACCCCTACCGGTCAATAAATTATCCGCGTCCCGTCCGCGGCGCGGCGTCAGAACGCGGCCTGCCCACGTCCGGGATAGCTACTCCGCAATCGCGGCCAGCGCTATCGACACCACGACGACGGCAAACCCGGTGGTATATCCCGAGGCTGAGCGCAACCAGCCAGGCCGAGAGCAGGACCGCCGGCAGCAAGCGCCAGTCAAGCGCATCGACGATCGGGCCGACAGCAGTCAGGACCTTCTCCCTTCTGCAAGTCGTTCCGGATGATCCCGAACAAGACAGGCAGCATGTCACCGCTGACTCCCTGGATCAGCCGCGCAACGATCAGGATCGTTACGTTGGTCGCGACAGCTCCCAGTAACAAGCCTGCTGACAGGACAATCGGGAGAGCGACCAGAGCTCGCTCCTCGACTATCTCCACGACTGCCTGTCCCGGGCATGCACCCCGCACCTATGACGCGACGTCGGCCCAGTAAGTGTCACGTAACAGCCGCTTGGCCATCTTCCCCGTCGGCGTGCGCGGCAGGGACTCGGCGAAGTCGATCGCCCGTGGACACTTGAAATGCGCGAGCCTGGCGCGACACCACGCGATCAGCTCAGCCTCGAGCTCCGGACCGGCGGCGGCACCGGCAGCTACCTGCACGACACCGCGGACCTCCTCCCCCAGGTCGCGGTTGGGCACACCGATCACGGCGGCGTCGAACACCATGGGGTGGCTGATCAGCAGGTCTTCGATCTCCTGCGGATATACATTGACGCCGCCTGAAATAATCATCATCGACTTACGATCCGTCAGGTACAGGTACCCGTCAGCGTCGTGGTAGCCGATATCACCTACCGTACTCATGGTGCCAGTCGCGTCACGGGAGGCAGCCGTCATCTCCGGATCGTTGAAGTATTCGAAGTTCGTCGCGCCTCGAAACCAGACAGTACCGATCTCGCCTGGGCCACAGACGGTCCCGTCGTCGTCCATGATGAGCAGTTCACCGAAGATGGGCCGGCCTACCGTGCCCGGATGAGTGCGCCACTCGTGGGTGTTGCAGGCGGTCGCACCGTTCGCCTCGGATGCGGAGTAGAACTCGCGCAAGATCGGCCCGAGCCAGTCGATCATTTGCTCCTTGATCGCGACCGGACACGGCGCCGCCGCGTGAACGACACACTCCAGCGATGACACGTCGAAGCGTTCCCTGACGTCCTGGGGCAGGTCGAGAAGCCGGGAGAACATCGTCGGGACGACCTGGGTGTGCGTCACCCGATAGCGCTCCACCAGCCCGAGGAACGCCTCCGCGTCGAATCGATCCATGACGACCGTGGTCGCTCCCAACCGCAGCGACGTGGCAACACTGCTCTGCGCCGCGCCGTGGTAAAGCGGCGCGGGCGAGAGATATACCATCCCTTCCCGCATGTCGAGCAGTTTTCGGACGAGGTCGTAGCGAGGGATGGCCTGACCTGGCGCGACGTCGGGAAGTGACCGGAAGATGCCCTTCGGACGGCCGGTGGTACCCGACGAGTAGAGCATCGGTCCACCGAGGAGTTCGTCGTCGATCGGAATGAAGGGATAGTCCGCCAGCGTCGGTTCGTACGCCTCGAAGGGCTCATCCACTGCTTCGGTGCCGGTAATGAACCACCGGGTAACCGCGGGGCAGGCCGGCATAGCCTCGGCCGCCAACGCCAGTAGCGCCCTCGATACGACGACTACTTCAGCCCGGCAGTCATCGATTATATGCGCGACTTCATTGCCAGACAGGTGCGTATTGACAAGGGTGTAATAAAGGCCGGCGCGCTCGGCGGCAGCCTCCCAGGCAATCATGTCGATACTGTTCTGCATGAACAGCGCGATGTGATCGCGCTGCTGGACACCGGCCGACCTCAGTAGCTGCGCGAGTTGGTTCGCCCGCGACTCCAACTGCCCGAACGACACCACCGAGCCTGATGCCGCATGGATAACCGCTGGCTTCGCCGGGTCGAGCTCGGCCTGCACGCGTGCGAACACTGTCCAACTCCCTCAGGAACGTGCGGCGGACCGCCGCGTGACGACTTGAGACATTGCGTCTCACTGTATCAGCCTGACGCCCGCAGAACAGGCTCTATGCGCCCCAAACGAACCAACAACTCATGCTACGAATGACCCTCGCGGCGAGGTCATGACGCCACTTGCTTCTCGATGAGCTCGACGGGTACGCCGTCCGGATCGGTCAGGTAGAAACTGCGCATCGTCGGTGTGATCTGAACAAGCTCTGACGCTATCGCGTCGGGGGCGGTGACCGCGGCGGCTGCGAATCGGCCCGCGACATCATCGACGTAAAGGCTGATATGAGGACTACCCGGCCGGGTGTGACCGGGCTCGATTGCCTTCTCACCACCGACCACGTACTCCACGAGCTGGAGGACGAGGCGCGCATCGGGCGACTGCACGAACGCGCATCGAAGGGCGGAGCCGGGGTTGTTCGTCAGCTTGCCCAGTTCGGCCGAGTCAGTTTCCAGGACGTCGATTCCGGACGCCGTCCTGGCGGTGGCGGTACCACGGCCGCCGGCACCGAACGGGACCAGACCCACGACGCGTGTATAGAAGTCGTAGGACGCCTCCAAGCTGCCAACCGTCAGGCCGACGTGATTGAGGCGCATCGAGGCGGCGGTAGCCGCCACCTCCTCGCAGGCGGGCCGTGTCATCTGGAGCTCAACTCCTTCTTGTCAGCGCCGGTTCGGGCGGCGACACTCGCCGATGCACGAAAACAGCGCCGGCGAGGGTGGCTACCGCGGTCACTGTCCGAGGTAATGGGCGAACACATCCTGGTCCTTGAGCTTGCTGGCTGCTCCTTCGAACGCGATCTCGCCATGTCTTAGGACATAGGCATGGTCGGCCATATCCAGGACTTGCGAGACGAACTGGTCCACCAGCAGGAGAGCGATACCCTCGCCGGCCAGGTGCCGGAGCGACACAAAGATCTGATCGATGATTATCGGCGCCAGGCCGAGGGACGGCTCGTCGGCCAGGATCACCTCCGCGCCGCGCACATAGGCCGCGGCCATCGAAACCATCTGCTGCTCGCCACCGCTCAGCGTGCCGGCCCGCTGCCCTATCCGCCGCGCCAGGACCGGGAATGCCGTCGTAGCGCGCTCGAGCGACTCCCGTTCACGGCCGCGCGGTGCCTGCATGAGCAGGTTCTCGCGGACAGTGAGCGAGCGGTAGACGCCCCTTCCCTGAGGAATGTGGCAGAGCCCGCCCTTGGCGCGCCGTTCGGGCGCATCGCCGGTCAGGTCACGGCCCTGTAGAACGATCCGCCCCTCCTTCGCCGCGATAAGGCCGGAGATGGTGGACAGCAGCGTCGTCTTCCCGGCTCCGTTCGGGCCGAGGAGAGCGGTGACTGATCCCCTGCGTACTTCCAGGTTGACCTTGCGCACGATGGTCGACCGGCCGTATCCGCTGCTGAGATCGCGAACGGAAAGGATCGGATCCTCGGCGTCGGGAGATATCACGGCAGGTGATCCGTTCATGACTCGTCCACGGCAACGCCGACCTTGTCGGTTCGCTGAAAACTGTCCTCGGTACCTGCTTCACCGAGATAGGCCGCCCGTACCACCGGACTGCTGGCAACCTCGGCCGGTGCACCCTCGAACAGCAGCGTGCCGAAGTCGAGGACGTAGATGTGCGCGCACACCCTCATGACGAGCGACATGTCGTGCTCCACCAGGAGGATGCCTACGTTGCGCTCGGCGACGACCCGCTCGAGGATCGCACTGAGCTCGCGGGTCTCCGCGTCATCCAGGCCGGAGGACGGCTCGTCGAGCAGGAGCACCGAGAACGAGCCAGCGAGGCACCTGGCCAGTTCGACGAGGCGTTGCTGCCCGGTCGAGAGGGCACCCGCGCGTTCGTTGGCGATGGCGCTTATCCCACAGAGTTCGAGCGCCGCGCTGACTGCCTCCGCACCCGCCGCGCGTTCACGCCGACGGTCGAAGAGCTGCGCGAAGATATTCGACCCGGCGGCTGCGGCTTCACGCCCCAAAGACACGTTTTCAGCGACGGTGAGCGACTCGCAAAGCTGCATGATCTGGAAGGTGCGGCCGAGGCCGAGCTGCCCCCGCCGGGCAGGACTCAACGACGTGACAGTTCGGCCGTCGAGCGAGATCCGCCCCATGTTCGGCCGCACGAGTCCACTGCAGGAATTGAAGGTCGTCGTCTTGCCTGCCCCGTTGGGACCGATGAGGCCGGTGATCCGGCCGCGGGGGGCCTGCAGTGACAGATCCTTGACCGCGACCAACCCGCCGAAGGCCACCTTGAGCCCCGACACCTCGAGCCCTTCCCCCGGTCCGATCGGGGTGGACGGGCCTGCCACTGCGACGAGCGGTGGCGGTGACGGTGGCGGCCGCCGCCGGGCGAGCCGGTCGACGGCCCGGCGGCCGGCGAGCGGCAGGGCCTTCGGGCCGCCCCGCATCGCGATCAGGACAGCCGACAAGCCGAAAATGGCGTTCAGCCAATAGGTCGTATTGGCACCGTGAAGGTAGGCCGGAACCAGTGCCAGGACCAGGCCGGACACCGCGTACCAAGGCTGCCGGAACGGCTGAATAATCAGCACCGCAAGCAGGACGAGTGAAGCGAACGGACCGAAGAACTGATCCCCGTAAGATGCGTAGTGGACGGTGCATCCGTACAGCACGCCGGCGATGCCCGCGATAAAGCCGGAGATGCAGAACATGATCACTCGGGTGAGCGTGACGTTGAGACCAAGGGTCGACACGGCCACCGAGGAGTCGGCGGTCCCTCGTACGATTCTGCCGAGCCGTCCCCGGTGAATCGCCGCGATCAAGATAGCCACCGCAATGAAGATTGCCAACACGAAGTAGTAGTACGTGCGGTCACCAGTGGCGAACCCGGGCCGCGGCATTACGCGACCGGACAAGTTCTGGCTGAACATAATCGTGCGGGTATATCCGAGCTCCTGGATAGCGATACCGAAGCCGAGGGATGCCAGCGCCAGGAAGAGACCGGCAAGGCGCAGGGTTGGCACCGCGAGCAACGCAGCCACCGGAACGACGATCAAGCCGGAGAGCAGCAACGAGACCGGCCACGGCAGATGCAGGTTGCCCATGAACTGCGAATACGCGACGGCACCGATCGCGGCGAATGCCGCCTGACTGAGCGAGATGATGCCGGCCGTGCGCACCAGCAGTCCCAGTGACAGAAGGAGAATCCCCTGGACCAGCGCAAGGGTGAAGATCGGTAGCTTGGCCCCGACCATCTCGGGTACCACGGCCAGTACCAGCACGGTCACGACCGCCGCGACGGCACGGACCTGGCCCGGTCCGGTCCACGGCTGCTCGAGATGGCGCACCCCCAGCGACGGGGTCTGCAGGCGTCGCCGCGGCAACACCAGAAGCACGATGAGCAGCACGATGAAGGGGAGGCTGTCCGGCAGGCCGGCCAGCCACGCATCGTGCACCGCGAATTTCGTCGAGACACTCGCGACGACCCCGATGGCGACGCCGCCGGCGAAAGTCAACGGAATATTGGTGAACCCGCCGATGGCCGCGGCACCGAAAGCTTGCACCACGATGAAGGTCAACGTTACCGCTTGCAGGCCGACAGACGGAACGATCAGCACGCCCGAGAGCGCGGCCAGCGTCGATCCGAGAATCCAGGCCATGCGCCTGACCCTTGCTGGGCTAGTGCCGTGCAGCGCCAGCAGTTGCGGGTCGTCGACGACCGCGCGCATGGCTACTCCGGCGCGGGTGAACCGAAACAGGCCGTAGAGCGCCCCGACGATGACCAATGACACGCAGACGGTAATAATCTGCGCGTAGCTGATATTGACATCACCGATGCGCACCGTTTTCAAGCCATCCGGCAAATACTGCGGGACGCGGAGCAGGTTCGGCCCGAAGCGAACCGTCGCGATGCCCTGGACGAGCAACACCGCGCCGACCGTGCCGGCTACCTTCATGGCGGGCGGCTGGGCGGACAGATGGCGACCGACGAATTCCAGGCCCAGCCCGAGCACCGGCCCTATGACAACCACGCTGATGACCAGCGCGACCGGCCATGAGAAGCCGTCGATGACCTGCAGCCAGTAGAAGACATACGCTGCCGCGGCGGCGACCGCGCCGTGGCCGAAGTTGAAGATGCCCGACGTCTTGTACGTAAGGACCAGCCCGGTACCGGCGAGACCGTAAATCGCGCCGACCGCGAGCCCGCTGATCACGAATGGTAGGAGGGTATCCAACGTTCTCAGTCCCTCTGTCGGCCAGGCCGCGTCACAGAACACGGCGTGCGTCGGTGTTGGCACGCGAGTGGTGCGGGGCGGCCAGAGTTCTGGCCGCCCCCACCCTTACGACTCGCAACCTGAATGGTCACGACTTGGTACACGTCGACGCCAGGTCGCCCTGCGCGCCGTTTCCGGACGTACCCGTCTGAACGCTCACCGGGTTCGCGGCGCCACCTGTGTACTTGTACAGCCAGAAGCAGGTCACTTGCGCGGCCGGTTGACCCGCGGTGAAGGTCAGCGGCTCCGGCAGAAGCCCGTTCAGGGTCTCCCCGTGCAGCGAGTCATACGCCTGGATCACGCTGGCCGGCGTGACGGTGCCCGTGGGGGTACCGAGCGCCTTGCGGAACAGTTCCAGCGCCGCCCAGGTGACCGTCGTAGCGGCGTCACGGTAGTCGAGCTTGGGTGCGTACTGAGCGATCACAGACCGGAACTGCTCGACCGGTGCCGCGGTCGACCACCACGGGAAGGCATTCAGCGCGCCTACGAACGCGGTCCCCTTGTCGCTGGCGAACTCACTCTGGCTGAAGGTGCTTCCAGACAGGACATAGGTGCCGTTGTATCCCTGCTGGGTGCAGTCGTTCACCACGCGAAACGCCTCGTCCGGCGGAATCGACAAGACGATCGAGTCTGCGCCCGCCTGCATCAGTGTCAAGCATTGAGCGGTATAGCTGGTGGCATCGTCGGGCATTCCGACCACACCCGCGTACTTGAGACCTACAGCCTTGCTCGCGCCTTCGTATAGTTTCCCGACGGCCGAGCACGTCGCCGTGTCAGTACAGGTGGCCGCGCCGAAGACCTTGGCTCCGGTCGCCTGCGCAGCGACGGCACCCATCGAGATGAAGGTGGGAACCGTGGTCGCCATCGTGAACCAGTTCGGCACCTTGCTCCAGACGGCGGGACTTACCCCGAAGCCACCGATCATCGGAATGTGATGCGCCGCGACGTACGGGGCGATCGACGCCTCCGCGGTGGTGTCATCGATCAAGATAGCGACGACGTGCTGGTTCTCAACGAGATCCTGTACGACCGATTGGGCGGTACCGGGATCGTTCTTGCTGTCTTCGACAACGACGTTGACGGGATGCCCGCCGATTCCGCCATTGGCATTTACCCACTTTTCCCATGCCCCCGACAGCGTCGCGGACGGGGCACCCTGGGTGTTTCGGCCCGTGATTCCGTCGATGAAGCCGATGGGGATCGTCGCGCCGGTCAGCGGCACCGACGCGGATGTCGACGTCGCGGCCCCCGCGGGCGTGCTGGTGGTAGACCCTGGTTTGCTGTTCGAGCTGCAGGACGCGAGTACTACCGCGGCCGCCACGAACGCGCCGACCACCGTGCAGTGCCGTTTCCAGTCCATCTTGTCCCCCTGATCGATGTTTCGTCGGTGCACGTCAGTTCCGCCGAGCTAAAGATCGAGCCGATTTACCCATCCGGTAGGCCCTTCTGCCTTTTACACTCGCCGGAAGTAATAGCCCTGGTCACTCGGATAGCAACCCGCCTTGCGGATGCTTTGAGCGTGTGGGAGAGACACACCGTCTCTCTGAGGCAGGACGCTATAACAGTCTGCGATCTGATACAAGGTGTCTCGCCGACGAATTGTGATGTCGATCATCGCGGCGGTTGGTCGGCCGCGGTCCGGCCTCAGCGCGGCGGAAGTGAGGCCAGCCCGGCGTCGGGCTCGACCTCGATGCTGTTCAGGCAGCCGGCGACCATCGTGTACGCGCCGATACACAGGACTAGTTCGATGAGCTGCTGATCGTCGTACCGGCCGGCCAACTGGTGCCACGTCTCCGCAGAGATCCGGTGCGCCTCGACCAGCTCGTCGACCGCGTCGAAAAGCGCCCTGTCGCCGACACTCCAGGACACGTCCTGCTCGTGCGGGACGCGATCGATCTCATCGACGCTGAGCCCGGCTCTCTGGGCGATCTGGCGGTGCTGGCCCCACTCGTAGGAGCAGGCGCATCGCCACGCGGTTCGAAGTATCAGCAGCTCGCGATCACGGGCCGGCAGCTTTCCGCCGAGCAGCAGCTTGCCGGTGAACCCGGCGAAATGCCGAAACAAGCCGGGATGCTTCGCCAATGTGAGGTTGATATTGGCAGGCGTACCGGTCACTGTCGTAGAGCCGTCAAGGATCGCTTGTACGTCTGCTCGATGGCCATCGGCCGGCGCCGGTTCGATGCGAGGTGTCATCGTCGACTACACCCCGGCCGCGTTCGCGGCCAGATACCCGTCGACAAGGCTATCGAGAAACGAATCCGTCAGATCCTCGACCGAGACGAGACGCCGATATACCAGTGGTCCGAGCAGCAGGCTCACGCTGTCGTCGGGATCGGTAAAGTTACTGAGCTGGCCATCAGAAATCGCCTTTGCGACGATCCTGCAGATGACCCGCCCCGCGTATCGGCTGACCGTGACTTTGACGGTCTCCAGTTCGGCGTCCCATTCCGCACGATCGATCAGTGCGGCGAGCACCATTGCCAGCCGCCCACTGGTGAGTTCCCGGCGGAGGTTGCGAAGTTCGGTGACCAGGTCGTCGCGGAGGTTTCCCGAGGCCGGCACTTGACGGCGGACGGCGAGGTTCGCGCTCAGGACCGCGTCGCGCACCAGTTGGCGCCGGTCGGGCCAGTAGCGGTAAACCGTCGCGCGTCCGAGTCCTGCCTGCGTCGCCACCCGCGCCTGCGTCACCGCATCCCACCCCTCCTCGGTGAGGAGTTCCACCGCGGCGGTCAATGCCTGTGCCCGGAGCAGGTCGGTCCGGGGCCGAGGAAGGCTGGCGACTACCGTCGACGTCGCCTCTGCGGAGTGGGCGCTCGGCCCAGGCCCGTCCCATTCCGGAGTCGGAGCGCGCCGGGTCATAGGGCCTCACCGCTCCATTGCAAGGAGTGGTCGCTGGTGTTTCGATGGCTACAGACGGGCATTAGACCCACTGCGGGCAGCATCAACCGGGTTGTCGGTAAATCTCGGAAGTACATCCGCCCCCCAACGCTCCAGGGTCTCGAGACATACGTCCGGCGACACAGTCCCCATCTGCACAAAGCATACGACCTCATCGACGTCCGCACGCTGCAGCGCGTCAACGAATTCAATCGCCACCTCGCTCGTGCCGTAGGCACCCGCGACAGCGAGACTCCCGTCGTCGTCACCAGTAGCCACCGGCCCGCCACCATACCAGTGCTTCGCGGCTTGACGGAAGTATCGCTCGCCTCGACTCCCGATCGCCTCGGCTCGCCCCTGGTCACGAAGAACCACTGTCGGGCAGAGCACGCTGAACTGCTCGGCCGGACTGAGGACTATCGACTCGGAACGCGACGAAGTTCCCGCCCGATACGCACCGAGCAACTCCGGCACCGAACCGATCCCGCCGAAGCCGAGTGCAAGAGCCCCCAGCCCGAGCGCACCCGCACGGCGCGCGGACGGGACGTCCCCGCATGCGGCGAACAACGGCGGATGCGGAAGCTGCACCGGGCTGGGCAGCACCGCCGGCAGTTCGGGCGAGACGTCATTCCACATCCGTGCGATCCGTGCCAGCGAAAGGTCGCGTTCCTCGTCGGCCTTCGACACGTCGTTACCGAACAATGCGGCCTCACAGGCGGACCGGCCACCCGCGGCCACGACATCGACCCGGCCCCCGGAGAGGACGTCGAGTAGCGCGACCCGCTCCGCTACCCGGACCGGGTGGTTGATCGCGGCCGGCATCGCGACGCCCACGCCCAGCCGCAGGGTCGAGGTCCGAGCCCCGATCCAGGCCAGCAGGACGTCGGGCGCGCTCACGTGCCCGTAGCCGGACAGACCGTGGTGCTCCATCACCCACGCACGATGGAAGCCGTACGCCTCGGCACACACCGCCTGCTCGACACAGGACCGAAGCACCGCACGTTCATCCGCCACTGAGCCGCCCGGAACCGGAGCAGCGAAAAGGACCGAGAACCGCATCCGTCAACTCACCGCCCCAGTTTCCGGTGGACAGATATCCGTTAGCTCGCCGCAGGTGGATCGATGCGGTAAAGGCGCGCCGGAGTTTCCCACAAGACCTTCCGGATGGTCGCGTCCGACACGCCGGCCAGCGACTTCTCGGCCATCTCGCGGGGTGTGCCATCGGCGGCCGACACCGGTCCCGGCGCGATTCCGACCCCGTGCGGGAAGTCCGTCTCGAACATCACGTTGTCCGGCATGAGCTCGATCGTGGCTGCGAGGGACTCCCGTTCGAACCAGTACGAACCGTAGATCTGGCGCCGAATGTAGTGGCTGGGCAGTTCCATCTCCGGACGGATCTTGTGCGCACCGTGACCCACCCAGTTCCAGTCCAGCGATTCCATCACGTACGGGAGCCAACTCGCCCCGCTCTCGACGGAGACGAAGTTGATGCCCGGGTACCGGTGGCACAGGCCCGTGCACACGATGTCGGAGATGATCCGCACGTTGCCCATGATCACTGGAACCGCCATGCGGGTGTGCTCGTCGCCCGGGGCGTCAGCCTGCTTCGCGAACATTTCGGCTGTGATCTCGTTGAAGCCGACGTGGAAGTTCACGGACAAGCCGCGCTCTTCGATCGACTTGAGCAGCGGCTCCCAACGTGGCTCCCAGAGGTTCGGCAGACCGACCTTGTCGAAGTGCGCGGCGAGGAGAACGCCGCGGTGACCGTTGTCGGCGGCGCGCTCCAGTTCCGCCACAGATGCATCCACGTCCCAGAACGGGAGCATCATGATCGGGATGAGCCGGTTCTTGTCAGCCTCGACGAAGTCGGTGAGGAAGTCGTTGTAGGCGCGCACGCACTCTATCGACAGTGCTGGCTCCAGCTTCATAAACGATGAGGCGGAGAAACCCAGGAGATTCGGGTAGAGAACCTGCGCGAACAACTCGTACTCGTCGAGACGCTCCAGCCGGGCCTTGGGGTCCCACGCGGCCGGATCGGCCTCGGCCAAGGTCGCCGGATGCGACGGCGGGAACTCACCCCAGCCTGCCTGGGCGAACTCCCCTTCACCCCGGAGCAGATCGTCTCCGACGCGCCACCGGCTCTCCTTGAACTGCTCGTCCCAGTGCAGCCGGGGAGCTTGGTCGGTCCATTTCGAGGCGAGCCTGGACGTCCACAGGTCGGCCGGCTCGGCAACATGGCTATCGCAGTCGACGATCGGTAAATCGGCAAAGACGTTGCTCATCAGATCTCCTAACAGTGTGCGTAATAAGTGGTCACGCTCAGCCCCCGGCCGTACCGCGAATTCCATGACTCAGGTGGCCCTACCTCGGATCAACGAACGATCCCGAATCGGGCCAGCCCGAAGCAATCGATTGCATTTCCGCGAAGCAGTTGCCATGTCTCGGTCTCGTTGAGATCTGCCGCTCGCACCATCCGCTCGGCCGCCGCCATCGAACCCGGGAAGGTGGAGTCGTAGTGCGGGTAGTCCACCTCGAGCATGATCTGTGACATGCCGATCTCGTTGCGGCTCTTGAGGCCGTGCACGTCGTCGAAGATGCAGCCGTAGATGTTGCGCATGTAGGCCGACGGCGGCTCAGGAAGCCGGACCCGCAGGTCCGCCTCGTACTTGTCCCCCCGCTCCCAGATGCTGTCGAGCCGCTCCATCATGTACGGCATCCACCCGATCTGACCTTCGGCCAGCGACAGCCGGAGCTGGGGGAATCGCGCGAAGGTGCCCGAGAAGATCCAGTCGATGAAGGCACCCTGGGTGTTCTGCACCGTGAGCGCCGCATTGACCGGGTGCGGAGCGTCCTCGGAAGTCCTGTTCCAGGTCGAGGACGAGCCGATGTGGATGTTCACGACCGTCTCGGTCTCCTGGCACGCGGCGAACAGCGGATCCCAGTACTTGGTATGCGCGCTGGGGAGTCCGAGCCACGCCGGAATCTCGGAGAAGGCGATGGCGCGGGAGCCCTTGTCCGCGCACCGCCGGACTTCCGCGGCCGCCAGCTCGACATCCCAGAGCGGGATCAGGGTCAGCGGGATGAGCCGGCCAGCCCCGGCACCTCCGCACCATTCATCGATGATCCAGTCGTTGTAGACGCGCAGGCATTCCAAGGAGAACACCTTGTCCTTGCGGTCGAGGAAGGTCTGCCCGCAGAAACGGGGCATGCTCGGGAAACAGATACTGGCCTCGACGCCGTTCAGGTCCATGTCGGCAAGCCGGGCTGTCTGGTCGTAGCAGCCGGGTCGCATCTCGTCGTAGGAGGTTCCGACCATCCCGTTGTCGGCGCCCTCGTTCGTCACGCCGGCGAACCCAGCCGGAATGGGCCAGCGCATGTCGTCGTAGACCCAGTGGTCGCACCAGCCCGACAGCGGTGACGACTTGTCGGTGTCATAGATGAAGCGGGATGCGCCATCGCTGTCGAAGTCGATATATCCGTAGTGGCGTTCGACCTTCGGAGCCCGGTCACGGTCCTTCGCGGCCACCCGCGACTGCCACAGATCCCGTGGCTCAAGGATGTGATCGTCCACCGAGATGATGCGCGGCAGGTCCATATTGTTGAAGCCTTCCTTGAGTGTTTTCGCTTAAGAGCTTTCCAGTTGCCTGAGTTCGGCGAACGCTGTGCGATCCCGCCACGCTTACAAGTTGAGGAGCTTCTCGAGCTTCCCCTTGAGATGCATCTCGTCTCCGACGTGAGTTACCGCCGCGTTCGGGTCATCCACGATCGGAATAACGGCACTGCGATCCGAGAAGATCTCGAGGCACTTGCAACCCTCGGGGCCTGCTTTCAGGGGTCCGTAGGACTCGTACGGGGGGCTGACTCGAATATCTCCGGGGCCCTCAAGGTGGTCCCCGATGTACAGGGATCCCTCAAGGACTATCTCGATGTGGCCGGTCCGGTGGTGGTGCGGCGCGACGTAGAAGCCGGGCTGAAACTCGATGGCCAGCATCACGACCCCGGCCTGGCCGGCCTCCTCCTCGGTTGCCAGTACGGCGACCTTGCTTCCGAGGAAGTCCTCGAAAGGGAGGTCGTTCCAGGCCTGCGGATCCGCAGTAAAGTGCCGCACAACATCTTCAAGTGCCATCTCGGATCGTCTCCCTATGTGTGGTGAGACACACCGTATCAGTCTCTTCGATGGCCGACAAGAGGTTCTTCAAGCGTTCATTTTCTCGCTCAAATACTTTCCATCGCTAACCATTATCAGGCGCGTCAGGACTTCAGAGTTGATCAACTTCAGCAAGCCACCGCGCCGCGCAGGCGATGCCAACATCATTTAGTGGCACGAGCTTCCCTGGAGCGGGATATGAAGGCACCGAGCGCTCAACTGAGAGACAGCTCAATCATGACTGGACGGCTAGGCCTGTCCGCGCCGGCGCGGGAGGACTCTCTCGGCAGAAATTCGAGCGTCCGTGGTAATTGGACGCCAAGACGTGGACCTGAATAACATCGCCATCAAGCCGGCTGCGGTCGCGACACAACCCGTCGCGACCGCAGCCAGACCTTGATTCATGCAGAGGCGGCCACTGCCTCGTCGATCGCCGCTCCGGCCTCGTTGGCGGTCATGCTGACCAGCAACGTCGTGCCGCCGCTGACCGGGATGGTCGTTCCGATCACGAAACGGGCCTCGTCTGAGGCAAGGAAGCAGGCCACCGAGGCGACATCCTCCGGGCGGCCCCAGCCCATCGGCCGGAACGCCGTTCCCTGATCCAGCGAATCGAACTTCAGCGCCTTCTTCGTCTTCTCGACGGCGATGAGACCAGGAGCGATGCAGTTCACCCGGACACCGAAGCGGGCAGCCTCGAACGCGACGTCACGAGTGAAAGCGATCAACGCCCCCTTCGACGCCGCGTAACCGACGTGAGGGTAGGTGTAATGCAGCCCCGCCACCGAGGCGATGTTCACGATGGCACCGTCGCGGCGCTCCATCATCGCCGGGAGCAGCCGCGAGGTGAACCAGTGCGGCGCCATCAGGTTCACGTTCAACTGCCGGTTGAAGTCCTCGTCGGTGTGGTCCACATACATCTTGACGATCGAGATCGCCGCGTTGTTGACCAGGATGCTGACACTGCCCAGACCGGTGGTGACCTTCTCGACGACGTCGTCCACGGCCGCCGCGGAACCGATGTCGGCGTGAATGGCCAGCACCCGGTCCGAGACCTCACGAAGCGATGCCTCGGCCGGGCCGATCGCGTCGGCATTGAAGTCGACGATCGCCACCGCCGCGCCCTCGCTGGCCAACTGCCGCGCGGTGGCCAGCCCTATCCCCGTCGCCCCGCCGGTAACCAGCGCCACCTGACCGTCAAATCGGTGGTTGCGGTCGGCGGTCACTGCGCGGTCCGGAGTGCTATTCACGTCGTCTCCACTGTTAGTTGTCTCCACTATCGGTTTTATCTGACACTTCGGCCGTCGGTCGGGTTGGGTGGTTAGGCTGGTATTGGTAGCCAGGCCAGCGGGAGGTGCTGCTGGGAGGCGATGACGTCGGTGCATCCTGGGTCGTCGGCCAGGATCTGTTTGCGCATGGTCACTTTGACCGCTAACGCGGCCTCGAGGCGGTAGATGCCCTGGATCTCTGAGACCGGGATCCGGTAGACCTCGGCCACTCGTTCCGGGGTGAGGAAATCCGGTGCCGCGACCCGGTCGAACATTTCCTTGTCGGGCAGGAAGATATCGATCGTGAAGTAGAACGGTCCCGCGTTCTTCGACCGGAGCACGATCGCGACATCGCTGATCGTCGTTACGTCTGTTGTTACGTCTGTTGTTACGTCTGTTGTTACGTCTGTTGTGGTGGCTGTGGTTACCACGGCTGGGTACCTTCCTCGTAGGGAAACTGCGTACGGAAACGCTGGAACGGCTCCAGCGGGTCCTCCAGCGGCAGCAGATGCCACGCGGTCCACCGATACGCCTGGCCCACCGGGTTCGTCATCTGGGTGAACCGCTGCGCGACGTTGCCAGCCGACGTCCGCCGGCCCGGGTACGGCCCGATCTGAAGACTGATCGACGCGAAGTAGCAGATATCGCGGGCGATCTCCTCCGTCGGGGCCACCACATCGATCAGCACACCGACCTCGTGCTCGCTGCCCCGCAGCGGCTCGGCATCCCCGAGCACCGCATCCCGGCCGAACAACGTCACGTTCAGGTGGTAATCAGACCCCTCGACGTAACTTGAGAACCGCGTCGCGTTCCGCACTTCCTGCTTGATCCGCTCAGCCGTCGCGGGCAGATGCTCCAAATACCGGGGCTCACGCACCGCGGTCAGGTTGATCACCCGATACCCGATCGGCGCCGCACCTTCAAGCTTCACCGTATACGGCGTCTCCACATACTGCGCACCGGTAACCCGGATCGCCCCGTCACCGATGTCTTCCCACTTCACCTGATCAAGATTCAAATACCCGTTGCAGTTCTCCTCACGGAACGGGTTCATCCGCTCATACAACGAATGCCCCGCCGTGGACTGCACCGTCGCCTGAGCCCGGTCACTCGGCGACCGCAAAATGATCGTCTCATCATCATGCACCTCGCCATACACCGGCAAACTCGGATCACCCGGGAACAACGCCACACCCGCACACTCAAGCATCTTCCCCAGCAACGCCGACGTCGCCCACGACACACCAGACCGCCGCCCAGCCGCCATATACAGACCGACATCCAACGCCCGACCAGTGATCACACCATCGACACCCTCATCGAGAGCAGCCATGATCGGCTCAGGACCCATCTGCGCCACAATGTAAGTACTCGCGTCAATATCCTCGATACGCAACTGCTCCGGCAACGCCGGATGATCATCCATCCGGCGCACATTCGCACCCGACTTGATCCGCTGCTTCAAATAATCACGATCAATATCGCCGGCAACCACCCCGACATCGAACTTATAACCCTGCTCACGGCACACCCGGTTGAAACCCGCCAAACACTCACTCAACTGCGGCCGCGCACCCGCGATACCCGCCGACAGAATGAACGGAACCTTCAACTCATGACACACCCGCATGTACGGCCGAACATTCTCCAGAAAGTTCGTCACCGGGAACTGCTTACCCGCACCCAACCAATGCGGCCCCCAGTCCTTACCCGTACCCTGCGCAATCACATAATCAATACCCCACTCCATAGCCTGATTAATCGCAGGCTCAAGATCATACTTGATCGGAATATGATTCACGAAAGCCAAAACTCGCAGCTTCACCAAGGGCTCCTCTTAGGCGTCGTCCCCACAGACCAACCGGCCCACCGTGAGAGACACTGTGTCTCAACGAGACTAGGACCACACCCACACCCCGGTCAACCCCCATCAGCAAGAAACTCGGAATCACGCCGGCCGCACCGTTGACGCTGCTCAGGCAACCACCGCGCGAGATGTTCACACCCCGTTTGAACACCAGAGAATCTCGAGCAAGGCGCGGCGCTGGCACCGCGCAACCTCGGTCAAATGCGACAGGCTGTGGCACCAGCCGAGACGATCCACGGTCCGGGGTATTGACCGGAATCAAGTTCGAGTTCATCATGACTCAGACCACCGACGAGCCAGCTCAGGCCCTTTCTCGCGTCGGCGCCCGTTACCCAGGTAGTGCGCGAGATTCTCGTCGGTTCTTCGACCGGCTGGTACGAGCCTGTCCCCGCGTAGCTCGGAGGCAATAATTTCGACGTTCGTGTTGGTGCACGGTGCGTACCACGGCGGCTGGTGCTGGAGTCGGCTCGTGCCCGAACTCCAGTCATTCGGGCATCGAGTGCTCTCGCCGGACTTACCGTGCGACGATCCAACGGCAGGTCACGCGGCGAACGTGGCAACGGTGGTCGCGGCGATGGACGAAGCCGATACAGGCAGCGACGTGGTGGTCGTGGGCCATTCGCTCGGTGGCCTCACGGCGCCCCTCGTTGCACAGCGACGACCGGTACGTCGCATCGTCTTCTTGTGTACCGCGCCAGTAATCGACGTCGGAGTCGCCGAGGATCTACGGAAGCGCCTGGTCACCGACCGCTACCTCGCGATGGCCCGCTTTCGCGACGAGAACGGCCGTGCCGTCATGAGTCCGAAAGACTCATGGAGCAGCTTTTACCACGACTGCGACGATACGACCGCGGCCTGGGCAATTGCGCGGCTGCGGCCGCAGTCGGCATTGTCGATGATCGAGCCGTGGCCGCTCACCGACTGGCCCGACGTTCCACGCTCGGTGATTCTCGCTCGCGACGATCACGCGGTTCGCTTCGACGCCGGGATGGAGGCCGGACGTCTGATCCTCGACGGCGGCGACCCGACAACCATTGGCGGCGGCCATTCACCATTCTTATCGCGGCCGGCCGACCTCGCACGCCTGCTTCACCACACAACCCTCTGACCCGCCATCGACAACAAGGACACCGCGGTCCGGCCGAAGTGTCACGCTGGCGCGCTCCTCAGCGCAACTGCCCGGCGCCGACGTAGGGATGTGGGGCGGGCTTGACTCCGTGGCCGCTGAAACCGGCGGCAACGAGAGGCCGTCGACCGGGCGAGCGAGACAACCGGATTGAGACGTCCTGCGGCCTGGCCTCGGGGGCGAAATAGTCTACGGACACGGCGGGTCGCGCTATACCATGCGACCGGGCGATGCCCAGCAGTTCGACGGCGAAGGCCCTCACGGACCGGACGAGTTGATCAGGCTGCCCATGAGATTCCTGTCCGTAACGGCCTTCGGAGAGCTCCGCGACACGATTGGGGACATCTGTGACACGTCAATATGCGAGCGAGACACCTGATTTCCTGAGTTTCGAGGGCAGGGTTGCCATCGTGACCGGAGCAGGCCGCGGCATGGGTGCCGTCCACGCGCGATCCCTTGCAGCGCGCGGCGCCAGCGTCATCGTCAACGATTTGCCCGACCCGGCGGGAGGCCTCAACCCCGCCGACGAGGTGGTCGCCGGGATCGTGGCGACCGGCGGCTCCGCCATTGCGAACCTTGACTCGGTGGCCAGCGAAGCGGGAGCGCAAGCAATGGTCGCGGCGGCGCTGGATGCTTTCGGGCGTATCGACATCGTTGTCAACAATGCGGGCATAGTCGATCCGAAACCGTTCCTCGACGAGACTCTCGCGGGGTTCATGCGCCATCTCTCGGTGCATCTCGGTGGCGCCTTCAACGTCACCAAGGCCGCGTGGCCGCACATGATGGCACAGGATTTCGGCCGAGTCGTGATGATTACCTCAAGCGCGATCTTCGGGATCGCCGACAACCTCTCCTACTCCGCGGCGAAGGCCGGCCAGCTCGGGCTGATGCGCAGTCTCGTCGTGGTCGCCGGCGACCACGACATCACCATCAATGCGGTTGCGCCGCTGGCGCCGTCGGGCCGGAATGCCACGTATACGAGCAACAAACCTTCCGCGGAGCAGGTGTCGCCGGTCGTGCTGTACCTCGCCCACGATGCCTGTGCTGTGTCCGGCGAAGTGTTCGGAACCGGTGGCGGCCGGACCGACCGGATCTTCCTGGGCGCCACCGGCGGGTGGGTCGACGAGGGACTGACGCCGGAGTCGATGAGCGCCCACCTCGACTGCATCACCGGCGAAGGCGGCTACTGGCTGCCGAGCTCGTGCCAGGAACACGCGGAGCAGCTCTGGGCAGGCGGTGCCGCCCACCTCGTCTTCCACGCCCCGGACCCGACCGAGCAAAGTTCCTCCGCCGCTACGGAACAGAGGTGCTCCTAAGGCTCCGCTACCTCTGACGGATCTGCCCGGCTTAGCGTGAATGCACGGTGCCGGCCGAGGACCGTGTGGCCCGGGCCGAGCACAAGCCGGCGAAGGCGTCGAAGACCTGGCGGGCTCGCCGCGGATCGAGTTGGGTCACGCCGCGTCGAAGGTGCGTGGCGAAGTCCTGGCCGAGCGCTCGTCGCGCGTCGGCCGCCATGATCGGTTCAGCCAGCCAAGCCTCGAGCAGTTCCGCGTCGACTTCGAGGTGGAACAGCAAGCCCCAGGACGAGGTGCCCAGGCGAAATGCCTGCACCTCCGTCTGATCCGAGCAGGCCAGGGCTACAGCACCGTGCGGCAGGTCGAACTCCTCACCGTGCCAGTGCAGAGCGGGCACGCCCGGCGCCAGTGCCGCGGCGAGCGGATCGGCGGAATCCAGGACGCGCACCGGGCTGACTCCGATCTCGGGTCGAGCGGCCGGCGCGATGGTGGAGCCTGCCGCCTTCGCGATGAGCTGC
>Ga0210394_10003536_pt1 | contig 19429 bp, 17 predicted proteins | sample IncBWC12MmetaG_FD_160121 | JGI IMG/M metagenome (GOLD analysis project Ga0210394, IMG submission 160121) | Forest soil microbial communities from Barre Woods Harvard Forest LTER site, Petersham, Massachusetts, United States - Inc-BW-C-12-M | ecosystem: Environmental > Terrestrial > Soil >...
CTGGCGCCTGTCAGGACGCGAGGGTGTACAAGGGCCAGCGCTACGCAAAATTCGTAGCCAAGGTGTACATTTCCAGCCCGCAGTTCATGACCGTGGAGTTGCTCGACTCCAGCGGTGCAACCGTGACGACCTTCAGTTTCAAGCCTGGGGCCGGCACCGTTCAAGGCGTGCACGTGAACGGCAAATTTGAAAAGTTCTCAGATATGTCCGTCGGCGAAAAACTGACCTTCTGGGTGTCGGAGAAGCGTCTGACGGCCATGGAGTTGCCCGGTTCGACAGCGCATTCGTGGGCCGTACTTCCCCCCACGTAATTCGTCACACAGGACACAACTGTGCGGTGCACATACGCCGGATGGCTGTGTCCTGTTTTTTCACTCACTCGATGAGCGCTCGAACTGGCCGCGGGTAACTGCGCTTCAGACAAAGCGGCGGTGCGGGACTCCGTCAGTCCCCAGCAAAATCATTTGCTGGCCGCGTTGCGCGCCGCGGAACGTGGGCGAATCTATCCGCACCTGCAACTCGTGCCCATGCCCCTCGGCAAGATCGTGCACCAGCCCAGTCACGTGCTGCGCCATGTTTATTTTCCGGCCAACTGCATCGTCTCGATGTCCTATGTGATGCGCGACGGCGCGTCTGCCGAGATTTCGGTCGTTGGCAGAGAGGGTCTGGTCGGCGTCGCATTGTTCATGGGCGGTGAATCCACGCTGAGCCGGGCAATCGTGCAAAGCGCCGGTTTTGCCTATCGCATCACCGCGAAACGGCTCACGCAAGAATTTCATCAGGCCGGCCAACTGCAGACGCTGCTGCTGCGCTACACGCAGGCGCTGATTACGCAGATGGCCCAGACCGCAGTCTGCAACCGTCATCACAGCGTGGCTCAGCAACTATGCCGCCGCCTGCTGCAGTCGCTCGACCGGCTGTCGTCCAGTCAATTGTCGATGACGCAGGAGTCGATCGCCAACATGCTGGGGGTGCGTCGCGAAGGGGTCACCGCCGCCGCTGCCAGATTGCAGAAGCTCGGGATCATTCGCTACAGTCGCGGACGACTCACCGTACTCGACCGGCCCAAGTTGGAACGCCACTGTTGCGAGTGCTACACGGCGGTCAAAAGGGAGACAGACCGGCTCGCGCGGCTAAGTCTTGGTATTTAGTCCAATACCCCGCATCCGCACAACCTATACCATGGAGATTACACGACCTCCTCGTACTCGAATCTGTTTGCCTTGCAACGACTGGGCGGGTTTCGACTGGCGCAATAACAGTCAACGCGACCATACGCGCTTGGAGATCGCAGCGGAGCCGCGTGATGAAACCGTCGGAATCTGTCGCCTGCCCGGATTGCGATTTGTTGCAGCATATTCCGCCGCTGGGACCGGGTCGTAAGGCGGCCTGCGCACGCTGCGGCCGCACCCTGGTGAAGCAGCCGACTGGATCGCGCGATCTACCGCTCGCCCTGACCATCGCGGCCGCGATCGCGCTCATCATCGCCTTTACGCTGCCGCTGATGGAATTGCACGTGGTCGGGCGCTTCGCAAGTACCACCATCCCCGGCGCCGCCTACGAGATGTGGCTTCAAGGGCAGCTCGTGGTCAGCGTGCTCGTATTGTTTTGCGCTGTGCTCGCCCCCGGCGGGTATGTCCTGTTCATGTTGATCCTGCTGCTCGCGGCGCGGCGCACCCCCGTGCCGCATTGGGCGGCCGAGATGCTGCGCTGGGTGAGTCACATCCAGGTGTGGTCAATGCTCGAGGTGGTGATGCTTGGGGTTCTGGTCGCATTGACCAAGATTGCGCAGCTCGCCAGCGTTGACCCCGGAATCGGCATGTACGCATTTGGCGCCACTATTCTGTTGATTCCGGCAATCATGAGCAGCTTCGACAAGCGCGAGCTTTGGCAGCGGGTCGAATGGCGCGTCTCGAAATGACCCACCCGGTCGTTACCGCAGCGCAAGCCGGATTTGTATCCTGCGAATCCTGCCGCCTGGTATCGCGTCCGGCCGGCGCCGAGGAGCCTGGATTTTGCCCGCGTTGCGGCGAGAAACTGGAGTCCCGTCGCCACGGTTCAATTGCGAAAACCTGGGCACTCGCCTCTGCCGCCGCCATCTGCTACATCCCGGCGAATCTATTGCCGGTGCTGAACACCGTCACCCCGCAGGGCTCTGACGCCGACACCATCATGGCGGGTGTCATCTATCTATACACCTCGGGTTCGTGGCCGCTGGCGCTCATGGTGCTGGTTGCGAGCGTGATGATACCGCTGGGCAAACTGGTCTCGATCGCGTATCTCCTCATCAGCGTACAAAGGGGATCCGTCAAAAGCAGCCGCGAGCGCACACGCCTCTATCGAATCGTCGTGATCATCGGCCGCTGGTCGATGCTCGATGTATTCGTCGACACCTTCACCGTGGCCATGGTGCAGCTGCAGCCGCTGATGTCGGTGCAGCCGGGTGCGGGCGTGCTGTTCTTTGCCGCCGTGGTGGTGCTTACCATGCTGGCGGCCGAGTCCTTCGACCCGCGCCTGATCTGGGATCCCGCAAACTCTTACGAACTTAGCAATGCCTAGCGAAAACGATCTCAACAATCTCCCGCTGGCCTCGGTCTCGCGGCAGAAAGGTTTCCGGCTATCGGTGGTATGGATCATCCCAATTCTCGCCGCCGTGGTCGCCTTGGGGATAGCGATTCAGCGCATTCGCAATGCCGGCCCCACCATTACCATTGACGTCAAGGTCGCCTCGGGAATCGAGGCCGGCAAAACTTTCATCAAGTACAAGGACGTGACGATTGGCCAGGTAACCAAAGTGGAGCTGTCGGATGACTACTCCCATGTATTGGTCACCGCGGAGATCGCCAAGCATGCGGCCGGCCTGATCGTGGAGGACGCGAAGTTCTGGGTCGTCTCGCCAACCGTGTCCTTGAGCGGCGTTTCAGGGCTCAACACCCTGCTGTCGGGACAGTACATCGGATTTCAGGGCGGCACATCAAAAAAAGAGGGACGCCATTTCATCGCGCTTGACGCGCCGCCGGTCACCTCCGACCAGCCTGGGCTGAGGCTGCGGCTGAATGCCAAATCCTTGGGATCCATAGGAATCGGTGCGCCGATCTACTATCGAAGTCTGCACGTCGGCGAGGTCGAGGGCTATAGCCTGGCGGCGGATGGCAAATCCATCGAGGCAACGGTGTTCATCGACGCGCCGTACGATAAGTACGTTACCTCGGGAACGCGTTTTTGGAATGCCAGCGGCATCGAGGTGTCGGCGGGCGCGAACGGGGTCGAGATCCGCACCGAGTCCATCGTTTCGGTGCTGGTGGGCGGCATTGCATTCGATGTGCCGGAGTTTCAGCCGCCGGGCGAGCCGGTCGCCGCAGGCACCGAATTTTTGCTTTACACGAATCGCTTGAGTGCGATGACGCAGCCGGATGCGGTTGAGAGGCACTTCGTGCTCTATTTCAACGAATCGCTGCGCGGCTTGTCGGTCGGAGCACCGGTGACGTTGTTTGGACTGACGGTCGGCCGGGTTGCGGAGGTGGGACTGACTTACGATGCCGCGACTCTGACGCTGCGCCCGCGCGTCCTGGTCACACTCTATCCGGAGAGGCTGAGCGCACGTCTCTCCGCTGCGGATCAGGCGAGCGCAGGCAAAGCTCCGTCGAATTTTGATTCGCAGACACGCAATCGCTTACTGCGCCACCTGGTGGAGGATAAAGGACTGCGGGCGCAGCTGGAAACGGGCAGCCTCATCACGGGAGAGCTGTACGTTGCCTTCGATTATGTTGCGAACGCTCCAAAGCCGAAAGTCGACTGGAGCCGCGACCCGGTCGAGCTGCCGGTGGCATCGGGCGGATTGGCCACCATCGAGGCGAAGCTCAACAGTATCCTGACCAAGGTCGATAACATGCCGCTCGGCGCGATGGGCAGCAATGTCAACAATGTGCTCGCGACGCTCAACCAGACATTGAAGCAAGCGGACACCCTGATCAGCCGCGTCGATACCGAGCTTTTGCCCGAGGGAACCAAGACCATCGAGGCGCTGCACCGCGCAATCGCCGATGCCGATCGCTCGTTTGTCGGCAAGGACGCGCCGACGTCTCAGGATTTGCACGACATGCTGCAGGAACTCACCGATACGGCGCGCGCGGTGCGCGTCTTCGTCCAGTACCTGCAGCAGCACCCTTCGGCATTGATCCGCGGCAAGAAAGAGGAAAATCCATGATACGCGCCATTGCTGCGATCACCGGCGCCGGGGCGCTTGCGGTCCTCTTCGCCGGATGCGCGAGCACGCCATCGCATCTGTACACGCTGAGTACCAGCCCCGCTGCGGCGGCGCAACCGAGTCCGAGCTTATCCAAGCTCGTCATCGTCATCGGACCTGTGTCGATACCGGCCATCGTCGATGTGCCGCAGATCGTGGTGCGCACCGGTCCGAATCAAGTATCGCTGAACGAGTTCAATCGCTGGGCATCGCCGCTGAAGGACAATATCGCTCGAGTAGTCGCCGCAAATCTCAGCGCGATGCTCGGAACATCACGGGTCTCGTCGGCGCTGAACATCGACGCCGACTACCGCGTCGCCATCGACGTGCAAACCTTCGAATCGGCGCCCGGCGATGCCGCCACATTGAGTGCGCTCTGGACGGTGCGGCGCGTGAAGGACGGCAAGACGGACACCGGCAGCACCAGCGATCGCGAGCCGGCTTCACAAAAGAGCTATGAGGCTCTCGCCGCCGCCCACAGCCGCGCGCTCAGCCGCTTGAGCGCGGACATCGCGGAGGCGATTCGAGTGCTCGATCATGCGAGCCAATAGAATGGCTTTGCCCGCGCGCGGCAGCATCAGGATCTGACAGACACATAGCGCGTCATGGCGACCGCAGGCAAATTGACCAGGCACGTTCAGCTGCTCGCAGCTCTGGTGGCAACCGAGATGGTGCGGCCGTTCATGGCTAAAGTTGATGTGGCAGCCCGCGTTCTCTCCGGCGTCTTTTTTCTCTTTGTGTTGGTGGCGGTATTTCGCGCTGTGTTCGACACCAAGCATCGGCAACGCCTCGGATGGATTCTCGGCGGCATCGCGATCGCGATGAATTTTGTGGACGCGCTGGCGCCCGTGGCATGGCAATTGGTGATGGAGATATTGATAAGCCTCTCCGCCGCAACTTTTTATGCTTTTGTTCTCTATGTGATTCTGAACCACGTGTTCGGCGCGCGTACGCTGCGGATGGACGATATCGTCGGCGCGTTTTCCGGCTACATCATCATCGGGGTGATCTGGGGCCGGTTGTATGTAGCCGCCTGGCTGGTGGTACCCAATTACTTCAGCATCAGCCCCGAAATCAAGTGGCAGCTGAGTAACTGGAATACGCTGCACGCGCTGTTCGATTACTACAGTTTCGCCACGATCACGACCATCGGCTATGGAGATATCACGACCACGGGACCTGCGACCAACACCCTGCTTTGGCTCGAAGTGATGTGCGGACAGTTCTACCTCGCCGTGGTGGTCGCTACCATCGTCGGAATCAAGATGTCGCAGGCGCTGGCCACGCCGCGGGATGGCGGCTAGCTTTGCGGGTTCCGCGGCCGCTTCTTTGCGGACTCGCTGCCGTCGCCGTAGCGCTCGCCTTATGCGGCTGCGCCACAATCCGCCAGGTGTTCCACATCGGGGACAAACCGAGCAAGCAGGCCGAGCAGCTCAAGATTCTGCAGCTCAGGAACCAGCGCTTTGCGGACGAATATGTCGGCTCCATCATCGAGCCGATAAGGCAATTGCAAGCATCGACCGACAATGCCGTGAATAGGCTCGAATCCCAGAACTGGCTGCTGTCCCAGGCCACCGCCGCCTATACCATCGCCAGCGGTCCAAGCCCTTACGTCAATGTAGTCGACATGGTGGTGCTGGCAACTTTGAGCAGAATGGTGATCGACGAGAACTGGGTCGGCGAGCGCTTTGGCGAGCGCGCCGCCGCCGTGCGCGACGCGTACCACCGCCTGGAGCCAGCCGCAGAGGATCTCGCGAGGAGCGCCATTCCGCCGGACCAGATCGATGCCCTGCAGCGGGTGATCATCGAATGGCGCAAGCAGAATCCGCAGGTGACGGCGATCGCGTACGTGCATTTTCGCGACGTTGCGAGTTCGTTGGGAAGTACCAAGGGCAGCGGAACCGATTCTTCCTTCAGCGGACTTTTCACCATGCTGGGCCTCGACCCCTTCAGCAGCTTGGACCCGGCGGTGCGCGAGATCACGCAATCAAGAGAGCTCGCGGAGCGCACCATTTACTATGCGCAGCGGGTGCCCAATCTGCTCGACATGCAGGTGGAGCGGCTGACCTTCGAGTTTGCAACCATGCCGGAGACCAAGCGCTTGCTCGCAGACGCCGACAGCGTCTCCGGAGCCGCGAGCATTGCCGGGCGCGTCATCGGCGATTTCCCCGGCCTGCTGTCCGGCGAGCGTGAAGCCGCGATCCGGCAATTCATGGATGCTCTCAAAATTGAGACCGCCAACATTCGCCAGCTCGCCCTCGATGTTCGGGCCACCCTCGAGGCGGGCACGGCAACGTCCAATTCCCTGAACGGCACCATTCGCTCCTTCGATCAGATGGTGGCGGGCTTCGAGAAGCCGGCGCCGGCCGGCGACCCTGGGCAAGCGCCTGGCCGCCCGTTCGATATCACCGAGTACACCGCAGCGGCGGCCGAGATCACGCGCGCCGCCAATGAGCTCCAGCAGCTGATCGCCGGCCTGGGTAAAGACAGTCCGGCACTGGTGCAGGCAGCCGACCGCGCCACCTCGAGGCTGCAGGACGTGGTCGACCATGCTTACTGGCGCATGGCGCAGCTGATCGTACTTTTGCTGCTGGGCGGGCTAGGCGCCGCGCTGACCTATCGCGCCATCGCCAGGCGTTGGCGTGTCTAGCCGCGGCGGAACGAGTTGGACCAACGTCTCATTCACAGCAACCGCTTTGCGAACGTATTGTTGCAGGTTGAGCGGCGGCATTTGCTGCAGGCGTCGTGTGATTCCAACTTTTTGGAGAGAAAATGATTAACACGAAAATTGGCGCAAGTCTTTGCGCAATGGGTTTGGTGGCGCTGGTCAGCGGGTGCGCAGAGCACGAAAAGAAGGACCTCGCGGCGGCCCAGGCGATGCCGGTCAACTGTGCCACTGCTCCAGGTGACCTGCGGGTGCTCAACTCGGAAAAGGCATCTACCGCCTCAAAGATTGGTAATGGTATCTCGATGATCGCGCCGATAGGACTGGTTGCCGGCTTGGTCACTGGTACGGAAAAGACCAAGTACGAGGTCACCACCGGCGAGTACAACAAGGCCCTCGACACCAAGATCGCGCAAATCAAGGCGGCTTGCCCGGGAACCTGATCCGGTCGAGCACGCGAGGCTTCGATCGGCCGAGCATCCATGCTTGGCCGATGTGATCGCGTGCGTGTTCAGGCTGGGGTGGCCCTGCTCAGGGCGCGGGTACCACTCGGTAATAGACGCCATTTGCGCCGTACGACGGGTAGAACCACGTATTGCCGTTCAGGTAGTAGGTCTGCCCTTGAACGGTGGTCGTGATGGTTCCCGCCGGCAGGGTCGCATAGATGGCGCCCACCGCGTAAACGGAATTTGCGCCAGCCACAACCCCCGCATTGTAGGCGTTCGACGTTGCTGCCGCCGTGTTGGCTGAAGCGACGGCGGCGCCCGCCACCACACCGACGGCAAGTCCCGCCGCTGCCGCCCCCGCTGCTGACCAGCCGCCGCAGTTGTAGCAGCTCGAACCGTAGTAATTCACCGTGGTGGGCGGATGGTAGGAGGGATACACCGTGGTCCCGTAATAGTTGCTGTGATAGGCCGTCCCGGTGGTGGTGCCGTAGGTCGTGTGCGACGAGCCGTAGTACGCGCCATTGCTGGTGCTGGCGGTGGTGGTGTGGTACGCGGATGTCGACCCATTGTAGGCGGTACCGTTGGTTGATTTGCTTCCCGACACGGACTGGCCGTCGGGTGCGGTGTAGGTCGCGTGCTGGGAACCAGAATACGAGGTTGAGCCATTCGGATTCGTGGTGGCGGTAGCGCTGCCCGACCGCGACAGCGTGCCGCCGTTCTCGCCCGTGCGCGTGCTCGAAGCCGATGCGTAGCTGGAATTGCCGTAATGCCCCGCCGAGGCGCTGCCGTAGCCGCTGCCGCCGCCGGCATGTACCCAGGCGAAAGCCGAGCTTGCCGCACACAGGGGCAGCAGCAGTCCGATCACGCGGGGGCTGTTCAGTTTCATGCTCGACATGATCGACTCCTTATGGCGTGTGGGCAGCCGGCGCCGTCGGAGGCTTGCTGTTTGCCGCGGTATTCACATCGGGGCGCTTGAAAGCAATGTGCGCCGCACTGCTGGCTTTCGCCGAACCGAATGCGTTCTCGGGAACTTGTTTGTTCAACTCCCAATTGGAGAGCTCCATGACATGGCGCAGCCTCGCGGGATCGTTCAAGTAAACGGCATATAGACGGCGCGGCAGCTTGTCTTCCACGCCGATCCAGATCTGCGCGAACACATCCTTGCTGGCGAACGCGACCATGTCGGTGGTGGTGCCGCCCACGATCTGTGAGCGGCCGATGTAGAACGCCGTCGTCATGCCGTCCGCCATGTCCTTGTAGGGATCGGTGACGATGACGTCCGTGAACGGATAATAAATCTCGGCGGTTTCGTACGCGGCCACGAGCGCGCCGTCGATGGTCGGGGGCGCCTCGGCGACGGCCACCAGATTTTCGGTTGGTGCGAATGCCATCATGACTTTGCCGTCGTAATAGAACTCCGAGGGAGGCCCGTCGCCCAGCGTAATGACCTTGAGCTTATCCGGCCGCCGCATGGTGACTTCCGATTTCGTCGAATAGATGAGCGGCGGACCGAGCAGACTTGGACCCTCGTAGGAAATCACGGCGGTGAACGCCATCGAATTTGCGGCGGCCAGACGCGCGCTCGCCGCCTTCAAGATTTCGACGGCCTTCGGCTGCAGCCCCGGCTCGTACGGCGCAACAGCGTTCTCCGACTTCTGCCTACTAGATTTCGCGGCGGGCGCCTTGGGCACGGCCTGCGTCTGCTGCGCAATCACGCTCGACGCCGCGAGCAGCACGCCCAATGCGACAACCGTGACCTGTCCGAGGATCTTTGCACGCATCGCGGTCTCCGATACTGATTGGCCGCCGCGCTCGCGCTGAACGCGCCCCAAGCGGCGACGCGCCGGCCCAGCCTGTTGTGAAGAATTTCGAGGTTAGCTGAAAGCTCTCCCGGTCACCCATGGACCAAGGTCTCATTCACATGGACAGGAGCGAATTCCGCGTCAGAATTTGACGGTATACTTCTTCGCTTCCAGACAGGCGGAAAAGGCCTTCTTGAACTCGGTGATCTGCGCGGTGGTCGCCTTTGCGGCCGCCTGACTCTGCTGCGCCTGCTGCTGAGCCTGCTGGGACTTCGACTGGCCCCTGGCGCTGTTGGCGATCGCGCCCACACCCGCGCCGATGGCCGCGCCCTTGCCCGCATTTCCCGCGATCGCACCGATTGCCGCGCCGCCCGCCGCTCCACCCACAGCCCCCTTTATGCCGGCGCCTGAGCTGGCTTGCTGAGCCTGCTGCTGCTGTTGGGCGGCCTGTTGCTGCTGTTGCGCTGCCAGCTTGTCGAGCTGAAACGGGTCATTTCCCGTCTCTTGTTCGGCCCATTTGTAGCAATCGCTCTCATCCTGGGCCTGCTGCGTCGAGGCCTGACCCGCTCCCGGAAACGCATATACGTTGAGGGTAGCCGCCAAGGTTTTCGTCCCGGTCGGCGGGGCGATGGTTTGCGCCTGTGCGCCCGAAAAAACCATCGTCGCGGTCACACAGGTGAGAATCGGCCTGATACGCATAGGGTCTGCCTCGTTGATGCATTGCGGGGATCCTAACAAGCACGCCAACCTGCGCAAGTTGGACGAAATACCTAGTACCGCTGCAGCGGCCGCCCGGCCATGAGACCAATGGCCCATGGCCCGGGCATCAAGCAATGGCTAAGTTGCTGATTAGCAGGTGTGTCCCCGACCAATCTGCGTCCGCTAGCCATGCCCGCGCCATTCCATTGAGGGCCTTCCCAATCAAGCAACTTTGAAGAGCATGCGTCTCCACTTCAGGTCCTGGTGTTTCTGCGGCGCGCTCGCCGTGCATTTCGCACCCGCCGTTCACGCGCAATCGATGGAACCGCTCTCGTACACCAATTCGCCCGTCGGCCTCAATTTCCTGATCGCGGGCTACAGTTACCAAACTGGAAATGTCCTGGTGGACCCTTCGTTGCCGGTAAAGAACGTGAAGGCGACGGTCGACGACGCCTTCCTTGCTTACAGCCGCATCCTCGATTTCTGGGGTCAGTCCGGAGGCGTCTCGATAGTGATGCCGTATGCCTGGTTATCCGCGAGCGGGCAAGTCTTCGAACAGCAGCGCACCGTCGACCGCAGCGGCTTGAGCGACCTCACGCTGCGCCTCTCCGTGAATCTGTATGGCGCGCCGGCGCTCTCTCTAAAAGACTTTGCCAATTACCATCAAGACTGGATCGTTGGCGTCTCGCTCATTGTGACTGCGCCCTCCGGACAGTACATCCAATCGAAGCTGGTCAATATCGGCACGAATCGCTGGTCCGCCAAGCCCGAGATCGGAGTCTCCAAGGCAGTGGCACCGTGGACCTTCGAAGCCGCGGCAGGCGTCACTTTCTACACAGATAACACAGAGTATTTCGGCAACAACACGCGTCATCAGGACGCGTTATTTTCCATACAGGGTCACGCGATTTACAACTTCAATCGCAAGATGTGGGCGGCACTTGACGGGACCTACTACACCGGCGGCCGCACCTCCGTGAACGGCAGCCTCGACAATGACCTGCAGAGCAATTCGCGCTGGGGGGGAACGTACGCGTACTCCCTGACCCGGCATAACTCCGCCAAGCTGTACTTCAGTTCCGGCGTGACCGCGCGAACCGGCTCTGAATTTCGAGTCTACGGCATCGGCTGGCAGTACCGCTGGGGAGCCGGGCTCTGATCGGCCCCAAGGGCCAATGGTACACATGCGGACGATGTTGCATTGTCGCGGCAACTGTATCGATCACAATTCACTTTGGAGCAAGTTCATGACCACACGACACTATTCATTGATTGCGGTGTTTGCGCTATGTTCCCTCGCCGCGCTGGGGGTTGCATTACTCAGCTCGACCGGAGCGCAAGCTCAGCAGTACCCGATCATGAATGATTTCGCCAACAGAATTATTCAGAAGTACACGAGTTCAACCTGCGAGCAATTATGGGAAAAGAAGGCCGCTCACGCTCCCCCGACCGCGGAGGAACAGCGCATCATCGGATTTCTGCGCAGCGACCCGCAAATGCGCGCCGCATTCATCAATCAGATTGCGCCGCCCATCGCCAACAAAATGTTCGATTGCGGGATGATTCCCTAGCGGGGATTTCGAAGACGCGCGCTGTCTGACGGATTTAGCTATTGCCCCATCTGCGCAAGCGCAGCGCGCAGCGGCGCGCTGGAAACCTGCAGCCAGCCGGCATAGGGTTGATTCATCTGAAGAATGAGGGAAATTGCTCCTGCCACCGAGAGCGCGCCCACGCCCAGGGCAGCTACGATGGTTGCATTGAGGCGCGCGAACAGCCCGAAGCCGAAAAAAAGGATGGTCAGCCACGATACCAGCACGACGAGAAACGGCCAGGACAGCGCGCCTTGCGACTGCTCGACGAGTAGTCGACGCGTCTCTCCGATGCTGCTGAGCAATTGCAACGCACGACTTTGGCCAAATCGTTCCAGATCGCTCTTCGGTGACAGGCTTGCGATGCTTTCAAAAATCGCTTCGACACTCTGCTGTTCCGCCAGCGGCGCGTAGGTCGCTGTTCTGATACCGCCCGAGGGCCAGATCCGCCCGAGGTCGGCGGAGACGACGCGGCGAAGCTCCTGGCGTTGCGGCATCGCATCGGGCCCAAAAAAGGCAAGAATGCGATCAACTTGATATAGATGAACGCCGAGTTGCTGTACCTCCGCCCCTTGCGCATCGTAGGAAGAATGCGCGGAGGAAATCAGCAGGCCAAGCACCAGTGCGGTGATGGTGGCGATCAAGCCCATTACCAGCTTCACCACGTCTTTGTTGTCGCCGTCAAGATGGTGCGACGGTAAGCGAGAGTGAATCAGTATCGCCAGCAGCGATGCACCGAAGGTGCATCCAAATGCCAGCAGACCAACCAGGGTGGAATTCATGTTGCGGTTTCCTTATTTTTCCGTGCCGGCCTGCAGCGGTGCGATGTCCGATAACCGCTTGGCATAGGCTTCGGCATGTTTGGTGTCGCCCGCATTGCGGGCATATGCCGCCAACGCGGAAAGGAGTTCGGGATTGCCGGGAAAGCGAACCAGCGCGCGCTCCAACACAGCCATTCCTTGTTTGCCCTGACCGCTGTCATGCAGCGCCACGCCGTACACGTAGGCGTAGCGCGGGTTGCTCGGGTCCGCGCGAGCCGCCGCTTCCAGCAACGGCAAAGCTTCGCCCAGGCGCTTCTGCCGCACACGCAGCAAACCCAACGCGTGCGATAGATCGGCATTGCCGGGAACCAACTGCAATCCGCCCGTCAACAATTTCTCGGCGTCGGCATCGCGGCCGTACGATCGGTACAAATCGGCCAGATTCACCTCTGCCGGTATGAAATCCGCTTGCAAGGCGAGCGCAGCGCGATATTCGGCTTCCGCTTGCTTGGGATCGCGACGCTCGCTATAGAAAAGGCCGAGGTTCAGATGCGCTTCCGGGCGATCGGCGTTGGCCCGCTGCGAAGCAACGTATTCAATGAACGCCTTATCGAGTTGTACGCGCAATGTGGCGTCACCCCCTTGATCGGGCATGATTGCAAGTGCCCGCGCGGCCTTGATGCGCACGATCGTGGATGGATCCCCGATCAGCCCGAGCGCCAGCCGGATACGCTCCTGTGGCGGTGCGCTGAGCAGAACATCCAGCGCGGCGCCGCGCACCATTGGATCAGGATCGGCCAAGCCGGCTTCAAGTGCCGGCATCACGCCTGCACTCAAATACGGATGTAGATCGGCAAGCGCCGTCGCGCGCACGATTGCCGGAGTCTGCGCATCCCGCGCCAGCGTCATTAGACTTGCGGCCGCACCCGGAGCGCCGATGCGGCTATCGTGCAACACCGCGCCGAATTTTTGGAAGCCTTTGCGTTCCGGGCCGAACGCGTGCTCGATGATTGCAGCTGCCCAGGACGCCTTGCGATCCTGGTGGCAGCCGGTGCAGGAGTTGGGTGTCTGCAGTGCCGTGCTCAGATCCGGCCGAGGTATGCGGATCGAATGGTCGTGCCGTGGGTCGATCACCATGTAATTGCGTGTCGGCATATGACAGGCCGCGCATTGCGCGCCGGCGGAACCGGCCAAGTGCATGGTATGCGCCGGCACGTCGTACTTGAGCGCCGCGTGGCACTGCGCGCAGACCGCGTTGCCCGGCGCACGCAGCTGGCCTGAATGCGGATCATGGCAATCGCTGCAGGTCACGCCATGCGCGTGCATCTTGCTCTGCAGGAAAGATCCCAAATCGTACACCTCATCGCGTTGCTGGCCGTCCGCGAAGTACAACGGTTCGCTGAGAAGCGCGATATCGTGCGTATCGAACAAACGGCCGTCGTGATCCATCCCTGAAGCAAACGCGGCGCGGCGCGAGTGGCACTGCGCGCACACACCCAGTTCGCGCTCGGAGGTGAGCGGCGCGCTGCGCACCGCGTTGCCGGTTGCCGCGATCTTTGTCCAGGTCACGGCGCGGCGCTCGTCGAGTGCGACGATCAGCCCATGATCGGCGAGTTTCTCGCTGCCCGGTGCGTGTTTGGCCCAGGCCACATGATTCGACCCCGGTCCGTGGCAGGCCTCGCACGCCACGTTGATCTCCTTCCACGTTGTTGCATAGGTGTTGGCGGCGACGTTGTAGTTGCGGTCGAGTTTTGTGGTGTGGCAATCGGCACACATCCAGTTCCAGTTCTGGTTCAACCGGGTCCAGTGCAGCGGATCCTTGTAAGTAATGTGTTCGTTGGGATAGAGGTGATACCAGCGTCCGCCGCCTTCGGATTTGGACCGCGCGTCCCACGCAATCGATAGCGCTTGCATGCGCCCGTCCGGGAAAGCCACCAAGTACTGCTGCAGTGGATAGAGCCCGAAGGTGTAGAGGATTTCGAAGTCGGCCAGCTTGCCGTCCGCCCCATCGGTGTTGACAAAGAACTTGCCGTCGCGCCGAAAGAAGGTCGACACGATGCCGTCGTAGGTGAAACGAATGTTGTTGAAGTCGCCGAGCACGGTATCCAGGGTCGCATGCTGCATGGCCTTTGCGTGTTGCGAGTTCTGCCACGCGGCATTCTCTGTGGCATGGCAACCGGCGCAAGCTCCGGCGCCGACAAAGGTCGCCGCCGCCGAAGTTGCCGCGGGCGGCGCAACCACGGATGAGAGCGGCGACGGTCTGGTACTCGACCGCCAAATGAACGCAATCGCTCCCAGCACCAGCACCGAGACTGCAGCGATTCCTATCCAACGGTAGCGGCGCCGGCGGGACGATTGCGCGCGCACCGCCAGCGTCGGCGGTGTTTCGCCCGGCGTTTTTCCGGGCTTGTTGCGATTGCGCTTATTCTTGCCCATGCGAATCCGCCTTGCGCGCACTCATTGAAAAGCTCACCGCGGCAACCCGCAGTCTAACTCCGAGCCCGCGCAATATGAGTCCAAAGCGGTGCTACTGGCGTGGTTGCACCGGAACCGTACATGCCTCAGAGCCCAAAGGAATTGGACGAAAGGACCATGCGCGGCGCCGCGTCCGTAGCCGATGTGTCTCTTTTTAGCTACGTTGCTATGTAGGTACTTCGTCCAATTCCTTGCCCCGTGGCTTTGTCGATACATTGCAGCACTAGGACACCTTGGAGTACGTACGATGAAATTGATAAGTCGTTTAGCGGGGCTGGCTGTGTTGGCCTCAATCGCAGGGGCCGCGTCCGCGCAGGACGTGATTGCCACGGTTAACAACCAGTGGGAGGGCTTTTACGCCGGCGCCAATATCGGCGGCGCGTGGAATACCACCTGCAACACGTGGAGCCTGAACAACGTCTCCAATCCCACGATTGTCAATCTCTTCAACAATCGAAACTGCCCGAACAATGGCACATTCGTGGGCGGCGTGAGTCTTGGCTACAACTTTCAATTTAACCAGTGGGTCTGGGGTGCTAGCGTCGATTACGACATCTGGAGCGCGAAGACCAAGAACGTGTCGTATGCGTTTCCAGGGCCGGTGCCGGAGGCCGGTACCTTTAACGCAAGCCTCAAAGGCACTCCCAACGGCATCTTCCTCTTGGGACCCAGGGTCGGCTACGCGGTCGATAATTGGCTGCCCTACATCAAGGTGGGCGGCGCTTTCACCAGCGGCTCACACAACAGTTCGGCGAGTTACACTGACGCCAACGGAACCGCCACCTTCAGCGGCAGCAAGAACTTCAAGGCGAACGGCTTTGCCGCCAGCGTCGGCAGCGACGTCATGATTGCCGACCAGCTATTCTTCAGGGCGGAATACACCTATGTGAATCTCGGCAAGGGAACCAGCACCGTGACGCAGTGTACCGGCAGCGCTAACACCTGCGCCGAATTCGGCAATCTACAGCTCAACAACATCCACAACAGCTTCACCGCGAGCCTGTTCCGGGTTGCCCTGGCCTACAAGTTCTAGTGTCAATTGAGCGGCGTTGAGTCCCCGAAGGGCCGCTACTAGCGGCCCTTCTTCTATCAGGGTCAGATCTCGATCCACATCCATTGCTCGCTCCACGGCAGGCGCGACATCTGCAGTGACGGTCCCGTCGGCTCCACCACAAAAACATCCGAGAAGTTCGAGCCGATGCCGCCCGCGGGATCGAACAATCCGGGTTCGACCGAGAAGCACATGCCGGTATCGAGCACGGTGTGATCGCCGAGCGACAGATAGGGCGGCTGGTGCCCTTCCATGCCTTCGCCGTGGGCCGGTCGGTGGTAGATGTACTTCTGCACTCCCTGCTTGACCTGGTACTCATGGATGGGAAATGCCACGTCGGCGCACTCGCTGCCTTTGCGCGACAGGTCCTTCTGCATCAGGCAGCAATCGCGATTGACGGTCCAGATCTTTTCCATGTGCGCGGTGCGCGGCGCGATCATGTACGGGCGGTAAAGCTCGCCGCCGCAACCGCCGATCTTGACGCTGCCTTCGACCTGCAGGGCCTGCCCGCGCGCGATCTTGTTGTAAAGAAACTGATTCGGATGCGGATAGCCGGTGGTACGGCCGGCGCGGCAGTCAATCTCTACCGTGATGCCGACGGCGGTGTGCGGACCGCCGTCATGCTTGATGTCGGCCATGACGAGGTCGGTGCCGTACTTGGTCGCCGCAGCCCCGACATCGAAATCCGTGAGGTCCGTGCCGTGCGTCAAAATCAAGTCGCGCGCGAACGCATGGATGCGATCGAAGTATCCATAGGCGCGGCGGCAAAGCGCCAGCTCTTCCGGCGTTTTGCGTTCCCGCAGGTAAAGGCAATGCGCCGCTGCCGACCCCATCGGACGGCCGAGCACGTCGACGACGGTTTTCTGTGCCGAGGGGACCAGTTCCTTGTCCGCGGCGAGTTTTTTGCCGGCGAAACCGCGCCGTTTCAGCCCTTGCAGCGCCCAGCGCCACAGGTCTTGAGTCGGCCCCTTGACGACCTTGCCCTCCTGCGGAGCGGCGCCGGCGACGTTGAGCCAGTCGAAGTACATGTCCCCATCTTCGTACCACCAGGAGCGCACCAGATCGCGATCAAGCGCCGGATAAAACCAAATGGGGTGATCGCCTTTTGCCGGGATGAACGCATGCATCATGCGTTCGGTGGTGGTATGGAAAAGTCCGGTGAAATAAATGATATTCCACTGATCGGTGAGAAAGATTCCATCGTAGCCCTCTGCCGCGAGTCTTCCCTGCAATATCCGCGTCCGTTCCTTGCTCCAGCTCAAGGGCAATCGATCTGCGGTCGACGCGACCAAGCGATCCGGCGCCAGGAACAGCTTGGCCGATTCTGAACCCGTTGCCGCATCCGCAGACGCTGGCTTCAGGTTGTCGCCGCTGGCGCTGGTGCGAGTGCTGGCAAGCACAGCACCCGCGGCGCCGAGGTTCGAAAGCAATTCACGTCTGTTCATCATCTTTTTCCCCTTGCTGCGCATTGTTGGTTGTAATGGTTAACGGTCGCCGCGGGGGTGGTTACTTCGCCGCTTCCGGCGCAACGCGGCGCGACGCAACCCGCACGCCGCACACATCCACATGCCCCACGGGTTGCAGGTACCAGCCTTTGGGCGGATTTCGCCGCGCTTCGACATACGCCTTGAATGTCGCGGTATCGGTGCGCAGCACTTCGACCTCGGTGCGCTCACGCTGCGGCACATCGGCGGCGACCCGCATGGCGCGAATGGGGATATGCTCCGCCGGCTTATCAAAGAATCCGCGCGGGCTTGGACCCCGCGGCAGCGTCGAGAGCAGTTCAATGCCCTGCACGACGTGGCCGAGCAACGTATCGTTGCGGTCGAGGTTGCGCGCATTGCCGATCACAACGAACGGGGAACCGCCGAAGCCGCTCGTCGCCGCATCGTCGCGGCCAAGGCCGAGCATGCCGTAACAGTGGACCAGCCATTGCTCGTGGGTCTTGGGATCGCGTGCAACGGGGAACCCGCCTGAATACCCCACCTGCGGTGCATACACGTCTCCATCCGGCAGGGGTGTGAATGGCTGCAAGGCGCGGATCGGGCTTGAAAATTCGGCAGGCAACATGGTGGCGGCACTCCCCGTCGGCCGTTTCCCGGTTGAATCCTCCCATTCCGTCAGATAGTCATCGGCCACGCGCACGATCGTCAGGCCATCGAAGTACTTCTCTCGAACCAGGGTCTTGAGGTTCGCCACGTGCAGCGGCGCGAATTGCGGTGCGAGTTCGATGACGACGCGGCCTGAATCGAGCTCGAGGTACAGCGTGTTCTCCGCATCCACGGGCCGCCAGTCGCTTGCAGCGGACTGCGCGAGTATGTCGATGGCGCCGGCCGTGGGGTGCGAAGGCCCCGGCGCGGCGCTTGCGCACGTCCCGGACAGCAGCGCGGCCGCGATCAGGCCGGGATTAACTGCGGCGCGCGCTGCACGCCAGGGCGATGCGGGCATCTTTTTATCTCGAGGCTGGGAATGAGGGTGTAGATCGTAAGGGCAAGACAATGGTTTTGGCCATGATCTTTGACGACTTCTTGTGCAGCGCCGGAATCGCCCGGCGTGGTATCGTTCTTGGTTGTGAGGCTGAAGCGCGGGAGCGATTCTCGCTCTGGCCAAGGGATAAAAGGGGGAATCATGCGTCAGATCGCCGTCGGTTTTTTGTGTCTCGTCGCCGCAGGCTGCGGTCAGCAGAGCAGCCAATCGCAGCCCAAGAGCCTGACAGCCGCTGACGCGGCCTTCCAGAAGCAGCTCCAGGAGCAGTTTCTCGACGCCAAGCCCGGCACGGTGATCGAAATCCCGGCCGGAAAGCATGCGCTCGACCGCGTCCTCACGTTGCGCGCGAACGGCGTCACCATCCGCGGCGCAGGAACCGATAGCAGCATTCTGTCGTTCAAGAACGAGATCTCGGGACCCGAAGGCATTTTGGTCTACGGCAATGATTTCACCATCGAGAATTTGTCGATCGAGGACACCAAGGGCGATGGCCTGAAAATCAACGACGGCGAGAACATCACGATTCGCGGCGTGCGGGTCGCATGGACCGGCGGACCGCAGACGACAAACGGCGCTTACGGTATCTATCCGGTCAGCTCCCGCAATGTGCTGATCGAAGACTCCTCTTCCTGGGGCGCAGCGGATGCCGGCATCTACGTGGGCCAGTCCATAGGCGTCATCGTGCGTCGTTGCCATGCGGAACAGAATGTCGCCGGGATCGAGATCGAGAACACCATCAGCGCCGACGTCTACGATAATGTCGCCACCGGCAATACCGGCGGCATCCTGGTGTTCAACATGCCGAATCTGAAACAGCGCGGACACTCCACGCGGGTGTTCAAGAACAAGGTGCTGAAGAACAATCTGGGCAATTTCGCGGCCAAGGGCGGGGCCGTGGCGAGCGTGCCTGCCGGGTCGGGGGTGGTCGTCAATTCCAACAGCCAGGTTGAGATTTTCGACAACGACATCGCCGACAATCAGACCGCCAATCTCATCATTTCGGCATACTACTCCACCAACTATTACAACAAGCCGGGCGTCGATCCGAATTACGATCCCTATCCGCGCTCGATCTATGTCTACGACAATCGTTTCGCCGGCGGCGGCGATGCGCCCGATGGCCTCGAGCTCAAGACCCTGAAGGTGGCGATGTTCGGTTTGAACGGCCATTTTCCGGACGTTCTCTGGGATGGCTACCGGGATGAAAA
>Ga0210394_10003537_pt1 | contig 19427 bp, 12 predicted proteins | sample IncBWC12MmetaG_FD_160121 | JGI IMG/M metagenome (GOLD analysis project Ga0210394, IMG submission 160121) | Forest soil microbial communities from Barre Woods Harvard Forest LTER site, Petersham, Massachusetts, United States - Inc-BW-C-12-M | ecosystem: Environmental > Terrestrial > Soil >...
ATACCATTTCGGCGGATGGTTTTAAGATAAAACAATCAATTACTTTTTCTACCTTTAAAACCTGATAATGCCTTACACTATTTCAAAAAAATATTTCGTTTTGTTTTGTTTTTTACTAAGCTTAAACTTAGCAAAAGCCCAGCTTGGTAAAGAAGCCTGGCATTGGCAGTTTGGAGATAGCTGTTCTTTAGATTTTAGCTCAGGTACACCTATAGCAGGTAAAAGTTCAATAAATACTAAAGAGGGTTGTGCTTCTATAAGCGACCCAAATACAGGGCAATTATTGTTTTATACAGATGGTACAAGAGCTTGGGATAGAAATAACAATCAAATGCCTAACGGTGTTGGCATGATTGGCGGACAGGGCACTTCTACTCAAGCGGCTCTTATTGTGCCCCAACCGGGTAGTTCAACCATTTATTATTTAATAAGTGCCGACCAAGGAGGCTACCAAGGAGCAAACACAGGTGTACATTATTCTATTGTTGATATGAGTTTAAATGGGGGCTTAGGTGACGTTACAACAAAAAACACATTACTTACACCTCCACCTACTACTGAGAAACTAACTGCTGTGAGGCATTGTAATGGTGTCGATTATTGGATTATAGATCATCCTTTTAATTCTAATGCCTTTAATGTTTACCTTTTAACTGCAAGTGGAATTAACTCAACTCCGGTTGTTTCTAATGTAGGTACCACACAAAGTAATATAAGTGGAACCTATCAAGAAACCATTGGATATTTAAAGGCATCGCCCAATGGTAAAAGGTTGGCTTGTGCAATTTATTATATGAATTTTTTTGAATTGTTTGATTTTGATAACTCAACCGGTATTATTACTAATCCGATTAAAATTAGCAGTTCCGAAAGTTTTTATGGCATCGCTTTTTCACCCAATAATTCTATACTTTATGCAACTATCGCACTTGGTGCTATTTTTCAATACGATATCAGTTCTAATAACGCAGCTAATATTATGGCTTCTATGGTTATTCTCCCTGATAGCGTTTATAATATCGGTACTTTGCAATTAGCACCTGATGGAAAAATTTATGTATGTTCAACTTATCTAAGTTCAAGCTTAAGTGTTATTAATAATCCTAATAATTTAGGTTTAGCTTGTAATTTTCAACAATATGGTTTTACTCTATCCCCTGGTTCCAAATCCGAATTGGGTTTACCCAATTTTATTGATGCTAACAACCCATTTCTATCTCAATCATACAATACTTCTTTATGCAACTTCCCAAGCTATACCATTAATGCAGCTAATGGCAATACAAACTATCAATGGTTAAATGGAGATACTACAAGTAGTATTAGTATTAACACGTATGGTAATTATTGGGTATCTTATTTTACGCCACAAAGTTGTAAAGAAATTGATACTTTTCATGTAACACAGGCTCAGGCCTCGGTTATAACTATTTTACATGATACTTCACAGTGCAATAATTTAACAACACCTATAACCTTGAATGCAACGGATACAAATGTTGTTTCTTATTTATGGAATGATGGTTTTACTTCACCTATCCGTACAATTACTTCTCCTGGCAATTATTGGATAAATTATACATTAAACAACTTTTGCGTTAGCCGAGATAGTTTTTCTTATAGTATAAATAACATTCCTTTAGTTAACTTAGGAAATGATACTACTTTTTGTTTAGGGGATTTACCATTAAATGCTTTTAACCCTTCGTCATCTTATATTTGGAATACAGGACAAACGAGTTCCGAAATTACAGCTACCTCTCCTAATATTTATTGGGTTAAAGTTACTAATCAATATAGTTGCATAAATTCTGACACATTAGTTGTTCATCCGGAATTAAGTGCTTTTAATTTTGTTTTACCCAACATTGTTACACCTAACAATGATGGCATAAATGATTTTATTGATTTTAGTAAGTATCAATTTTCATCATTGCAGTTAGAAATATATAACCGCTGGGGGCTTAAAGTTTTTGAAAGCGATAACCCCTCTTGTATTTGGAAACCAACAGAAGATGACGGCACCTATTATTATGTAATTCAATACATCATTAATTGCGGCATTGAAAAACAAAATAAAATTTTAAAGGGCTTTATTACTATAATTAGGTAAAGTGTGTGTTTTGTTTTATCTACTCAACTATTAATTTTCCGTTCTGTACATTTTGTTGGTTTTGTATAACGCTATAAAAATAAACACCTTTTGTTAACCGGCTCACATCTATATTAGCAGTACCGCTAATAGTTTGCAATAACACTTGCTTACCAATAACATCAAGAAGTTGCAGGGTTTGTTTTTCAGTACTATTAGTTTCAATAGTAAAATTATTTTGTGCAGGGTTGGGGTATATTTTTACTTCGCTGTTTTTTAACGTTACACTTTCTATATCTGTCATATTAGCAACATTAGTTATCATACGTATACGATAGTTGCCATAATCTGCAATGTATAAATTACCCGAAGCATCAAAAGTTAATTGCGCGGGCGAAGATAATTGAGCTGTTGTGGCAACTCCACCATCACCACTATAACCATTAAGCCATGTTCCACAAATAAGGTTAATTATACCCGCTGTATCTATTTTTTGCACCACGCAACCACTTCCTACATACACATTACCATGTGTATCGGTTGCAACTGCCTGAGGCATGTATAACTGAGCTGAAGTAGCCTCGCCTCCATTTCCTGCACCGCCCGCCACTCCGGTACCGGCTATTGTGGTAATTATACCCTGAGTATTTATTTTTCGTATGTGGTTACCATTATATTCTGCTGTAAATATATTTCCATTAGCATCAACACAAACACCTGCCGGTTGGTTTAACTTAGCATTAGTTGCAGCTCCTCCATCGCCACTAAAACCTAATGTACCATTGCCCGCTACTGTAGTAATAATGCCTGCTGTATTTACTTTACGTATAACATTATTAAATTGGTCGGCAATAAATATATTGCCTGCAACATCAACACATACTCCGGTCGGTTGGTTTAGCTGAGCGGCAGTAGCAGCGGCTCCATCACCCGAGTATCCTTGAGTAGCATTACCTGCTACAGTAGTAATAACGCCTGCTGTATTTACTTTACGTATAAGGCCAACAACATCTACAATATATAAATTACCTGCAATATCAATAGCAAGGTTATACGGCTCTGTCAATGTTGCATTGGTTGCTTGCCCGCCATCGCCGCTAAAACCCATTGCACCAGTTCCCACTGCTGTAGTAATAATGCCGGCTGTATTTACTTTACGTATAACCTGATTATTGCCATCAGAAATAAAAATGTTTCCATTAACATCTACAGCCACACCAAAAGGCCCTTGAAACTCTGCATTGGTAGCTTGTCCTCCATCACCACAATAATAACCTCCGCAATTTCCACCGCCTGCAACCGTAGTTATAATTTGTGCTTTTGCAATTATACCTAATAGTGTAAAGGCAATAATTAATATAAATTTTGCTTTCATTTTATAATACAAAGCTACTACTGTTTTACGAATTTAGATTGCCAAGTTTTATTCCCCTGCGTTATTATAATATTGTACATGCCGGGAGCTAAACCATCAACTTCTAAGCCCATTTGAGATTGATAAATAGTTCTACTCTCATTTCTTACTACACTTCCTATTGAATTATATACGACTACAGTTGCTGTATTATTAAACTTAGGTACTTGTTCTTTAAACTCAATAACAATATTATTGTTAGCCGGGTTAGGATAAATTAAAAAACTTGGTGCACCGTTTTTAATTGCCGGTACCGGGTTTTGTATATACGTGTTTTTGACAGGATTTTGTGTATTATATGTAGCAGAACCAATATTGTTTTTTTGGGTGGAATTACTATTAGGCGCAGCTTCACGATGCGATGTGTTACAAGTAATATTTTCAATAAAATAGTGGCCACCTTGTAAATTAGAATTGCTTGTTGCACCGGTACCTTGTATATCAATATATGTTCCGGCAGCTACTTCGTTAATGTTAGATAAAACGGTTGTATTATCAAACACTATATCAGTAGTAGCATATATATCGCGTACATCCCACGTGTTGGTAGCATCGCCTATTGTAGTATTACTTGCATTGTATGTGCTTGGCTCTATATACACAACCTGACTTGCATTGGTATACCCGTTAATTCCGTTGGCACTTATGCCAAAACTATAAAAATGCCCGGGCTGTAAGGTTACGCCTAAATCGCTTGGGTTAAAACCTATTTTCCAAAACCCCCACATCCATTGATTACATGGTTGATAATTGGTAAAACACGTTGCATCAATACTTTTTAGCGTGTATTCTTTTTTATAGTAAGTACCTGTGGCATTAAAGTTAAAATCAAGCTCTGTAATATCAACCTCATATCCTCCTGACCAATAATAACATGATCCATTAGCGGTACCACAGCCTTGCGAAATCATGCCACCAGGACAATGTGTATGACCAGCAATAAAATTTTGATAGTCGCTTTCTGAGTAGCTTACATTCCCTGGTAGTAAAAACCATAAATCGTCATGTCCACTAAAATAATAATAACTGCCGGTACATAATACCGGTATACCCGATAAACCATTAACATTAAGGTCTTTAAGGCCATTATTGCAATCTGTAATCCATGTTGTTCCGCCATCGCTACTACCTGTAGTAACAGGACTACTGGTACTTGGGCAAACAACTAAACTGGGGCCATTTGCATTTGGGCACCAAGAATCTACAGAGGTTTTATTGCCAGTATAAGAATTGGTGGTATAATCATAAACTTCGCCATTAGGGTCTAAATAATTTTGACCTGCTCCGTTTCTAAAGTTTGGAAAATGTACATTAAACCTTCCAAAAAAATATCCTAAAGCTGTATCTCCTTTAGCAGATTGTTGGTCTGTACTCGCAACACAAGGCTCTGCATTTGATATGTTTGCTCCTGTAACAGTAGCCACCAAATGATTTTTTCCATCAAATAAACCGGCGCCGGAAGAACCTTCTTCAGGAGAACCACCTGTTGGCGTTGATGAGGTTTGGAAATCTACATTATAAAAATTAGGAACGTCCCATTTTTTACTTACATCGGCCAAACAAACAGCAGCATGGGCGGGGGCTACTAAATTAGTTCCCTGGCAAATTTTCATTACATCGCCTTTTGGGTGATGAATTAACGTATATGTGTCACTTGAATCAGGTTGTTCTACACTCCAACCAGCAAAGCACAAGCTCCAATCAACTATGGTGTTAAATGTTGAAGGTGAATTTAGTTTTAGCAAAGCATAATCACTAGTGCCATATTGAGCATCACCACATTCAGTCATAACATCATGACTTAGTACGGTAGAACCGGTTAAAACTTTATCTCCGTAACCAGGGTCGGTACCATTACCATTGCAGCAGGCATTTTGGTAATCGAAAACAAATTTCCACGTGCTTTCATTATAAGCAGAGCCACCCGAAGTAAAAAGGCAATGACCTGCAGTTAGGAAATAAAGAGGAGGAATTGCCGATGAAGTATTATTAGTAGTAGTATTTATTAAATTGCCGCTACAGGTAAATAATAAAGTGTTAAAGTGGTTATAAGCTAAAATAAGCGCTACAGATGAAACTTCATTATCCCAACCTACAGATAGGGTTTGGCAGCCTACATCTTGTTGGCAACCTGATGCCTCTCCAAATTTTGCAGAAAACACATGCCCTTCATTAGCCAATTCAAGTGTACCTGTGTAGTTAGCCGAATCACTTTCATAATATTCTAAAAATAAATCGTTTGCCATAATGGGTACCGTGCCAAAGTGTATAGCCTGAGTAGAATCAGCAGGTGTATTATCTGAAGTATAAGGGCCTTTTATTTTTGTTTTATCGGCAGAGTATATATGTAAAAAAGATTTTGAAGGAATCATGAACTTACTAAAATAAAATTCCAACCCTAAAGCTGTTGCCGATGTTATGTGCAAAATCCACAATTTTCCTCCTGCAATATGTGGGTTATAATATTGGGCACTGGTCTTTAAGTCTATTGTCGTTTCATTTCCGTAACCATAATAATTACTAAAACCACAAGTTGTACAACTGTTTTTTATTGAGTCGGCATAGTTTTGTAATGTAGTATTATTATATGCAGGTAAACTATAAGCACTTATAGCCTGCCGGAAGTTAGAGCTTGACGTACGATTAAAAATTTGTGTTGTGTCAGTATATGTATAAGTTGTATCTAAATACACCCATGAAACCGGTAAGCTTTTGTCAGCAACAACAGGAGTTCCGTATGTTATTGTAGTATCCTGCGCATTTGCGCTTTTAATTGCAAAGACAAGAAGAGCTAACAGTGTTAGTTTAAATTTTTTCATAACGATATTTATTAATTTAAATACTACTGCTTATTTTTTTTCAAGCTACTAACTTCATCAGCTAATTTTTTATTTTGCTCCTCAAGTTTTTCTAACTTTTTATTCATTTCAATTATGTATAAATAAAGCTCTTCGGTTTTTTCCATTTGTTTTATTTGCAACGCACCTAAGTTTTGTCCCTTGGTCTCAACTTCAGCAGCGCTTGGCACATTTGGTAAATGTTGGTTTGTTGAAATGTATTTTTCAACTTCTTTTAATGGCATTAATTTATAGTCTTTTTTGAACACATAATCGGCCCAGCTGGCATCGGTAGTAGCAACATATATTTCCTTAACAACCATAGTTCCACTAACTGTTAATAAAGCACCTGTGTAAGTTGAATTAGATGGGCGCGTAGTTCCCATGTATATATTCCCTAGTCTGTCTACTTCAAATAATGTATTGTTCCATGCATGAGTAGTAGATAAATTAAAATCTCTTATGGCAATCGGAGAAGGTGTATTAGTACCATGGATAGAATTAATGCCTAAATCTAAAAGGGCTGTTGGGTTTTTTCCGATAAAAAAATCAGGGCCTATACCGATATTTCCTGAAGCATTATCAATGCGTACTCTATTTGCTCCGACTCCTGGGGTACCCGCATTTCCTGCTGCTAAAACTAAATCTGTATTATCAGTTGTTCCAAAAATATTATTTGAACCAGTATTAGCATTCCCACCTAACACCCAAGAAGAACCAGTTGCACCTGCTACTGATGCCCCCGAAACTAATTTACCTGTATTATCTACTAACACACTGCTATAAGAAACTCCTGTTGCTGTATTTTTTATAGCTGGAATAGTCAGACTACCATTTAATAAAGTATTACCACCAACAGTTAGACTACCATCATTAGCTACATTAAATATACTTCCTGTACCATTGCCATTAATATTAAATGCTGCATTACGGCCAAAAACAAAAACATCAAGCTGTGCAACAGGCGTATTATTTCCAATACCTACATTGCCATTAGCTGCTACATTTAATATATTACTGTAGTTGCCGTTACCTACATTGAGTACTGCAGTATTTGTATCTGAAACAATCACATCAAGTTTTGCAGTAGGGCTGCTTGTACCAATACCAAGCCGACCGTTAGTTTTAAGCCACATATAATTAGTTCCATTTGCTTTCATAATTAAATCATGACCATTACAGGTTCCTAAAGTACCACCCGCAGTACCTAACATATTTCCACCAATCATCCAGGGTGAAGTAGTGCCGCAAGCTGTTACAGTATTATTATTAATAGGATTAATCTTTAAATTACCTAAAGAATCAACTGTTACAAAACCACCGCCGCTTACACCGCTAAAAGAGCCTATCTTAATATTGCTGCTTGTTAGCACCCCTGAAATATTACTATTCCCAGTAACATCTAAAGCAGCTTGTGGGTTTGTTGTTCCAATTCCTAATCTGCCACCATAATAAATAGGGGCATTTAATGTATCAGCTGTTTGTTGAAAAAGTTCAACAGCAACTGATACAGCAGAACTGCTTACACAACCTGCGCTACTTGTTCCAGTTACGGTATAGCTTTTTGTAATTTGTGGATTAGCTGTTACTGTTGCACCCGTAATTGTATTTAAATTGGTTGATGGAGACCAGGTATAAGTACTTGCTCCGCTGGCTGTAATAACCGCACCTTGCCCACCTAATACGGTAGGGTTATTGGGGCTGGTTGTTATAATAGGTAATGCATTTACAGTAACCGTAACCGTTTTACTTCCTACCGTTCCGCTTCCATTTGTACCACTTACAGTATATGTTGTAGTAGTACCGGGATTTGCCGTTACCGTTGCGCTATTTGTGCTGCTTAAACCCGTAGCAGGAGTCCATGTATAAGTGCTGGCACCACCGGCTGTTAAAGAAACTCCGGTACCTGCGCACACAGCTACTGTAGAAGGACTAACCGTTACAAAACCTCCTCCTGATCCCGTTGTAGTTGTTCCACCAACAGAACCTGAACCACCTGAGCTTGAAGGTAATTGTATATCACGAATTACATTATTACCATAATCAGATAAATATAAATTATCTGCTTCATCAATAGAAATTCTCACACTGACAGTTAAGTTCAATTGAGCTGAAGTAGCAGCACCTCCATCTCCACTATAACCTGCAGTTCCATTACCGGCTATGGTGCTTATAATACCGGCTGTGTTTACTTGCCTAATTACATAGTTACCTGCATCGGCTATGTATATATTTCCAGCGCCATCTATGGTAACTCCGCTCGGTATATTTAATGTAGCCAAGGTAGCAGGTCCTCCATCTCCGGTATACTCATTGTTTCCAGTTCCAGCGATAGTACTTATAATCCCTGAAGTATTTATTTTGCGAATAATATTATTACCCTGCTCTGCAAAGTAAATATTTCCTTGGGCATCAATATCAATTCCATCAGGTCTGTATAGCGTTGCTGCTGTTGCCGGTCCACCATCGCCACTGTAACCATTGGTTTGTCCAATTCCGGCAATTGTTGTAATGATCCCTGTTGACATATTTACTTTACGTACTACGTGATTGAACAAATCAGTTATATATAGGTTACCAACTGCATCAAATGCCAACCCCGTAGGGTAATATAATTGTGCAGCAGTCGCTTGCCCTCCATCTCCACTATAACCTCCTGAGCTATATGTGCCAATTATGGTACTTATTATACCGTCTGTAGTTACTTTACGTATTATGTTGTTGACCTGATCAGCTATATACATATTTCCGGCAGCATCAAAAACAACACTTACCGGATTGCCTAATTTAGCAGATGTAGCTTGTCCCCCATCTCCGCTATTGCCAATACTTCCATTTCCGGCAACTGTACTAATAATTCCTGATGTACTTATTTTACGAATAACATTATTACTATAGTCAGCTATATATTTATTCCCTGCATTGTCTGTAGTAACAGAAACAGGGCCATTTAATGTTGCTGAAGTAGCTTGCCCGCCATCTCCGCTATAACCCGCAGTACCTGTACCTCCAACAGTAGTAATGGTTTGTGCATAGCCTGCATATCCAATAAGAATAAACAATACTACTAAAATGTAAATGTTCTTTTTCATAAAATTAATTTTTGTTAAAATTTTGCACAAACATAACGTAAGTATGTTAACTATTTTAACGCTGTTGGAAACTTAACGCTTTATTAAAAATCCTTACATGTGTTTTAAATATGTAAAATTGCAGATTTAGTATAAGCCCATTTTACTAAAATGGCTATACCCCCTTTTAATACTAAAAAAAGCAAATTTAATAAAATGCAAAATTTACAATAAATGAAAAAACCTTACATATTAAGGTTTTTGTTAATTTTTCTGATTGTTCATAAATTAGATAGCTTGCTAACATTTGCTTAACATAAAAATGGAGAAAAACAGGTGAGAATTTAATTCTGTATTTTTTTATCTGCGTAAATATCGGTTGCATGGTCTATTCCACTTACTGCGAAACAAACCATATAAATATTTGATATTGCAGGTAAAATGGTTTTGAGCTAACGCATAAATGAAAAAACTAATATTGATATCAGTAAGTAGTATAGATAATTGTGTATTTTGCACAAGTGAAAACAAATCAAAGTAGTTATACGCAAAAATTAATTGTGTAGTATTAAATGCAGATACTTCTTTTGTTTTCCTTTATTTGACTTATTTTTGTTGCCAAAATGTTGCTCAAATGGCTGAATCCCTAATAAAATATAGAAGGATTACTTCTTGTATTGGAAAGTAAATATTCATACTTTATAATACTCTGATTCCCTCTAAATTTTGCTCTACCGTCTAGGGTGGTCAACTGGCCCTTCATGCCCATGTAACTCCCCACCATGTTCATCATGATGGTAACCGTGATCATATACATCATGATGGTAAGGATAGTGCCTGTATTCATATCCCCGAAAATGATTATATCTATATCCACCTCTATACTCTACTTCACATGATGATAAGAATATAATGACCACGCTAACTATTAGTAATATTTTTTTCATAGATTTTGATTTATATTAGTTTATTGTTTTGAAGAAATTTTAAATAACGCTAATGACAGCAACGACTAAAAGAATATGTATTAGTTCATCAATAGCATAAAATTTTATGCCATTATTTATTAATCAAAGAGAAACGAAAAGTGGTTGCAACTAAAGAATTGTTGTGGTATATTAGAAAACAAAAGTTTGTATCTTTAAGCGTGGAAAATGAAAAAACTTGCTGGACTATTTGTATGGAATGTTATGGGCGCGGCACAAAAAGCTTGAGGCTCCGCAAAAAATCGCAACTCCGCCATCAAATAGCAATTGATGAATTTGAAAAAACAAAGGATGAAGGAAATGCTTCGGTTCGTCCTAAGGTTCCTCAATATTTATGTGATAATTGCAGTGGCTCCGGCTTGATTCCATCTGTCAGCAACCCCATAGCAGATACGGAAAACTACCCACATGTAGCAATTATTGGTGCGGGCATAGGAGGTGTAGCTTTGGCAGTAGCTTGTTTACATCGTGGCATTCCGTTCACCCTATATGAGCGTGATAATAGCTTCGATGCCCGATCTCAAGGCTACGGACTTACGTTACAACAAGCAAGTAAAGCAATCAAGGGCTTTGGACTTTTCTCATTAAAGGATGGAGTAAGTTCTACAAGACATGTGGTGCACACAACAGAAGGAAAAGAAATTATTGAATGGGGAAAAAGGACGCATTCAAATACTAAAAAGTCTCCAAAGCGTATAAATGTACATATAGCACGTCAATCCTTACGCTTAGCCTTGCTTGAGCAACTGGGTGGACATGATGCAGTGCAGTGGGGGTACCAATTAGTAGACTTGAAGGATTGCGTGAGTGAAGGTGTTAACTTAAGCTTTCAAGTGAACGGAGAGATAAAAAACGCCAAGGCAGATTTGGTAGTAGGTGCCGATGGTATCCGTAGTGTTGTGCGGAGCTTGCTTATTGATGAGCATAGCAGTCCTTTACGTTACTTGGGTTATATAGTAATATTAGGTATCTGTCCTTTAGAGGCTCTTATAGATGTTGAAAGCTCTTTGCTCGATTCGGCTACGGTGTTTCAAACCGTTAATGGCAATGAACGAATGTATATGATGCCTTATTCGGCTGACACAGTAATGTGGCAATTTAGTTTCCCTATGACCGAAGAAGAAGCTAAGACCTTAAGTGCGCAAGGAGCTCAAGCACTTAAGGAAGAAGCTTGTAGAAGAGCGCAATGGCACAATCCTATCCCTCAAATTTTAGCGGCAACCTTACCAACACAAATTTCTGGTTACCCTGTGTACGACCGAGAATTACTTAAACCAGAATTATTAGAGAAAGGTGGAGAGGTAACGCTAATTGGAGATGCGGCACACCCTATGAGTCCATTTAAAGGGCAAGGGGCAAATCAAGCATTGCTGGATGCACTGGCGTTGGCTCGCGGTATATCGATAGGATGCAGACCTTTATCTAAATGGAGAGAAGTTGGAGTGAGAAAAAGTGTATTAACTGAGTTTGAAGAAGAAATGTTAGTACGCAGTGCTACCAAAGTAAAAGATTCAGCTGAAGCTGTACAACTCTTACATTCCAAAGTTGTACTGCGTGAAGGTGATAATCAAAAAAAGCGATCGCTAAAGTAGACGTAGTAACGTGTTTACATTTTTAATAAATCTCTAATAGCTACAGAAGCTGTTACAGCGCCAAAGGTTGCCGGCATACAGGATACTGTACCATAAGCAGATTTTTTGTAATTACTTCCGTCGGTTAGTATTAAACTTTCTTTAACAGGTTCTTCATTACTAAAAACTGTTTTTATTCCTTTATAAATGCCTTGCTTTTTTAGCATTTTCCGTATTTGTTGCGCAAACGGACAAATATATGTTTTAGAAATATCTGCCACTTGCAAACGCGTAGGGTCTAACCGACCACCGGCACCCATGCTGCTAACCATTGGTGTTTTACTTTCGTATGCCATTTGCATAAAAGTTAGTTTGGGTGTAATGCTATCAATGGCATCAATAATATAATCGGGCTTTACTAAAAGTTGTTGCTGTACCATAGCCGGATTTACAAACTCCTGTACTACATTAAGTTCAAGCTCAGGATTAATTTCTTTTAAACGTTTGGCCATAATTTGCACTTTAGGCTCACCATGATTTATGGCTAAGGCAGGTAGCTGCCTGTTTCGGTTAGTAGGGTCCACCACATCGCCATCTATAATAGTCATTTTTCCTATTCCGCCACGTGCAATAAACTCGGCAGCAAAAGAGCCCACACCACCCATGCCAACTACCATTACATGTTTTTGTGTTAGTTTTTGTAAAGCTTCATTACCAATTAATAAAGCGGTTCTCGATAACCAGGTAATATCATTCATCATATGCAGTAAAATTTATTTTAAAAACGAGCAGTGCGTTTTTTGTTAGTTGTTCACACAAGGTTACTAAATCAATATTTTTAATAGCAGCTGCCACTTTGTATATCTCTTCAATCTCCATTTTGCTATCATCTGTTTCTAAAAATAGTTGCTCTAAAGGAAGGCTTTTAAAAGTTTCTGCTACCGAAGTATTTAGTAAATGCTTGCCAAATGATAGGTAATATCCTTTGGCAATTAACTCTTTAGCAAGCACCTTGTTTTTATTAAACCCATGAAAAATAACCGGAACTGCTACCTTTTGCTGCTCTAAAATTTGCATAACTTCATTATAAGCCCTAACGCAATGTATAATAAGTGGTTTATGTAGCGTTTGAGCTAACTGTATTTGTTTTATAAAATATAGCTGTTGCATAGCAAAATTAGTTTTGCGAACCTTATCTAAACCACACTCGCCAATGACAATTACATTGGCTTGTTTGCTAATGGCTGTAAGTTCAATAAATAGGTTTTCGATTTCTGCATTTATATACCAAGGGTGTATGCCTACCGAAAAAAAACCTTTTGCAGGCAACTGACTAAAATTGCTTAAACAATTTACAATACTTGTAGTGTTTAAATTTTGTTTATGCGTATGTATATCTATATAGAACACTACTTGTATTAATTATGTAGTTATTTAATAAACAACTTTTGTAAAAATAGCTTATTTATCTGACCATAAGGTGTGGAAACCTAATGTGCCAACAAGTAAGCATTAATTTGTTATCTATTAAAAAAAGTCAATAAATTTGAGGGTAGTTACTTTTGTGTCAGGAAGTAACCATTATAAAACTATACGCTTTCAAATTTTTATTTTTAAATTGTAATCATGAAAAAACTTATAATAGCATTGTTAGGGATTTGGATATTGAGTTCCTGTAAAACCAACGATTTATATAAACAAGTATTAAATCCGGCTCCTGTTACAATTCCTCCTTTTGTTAAAAAAGTTGGGGTGTTAAACCGCAGCATTCCAACACCTGATAGTAAAACCTACAACACAATTCATCAAATTATATCGGGCGAAGGTCCGGAAATGATTCCTCAGGGAAGTGCAGAAGCTATACGTGGATTAAAAGACGCCTTGATGGCAAATAATCGTTTTGAAGAAATAGTACTACTTCCATTACCCGAAGCAAAAGGAGCTGCAGCCGGAATGGTAAACTCTCCCTTATCCTGGGAGCAGATAGATACACTATGCAGGCGCTATAACGTTGATGCTATTTTTACACTCGAAATGTTTGATACGCAGTTTAAAATGAATAACATTCTTTCTCAGGTTAATCCTGCCCACCCGGTACAAGGACTAATGTCTGCTGCTCCACAGATAAGTATGGCAACAACTGTAAAAACTACCTGGCGCATTTATGATCCTGTTAACCGCATTATATGCGATGAATTTAATTTGTGGCATACGCTTACTTTTAATGGCGATGGAGCAGGTTCTATTTTAGGAACTACTGATGCCTTAGCGGGTCGTAGAGAAGCTGTAAAAAGAACAGCTTATAAAGTTGGAAATATATATGCAGACCGACTTCGTGCTTATTGGATTACAATTACACGGCAATATTATATTAAAGGAAATGTAGCATTTAAGATTGCTATGCGTAAAGCCCGCACCGGAAATTGGGATGGAGCTGCAGAACTTTGGAAAAATGAAACAAATAGCCCAAAAAGAAAAATTGCGGGAAGAGCCTATTATAATATGGCCATATATAACGAAATCAGTAGTAATTTAGATGCAGCGCTTGACTGGGCCAGTAAGTCTTATGAGAATTATGGAAATCGTTTAGCTTTACGTTATGTAAATATTTTAAAGAATAGAAAGTATAAGGATGGCGTTTTACAAAGTCAGGCACCAGAGTGATTTTCAACGATGCTAAATTTTACAATACATCACAATTTTACCTGCGTAGTTAACCCCAGTATACTTATTTAGTATAAAAGCGATTGTTCATTTTCTTTTGTCGCTCATTTGTTGTCAGTAAGGCGCTAAATTTTAGACTGGCACAAATTTCTAATTAGCTGTATAGGCACTTACTACTTATCTGCTAAACATATGAAAACAACTATTATACTAATTATATACTTGTTAGTCGCTCTGATTTTATCTGTACACAGTAGTGCGCAAGATACGTTGTCTTCAAAACCACACCAGCCACCCAAATCAATTTGGGATATACCCCATAAAACCCTGTGGGAAAAATGGATGTGGCCACACCGAAGTGCTGTTTTTGAAATTACCAAAAAACGCCCTATTAAGTACGATACTTCCTATATTCAATTTTATAATAAGGAGTTAGTGGTTACCCTGCCTGTTTCTACCCGCTTTTTAAAATTTAGTTTAAATGATGTAAACAGCGGAAAAAAATTGGTGTTTGCACCTAACATGCAATACGATTTAGGAATAAGTATAAGTTCACGCTGGGCAACTTTTATTGTAAACACTGGTGTTAAGTTATTTGGAGATAATATAAACAAACGCGGCAAAACAAAATATAACGATTACCAGCTTAATTTATATGGACGGAAAATTACTACCGATATTTTTGTGCAGCATTATAGTGGTTTTTACATTAAAAATTCACAATCATTTCCCGCATACAAAAACACAAGCAATCAACCTTATGATATTAGACCCGATGTTAATGCCCTGAATATAGAAGTAAGTACGTACTATGTAGTAAACAACAAAAAATTCTCGTACCGAAACACATTTGGCTTTACCGAACAACAGAAAAAAAGTGCAGGCTCTATTTTAGTAGGTGTGTACTATTCGTATTTTTCTGCTTCAGGTAACCCATCGCTTGTTACTATTCCTTTTCGTAGCAGCTTCGACCCAACTGCATTTATTCGTACCGGGCGTACACAAAATATAGGCTTAAACCTAGGTTATATTTACACACTTGTTTTCTTAAAAAAGTTTTATGCTACAGCCTCACTTGTTCAAGGAGTAGGAGGTGAGCAGGTAAATTATAAACGCGATGATAATTCTACTTACAGCCAATTGGTTGCAGGTGCAGGTAAGCTAAACGTGCGCTGTGGCTTAGGCTACGATAACGGACGTTATTTTATTGGCAGCATGGGCATTTTCGATTATTTTTTATTTAATGGTAATGTAAATTCAACATTTAATTACAGTTTTGGCAAGTTTATGGTGTACGTAGGTTATCGTTTTAAAACAGTAAAAGAAGAACATAAATTACTTCGTCGCTTAAAACTAATTGATTATTAGTTTATAGTAAAAACCACAAGTAGTAACTAATTATCCCCACAAATAATAAAATGAGTGCATAAACCCCACTTAAATGTAATAATAGGGTAACCGGGTATAAAAGTTGTGTAACATTTTCCACGTTTAGGCATTCATCCCTGTGGCTTAATTATTCCTTACGTGTAATAAACATTACTGCAAATAAAACCGTTAAATCTTTATTTACTATTTATGAAAACTCTTAATTACGTTGTCCTTATCTGTTTATTAGTTACAGGCAAGTTAAATGCTCAAATCAATAAAGATAGTTTCGAAAACAAATTCAACATGGCCGATGACCTGTTTTCGCAGGTTTATCAGGATGGAAAAGAAGAATCGATAACCTATGCTAAAGGAGGTTATGCCGATGCATTACCTATATTGCTTAGTCTTTATAAAGAAGATCCAACCAACATGAACCTTGCATTTAAAATAGGGGTGTGTTACCGTGGTTCAAGGCGAAATAAAGCAGCGGCTATTCCATATTTTAGTCAGGCTGCTACTGCTATTACAACTAATTACAAAGGCCATTCGTATAAAGAAAAAAAAGCACCATTAGCTGCTTATAAATATTTAGGCGATGCTTATCATATAGATTCTCAGTTTGACAAAGCGATAGATGCCTATCAAAAATTTATTGATAAAAGTACAGATAAAGCATTGGTTAACGAGGCTAACAGGAATATAGAGATGTGCCGCACTGGCAAAAGTTTAGTGGCGGCGCCTGTGAAAATAAAAATACAAAACATGGGACCTGCTGTAAATTCTACCTATGCCGATTATTCACCTGCTTTATCAGGAGACCAAAAAACACTTTTCTTCACCTCGCGCAGGGCAGGTAGCACAGGCGGAGTGAAAGATGACGAAGGAAATTATATGGAAGATATTTATATGGCTACTAAAACTGATACAGGCTGGGCACAAGCTGTAAACATAGGCCCGCCAATTAATACAGTATCTAACGAAGCAAGCATAGGCATCTCTCCTGATGGGCAAACCATTTTAATTTATAAAGATGACCACGGCGATGGGAACATTTACAGTACAACCTTAAGCGGAGATATATGGGGTACCCCTGTAAAATTAAATGAAAACATCAATTCAAAATATTGGGAACCCAGCGCAGCTTTTTCAGCAGATGGAAATACACTTTATTTTGTAAGTAACCGTCCTGGTGGTTTTGGTGGACGAGATTTATACATCAGTAAAAAAACTCCGGCAGGAGATTGGGGAAAAGCTGTAAACATGGGCTCTACCATAAACACACCGTATGATGAAGATTCTCCTTTTATGCATGCTGATGGAGTTACGTTTTCTTTCAGTTCAAATGGACATAACACTATAGGTGGTTTCGATATATTTAATAGCATACTTTCTAACGACTCAGTTTGGGCAGAACCTATGAATGCGGGTTATCCTATTAACACTACCGATGATGATGTTTTTTATGTTATTAGTCCGGATGGTTTACATGCTTATTTCTCTTCTTTTCGCGAAGGTGGTTTGGGCGAAAAAGATAATTACATGGCAACTTTCATCAACAAAAAAGAAGCTCCGCTTACTTTAGTAAAAGGTACCGTAGTTGATGAAGCGGGTAATCCAGCTAAAAATGTAGTAATAACCATAACCGATAATGAAACTGAGCAAGTTGTAGGTGTTTATCACGCAAATAGCAAAACAGGTAAGTTCTTATTTATTTTACCTCCGGGTAAAAATTATAATGTTACCTATCAGGCAGATAATCATTTGTTCTATTCTGAAAACATGGAAATCCCTAAAGAATCAAAATACTATGAAGTAAACAAAAGCATATCACTGCCTCCTATTGTAGTAGGTTCTAAAATTGTACTAAATAATATTTTCTTCGATTTCGATAAAGCAACCCTGCGTTCTCAATCTAATGTTGAATTAAAAAACTTGGTAATGATTATGAAAAGTAACCCAAATATGAAAGTAGAAATATCTGGGCATACAGATAGTAAGGGGAGTGATGCTTATAACCAAAAACTTTCGGAAGAACGTGCACAGGCAGTTGTAAAACGTTTAATAGCAAGCGGTATAGATACAAAACGTATGGTGGCTAAAGGCTATGGCAAAACTATGCCGGCAGCAGCTAATAAAAAAGCAAATGGACAAGATGACCCCGAAGGAAGACAATTGAACCGCAGGGTTGAATTAAAAATTACAGAAATAAATTAAAATAACAGCGATATGAAAACCCGATTAATTATAGTAACCGTTTTACTAAGTATGTTTTGCACCTCGTGTATAGTGGTAGAGGAAAATGGTCATCGCCACAGAAGGTGGCACCACCGCCCTTAGCTTTTAATTTTCTTATTATAAATATTTGCAACAGTTGTATAATAAACAAATGAAACCATTACTCATTATATTATGCTTAACAATAAGCACAGCCTTTTATAGCCAAACAGCAAAAGATTATTATGTTTCGGGTACCTCCAAATGCAATTCAAAAAATTATAAAGATGCTATAGAAGATTTTAATAAGTCAATTGACTTAGATGCTACCGATGCTAAGGTTTATTATAGCCGCGGCAATTCTAAATATCTTTCTGGCGATTTTAAAGGTTGTGCCGAAGATAATACAAAAGCAATTGCATTAAACCCCAACGATGCCAGGTTTTATTATTACAGAGGTTTGTGCGAGTATGAGTTGGTAGAGTATAAAGAAGCCATAATTGATTATAGCAAAGCAATTGAGTTAAATCCTAAATATGCTAAAGCATATATTAAGCGAGGCAACTCTAAAACTATATTGGGAGATTATAAAGAAGCCATTGTAGATTATACCAAAGCAATAAGCTTAACCCCTGCCGATTCAATTGCTTATTACAACAGGGGCGATGCCGAAGCTAAGGTAGAAAATTATAAAGATGCCGTACATGATTATACTAAGGTTATTGAACTAACGCCAAAAGATGGCAGCGCGTATGCTAATCGCGGTTTATGCAGAGATAAGTTGGGCGATAAAAAAGGTGCCTGTGCAGATTGGTTAAAGGCGTCTGATTTAGGTAACATGGATGCCAGCGATTTAATAAGTAAATTTTGTAAGTAAAAGCATTATACATACGTAAGAAAGATGAAAAATAAAATAGCTTATATTTTAATCACCCTTCTGTTTTTCACATCCTGTATAGTGCAGTCACCTAAATATACTACGCTCGATAAAGTAATTGCTTTGCAGCTTGGTATGACAAAAGCCGAAGTAGAACAAACATTAGGTGTTGTCCCTTACGATTTAAAAGCATATACCGATACCAGCAGCATTTTTATTTATGTGTATCGTACTGTCGACCGCAAAACACTTTCTTTTGATACAAAGCCAACTAATGGGCATAAGTCGAAAGGCAAATATGTACAATTGGCTGTTGGTTATTCAAAAAAA
>Ga0210394_10003538_pt1 | contig 19422 bp, 18 predicted proteins | sample IncBWC12MmetaG_FD_160121 | JGI IMG/M metagenome (GOLD analysis project Ga0210394, IMG submission 160121) | Forest soil microbial communities from Barre Woods Harvard Forest LTER site, Petersham, Massachusetts, United States - Inc-BW-C-12-M | ecosystem: Environmental > Terrestrial > Soil >...
CGCCGTGTACGACAGCGTTCGGATCGCGCTTGAGGACGCCGCCAACGACAACCACACCTCCGTGGACCTCGGCCGCAGGCCCAAGCTCAACGTTGCCGAGCACTGCGACAACGTCGCCGCGGACCGTGCTGTTGATGTAGACGTTTCCCAACACTGCCACGGCGGCATCGCCCACCGGACCGGTGGCGCGCGTATCCCCGAAGACAGACACCACCGCATCCTCGACATCGCCTGCACTGCTCGAAGAGCCAAAAACGGCGACGACTGCATCTGCGCGCTCGCCCTCGGCAAGCCTTGCGTCATGACCGATGGCGACTACGTCGTCGACCGCGGTCTTTCTCTTGCTGTCATGCTCGCGGGCATCATCGCCTGCTGGCGCGTCTGTTTCGACAGCGTCGTCATGGCCCGACGCTGTAATCGCAGCAGCAGCGGATGTCGCGGGCGATAGCGCCGCAAAGTCGCGCGCGGGTACGCTCCGAATCAGCATGCAGCAGGACGCAAGCAGCGAGCAGGCCAGCAACTTAATGAGAGCAGTATTCATCGGTTGACATAGAGAGTGCGGTAAGCCGTGGCACCGAGCCCGAACAGCACGGCGTAGAGGGCAAGAGCAGTGGCAGCTCCACCATACAGCCAGTACGTCGGAACCGTGCGGACCACGGCTGTACCGACGTCAGCAGCCACGGACATGATGTTCGCCGGGCCGTGCAACCAGTGGCGAGCAGATTCCAGAGCACCTGCCATTTGCAGCGAGCGCAGCGTGCCGGTCACCCACATTGCTGTCGCGATCGCCAGCCTCACGAATCCATACGAGGCGACCAGAAATCCCGCGCGCGCGACCATCGGCCAGTGCGCAAAAGTGTTGCGCCACCACGGCCGCGCAGCACGTCGCTCGAGCTCGGCAAAGACGCGCGCCGACAGATCCTGCGGGGCCCGGCGAGCGGGTTGTGCGCGAAGTGCGCGTGCAATCAGCCGTTCCAGCTTCTCCTCATTATTATCGGATTGGCTCATGACGGTCTCAGCTGCTGAAGACATCGGCTACGATGCCGCAACGTACAAGCTTCCTTGCGAGGGCCGCGCGCCCACGCTGCATGTCGGTCTTAACTTTCGCAAGCGAAACCCGCAGTTGTGTCGCAATCTGTGCGTACGCCATGTCTTCGAAATGGTAGAGCACGAGTGGTAAGCGCTGGTGCTCCGGCAACTCCTGGATCGCCCGATCAATGATTGCCGCGCACTGCTCGGCATCGATGTCCGCAGCCGCCGTGTCGGGGACGGCAAATTCGATTTCCTCCGCTTCTTCATCCGGGGTCTCGATGCGCAACTCGGAAAAGAACCGCCAACGCCTGCGATACCGCGACAGATGATTGAGCGCGAGCCGTGTGGCGACGGTCTTGAGCCAGCCGCCGGCCGTCGCGCTCGCCCGCAACTGCGCGAAGCTCCCGTAAGCCTTCAGAAAGACTTCCTGCGAAATGTCGGCCGCGAGCGTATCGTCGCCGACAATGCGAGCGGTGGTGGAGAAAACCATATCCTGATAGGCGTGCATGAACGTTGCAAAGTCGTCCGAGTCGGTCCGCCTCGAGGGTTGGGTTCGCACTGGCGTGTCAGCGTTTATACCCAGAACACGCCTCACCGCGAAAAGTTGCAAATAATAGCGGAATTGGGATTTTGGCTAGAAGCGGCGGTCCCAAATCCTTGAAATTCGGCCCCAGCCCCGTGCAGGCGGGTGTAAGCCCCTTAGTGGTGGGCGAACCGCAATGTGCGTCGTGCGCAATCCTCAAAAGTGGGCATTCACTCGCGCCGCGCTCGAAATCCGGCGACGCTCGTATTCGCGCGCAGGCCCGTCAGGCCCCAGGGCGAGGCGCGCAATCCGCTGGCGCCAGATGAGCCCGAGATCGGGTTCAGCAAACAGAACTGGAGCACGCCGGGAATCAAGGTTCTGCTTGCGGGCGCATATCCGAGCACCTCATGGCAAGCGATCGGTGCCCACCCTGATGCGTGATTGCGCCATCGCCGTGCTGGACACGGCAATGATGGTCAGCCGAGCCCCGCCTGACGCACGGGGCTCGGTCGAGTGTTCGGCAATCGCCTTCAGAATTTCACGCGACCGCCCACCATGACCGTCGTCTGGTTTTCACTGCCGGAAGTCCCGACGGTGGTGCCAACAAAGCCGTTCGCGAGACCGTCGGTGACCTGCGAGTAGTTCACACCACCGTAGAGGTCATAGTGCTTGTTGAAGACATAGTCGACGACAACGGACCCCTCGTTAAAGTCGCCTGAGCAGAGCAAGCCCGCCCCACTGCAGCCGACGTTCTGCGTGCCGGTCGTTCCAAGACCGATCGTCCAGCTGTTCTGCGTGATGTGATAAAACGCGGCGCTCAGGTTCCAATTGGTGTTGACCGTGTATCTCGCGCCCACCCACTCCATGTTATAGACGGCGGCGTTATTAATGTTGATCCCCACGTCAATCAGGTAATTGTTCTGGGCGGTACCGTCGGTGTAGTCCGCATGCTTCTTTTCTATATGCGAGTAGCCTGCGAAGAGGGTGAGCTTATCCTTCTGACTCGAATTGCCGAGCTCAAAGGTGTATCTGCCCAAGATGTTATATGACGTGTCGTCGGAGATGTAGGCAGCCAATCCCGGCGTGGGTATCGGGTTCTTAGGATCGTCGAAAGAGCTTCGCAGGTTAACTGCGCCCTTCTCATTCTGATAGACGGCGTCAACAGAAAGTCCATTGAAGGTCACGCCTACATTGGCCCCGTAGGCTTTGCCGATGATGCCGATATCCTGGCCGCCCACGGAATACATGCCCGCGATATGAACGGGGCCGCTCTGAAACACATATTTGGCCGAGTTATCCCAGCGTGCTGCCTGCGTACTGCCCGCGCCGCCGTTAAAGCCTGAATAGCCGAGAAACGAGAAGGCATAGGAAAGATACTGCGGATCGTACAGAACGAGCGTGTCGAGCTGCAGCGAGTTTTGACGGCCGATGGTGAGCGTGCCGTAGTTTTGGCTGCTCACACCGCCAAAAGCAACGCTGTTGAAGGGCTGACCGCAACGGCTGCTGTCGGCATTCGCAGTCTGATTGCCTTGCGGCTTGCCGCTGTTTGACACGATGCTCGCGCAAGCATCCGTTAATTGCGCCGACAGCGGATTGAACCCAGTCTCGAGCCGCGCGACGAGGCTCAAGTCGTCAATGATCGGCTGCGACACCCTGAGCCCGATCTTGGATTGCTCTAGGCCGCTTTCAGCAATCGTCGACACGGAGCCCGCGAAGTTCCGCGTTGTCGTAAAGGCCTGATACTCAAGACCACCGACATACTGACTGCTCAGCGGAACGCCTTGGCTCTGATATGCGTAGCCAATATCGACCGTTCCATACAAGGTGACGCCGCCCAGCGACAAGCTATCAGGCAGCGGGTCCTTGACCTCCGCTTGTGCCGATGCACAAGCTAACGCCAGGCCGAGCGCCGCCCCAAGCAAATAGCTATATCTTTTCATTTTATGTGCCTCCTCAAAAATGATTGCCCGCGCCGGCTCAATGTGCGACGGACTTGGACACGACCAGGCTGGTATTCTGCCGCGCGTATACCTCATTCCACATCTCTTCGGCGCGCCGGTCGCGCATCAGCAGCGAGCCGAAAATCACGCCGAGGAAGCCGAGCGGAATGGAGATCAGGCCGGGGTTCTTAAGCTCAAACAGCGGCTTCTCGAGACCCATGAACGAGGTCTCGTCGTTGGCCCACTTGGCGAGATCGGCATTCGCCTTCGCCACTGCCTTGTCGAGGGTGGCCAGATCCTTCTTTGCCTTCCCCACCGTGGCCGCATCGCCGGACGCGAGCGCCTCCGAGGCGGCAGCGCGCTTGGCAGGGGCCGCATCGAGCACCTTGTGGGCGGCCGCCTTGACCGCTTTCGGGTAGGTCAGGTTAGGCGATATCAGCGTCAGGCCCACCGCTGCGATGGTGCCGATCAACATGCCGGCCACGATGCCGCCCGTGTTGCAGCGTTTCCAGTGCAGGGTCAAGAGGACACACGGGAAATTGGCGCTGGCCGCGACGGCGAAGGCCAGACCCACCAGCACCGCGGCGTTCTGACCTTTCGCCGCGATGCCGATGCCGATCGCCATCGCACCGACGATGATCGTAGCGACGCGTGCCGCCTTGACCTGTCCCTGCGGGGTTACAGTCTTTCCGGCGCGCCATACGCCCACGTAAAGGTCATGGGCCAAAGCCGAGGCCGATGCGAGCACGAGACCCGCCACCACCGCCACGATGGTGGCGAAAGCCACCGCCGAAACGAATGCCAGCATGAAATTGCCGAAAAAGGCATTGGGGCCGCCGCCGATGAACTGTGCCAGCAACGGCGCCGCCATGTTGCCGCCCGCATCGACGGCGGCAATGTCAGCCGGTCCGACAAGTTTGGCCGCACCGAACCCTAAGAAGAGTGTGAGCAAGTAGAAACCGCCGATGATCACCATGGCCCACACCACCGATCGCCGCGCCTGCAGCGCGCTGCGCACGGTGAAGAAACGCATCAAAATGTGCGGCAGGCCCGCGGTCCCGAACACCAGCGCAAGTCCTAGGCTGATCTGATCGATCGGTGCTTTGAGGTACAGGCCCGGCTCGAGGAATCGTTGCCCGAGCTCGGCCGCCGACATGCTCTTGGCTGGATCACCGAGCAGCACGGCCACGCGCGCCTGTACCCGCGGATCCGACACGACATCCTGCAGGAAAGCGGGCAGCGAGAAGCCATAAGGCGTCCATACGAGCGCGACGATCACCAGCGAGGCGGATACGAGCAGTACCGCTTTGATGATCTGCACCCAGGTGGTCGCCACCATGCCGCCGAACAGCACGTACGAGAGCATAAGGACGCCGACGCACGCCACCGAGGTTTCGTAGTTGATGCCGAGCAGCGTCTTGACCAGCACTCCGCCGCCCACCATCTGGGCCGTCAAATAAAACGTGGATACCGTGAAGACCGAGAGCGCGCCAACGATGCGTGTCTTTCGCGGGTCATTACGGTACGCCAGAATATCGGAGAGCGTGTAGCGACCGATGTTCCGGCATGGCTCGGCAATCAGCAGCAGCACCGTAATGTAGGCGACAAGAAAGCCGACCGAGTACATGAAGCCGTCGTAGCCGTATAGAGAAATCAGGCCGGCGATTCCCAGAAAGGAGGCCGCCGAGAGATAGTCACCCGCGATCGCCCATCCGTTTTGGAAGCCGCTGACTCCGCCGCCGGCGGTATAGAAGTCGGAGGCTGAACGCACCCGCTTGGCCGCCACATACGTCACGAACATGGTGATCGCGATCACCACGGCAAACACGAGGAAGGTGAGCCAGCGGTATTCGGCACCGATCTCGGTCTGCGCGAAGGCAGCGCGCGTGCCAAGCGTCGCAACCGCCAGCAGTGCGGCCGCGGACCATTTTTTGGAGGTGGCTTTCATCGTTCAACTCCCGCGCGTGCCTGCGCACCGGGGCTGCCGAACTCGGCGGAGAGCTCCGCGGCCATCACGTCGAAGTCGCGGCTGGCCTTGCGCGAATACACCAGCGCGATGACCCAGGCCACAACGAATTGGCTGAGTGCGAACAGCAGCCCGACGTTGATGACGCCCCACACACGGATCTTGAACAGATCCTGAAAGTACGCCGCGCCAATGGGCAGTAAAAAGTAGTACGCGATGGACAGCGCCATCAGTCCCCAGAGAAAGACACTCTTGCGCCGGTGCAAGCTTTGGAAGCGCGGATCACGAATGAGCGCGTCCCAGTCGACCGCCTCGGGTACTGCCATGATCGATCCCCCTCTTACTCTTGTTGCAGCAGCACGACGAAGGGTGGTCCCTGCGCGCTCGCAGCGACATTCGACTTTGGTCGTAATTGGCCCGAATTAACCGCTGTAGTTCGACTAAGGTCGTAGAATCGGAGGAGCTCCTGGCGATGGCTGCGCAGGTGGTTGCATTTTGACCACAGTCGCGGACTCTCGAGATACGCGCAATACCTTGGGGATGATTGGGGCGGGGCGCGGACACGTTGCGCGATGCCAGCGCAGCGGCACCATCAGGCGCTCGACATACGACGACTCACGCTGATCCCTCGGCCGTGTCGCAATTGATCGAAACCCGGATCACAATCGCTCCTAAAAATCCGGATCTCGTGAACAGCGACCTCGCGAGGCAGATGAATTACGAAGTCCTCATCGTCGATGACCATCCGCTGTTTCGCGCGGCGCTCAAGGGCGCCGTCGCGGCAGCCTGCACCAACTGCGAGTTCTTCGAGGCCGATAGCGTAGCCAGCTTGTTTGATACGCTCGAGCAGCATCCGCACACCGATCTGCTGCTGCTGGACCTGAACCTGCCGGGCGGCTATGGCTTCTGCGCCCTGGCGCATCTGCGCGGTTCGCATCCGGAGCTGCCGGTGATTGTCGTCTCTGCAACGGATGACCAGCGCACGGTGCGTCAGGCATTGGCCCTGGGGGCGCAGGGCTTCATATCCAAGTCCGCAGATGCTGGCACCATCGGCCGCAATGTTCAGTCGGTACTGCGCGGCGAGTACGTGCCGCCGGCGGGGCTCGCGGTGCATTCGGAGCCGGAGGCCGATGGCGCTGCGCTCGATTTCGCCCAGCGCCTCGCACAACTCACCGCGCAACAGTTTCGGGTGTTCGGCATGCTGTGCCTGGGGCGGCTCAACAAACACATCGCCTACGAACTGCAGATTACGGAAGCGACCGTAAAAGCGCACATGACCGCCATCCTGCGCAAACTCGGTGCCGCCAACCGCACGCAGGCCGTGTTGCTCGCCGGTCGTCTGTTGCTGGATCCGCACCAGATCAGCGCGCCGCCCGAACAAATCGAGTAAACCTCAGGCGGCCGAACCGCGCGTCAAGCGCAGTTTGAAAGCGCTCAGCAGTGCTCGCAGCGCCGCCGGGCGCAGCGGCTTGTGCAATAGGGGTACGCTCGCCCGGCGTGCCGCGCGCGTCAGCTCCGCTCCGTGATCGGCGGTGATGAGAGCCGCTGCGCCCGGGCCCCGGATCGCCGCGATTCGCTGTATCAGTTCGAGTCCGTTGCTGCCGTCGCCGAGATGGTAGTCGGCGAGCACGGCGTCGATGAGCTCGGAGCCGATCAGCCGCAGCGCTTCGCTCGATCCGTGCGCCTTGAAGACGCGAATACCCCACTGCTCGAGGAGCGCTTGCATCGCGTCGAGAATGATCAGGTCATTGTCCACGACCAGGACGTTGAATTCGCGCAGTCCGGCGGGATCCGGAGGGGCGATCGGCGGCCGGTGCCGCTCGGGGCGTCTGGCCTGTGCAACCCGCGGAACACGCACCCCGAAAACCGAGCCGTGGCCGGGTTGGCTGCTGAGGGTCAGCTCATGGTTGAGAAGCCCGGCAAGTCGATCACAAATGGAAAGCCCCAGCCCGAGTCCTTTTTCACCCCACGGGGAACCCTGCTCGAGGCGGCTGAACGCGACGTACAGGTGCTCGCGCTGATGCGAGGCAATACCCGGACCCGTATCGTAGACGCAAATCTCCAGCTCCGCTGCGCGCCGCCGACAGCCGATCAGGACCCCGCCCCGTTCGCAGTAACGCAGCCCGTTGGACAAATAGTTCTGCAGGATCCGGCGCAGCAGTACGCGATCGCTGCGCACCGACTCGCGGCAACTGACGACCTTGAGGCGCAGACGCCGCGACAGCGCCAGGGGCGCGTACTGGCGCCGCAAGTCGTCCAACAGTTCCGCGATAGAAAAAGTGGTGATATCCGGGCGCATCACGCCAATATCCAGCTGCGCTACGTCGAGCAGATCCTTGAGCAGCTCCTCGGCGGCGCGCATCGATCCATCGATACGGCTAGCAAGTTCCACCAGTTCCGGATGCGCCGCCGCCCGCGATTCCAGGGCCGAAACAAACAGCCGCGCGGCATTGAGGGGTTGCAGCAGATCGTGACTCGCTGCAGCGACGAAGCGCGTTTTGCCGTGATTGGCGGCCTCGGCCTGCAGTTTGGCCGCGCGCTGCGCTTCGAGCGCGTCGCGGAGTTCCTGGGTGCGCTGCTCGACGCGCGCCTCGAGTTCTTGCTTCGCATCGAGCAGCGCCTGCTCCGTGCGCTTGAATTCGGTGATGTCCGTATATGTAGAGACGAACCCACCGCCGGCCATCGGTTGGCCGTAAATGCTGAACACTTGACCGTTTTTACGTTCGCGCTGGAAGGTGTACGCGGTCCCGGCGCGCATGTGGGCAAGGCGCTTCGCCACCTGTTGCTCGGGATCACCGACACCGAATTCGCCGCGCTGCGCATTCCAGCGGATCAGGTCAGCTACCGGGCGACCGACGTACACCAGGTCGCTTGGATAATCGAACAGCTCGAGATAGCGGTGGTTCCAGGCAACCAGGTTCATGTCGGCATCCACGACGCTGATGCCTTGCGTGACGTTTTCCATCGTCGCGGCCAGCAATTGGCGACTGAAGCGAAGTTCCTGCGAAGTTTCGTCCAGAAGTTCCGCGACCTCATCCACGTCGAGTCCCTTGCGCTTGAGCGCATGAGTCAACACGATGCGAGCCGAGGATGCGCCGATGGAACCGGCCAGCACGCGCTCGACGTGTTGCAGCATGCCCCGATCAACGGCGTCGGATGGTTTGGCTGGCGGGCGTGCCGACTGCGCGGCATATTCGTCCAGCAGACGGCGTGCCGCTACTGGACCGATGATACGGGCGGCCACTGCCTCCAGATCACCTACTTTTGCGGTGATCGTCGGGCGCTTTGGCGCTGTAAACACCCGTGCCGCCCGCCGTTCCTGCAGCGTGACACCGCGAAGCAATGAGGACATCACTAGGATCAGGACATTCAACGTCAGTGACGCGAGTGCGACCGGGCCGGCGATGCCGAGGCTCGAGTAATCCGCCACCGCGCGAGGCCAGAGCCATTTCAACGCGTCGGGTGGCGCAAAAGCGTGCGACGGCAATACACCACCGGCAATCAGGTTCGGCAGGAACAAGAGATATCCCCAGACAGCGAACCCGGCGAACATCCCCCAGAAAACCCCGGCGCGGCTCGCGCCCCCCCAGTACAGCGCCGCCAGGATTCCAGGCGCGAACTGCGCCACGGCCGCGAACGAGAGCATGCCGATAGACGCAAGACTGGTCGACCCGGAAGTCGACCGGTAATAAGCGAAAGCCAGCAGCGCCAGCACGACGATGACAAAGCGGCGCAGCCACAGGATGCGGCGTCCGAGGCTCGCGCCGGCCTCGAGGCGACGATGCCATAGGAGCGGCACCGCAATGTCGTTCGAGATCATCGTCGCGAGGGCGATGCTGGCCACCACCACCATGGCTGTGGCCGCCGACAACCCACCGAGGAACACTAGCACGGCGAGCCACGGGGCTCCGTAATTAAGCGGTAACGTCAACATGAGCGTGTCCGAGCCGGCCGACACTGCATGGGAGCCGCTGACGGCAAGCGCGACGATCGGCACCGCAAATACAGAAAACATTCCAAGATAAAGCGGCAAAATCCAGCGAGCACGCTTCACGTCGCCGCTATCGGCGCACTCGATCACGCTCACCTGAAACTGGCGCGGCAAACAGAAGATGGCGGCCGCTGCGAGCAGCGTCGCGACGAATGCGTTGCCGTTGAACATCGTAGAGGCGCTCTGGAGCCTTGCAGGCAGCTCGAATGGACGTCCCTTCAGTTCCAGCCACGCGAACAGCCCGACGGCCACAAAGGCCATCAGCTTGAGCAGCGATTCGAAGGCGATGGCGAGCATCAAGCCTTCGTGATGCTCCGTGGCGTCAACTCGCCGCGCGCCAAATAACACCGCGAACAATGCCATGAGCAGTGCCACAGTGAGAGCGGAATCGTGATACCACGGCGCAGGCCCCGCGGCAGCGGTCGTCAATGCCTCGATGCTGGCCGCGACCGCCTTATATTGAAGCGCCAAATAAGGAGTAGCCGCAGTAACGGCAATCAGGGTCACCAGCACGGCAAGCGAGCGGCTCTTGCCAAATCGCGAGGCGATAAAATCTGCGATCGACCCTACCTTGTGGGCGCGCCCAACTTCGACGAGGCGCTCCAGAAACGGCAGCGCAAGCAAATAAACCAGCGCTGGTCCGACGTAGATCGGCAAATAGCCCCAGCCCTCGCGGACGGCCGTTCCGACAGCACCATAGAACGTCCATGAAGTGCAATAAACGCCGAGCGCCAGGCCGTAGATATAGGGTCGCAGGCGTTGTCGATTGGGATAGATCGAGCGTCGATCGCCGTAAAATGCGATCGCAAACAGAAACCCTAAGTAGGTAACCGCCAATGCGGACAGCAGCCAGCCAGACAACATGAGCCCCTATCCTGTTGTTCGACGCGTGTGCCCTGCCCCGGCATGCCGCTTATTGACTATTAGGCACGTCCGGCGTGTGAGACAAAACCATTCTAGTATGATCAATTGCCGACCGCCACACGTGGACGCCCTCTTCGCCGGGTGTTTGTTTGCTTTTCGTTTCACGGGACTAGATGCAGTCATGATTCGGCTTGCGCATGCAACGCGAAGTTGCAGAGGCCGTCTATTGGGGGATTAAGCCCCGGCTGATTGGGAATGGATTTGGCCTGTCCAAGTGAACTGTCGACCCTGCCCCAATCCTCGCATTCGCGATCGGCTTGTAACTGGCAGCGAAAAATTACTGAGTCTGAATCGCGGCCGGCAAGTTCAGCGGATCGAACAGGTTCCGATGCGGGATGCTCTCAGTCGCCACAACTTGATTATTACATATCGGTTATATAAACTGTCAGCTATGCATAATCTAGACGCCGCCTTCTTTGCCTTGTCCGACCCGACCCGTCGAGCAATCCTCGCGCGTCTCGCTCGCGGCGAGGCGACAGTCATGGAGCTGGCCGACCCCTTCGAGATGACCCAACCGGCAGTCTCGCGCCATCTGAAGGTGCTTGAGGGCGCTGGGTTGATTACCAGGCGAGTGGACGGAGCGAAGCGCCCTTGTCGGTTGGATAACAGAGGTATTAAGGCTATCGAGCAGTGGCTCGCTGTGATGCACAAAGCGTTGGCAAGAAACTACGACCGACTAGACAACGTGCTGGCCGATTTACAACGCGCGACATCAAAAGGAGAACCGCCATGAGCAAGATGGTGCTAACAACCGAGGGTGATCGGCACGTGGTCGTCACAAGGCAATTTGCAGCATCGCCAGAGCTCGTCTACCGCGCGCACACCGAACCGGCGCTAATCCAGAAATGGCTCCTGGGTCCAGATGGCTGGACAATGCCGGTTTGTATTAACGAGGCTAAGCCAGGCGGCCGAATCCGGTATGAGTGGCAAGACGGGAAAGGTAGCGGGTTTCACTTGACGGGCGAGTACGTGGAGCTGGTTCCGTTCAGCAAGATTGTTCATGTCGAACGGATGCACTTGCCTGATCCGACGCCGGACAACCACGTCGAAACGCGGTTTGATGCTGACGCTCGCGGCACGTTGATGACCATGCGAATGACGCTACCGAATGCACAGACGCGCACGGCCATGCTTGCGACCGGAATGGAACACGGCATGGAGGCGAGTTATGTCCGGCTTGAGAAGATCTTCTAGCGACGCCCTTCGACACCAAGCAACAACCAGCGGCAACAATTATCGGCAATAGGAGATGCAGCGCGGCTGACGTGTTCGGCGGCTCATGATGCCCCGTTCGCGGTCGCGACGTCGCGGGAACTCTTGACCACCACCATGTTCTATCGCTCCAGTGCGGAATCCGTACCGGAATGCAGTCCTGCTTGTATAGCGCCGGCCCTCGCGTACATAGCGACGAGTACGTTTTCCGCTGGCACGCGCAACCCTCTACGGCACGCGAGTCGCACCCGCTGAAAAGTCTCCCCGGGGACACCTGGGTGGGAGGCAGCTCACGGTCGTCTGAGCGGCAGGTTTGACCGCAAGCGGTCCCGTTCAAATGCCGTTGACGGCGTTGCTGGGACCGCCTCGGATCCCATCAACAAGCCGATTCAACGAACGCATGTAGAGGTCGCGAAAAGTCATTCTCGGCATTTTAATCCGATCACTCAAATACAGTGTTATTAGCCCATGTGCGTGCGCCCAGATGGCCAAGGACGTTTCGAACACATCGTCTTGGGCGAGAGTGCCTTCTTCCATCATACGAGCGACTACCGCGTGCAGGATGTTAAGGGTTGGCGACTTACCGGCGGTCAAATCGACAGGGTAAGTGAAGGCATCTTTGCGATTCGTCGCAAACATGTATCGGAAAATTTGTGGATGACGCATACGACCGTAATAACGCTTACCTGCTCTCAGCATTTCAAGGTCGAAAATGTGGCAAGTAAGCCGACAAATCCCATGATGATGTGATGGTGTTGAGAATATGGACATGAGGCAATTGTGAGCGTTGGCTAACACAATTAGGAATATGTCCTAAATAAATGGATGACGTCCGACGATTGCATGTGATACCAATCGCATAACCGACAGTCCACCGTCAAAAGCTCCAGGGGTCGCCCGATAATAGCTACTTCGACGACATTTTCTAATAACCCCCCGGAGCGATAGCTATGGACAAAAGAGCATTGACATCGAATGTGCGCCTGCTGCTGGCGCTCACTGCCACGGTCATGGCGTTCGCGCCCATATGCAGCCAAGCCGATGAGCCGGCATCAGCCTCAATAAAAGTACAATATACGAACCCAACTACCGCCGAAGGCGCCCGCCATCTCTACGCAAGGATTGAGAGTGCAGCCAACTATGCATGCGGCACATCAAGCACCGACTACGAAGCAATTGCGGGTACTCCTGGCCCTTGTGTGCGGCTCGCGATTGGCCGTGCGATACATGACGCCAAAAACGCGAACCTCGCGCAAGTCTACATCGAGAAAAATGGTCTCGATGAAGCCCAAAAGTTCGATATCACGAGCGACGTGCGTACCGCGACGAGATAATGCCTTGTAGTTAAGAATCGACCGAGAGCCGTCCGGCTCTCGGTCGCAACTAACTAGCCGGCGCGCTTGATTAGGCTGGCAGTAGCCGGTAACTGCTTGAGGGCATTACCCACGCGGTGCGTGCCAGCGACCGTCCGAGGCCGGCGAATCTCATCAGCTCTGAATTACCCCAGCGAGATGCCCACATCACGGTTTCTTGGCAACGACCTTACCGTTCTCCCATATGTATAAGCGTGTCCCGTAAGCGCGGGCGGTCTTGCGCGCGCTGCGCGCCGCAAGTCGTAGGCCACGGCCTACCCCTGCAGCGAAGCTTTCGGCCGTCTTTGGCGAGACTGGTTTCTTCATGGCCACCGTTCCAGTAGTTGCGGCGATGCCCCTAAATTGTCGTACACAGCCCATTCATCCGCCAGGGGGACGGTATACGGGAGGCAGCTAACGGTCGACGGAGCGGCACGGTTTGAACCCCTTGCGGCCATTCGCTAACGGCGGCTAATCGGCCGCTCAACTCAAGGCGGTCTCTTAGCGGTGGCCAGTGCGCAGCGACGCCCGATAGGCCTCGATCCTAGGCAATATCACCAAGCGGCGGGCGAGGCTCTCGGGCGGCCAATAAGAGTCGCGCTCGTAATATTCCGGGGCGGTTGGAACATCCGCCGAAAGGGCAACCCACGGTTGTTTGGACGCGGTGAATATGTGGATATCGGGTGGCAGGTAATCTGGTGCGTCAAGCGTACCAACGCGAACGAACTTGATGACAGGACCCGCACCCGCGTAGTTGCTCCATAACGCGATACGGCATTTTGGGCAGCGCGCGATCTTTTGGCCTTTCCCGCTGTTCGAGGGCGTGTCGACGATCTCTGGCTCCGCACTCAAATGAACTACGCGCTCCGTCTCGATCATGGCATTCAAAGCGAACGACGCGCCGCTTTCGCGCTGGCACCAGCGACAGTGGCAACAATGTACGAAGAGCGGTTGCGTTTTCATGCGATAGCGGACAAGGCCGCAGTCGCAGCCTCCATCGAGCGGAAAAAGATTGCTGGCGACCATGATCGCGATGTCCCTAGGATTGAAACCCGACTCGCACAGCATACTGAAAACTACGGTTTACGAAATCTCTCAGCACAACTGCATTCAGCCAATAACCCTATGAATTCCATAGGAAACGGGTTTTATCCGGGCCATCTTGATGATGGTCTCCCGCTTCTCGTACGCGCGCGGCGGCGTCTCGTACGCGCGCGCCGGTTCAATGCTTGTGTCGCGCGGTCTCGAGAACGATTTGGCCCTATGACCCGCTCAAGAGACCTCATTCTGCAGGAGAGGCCCGAGCAAGGATCGAATTCCTCCGCTCGGAGCGCCCGCGAGAGCGCAGCGTTGGCGGGGCTTGGGCGTTCGCGCGATGCGCGGGCGGCAGCGGAAGCGCTATGGGCGTCGCGAAGGAGGCAGTAGCAAGCCATTGGACGGCGTCAGACGTGTAAACGAGCAAATCCGTTCGATTTCTCAAGGTAGCAATCGAATTAGAGCAAAATCAGTGCTGTTTTTGGCTCTCAAGTGAATTCGGCTAAGTGCAGATACCCCCAGAAATACCCCAGCTTTTCCGCCTTCTTGGGTTTGGTCCGAGGCCGGCCGCTCTCATCGGTGCGGCATTGACGCGGTCACTTGACCAGGGTAACGCCACATTTAAACCGCTTCGCAGATTTCGCGAAATCCCGATCGGCCGTCAACAGAATGATAGATTCGGTGATCGCGGCCGCTAGATGCAAGGCATCCAACGTACGCAGTGAGCTGTCCATTGAAGCGACTAACTGCCGCGCCTTGATGAAGTGCTCGGTGCTTAACGATATGCGGCGGAAAAAACCATCGACCACGTGATTCCCGAATAGCTCCAGAATATCTTTCGCTCCACGCTCATTCAGTTCCCGCAGCCGCCGCTTCCGCGAAATCAGGGAATAAAGTTCGACTTCGCTTAGAACACTAATGACCGGGGTCTTGATTTGGCGCAGCGCGTCCTCTGCCGCCGTACTCAAGAGCTCCGGACAGTAATAGGCCCCAAGGACGCTGGTATCAATATAGGCACTCTCAGCGGGCATTGCGTTCCTCACGCAACAATTGCACCGCGGGTGTTCTGGGTCGGCCGATTCCGTGCCGAAATTCTGCCAACGACGGTAACGGTTTGAGGATCTTCGGTGCAGCAACAAGCTTCGCCACCGCCTTCCCTTGGCGAGTAATGATGACCTCCTCGCCGGCCTCCGCTCGATCGATCAGATCCGGCAACTCCTGGCGCGCTTGTTTGATTCCGACGTGTTTCATGATATCACCACCGGTGTACACACTTAGTGTACACCTAATAGAGGGCCTGTCAATTGAGCACTGACTTTGGCTGTCCGGCCCAAACCGCCGCTTTTTGGCCCCAAGGCGACTCCGCGATCGGCCGCTATCGAAGTTTTTGTCATGGTGCTCTCTCCAGGTAGGATGAGAGCCAGAATGATGGGATGGTCGCTCCCGTCCCCTAGACGGCATCGATGTGCCAAAGTGGATTTGCAATGCGTCCACTCAACGGGAACAGGAGCGACCACGATGAAGATTACGGCGATCGGCTTCGACTTGGCAAAGAACGTATTTCAGGTGCATGGCGTCGACGAGCGCGGTCATGCATGTCTGAAGAAGAAGCTCAGGCGAGCACAGGTAGCGGCGTTTTTTGCCAACCTGCCGCCCTGTTTGGTGGGGATAGAGGCACGCGGTAGCTTGAAGGATTAGGGAATAACGTAACTACAGAGGAGGAGAACTCTTAGCGGTTGCACAGGCAATCTTACAGCGATGGCAAGACAGGTCAGACCGTGGTCGATAGAAGCCGATAGGTGACACGAGCTACGAGCTCGACAGAAGTGATTGGCTGTCGACCAGCAAATTCCATTAGGGACAGAAACCTAAAGCGGTTTCATTAAAGTCTGGATGTATGGCTGCAATCTGCTCCCTGACTGCACTCGCGGAAGAGCGCCTTGCAAGGCGGGAGCGACCATGTATATCACCTTAGTCTTGGGACTTCACACTTCCTGAAAACTGGGCCCGGTAGCAATCGAATTAGAGCAAAATCAGTGCTGTTGTTGGCTCTCAAGTGAATTCGGCTAAGCGCAGATACCCCCAGCTTTTCGCCAGCTCGTGTTCGGTCCGAGGCCGGCCGATCTCATCGATCCTGCATCAACTCAACGAGATGCTCACGTCACGGTTTCTTGGCGACGACCTTACCGTTCTCCCATACGTATAACGGCGTCCCGTAAGCGCGCGCGGTCTTGCGCGCGCTGCGCGCCGCAAGCCGTAGGCCACGGCCTACACCTGCGGCAAAGCTTTCGGCCGTCTTTGGCGGGATTGGTTTCTTCATGGCCACCGTTCCAGTAATTGCGGCGATGCCCCTGAATTGTCGTACACCGTCCATTCATCCGCCAGGGGCCGGTATACGTGCTGGAAATTCTCCCAGCCGCGCGCAAAGCGTCTGAGCACGTCATCACGCGGCACGTTGTGCCCTCCCTGCCGCACGCGGCCGGCAATCCTGCGCAACGCCAGTTGCGGCGACTTCAGCCGAAGATACGCGATTTCGATCCGATATCCGTTCGCTTTCCAGGAACGCAGCTGGCGCGCGTACGTCAATCCGCTCAGCGTCGATTCAAGAGCAAAGTCAACGCGCGCGACAGCCAAACGATTAACCTCCTGCAGGAGGAGGCGACCCGCCGCGAACGCCGCCAGCCGCGGGTCCAGCGGAGAAAGCCCTTGCGCAATCAAGTCAGCGTTGACAAATTGAATCACGCTCGCGACTTTGGGTAGATATTCGCGAGCGAATGTTGTCTTACCTGCGCCATTAGGACCGGCTATCACGATACAGCGCGGCTGATGTCTTCGTCGGCTCATCATGCCTCGGCAGCGTTCGCGACGTTGCGGGTACTCGTGACTATGTTTTATCGCTCCAGCGCGGAAGACTTTGGAAAGTTGAGCTTGCGTTCGATTGCCTGAAAGCGCGGTTCTTTGCGCAAGGGATCGATCAGGGCATCCACCTTGAGCGTGACGATACCCGGGTCCGGCAGTCGAGAGGCCGTCTCCAGCCATTCCAGCGCCTTCGAAGTGTCGCCCCATTGTGCATAGATCTCCGCCATTTGATACGAAGAACCATCGCCGAATTCGGCTTGCATTGCCGCCCGCTCGGACTCCGCCTCGGTATGCCGGTGGATCTGGTCATACAGGATGGCCAGGCACAGCATGCCCTGCCAGCCGCGCTTCGGCGTCTCACAAGACTCGCGGGCGGCATCGATCTCGCCAAGCGAGAGAAGGTACAGGCCGCGCGCATTCTTGAGATCGCTCGAATCGGCATCGATTTGCAGGGCGCGGTTGACCGCCTCGACGGCTTCGCGGTACTTCTTCGCATCGTAGAGCGCGAAACTCAATAGCGTATACCCCTGTGGGTTCAGCTGGTCCATCGCAATGGCTCGGCGAATGTTGGCTAACCCAGATTCCGTTCGCCCCATGGTGACGAAAAAGCGGCCGGACCGCATCAGTACGCCGGTATCGTTGGGCGCCAACGCGAGCGCCCGCTCATATTCGGCCTCGGCCCGCGCGAAATTGAGGTATCCCCGCTCCCATGCCAAGCCCATTGCCACGTGAGCTTCGCCGAGCTCGGGCGCCAAGGCGATCGCCTTTTCCGCATTCTCGCGCGCCCGTTGGTTCCAGGAACGAACTTCCGGGCCGGGCGCGTAATTTCCGGCGTAGCCGATTTGCGCATCTGCCGCGCCGACATAAGCCTTGGCGAATTTCGGATCCAGTCGGACGGCCTCCGCAAACGCCGCCATCCGGGCCAGCACATTTTCTTTGCTGAAGTTCATCCGGTCCAGATTCTTGCCGCGCAAATAGGCGTCGAACGCGGCGGGATTCTGCGTGCCGCCGATCTCGATGGCAGCTGCGGCATCGGCCAAGAGCGTGGCCTGAAGGGCCTTGGTCACGGCCGTCGCGATCTCCGTCTGCAGCGTAAGCACGTTCTTCAAGTCCCGATCGTAGGTCTGCGACCACAGGTGAAAACCCGTCGAGGCATTGATGAGCTGGGCGGTGATCCTTACTTGATTGCCGTCCTTGCGCACGCTGCCCTCAAGTATGGCGCCGACGTTGAGTTTGTGGGCGATATCGGCAACGTCGTCGTTCTTTCCCTTGAATGTGAACGAGGAAGTGCGCGCCGCCACCTGCAGATTGCGAATGGCGACCAGCGAATTGAGTAGTTCCTCGGAGAGTCCGTCGGAGAAATAGTCCTGTTTCGGATCGCCGCTCATGTTCACGAAGGGCAGCACCGCGATCGAATGCGGCGGCGGAGCAAACTCAGCCGCAGCACTTATCGCCCTCACCGGGGGACTGCCGGCCGCGTCAGTTGATGACTGCACGGCCCCGGTTACCGCCGCCGTGGTGCGCTTTAAAAGCCAGACTTTGTCGGCAATGAAATAGGCAAGTGCCGCGGCGACGATGGTGAGAACGGCCGTGAGCAAAATCCGGTTACGAAGTCCCTGGGGGCGTCCCGCCGGTGCTATAGCGGCCGATGGAGTCCCAGCAGGATTAATTCCGGGCGCCGCGCGCTCGGGCTCCCGAATCGCATTGATCAGACTAGCGTAGGCGGGTTCCTTGTTCTCGGCTTGAGCCTCGATCCACTGCGATTCACTGAGGAAGTATTCGAGCGCAGGGGTCAGCGGCGCGTTATCTATTCGCAGTGCAATGATCGGCCGCTTCTTGGAGGACGCACGCTCGATCTCTTTGCCGACGTGCGAGGAACCGATAGCGCTTTCCGACAGCACGAGTACCAAAGCCCTGGCATTACTGATCGCCCGAACAATCGCATCGGCATATAACGAACCGGCCTTAACGTCACGGGGCGCAATCCAGCAGGCAATTGCGTGCCGCTCAAGCGACTCGACGAGGGAAGCGGCGACGGCGGCGTCCGGCGATGCGTAGCTGACGAACACACGCGCTGGTTCCGCCGTGGTGTTTGCGGCTCTTCCCTGAAGATCCTCTGGTTCAGCGCGGTTGGCCATTGAAGGGCTCTACGTTAGTGCCCGTTAGCCTACCTTAAGCCGCGAGCGGCCGCTTCTGGGCGGTCATTCCGATGCCGTCAATGTCGGAAATTGGGCCGGCAGCAGTCCTTTGGCGCTCCAAACACGCTGCGCCCGCAGAGACACTCCAGTCGATAGCTGGAGGTATTTCTATTTGGGCCAAGAAAATACCCCCAGAAATACCCCCAAATGTGGTTGGCTGTTACGGAGCGTCCTGAATCTTTACGGAGCGTCCTGAATCTTTACGGAACGTCCACGAAGACTAAAACGCGAGCAGATTCACCAACTACGACAAAAATCACGTTCTTCCGGAACGTCATGAACCTTCCCGGATGTGCTACCGGGCACATAGGTAACACTTCTTCCGAGCACATGGGTAACACTTTTCGGCATTTTGGGGGGACCCAAAATGCCGTGGCGGGAGTGTTCCAT